>Ga0209174_10000335_pt1 | contig 36309 bp, 25 predicted proteins | sample JI91814BDNA_FD_187505 | JGI IMG/M metagenome (GOLD analysis project Ga0209174, IMG submission 187505) | Wastewater effluent complex algal communities from Wisconsin, to seasonally profile nutrient transformation and Carbon sequestration -... | ecosystem: Engineered > WWTP > Effluent > Algae...
CCGTACGCCGTAGGCTAGGCCGCGCAGGACGTGCAATCACCGTTTGACATTTCGTTTCCGCTGACTCCTCATCCTCTGCGCTGTGACCGTTTGGCTCGTATGTAGTGCAGTGTGAGTAGCGTCATCGTTTACACCGTACGCCGTAGGCTAGGCCGCGCAGGACGTGCAAGCACCGTTTGACATTTCGCTTCCGCTGACTCCTCATCCTCTGATTCCCGATCTGCCTCGCATCGTATGGGGAGTCCTCAGCAGCGAGGAGTCGAGTCTGCTTACGCGTCCTGCGCGGCCTAGCCTACGGCGTACGGGTTAAACGATCTCTCCCGCCCGCCTCAAGCCTAATTAGCAAACTTTGCCTTCAACGCGGCAAGCACTTCTTCACGTGTCTTGCCTAGCGGCAATGCTGCTCGTAATTCATCGCGGGTGAGGCTACTCATTCCTTGCAATTCCAATTCCATGAACTCATCGACGGGTATTAAATAGATGACCGCATTCAGCTGCATATCTTCCGGTGTTTGCCACTCTTCTTGAGTGCCTGCCACGCGGATCTTCGGTGTGGTTGCATAGCGAGCATTTAGTTTCGCCAGACGCACACCTACGGTTACCCACAACCGTGTAATGTTGCGTTGGGCATCGGTAGCAATCGGAACCGCAACACGTGTGTCGGTTGCGAAGTCTGTGTCATCCCAAATATTCTTTAGCCAGTTCTCTGCTAACTCATAACAGGCATTCTCATCTGCCACTTCGCCACTGAGCAACTTCGGTTGCAACCCGATATCTTCGCAGCTGATCAGATACAATCCATAAAATCGATTCTTGATTTCTTCCAGTTCAGTCGCCAAATCGACACTCCGTTCCCCTTCTTTCTTCAAGCCTTTGATGTGTTTAAGACACTCTTCGCCTGGGTACTTCAACAGCGCCAACTGTAGGAATTGGTAACTGCGGGCGGTACGAAGGTAATACGTTGGGACTGGTTCAACTCGCAGACGTGGTTCCAGGGCTTTGGGACGTTGCGGTGCCGCAGCCGCTGCAGCTGTTTTGTCCATGGACTTCGCGTGGGTTTCGCGTCGTTTAGTGATCAAGGCCTTAAACGCATCCAACATCCGTTGCTTGTAGGTTTTGGAAAGCAAAAGCTTCTGATACTCCTCACCTTTTTCCGCAACCAACAATGTTTCGAGAGCATAGACTTGATAGTCGTACCAACCACTGGGCGAGGTTGTATCCATAGAGCGTGGAGTCAAGTCGACTTCACCTGAGCGAATGCGTTTGACCAATTCGAGCATTAAATCGGTGTCGCGTGGAATGCCACCACGAAAGAGTTTGTTGAATAGTTCTGTTTCGCGGGACGTTGCCGCTGGAAAGATGCTCACGCTGGTAACCTTGCTTTTAGCGCCGTCCGCGCTCTCGACCAAACTGAGCATCGAGTTGTTCATTGCTGGATTCGAGAGTGACGCGTAAAAACTTAGATTGTTTTTGTACTGCTGACGCAATGCCTCGTTCTTCGTTAGAGCGGCGACCAATTGAACGGCTTCCGGCGAATCGGCACTGAGGTTTCTTTGGAAGTACGTTCCAATTCGCCAGCTTTTGCGGAGATTATCGTTCCAGGTGTAAAACGATATGGGCTTACTTGCCAATGGATCACGGCGGAAAAGAGTAAGCCACTTTCGAACGCCTTCGGACTCCTTGGCGAGATCGAGCGATTCGATATCTGGTGCCTCCAAAACTTTCAGACCCGCCTGTAGAAAACTGGCCGCCTCGCTGTCGGCAGGAACCTCTGAGAGCCAGAGTCGGATCAAGGACTCATGAGATTGAAGGCCATGTTCGTTACCGATCAGATAGGCTTGTTCCAAGGCGGCGTAGAGGCCATCATCAAACTGTTTCGCTTTACCGTCGAGCATATTGACCGATGGCAAGATGGCGAAATGGGGTAGATGAGTTTGTTGCTGCTGACGTAGTTCTGCATAGCTCGGCCAGAGGCTCAGCAAGTGTGGATCGAGATCAGGTTGAACAATCGGAATATGGAGGGAAGTTACCGTATCGCTGAGGTTCAGCTCCCAATCCCCCAGTTTTCGCCGGTCGACCAAGGTCGGATCGAAGGTCGGTTTCTTGTCTTCGAGCCGGTCATCTTGAAGGGAATCATCTTTAAGGGTTGGAGGTTTGCGATCGGTTATCTCACGCGTTTCCGAGTTTGTTAGCGTATTGAAGGTCGATTCGGCGACTCCACAACCCCAGCCAAAACCAGCGAGAGATAGACAGCCTGACAGCAAAAAGGAGTAGGTTGTACGGTTGTTTTTGAACATAAGTGCGTGGTTTATGAGTTGGAGCTAAAGGGGAAGCGTTGTTATTTATGCGTGGCAACGAGGCTATTTCATGGTGGAAAGAGTGGACGCACTTATCTTTTGGCGCGTTCCCGAATCGTCAAAATTACCCGCTTGGGCTATACTATTACATAGCGCTGGACTTGTGGACAAGTTTTCAGTGTGTTGGACGACACCTAGTGTCACATTTGACCCCAGAGAGATTTCCTGGCCCCATGAACATACAACGCAATCCTACGCGCGAAGTTCGAGTTGGTTCGATCTGCATCGGTTCCGGCCACCCCATCGCTGTTCAGAGCATGACCGCAACGCACACACAAGATGTGGATGCAACCGTAAAACAAGTCAACGATCTGTTGGCTGCGGGAGCGGACGTGATTCGTATTGCAGTGGATAGTGACAAAGACGCTGCTGCTCTGGCGGAGATTCGGAAGCAGACCCAGGCGAATCTCTCGGTCGATTTGCAAGAGAACTATCGCTTAGCTGAGAAGGTTGCTCCGCATGTCGACAAGATTCGCTACAACCCCGGTCATCTTTACCATCATGAGCGACAAAAGCCTTGGCAAGAAAAGGTTCGCTATTTGGCTGAGGTGGCTCGAGAACATGATTGTGCTATGCGAGTTGGTGTGAACTGTGGTAGTGTCGATCCTGACAAAAAAGCAAAATACGATCCGAAGGATTCGATTACTCCGATGATCGAAAGCGCGATCGAAAATTGCGAGTTCTTGGATTCGATTGGATTTCATCGATTCGTCGTGTCGCTCAAAGATAGCGATCCGAGCAAAGTGGTTGACATCAACAAAAGATTTGCCGAATTGCGCCCCGATGTACCTTTGCATTTGGGTGTGACTGAAGCTGGCTTGCCACCGGACGGTATCATCAAAACGCGGATCGCGTTTGAACAACTCATTGGCCGTGGTATCGGTGATACCATTCGGGTTTCTTTGACGGTTCCCAATCCCCGCAAAGGTGAAGAGATTGCAGCGGGCCGACAAATACTCGACGACATTTACAATGGTCGTTTGCGGAGCGTTGTTGCTCTTGATCCTAGCGCACTGAATATCATTTCTTGCCCGAGCTGCTCGCGAGTAGAAAATGAAGCGTTCGTAGAGTTGGCGCAAGAAGTCAAGAAAATGACGGAGTACGCAAAAGATTACGCCATCACCATTGCGGTGATGGGATGTCGCGTCAACGGTCCTGGTGAAACAGATGATGCTGACCTGGGGCTCTGGTGCGGTCCGAAGAAAGTCAACTTGAAAAAAGGTGAAGAGGCCTTGGGGGCGTTTGATTATGACGCGATTCTCCCCAAATTGCGGGAAGAGCTCGATAAGATCATCCAAGAAAAGCAAGCTTTGGCTTCCAAGTAATGGCAGGCCGAATATCCGGATCGCAAAATTACTGTTTTTTTCAAGCGCCAAATAAGTACAAACTGTTGAGAGTTAAAGCAGTCGAGTAAGCTTATCACCACTTGTCGCCCCATTTCTACTCGGCTGATTCGATACAAAGAGAATTGTCATGTTGCAGAGTTCGAAGAAACTACAATTGAATGAAGCGGATCGGAACGGGATGCGAGCGGCTGGGAAATTCAACGCTCAACTGATGGATTACATTCGCCCATTTGTGGTAGCGGGCATTACCACGGGCGAGATCGATCAACTCATCCATGACTACACTCTCAAGTTTCGTCATATCCCTGCCACGTTGGGCTATCTCGGTTATACGAAGAGTTGTTGTACCAGCGTAAATGAAGTGATCTGTCATGGTATTCCAGGCGACTATCGCCTCAAAAATGGCGATATCATCAATGTTGATATTACTTCGATCGTAGATGGCTGGCACGGTGATCAGTCCGAAACGTTTCTCATTGGTGAAGTTTCCAACGAAGCCCGCGCGGTGACTCAGTGCGCTTTCGATTGCCTTTATCATGCCATCGATTCTATTTCACCAGGTTGTCCGGTGAGCAATATCGGTGATGCGGTTTGTGAAACAGCTCATGCTCGCGGTTTTTCGGTGGTGCGTGAGTATGTAGGGCATGGCTTAGGAAAACGATTTCATCAATATCCGAACATTCCGCACTTTCCCGATCGAAAGAGCAAGACGGAGCGTTTGTTACCAGGGCTATGCTTTACCATCGAACCGATGATCAATGCGGGAAGCCGCTTCACTAATCCTGACAAAGAGGATCAGTGGACAGTGCGAACTAAAGATGGACGTTTGTCGGCACAGTTTGAGCACACGATCTTGATGACTGAGGCGGGGCCAGAGATCTTGACGCTGACCAAGAATGGACCTCAGAAGGGCCATCAATTCTAGCAGTGAGCTGAGACGAGCGATGAATTCAACGCGGACCGTAACGCTGCCCTACTATTTGGGGTGTCCCGTTTGGACTTGTCCGCATTGGTGTGGGACCGTTTATGGGTCTAGCTCAAAGAAACCGCAATGGTTGCGCGAGTACACGCTCACGTTCAACACCGTCGAGGGGAACAGCACCTTCTATGCGTTGCCGAAGCTTGATGTAGCTCGACGTTGGGCGGAAGAAGCGGCTGATGGTTTTCGTTTTGCGTTTAAGTTTCCTCAAAACATTTCGCATGTTCCACGCTTGCAGTATGAAGCTCGTGATTTGGAAGCGTTTCTACAGTTCTTAGACGTGTTTGCAGAGAGGCGAGTGTTGGGGGATACCTTTTTGCAGTTGCCTCCTCATTTTTCTTATCGCGATTTTGATGCGTTGCGGCGGTTGTTGGATGGGCTTCCGAGTCAATGGAATTTTGCGGTTGAATCGCGGCACGCGGACTGGTTTGATTCAGCGAGTTGTGAGAATCAGTTATGTGAATTGTTGCGTGAGAAAGGGATGAGTCGAGTGTTGTTTGATTCTCGTCCGCTCTATTCTAGGCCTGCGTCGGATGATGCAGAGCGAGAGTCGCAATCGCGTAAGCCGAAGAGTCCATATCGCGACACGGTGACCAATCGGCGGCCGATGTTGCGGCTAGTGGGTCGAAACCGATTGGAGGAGGTGGAGAGTTATTTAGATCAATGGAGTGAGACGATTTCGAATTGGCTTACATCGGGTTTAGAACCTTACATTTTTACTCATACACCTGATGATCGTCATGCGCCGCAGATGGCTCAGCGTTTGCATGACAAGATCCGCGCCAAGCTTCCTCACCTTCCCGTTCTTCTCTGGCCTAACCAAAAACAACAACCTCAGCAGCTCGATTTGTTCTGAAGCAGGGTGAGGTAGGGTGTGTGAAACGGTCCTGCATGTTTGTCATTACGCGCTGCAAGATTTCCCGCACCGAGTTGAGTTCACAGGCGATTAATCTGACCGCGTAACACACCGTGCGTTTGACGTGTCGTCGCGTTAGCCCTGGACGATTCATGTTATCTGCGTTAATCCCGCGCATCGCCCTCAACGCTCAGACAGACTTCACCAACCGCTGGCTCGTTTAGCCCGTGTGCCGCAGGCTAGGCGTACTTCCGTTGGATGCGCAGACGCGTTTGTCGAACGCGGCATTTTTACCATTTCGCGTCTTTCGTGCTTTCGACCGTATTTGTAAATTCTGTGGCACTTATAGAATGGCCGGGATAAGCTTTGCTAGCGAGGTTTTCGATTCAATCTGGCAAGCAACATTCTAATTGCCAAAAGCTCGCTCCGATTCAACTTAAGCAATGAGACGGTTACACGAGCAATGGACGTTTTGGGCAACATAAGTCCATTAAGCTGAAGTTCAAAGTGCACATTCCACACATCGGCCCGGGGGTTAAAAAGCCTCACGATCTCGCCCGTGCTATCGTCTACCGAGGCAAGGTCACTACCCTTATTTCGATTGCACGTAAAACATGTCCATGCCAAATTATCGGCTATCGTGCTTCCTCGGTGTTTACTTGCAATAATGTGGTCCGGTTCATGCGGTAAGAATGCATCTTCTTCGTGAATCAAACAATACTCGCAACGAAAACCTGCTCTTTCACGGACTAAGCGGCGCAACTCGACAGGTACGTATTCGCTCATACGTGACTACCTACCTTGTCGAGCGCGTATCTGAGCCTTCACCATCCGCATCAATAACTCGGCTTGCTCGTATTGATCGAGTTCGTTTCTGAGTTCGTTATCCAACTGCCCGTCGCGGTTCCACTGCAAAAGTTGCGTAGCCCTCTGCGTAGCCAAAGTGGAGGGGCAAAAACTCAAGATCTGTTCGTCTGTTGGCTTTGATGCAAAAAGTTGTGCGATTTCTTCAAAAACTCTAGCTGGCGCTTCTGTTGTTGACATGTCAAACTCTACCTGACTTTTTGTGGTGAATGTCAATGTCTCGCTGATATGCACGACGAGAAGTCGCATTGCTCCATGCATCGAAAATTAACGCTGTAACCGATTTTACCCATTAGCTTCCGAGAAGGCTATTTTTCCTCTTAACTTTTCTGCAACAAACCCGATTTTCCAAAAAAGCCAGCGGTTAATCACAGGTTCTGGATATCGACACAACTCTATTCTTATGTATGAAACATGGTTCGGTTGATTAATTCTATTCGCTGTCGATTGCGGGCGCATACCGCGAATGATCACTGCGTTGCCGAAAACTTACTCGGTGGATCTCGTAGCTCGTAATTCGTAGCTCGTAATTCGTGGTCGTAATTCGTGATCGTAATTAGTCTTCGTAATTCGTCTTCGTAATTCGTGATCGGTTCTCCGCCTTGCAAGCTGTACTTTCGAACGCGGCCTCTTTCCTATTTCGCGGTTTTCGTATTTTTCGCGGTTCAGCGCATGCGAGACTCCGTAACGCTTGCAATCAAGAAATTACGGAGGATGCCGCACCAAATTAGTGCTGCTTCATGTTCGCAATGCGTTTCTTTAGCTCTTCACAAGATAAGGTGTTCCAGACTGCGTTTGCTTCCAGTTGAGCGCGACGGGCAGTAAGAATACCAAACTTGAGCAAATCGAAATGATGGATCGAATGCGCATCGGAATTGATGACCAACGGGATGTCACGTGCAGCGGCCATCTGGCAATGAATATCATGTAAATCCAAACGCGATGGGTTGCTGTTGAGTTCTAGCAGCTTGCCATGTTCTCGGGCAGCTTGCATCACCGCATCGAGATCCACTTCATACGCGGGGCGACGGCCTAACAAGCGACCTGTCGGATGAGCTACACAACTAACCGATGGATGGCGGATTGCCCCCAAAATTCGATCGGTAATTTGCTCGCGCGGTTGCTGTTGACCGAAGTGCACACTCGCCAATACCCAATCGGCTTCAGCCAACACATCATCGGGAAGGTCCATGCCACCTTTTTCTAAAATGTCACATTCAATTCCCTTAAAGATCCAAAAGCGTCCTTCCAGTTTTTCATTCAACCGATCGATCTCGTGCCATTGGGCACGCAAGCGCGTTCCATCTAAACCCCGCGCCACCGATACACGTTGCGAGTGATCTGTTATGGCAATGTATTCCCAACCGCGAGCCTGCGCGGCGGTGACCATTTCTTCCAATGTGTTTTCGCCATCGGTCGCGGTGGTGTGCATGTGCAAGTCACCGCGCAGATCAGCCAGGGTGATCAGTTGGGGTAGTCGCCCCTGCTCTGCCATCTCAAATTCACCGCGATTCTCACGCAACTCGGGGGCAATCCACGGTAACTGCACAGCGGCATAAACCGACTCTTCGGTTTCACCGGCGATCGCATGGTCCAAATCATCTTCGCGATACACGCCATATTCGTTGATTCGCAAGCCGAGTTTCTTAGCGCGGCCACGGATTTCCACATTGTGTTCTTTGGAACCTGTGAAATATTGCATGGCTGCACCAAACGACTCGGCGGGAACCACTCGCATATCCACTTGAAATCCACCGTGTACGCGAATCGACATCTTGGTATCACCGCGTGCCAGCACCTCTTGCAACCTTGGAAAGGTATGCAATTGCTCCATCGCTGCATCCGGATGCTCGGATACAATCACGATATCGAGATCCCCTACCGTCTCTTTCCCGCGTCGATAGCTTCCAGCAAACTCCAATTGTTTGATCGAAGGTATCACTTGCAAATGTTTGCGCAACGATTCAACCAAGTACGAGGCTTCATCCAAGAGCATTCTGGCTGAAGTGGAAGCCAATTGATCCAGCGACTTCAAAATGGATTCTTCCGTTTTGGCTGCGAAACCTTTCAGCTCGCGCACCTTATGTTGTTGGCAGGCCGCTCGCAATTCGTCGATGTTGGTAATGTTGAGCGATTCGTATAACGCTTTAGCTTTCTTGGCACCTAAACCAGGCACACGCATGATCTGCAATAAACCAGCGGGAACTTCTTTGCGCAATTCTTCCAGCTGCGGGATCTTGCCTGTTTCCAATAGCACCTTGCACTTTTCAGAGATAGCATCTCCGATACCAGGCAAATCGGTGAGTTTGCGATTGGGGTCCGCCAAGATGGAGGCTACCGATTCGGTCAAATCGCGAATCGATTTAGCACCGTTCCGATAAGCCCTTACTCGAAACGTACTTTCGCCACGAATCTCCAAGAGCTCAGCCATTTCGTCGAAGTGGCTTGCAATCAATTCGTTATCCATCGACCACTCCCGTAATGTTCAGCGCGAGTTTGTTGCGGCTATTACTTTGAATGGGTTATGAACCGGCATTCAATTCAACGACGTCTTTGTCTTCGGGTTGATAGTCAGGCTTCACAGGTGTACCTGCGTGTAAGGACTTGCCCCAGACTCTCGCCCCCTTCAGAGAGGCTGCCATTTCATGATGCACCTGTTCGGCGACTTCAACCAACGTCTCGCCCCGTTTGATCGTGAAGGGCTTCGACATGTCAGGTTCTTTTTGTTTTGGATGTTTGGTGTAAACTCGCACCACATCCAACTTTTCGAAAGCCCAACGCCGCAGATCGTCAAGTCCCGTACCACTCTCGGCACTAACTTCGAGAAAAGGATAACTCAGCGGAAGAAATTCACGAATAGCGGCCAAACGATCTTGGGCATCAGGGACATCGCACTTGTTGTACACAACCAGCGTTGCCGTGTAGCTCACGCCAATATCTTCTTCATCCAAGGCGGTGTCGTTACCAAGTTTGGTTTTGCCTTCGCTAAATTTTTCTAGAACTGCTTGCGTATCTTCGATCACTGTATCGCTGGCGACATCGATCACCAGCCACACGACATCGGCACCACGCACTAAATTCAACGTTCCCAAATCGAAGAAGTCGGCAGTGATCGGCGGCAAATCGATCAATTGAATCGGCACATCTTCAAACAACATCATCCCCGGTTGAGGCGATTGAGTTGTAAAAGGATAAGGAGCCACTTCAGGAGTTGCTCGTGTGAGTGCTTTCAGCAAAGCGCTTTTGCCCGCGTTGGGGGCTCCAACCAGCAGAACTCGACCTGCACCTTGTCGTGGAATCTTGTTCGCTTTGACCGGAGCCGAAGCTTTCTTTTGAACGTCGGTTTTCAACTTGCTGATCTTGGCTTTCAGATCAGCCTGCATCTTGTCGGTTCCCTTATGTTTGGGAATCTCGCGCAGCATGACCTGCAGCCATTGCAGTTCTTCTTCGGGCGTTTGGGCTTGGCGGAAAGCGGCTTCGGCCTTGTGATATTGGGGTGTCAGGTTGGCTGCCATTTTAGTTCTTTCTAAAGTGCGAGCGGGAGTTGCATCGCAAATTGCTAAGCGCGGGTGGATTCGGCCTCTGAGGAAAGGCGGCTGGTTGGAATGCAGCTCTATTTGGCTATGGCCGTAACTCGTTCGAAATCAAAACGGATTTCGTCGATTTTGCCTTCTTGCCCTTTCATTGCCACATAGATCGCCAGCTTGTTACCTTCCGGTGCGAAGGTGATGCCTTCGAAGTAACAACCTTTGTCATCTTTCTCGATCCATGGAAACTCGACAAACTTTTCTTTTTCTTCCCAAGCGACCAAGTCAGGCGAAAAGTGCTTCACCTTCAATGAAATCACGCCATCTTTTTCGGCGAGTGTCATCATCTCAAGCATTTGAAGTTTACCATCCTGCATGAAGCGGAACATTCCCATCATCACCCCGTTTTGTGGCTCGCTCCAAATCTCTTCGACCTCACCTCCCATGCCTTTACCACGCCAAGTTCCCGCCAACCATTTCATATTGTCAATGGTCGTTGGAGTTGGCTTGCTGCTACCAAGTTTGCGGATGTGTTCTGTGAGCGGCTCGCTCGCCGATACATGAAATGTGAAAAGGCACAGCGACAACCATGAAACCCAAGACACCAACCGGCTATGAATGGACATAGGAGAAATCACCTACAGGAATACGAACGATGCATGAATTGGAATATGGACTACAGGGCTAACTGTTTTCTTCTCGATTGAAATCGAGTTGGACGCGTATTCCTTCACGCATACTTCGCTGCGCACCTTCTAGGGTACTGAGTGCGCGATAGGCATCTTCCAAATCGCCAACTTTTCGGAGCAAGCTCGTAACAGCCCGATGGAATTGTGTGAGCAATTGTTGGCCCACGGGAAGTTCACTATCGAGAGACTCTTGATGACGGCCCGCTTGATCAAACCATACCAGCCCGCTTGGAAGGTCAACAAAGGCCAAGCCCTTTTCGCAACAGACTTGCACTGCCGCGGGGGGACGAAACGCGATTGCCTCGTGCCATGACGATGGGATGTAAGCACCGCAACTAATTTGCGCTAAAGTGCGGCGGCGGTTGTCGTCGCCTTGCGAAAAATCCAAACTGATGATTTGGTAATCGGCCGTGATGCTGTCGTGAATGCTGGGATGCCAAACCGCCTGCACCCAATTCGGGTCGTGTCCCACGATATAACGACACCAATCGATCAGTTCGATGAGCTCACGATCGGAACGTGCATTGAGCGAGCGAGCCGAACGTGAGTGATCGCCTGTTTCGGCCGGCAATCGCCGATGGCAAAACAGAAGACGAGGATGGCCCAGACGGGTCGCAATAAGTTCTTTGAGTCGCAGGGTGGCGGGAGCAAATCGCCGCGGGAGCTCCGACATAAAGGCGATTCCAGCTTGATCGACTCGTCGTTTAAGCTCCGCAGCTGCTGCTGGTTCGAAATCGATCTCCGAACTGCAATAGACGGCCTTGCCCGCATCGCACGCCGCCATCAAAGGCAACAGACCATACCAATCGGCTTCGAGCATCATGATGGCGTCGACATCTTCTCGCTCGACTAAGTCTCGATAGCCATCGACTCGTTCGGCTCGCAGTTCTCGGGCCACTTGGTCCGCAAAGAGCGAGACAGAACTATAGACGGCGCGTACTTCAAAGCGATCCTGCAGCAAACGCAATGCTGGCAAATGACGTGTCTGCCAATCTTTGCCCAATCCGATCAACCCAAGGCGGAGCTTCATAATCCCCGGCATCTTCAATAAGTGGGTAAATGTCGCTATTTGGAAGGGTTATCAACGACTTTTCCACATCCCAACCAAATTAATCTCAATTTTTAGGGCAAATATTGGCTCTGGCTAAATGGGGTATTTAGGTAAGCTTCGCTTTCGCCGTGCTCATAGTGTAACCGGTTTTGGTAACTCCGTACCAGTCCATAATTTAGAAGACGACTCCCGCTGTACACTTTCCACCATCGGTTATGGCTCAGGCGAATGGGCCACCAACGGGCGTAGCAACGTTAATATGTGGGGGTTTGGGAGGTTTAGGTCGAGCTATTAACTATCCTTCAACCGGGTGGGGGCAATTGTTAGAGTCACCCCAATCCCTAGAATGCCCCACGTTTTCCACGTTGTTTCCCGGTTTTCCAGGAGGATGAAATGGGTTCATGGGTCTTAGCTCTGATGGTAGCAGTTACAGGAAATGGCGGCGATGCCGAATCGTCTTACGCCAAAGCCTATCATCGAGCCCAGGAAGAGAACAAACCGTTAGTTGTACTCGTTGGTGCTGATTGGTGCCCTGCGTGCCAGGTCATGAAAGCCGATACCATCGAGCCAATGAAGAAAGAAGGACTGCTCGAAGATGTTGTCTTCGCGCATGTCGATCGCGATGCCGATCCAGAGCTCGCAAGCAAGCTCATGGGCACCGCAACCACCCTGCCACAATTGGTGGTTTACACCAAAGGTGAAAGTGGCTGGAAAAGAACGGCTGTCAGCGGTCTTCAAAGCCGAGGTCGAGTCCGTGATGTGATTCGCAAAGCCATGGACGCTTTGCCTTTGCCAAGGAAATAGGGCATTTCTTTTCTCTAGCACTCCATCGGAGCGCCCTGGCCTCATGGCGTTTTGTGTAGAAAGTAGCCCGCAAATCGAAGGATTCTCAGATTTGCCAAGGCCTATCGCTCCTTGTCAGCTTAAGAGGTAGAGTGTTAGATATGTTTCAGGAACGCAGTGGAAAGGCGTCGCTGCGTTCTCTCGTAACTTTCAATATTTTGCTCCCCACTCGATTGGCCCTTCCCAACGCGGCTTAGATTCCGCCCCGAAGGTTGATGTGTGGGGAATTTGTTCAAACAGGACTCGTTATGGCCTTTCCTGCTGGATTCGAGCATATCGTTCGTGAAAATGAACCACTTGCCCCATACACATGGTTGCAACTGGGAGGGACCTGTCGATTTTTTGCTGAACCCACCACAGAAGAAGAACTCAAGGGCCTCGTCCTGGCATGCCATCGGGAGTCCATTCCAGTTCGGGTACTCGGCGGCGGTTCCAATATCCTGATCCGCGATGAAGGCTTCAGCGGCTTGGTTTTGTCCCTCACAGCCTCGGCCTTTGGCAAAATTGAGTTCCAGGGGAATGTTCTCAAAGCGGGGGGCGGAGCCAAGTTGTCCCATGTCGTTTCCGCAGCAGTCGGTGAAGGCCTGGCCGGTATCGAACACCTGGTCGGTATTCCCGGTACGCTCGGTGGAGCCTTGCATGGGAATGCTAGCACACTAGATGGCGACATCGGACAACGAGTGCAGAAAGCCCGACTTCTCACCCGAACCGGCGAAGTCGTCGATTACAACGGATCGCAACTACAGTTCTCGCACCATCAAAGCAGCCTCGACGAGTTGGTCATTCTGTATGCCGAACTTAAACTCGAAAAAGCTGCTGATCCCATTGCTCTGTGCAAGAGAATGCAAAAGCTATGGATCGTGAAACGCTCGCTGCAACCCACGTTAGGTACATCGACAATCATTCCGTTTATTGATCCTCCAGGGTTTACCGCAGCAACCTTGATCGAAGAGTCAGGTTTAGCAGGTTACCGTGAGGGCTTAGTGCAAATCCATTCTACCCAGCCCAATTTCTTGGTCGTATCCTCCGGCGCGACATCTTCCCAGGTGATAGCATTGCTTGAAAAGATTCGTAGCACCGTAGCTGCCAAGAAAGGAGTGGAATTGCAATTGCACCTGAAAATTTGGTAAACCTACCATCTTCACAGTTCGCTCAAATTCCAGGGATGGAGTGCTTCAGTGGCGGAAAAGGCTTCGAAGGGAAGTAAGGACGTACCAGAAATCGATTGGCTGGGAAGATTGTATCTCGGCTTTCAATTGATTCCTCGCGGCGCATTGCTCAGCGTCGTTGGTCCACTCGTGCTCGCAATCCTCGGTTACTTTGGGTGGCGTTATTGGGGGGCTGAGAGGCTTGATCGAGCTCTCTATTCTTTGACAGCGGAGCGCTTGGATGTAACGCCGCAACCGGATTGGATACCGGGTAACGTTAAGGACGAAGTGCTCAGCAGCGGTGCGTTAGCGGATATTTCGTTGCTGGATCGTCAAGCCACTTCTTCGATTGCTCGAGCCTTCGACTCGCATCCATGGGTACAAGAAACAGTACTCGTTGAAAAGTCTGCTGGTGGGCACGTTCGAGTGCGACTCACGTATCGCAAGCCACTAGCCCTCATCTTTTGCCAGCCAACGTCGGAAAGCGAACAGAACGAGCCACTTAAATCGAAAGCGGGGTTCTATGCCGTCGATGAAAACGGAATGGTATTGCCTAGCGATGGCTTCGTCGTGAAAAGCGAAAAGGACTACTTTCTTGTCTTCACGGAAGGGGCTAAACCACCTTCGATTGCAGGAGCAGCTTTCGGTGATCCCAAAATATCGCAAGCTTTGCTGCTCTGTAAGTTATTGGAACCGGTTCGTCAAACATGGGCTCTTCGCAGTATTCATGTCCAGACCGATCCAACACCATCAACGGCTCAGCCATGGATACTCGGTATTGTAACGTTTAACAAGCAGCAGATCGTGTGGGGACATGCTCCAGGCTTAGAGGTATCGGGCGAAGCGCCAGTGCCTAAGAAAGTCGAGAAACTCAAGAACTTCTTTCAGTCCCAAGCCTCATCTCTGCCTGCACCGACCGTGATCGATTTGCGTTTCGCCAATCGGGATGCGGCCATGCGCTAGCAGGGAGCGGAGACAATGTACGGTCCACTACCGTTTCAGGTCAGTTTCCGATTCCTGCGAGAGCATCACTCGGGGCGACACACCTAACTTTGATGCGAGGGCGGTTGAAAGTTTCTCGAGTCGAGTAAGTGTAGGCTCAGATAGTTTGGTTAAGCTCTCTTGCTCAGCTTGAGTCTCATGACGCAACAGGCTGAGTTCCTTGTCTTTTCTCTGTTGAATGGCAGTGCGAATCTTGTCGAGTTGCGATTGTTCTTCCGCGCGATAAATCATCTTGACGATTTGCGGAAGCCATTCATCCAAATTGCTGGTTACAGTAATTGCATATTGGTTTTCAACACAGGTGATGTCCATCTCGACATCGATTCGCTTTAGTGTCGAAACGTAATCGGTAACTAGTTTAGCCGTTTCTGCAGATTTAGCCTCGGCTAAGTTTTGTGCGAAAAAGCGAAGGTCGGATTGGCGAATTACCCATTTGGCTCGCCATTTATTATCTTCTTCAAAACGCCACTGCGACCAAAGCCATGGACTGCGACCTTCCCAGGCTAAATGAACACCAGGCCCGATTCGCATTTCGCCAAGCGTTGGCCCCACAGCTGGGCTTTCAAGCGTAATGACTTCGCTAGATTTCGCAATCATTTGCGGCAAACGAGTTCCGTTGTCGCTGGCTGCTTGCAACTGATTTTCCCAGAGCCTGCGAAAGTCAAACAATAATGTCTGGCCGCGCGACTTGATTTCGCCCCGCAACACCGTAGGTTTGGTCGGAGCCAGATCTTTAGCATCGGCAAATACGCGTGTCAGCGCTTTCGGTTCTGGATACGACCGAAGGTTGTAGCCCTTCAAGAAGATGTCATGTGAACGGTGATGAAGGGAGATCGAACCCTTCATCGTCAATTCATCGATCAGAGATTTGGATTCAGGCGCTGTGCGGGCGAAATGAAAGTCAGGGCCTAACTTGGACGAGAGTTCGGGCAATTGCAAACTCCCCAATAGCGTTCTGCCAGTAGCAACATAATCTAGCCAAACAGCAGTTTGGGCCAACACATGTTCTTTCAGAATGCGTTCCGATAGATCTCGAAAAATCTCGTCATCCAAATGCAACTCGGAAGTGATTTTTTCGATGTCCTCGTCTTGTTTGTTTGAAATTTCGGATTCAATTTGCGTTAACTGATCTGCAAACGATAGAACTTGATGCTTCGCTTGCAGGTAGGTGCGACGAGCCTCGATAGCTTGTTTCATCGTGTTTTCTAATTCTTCACGATCGCGCAAACTATTTGGCAATAGTTGCTCGTTCTTCTCCACTACGGCCAGGGCAGCATGTAGAGCGGTGGAAGCTTCGTTCAGTTTCTTCTTGGACTGATTCCAGATGTTGCGATACTTAATCAGAGTGGAGTGAGTCGCTTCGAGATGTTTATGCACATCATCGGTTGTTGCCGAACCAACGTCACTGTTGTAGATCGACGGTATCAGTTCCCCAGATCGCTGCGTTTGAAGCTGCGCGAAGACGCCAAAATAATCATGCGCAGCGATGTCGGTTTCAATTTGGACGTCGTCTAAGATGGCGCGACGGAATCGCAAAGCACCATCGCTCCAACTGTCATTTTTCCAAGTCAACCAGCTTTGGGCGATTTTGAAATAGGCTGGACCGTTTTCGTCACCTAAAGTAATGTCGGTTGCATGCAGAGTACCTGAGCGTGGATAGATACTCACATTACCTACGGAGACGGGTGCGTCGATCGAGGTTGATAATCGGTCTATCATCCAGCGGCGCAAAATCGTCGGTGTAGCTAGCGCAATGCAAACGGCGCTAGCGCTGATTATGAGCAATCGCTTGGAAAGATAGCCCTTCAACATTACTCTTCACGCTCCCGTTGGAGGCACTGCAAATGATGAATCAAGAAACGCAAGGACTCGTCACGCGTGTGCATCGAGCGAGGTCGTGCGGTGTGTGGAACAACATTAACGGGGCTAGGTGGTGAGGACGACATCCGTTCAACTTGCTCGGAACTTCCTATCGCATTCACCGTGGTCGATGCTACGCCGGCATCCGTTCTGCTTAGCTTATCCATACTGCTTTCTGTAGCTCTGTTAGGGTGATTGGTATTGCTATTGCTGCTTGTTTCAGTGTGAGTTGGTTCTTGCGGAACAGCCAGCGGTGCCAGCAAGTTCTTCATACTTGTTGGGGCGGAGACTGTGTGGGATGTGTTCGTTGTATTTGCTGTTGGTGAGGGTGCATCGTTACTCTTCACCGCTTCATCTTTGAGTCGAATAATTTCGATGAGTGTGTCGAGCACCCATTGCTGTTCTTCGATTTCGCGGGGAGTGGTGTCCGTTTTGCCGTCGTTAGCTTGTAGGTTCAGCTTGTGCTGTTTCGCCGATACAAGCTCATGCAAAATTCGCTCTGCCTCTGCGATGTCGTCTTCTGAATAAACCAACGAGGCGGTAGATGCATTTTGCAAAGAGGTCGAGGCAACTGTTTGCAGTAACCTAGCTTCCACACTCTCCTCATCAGTCGTGGAAGTTGCAGCCACGGTTGGTGGTTGAATATTGGGTAGGGCTAATAGATGAGCCGTAACCAGCGATTCATCACCTGGAACGATGGTCTCAGATCGCTCACGCAAAACGGTATCTACAATATTTTCGTTGACTGGAATCGGGAGAACTGGGGCGGAGACAGGTTGAATGACCAAGTCTTGACTGGTGGTTTGGCTCTGTTCTGCTTCAGGAGCAAAAAAAATATCCAAGTCGATCTGTCGTCGACGTTGAAAGTAGATTGTGGTTGCTAAATAGGTTGGGTAGAAACTTGCAAGTCCAAGGACTAAGCTCCCCATCACCTGTGGGTTATGAAATCCGATTGCTCTTGCAAAGGATGTACCGTAGAGCGTTTCCCAAATGCCTTGGAGTTTGGAACTGCCCAGTATCCAAGTGCCGATGAATTGCTCTACTCCGGCTAGTTGTGGAGCGATGAGCGAAGCTACCAAGCCAACTCCCAAGCAGATGAACAAAGGGATCGGCAGAAGAAGTGTAACGAGCAATAAACTGGCAAAGGGGAGTCCGAACTTTGGCAGGAGCCCAAGTGTCAATCCTAAGGCAATCGCTAAGCCGCGTTGCCAGGGCTCGCCAAATTCCAGGAACAACGATCGTTGCACTGTTTTTTTGCGCACCATGATCGTTTTTCCGTGGGGATCGCTGTTCCGTGAGGATCACTGTTCCGACTGACTTTGAATGTCTCGTTCGTAATCTCTTCCATCGAACCGATCCCGCCCTAAAATTGAATCCAATAGAATAGGATCTACGATTCCAGATGTAATAACCCTCCAAACTTTCCTGGTTTACGCAAATTAAATGGAATGGGCTTGGTTAGGGGGCATTGAACCGCGCGACTGCTCGTGTCAGCATAGGCAAAATGGATGGAATGGATCGTTGGCTTTTAGGATTTGAAGGAACGCAATGTGCCGACAGAACGACACTTTTTGAATTGGGATAAACCCCTTCTATGGTCAACAGTGGATTGGCTGGCCGAGCGGTATCAGGACCATGGTCGCTGGGATCTGAGCCAAGCCATCATCGTTATTCCCAGTTCACTCGCTGGACGAAGATTGTTGGAGTATCTCGCCATTCGCGCGGACGAAGAGCACTGGCACATGTTGCCTCCGCAAATCTGCACGATGGGAACTTTACCCGAATTGCTCTATCGGGCTCGACGACCACTAGCAGGTGATGCAGTTCAAACAATGGTCTGGACTGAAGTTTTATTGCATGCGCCGGCATCTGCTTTGGAAGCATGGCTGTTTCAAGTGCCCGAGAAGACTCGAATCGATGAATGGCTGGATCTTGCCAAGAATCTGTCTGGCATGCACCGAGAACTGGCCAGCGACGACCTAGATTTTGCGACCGTCGCGCAGTGGATCGGAGAGAAACAACTCGCGCCGCTAGCGGAACAAAGTCGTTGGGCGGCACTCGCTCAGTTACAAAAGGACTATTGGAATCGACTCGATCGGTTGGAGTTGTGGGACGCGCAAACGGCGCGTCGCATTGCATTGCAAAAGAAAGAACTGCATTGCACGAAGGATATTATTTCGCTGGGGAATGTGGACCTCAATCTGATTCAGAAACGTTTTCTCCAGGAAGTGGATACCAACGTAATCGCGTTGATTGGAGCCCCTGATAAATGGAAGTCTGGGTTTGATGCGATCGGCTGTTTGGTTTCCGAAGCATGGCAAGGTGTCGAGGTACCAGTTGATGATTCGCAGATCTTGGTTGCCGGCAATCCAGCGGACCAAGCCTTAGCGGTTATGGAAACATTGGCTGGGTTACTGGAACGATTCGAGAGCAAAGAGATCACCCTCGGAGTCCCTGATGCAAGTTTGATTCCCTATCTCCGCTTTCAGTTTGAACAAGCTGATACGGTTGTTCGATATGGGCCCGGAACATCGGTGTCTGAATCACCACCATTTAAGCTGGTGGCAGCGTTAACGACATTCTTGCAAGCCGACAACTATACGAACTGGGCGAGTCTTTTGCGTCATCCAGCCGTAGAAAACTATTTGCGTACGCACTTGCAACTACCAAACGATTGGCTGATCCACATCGATCGCTACTATCATGAAACGCTGATACGTGATGTACCGTCGAAACAATCACCATTCCCCGATAAACGAGCGTTGGAGTGTCGAGAGACAGCGATAAAAGTTGCCGAATGTTTGAGTCAACTCCTGCTGCCTCTGCGTGGAGCGAGTCGACCGATTTGGCAATGGGTACCCGAAGTGGTCCAATTCTTCCAGGCCCTTCTCTCTACTTATAAACTTGCCCCCGATGATCCCCACGCGCATTTGTGGAAAGATGGCTGCGCGATATTGAATGATCTGATTTGCAGCGCAAATACTATTCCGCACGAGATCCAACTGCCGTTGTCGTGCGCTGAATGGCTGCGATGGTTATTGCGACAAGCTAGTGCAAATCAAATCGCCGAGCCGCCATCAGCAGAAGCCATCGAGATGTTAGGTTGGCTCGAACTGTTGATGGATGATGCGCCCGCGTTGGTGATCACTGGCATGTCCTTAAGTGTGGTGCCCGACGCCGTACATGGCGATGCGTTTCTCCCTAATCAACTGCGATCTGCGTTGGGGCTGATGGACAATGAACGACGCTGGGCTCGCGATGCCTATTCGCTGATGGTCGCTACGCAGTCAAGGGAATCGCTGCAGATTGTGGCAGGACGCTTGGGGGCTGGAGGCGAACCGTTGCTGCCAAGTCGTTTATTGTTTGCTACTTCGACAGAGCAGATTGGGCCACGAGTGCATCACCTGCTGAAAGTTCGGAGCCGAAAAAATACGGAAACCAACTATCGAAGTTGGAAGCCGAAAGATGATGACCATCTATTGCCGATACCCGAGTTTACGAATGTCAGGATTCCAAAAGTACTTTCGGTAACCGATTTCAAAAGCTATTTGACCTGCCCCTATCGTTACTATCTCGATCGAGTTTTGAGATTAGAAGAACTGGATGACTCGCCGATCGAACTTGATGCGCGGCGCTTTGGTACCCTGGTGCACGATTGCCTCGATAAATTAATTGATCCACTGGTCAATACTTCGCAAGATGCGGAACAGATCTTTGAGTTTCTAAAGAAGCACTTAGATCGTTTGGTGCTGGAACGATTTGGATTAACCAAGTCGGCCGCTCTGGAGATCCAGGTTGCCCAAGCCGAACAGCGTCTTATGGCGTTTGCCGCAGAACAAGCCAAACGTGCCCAGGATGGTTGGATCATCAAATACACCGAACTGGAAATCAAAGAAGGGGACGCTTTTTTTCCAGTAGAGGGTGAGCCACCGATGAAACTCAAAGGTCGCATCGACCGGATCGATTATCATCCAGAAAAACAAACGATGGCAATCTGGGATTACAAGACAAGCGATACCTACAACGATCCGCGCGATGCCCACTACGATGAGAAAAATGATCAATGGCACGATTTGCAATTGCCGCTCTATCGTCACATGATCAGCAAGTTTCGTGAGGGAACTGAGTTGAAGGTCGGCTACATCACGTTGCCACGCAAACTCACCGACATCAAATTTCGCATCGCCCCATTTTCGAAGGAAGAATTGGAATCGGCGGATCGAAAAGCTACAGAGATCATTCGCGACATTCGCGCCGGGAAATTTGGTCCACCCGTTTTCCCACCCCCATTCCCCATCGATCCTTATGCGGCGATTTGTCAAAACGATATTTTACGGCGCGGTCCGCTCGCTCGTGTGAATACCACCTGAGCTGCTTTCTCGGTCGATTCATCGTCTCTCTATTTCTCGCTTTAGGTTAATTGAATCTCATGGACGTTGTGCCTCACCAGGATGCTGTACTCATTCGCGCCTCTGCCGGTACCGGCAAGACGTTTCAACTGTCGACCAGATTGTTGCAATTGCTCGTCACCGGCCAGTCCGTCGATCGAATCTTGGCGACGACCTTTACAAGAAAAGCTGCAGGTGAAATTCTCGATCGAGTTTTGGAACGGCTGGCGGCAGCCATCGAAAATCCGAAAAAGCTCGCCGAGCTCAACGGTTCGTTGATCGATGTGCAGTTGACTCAAGCCGATTGCCAAACCTTGCTTAAGAAATTAACGGCTCAATTGCATCGCCTGCGAATCAGCACGTTGGATAGTTTCTTCTCGCAATTAGCTCGCGCTTACGCCTACGAATTGAAACTTCCGGGTGGCTGGCAGCTCATGGACCCGCAGCGAGAAAACTCCATTCGCCAACAGGCAATTCAATCGTTGCTTGATCAACATGACCGGCGACAATTGCGTACGATGCTTAATTTATTGGGAAAAGGCGAGTATTCAGCTGGGATCCTACGGGAGATTGAAAGAACCGTCGAAAATGGAGCCTCTTTGGCAGGCATTACGGATTCCAAGGCTTGGGATAATCCGACAGTACCCTCAGGTGTTGGTGACAGCCACTTAGAGATGGCGATCCATGCGTTGCAACCCAACGACGAGTTTAAGATTTCTTTGAACAAAGCGCTCACCAAACTACAAACTCAGATAATTGATTCCGACTGGGAGTCCATTGCGTCGTCTACACTGATTCAAGCCACCAATAGCCTAGAACCAACGTTTAGTCGAGCCAAAATACCAGCCAGCGTGGTTGATGCATTGTTGGTTGTGCGCAAACAAGCTGTGCATATCGCGCTTTCGGTGTACCGAAATCAAACAACCAGCAGCCGCGACCTATTGAGCTACTATCTGAATTATCTCGATGTCCAGAAAAGACAAATCCGCGAATGGACATTCGATGATGTCAGCCGCAAACTCGCTCAATGGCTCAATGAAGATGGACTCAATACGGAGAGTTTAGGCTTTCGACTCGACTTCGCTATCGATCATCTGTTGTTGGATGAATTTCAAGACACCTCCTTGATTCAATGGGAAGTGCTTTATCCATTCGTGAAGAGTATCGATCGAAGACGAAAACAAGATCATTGCAGTTTCTTTTGCGTTGGTGATACGAAGCAAGCCATTTACGGGTGGCGCGGTGGCATTGCCGAATTGTTTGATGAAGTTGGGAAGCAACTACCCGACCTGCGCACCCAACTTCTAACCGATAGTCGCCGCAGCAGTCCCATCGTTCTACGGGCAGTGAATCAAGTTTTCTCGAATCTTGATCAACATGAAGCATATGGTAAAGGTACCGTAGAAGCGGCTAAATGGTTGTCTGCCTTCAATCCCCATACTGCTCATCATGAGGAGATGGTCGGCTATGTTCAGCTTTACCAAGGTACAGCGAACAAAGAGCTCACCTCGAAGGAACGCGAGCTCGCTTTGTTTACTAAGGCAGCCGAAGATGTGGCCGAAATCGCAAGGAAAAATCCGCAAGGCTCAATTGGTATTCTCGTGCGGACCAACGATGAAGTGGGGCTGGTGATCGATCTGTTGCGAAAGTACAAGCTGGATGTAAGCCAAGAAGGGGGCAACCCGCTAACCGATTCTGCTGCCGTCGAGGTTATTCTCTCATTATTGATGATTGCCGACCATCCTGGCCATTCTGTATCCGTTTGGCATTTGCGTCATTCGCCAATTGCGTGCCAATTTGAAGCCGCACTTTTGGAAAATCCTGGGGACCTTTCGCTTCGCTTGCGGCATGAACTCGCCGAATTGGGCTTGGCTAAGTTTTTGATCAAATACTGCAATATGCTGGCCGAAGCGTGTAACGAACGGGATCAGCTTCGTCTCGAACAGTTGATTCAGCAGGCCTTTAGTTTTGCGATGCAAAGCCATTCTCGCGTGCTGGCTTTTATCGATCATATTCGACGACAAAAAGTTGCCCTCCCGCAACCCGCTCAGGTTCGTGTGATGAATATTCATCAATCGAAGGGATTGGAATTTGATTCGGTTTTTCTACCCAATCTTAATGACTCGATGACCGGACAAACACCTTTGTTTGTGGCGATGCGCAACAGTCCCACGGAAAGACCTAGCGGTGTTGTGCGATATATGAATTCCAATTTGCAGTCGATGTTGGATGACAATTGGCAAGAAGCGTTTCGTCGAGATGCTGGCCTGAGAATTTCAGAAAGCTTGTGCATTCTCTATGTCGCCATGACCCGTGCCAAACATGCGCTTTACATGTATATCACCCCCGGTAAAGCAGAACAAAAATCGACGATGGGATCTCTGCTTCAATCAACGCTGGTGGAAGAATCGCAACTTACAACGGAAGATACGATCACTTATCAACTAGGTAAGCCCGATTGGTATTCGGGTCTCGTTTCTGAAGCGACTGATAAGTCGAAGAAGAAAACCGACAAACAACCAACTTTGTTCGATGGCGTCGAGACCAAACGCTCGCCAAACAAAGCCAAGCAAGAGACGTTGAAACGCGGCAAGAAGATGTTTGTCAGTGCACAGAAACGGCGGCATCTCGAATCCGCCGTCTCCCCGTCAAGATTGGTTCATGATGTCGGTGCGCCACTCTCTTGGAGCGATCAAGTCAAAGCTCCGGAAACGGTGGGCGATATTTTTGGAGTTCAAGTTGCGACGGCCGCTTTGGAAGGTTCGGTAGAGCATGCTTGGTTGGCAAAACTGCGATGGCTTGCCAACATGAAAGAACTCGAAGAGGAAAAGTGGGAAGTGGCTGCTGCAGCAATCGACCGTAGCCATTGGGGAATGCTCGACATCGAGGAGCTATGGCAGCGATTTTCCAAACATTTCCAACACGCCAAAATTCTGGATCTGTTCCAGACCAAGCGTTATGCCAAACAAGTTGGTAGTAGCGGGCTACTGCAAGTTGAAAATGAAATGCGATTTGCCACCCTTTTGAATGGCAGATTGATGCAGGGAAGTATCGATCGTTTAGTGCTCAGCTTAGCTCACGAACAAGCGACTTTTGCTGAAGTGATTGACTTCAAAACAGATCGATTTGGTGGTAGAGAAAGTCAGAAAGAGTGGGTACGTGAGCAGGTAGAAAAATATCGTCCGCAGTTGGCCGCATACGCCGAAGTCGTAGCAAAGACTTATCGCCTCACCAAGGCTCAGATTCGAACAACTCTGGTGCTATTAGATGTAGGCGAAGTAGCTGATGCATCCGATAGGGCCGAGTGATGGCGGCCTACAATTTGAATCGCTTTGCGCATCGCGACGTGATCGATAGCGTGAACTTCGATCGGGCGTCCAATTTCCGTGATCATCGTCAGTGTGAGTTCACCACCTAGATGTTGCCTAAACTCTTCCAAACCATCAAAAATGGTCTGTTCAGTTAGAGCGGGATCGTAGACTGGAAGTCCCATGTTACTCAGGGTTTGCAATGTGGCCTGGACCACCGAATCAGGTAAGCCATGCACCAAAGAAGAATAAACAACATCGACAGCAACGCCAATACTCACCGCCTCACCATGGCGAATGCGATATTGGGTAAGAGCTTCTAACTTGTGCGCCGACCAATGTCCAAAATCTAACGGACGAGCTTGCAGCATTTCGAATGGATCACCGCCGCGAGTGATGTGGTCTAAATGCATCAACACCGATAAGCGAATCGCTTCGGTTGCCACGTTCATATTTCGCTGTGCAATCAAGCTGGCGTTGCGATGCAAAAACTCAAAGGCCGATGGGCTTTTCAACAATGAGACTTTGACGGCTTCAGAGAAGCCGCAACGGAACTCGCGATCGGGTAGCAGTCGCAACATTTCTTGATCGTTGACAACACCCCACGGTACGGCAAAAGTTCCCTTCCAATTTTTCTTATTGAACCAGTTTACTGCGTTTTTAACCCCAACCCCAGAGTCGGCTTGAGCAAGTGTGGTGGTTGGGACTCGAACCAAGCGGATGCCTCGGTGTGCAAGAGCTGCCGCAAAGCCCACAGCATCCAAGAGTGCACCACCACCAATGGCCAAGATATAACTGCGGCGATCCAAATTCGAATGATTGATGCGCTCGAGAACTCGCTCGATCCAAATCGGATCGTTCTTGATTTCTTCGCCACCAGGGATCACTTGAACGGGATCGGTCAATTCAATGTTATCGCTGCTGACCGCAAATAGACTTTCGATTCGGCCAACAAGAGATGGGTTGGTTAGTGCGATGCCCTGATCGAGCCAAACTTGAACTCTCGCAGGTTGATGAGCGCCATATTCACCATCACCCGTTTCGAAAAGTTGGCTGAGAACGGGCCAATCCTTGCCGAAACAATCGTCGGTCATGCGGAGGCGGTGCATGAAGGGAACAGAGAAAGCGATATCCCACCGACGCGCGGCGTTCGGTTGATCGTTGGGATGACTCATACAGTAACTTTCTCAGGCGAAGACGCTAGCGCAAGGATTTTTGGAAAACCAGGATCTGCTCGAGCCCAAAATCGGAATGAGTCCCAAACGACTAATAGGTCCGTTGGGGGCACTGAACGAATGGACGGTTTGATCCTAAAGGGGGGCGGGAGCGACGACAGATACCTGCTAGGCAGTTCCCTTCGCCACCTAGTACCATATTAACCGTGGATGAAGTCCACGCCAAACCGGTACGTTGTAATCCTTCTCAATTTTCAGAAAAATCAGCCCAGGATGGTTGGGGATTCGCATGAAAAAACATGGACCTTGGACAATTTGCGGCACCCGAGAAGTCTATCAGGACCCATGGGTGCAACTGCAAGTGGATCAGGTATTGCGTCCCGACGGAAGCCCTGGAACGTACTGTACGGTTCGCCTTAAGTCGGGCGTGTGCGTCATTGCCATGGACGCCGAGAAAAATGTCTACCTGACGCAAGAATTTCACTATGCCGTTGGTCGAATTACCATCGAAGGCGTGAGCGGTGGAATCGAGGATGGCGAATCGGCGTTATCCACAGCGGAACGGGAGCTGAAAGAAGAATTGGGAATCGTCGCGAAGCGTTTTACGCCATTGGGATGCGTCGATCCCTTCACGGCCGCTATCCTCTCGCCAACTCAACTTTATTTGGCCGAAGAGCTCACATTTGGCGCTACGGAACGCGAAGGGACAGAGATCATCGAACTGGTAAAAGTACCTTTGGACCAGGCCCTGCTGTGGGTTGACGACGGCACGATTACTCATGCCCCTTCATGCGTGGCCTTGCTCAAGATCGCGCGCTACCAGCGAAGTTAATGGCTTCCAAAACGCGTTTCGTCGCTTGCGATTTGTTGAGCACGTAAAAGTGTACACCCGGTACGCCGCGATCCAGCAATTCGCAAACTTGTTGTTGAGCAAACTCGACGCCCACTTCAAATTGCCACTTTTCATCGCTGTTTTGGCTGAGCTTTTCTACAAAACGAGTTGGCAGTTTAGCTTTGCAGAGCGAGGTAATACGTTGAATTTGTGCCAAGTTGGTCACAGGCAAAATCCCTGGGACAATCGGCACATGGATCCCAATTTTTCGGCATGCATCTTCAAAGCGAAAGAAATCGGCGTTGTCATAAAACAATTGAGTGACGACAATGTCTGCACCTGCATCCACTTTTCGCTTCAAGTTGGCCAAGTCTGTGGTGGCATCAACCGCTTCTTGATGCACTTCTGGATATCCGGCCACTGCGATGCCCAGCTCTTTAAAGTCAGCGCGAATCAACTCGACTAATTCGTTGGCATATCGAAGGCCACCTTCGACGGCCCGAAACTCAGTTTCACCTTTGGGTGGATCGCCGCGTAGAGCCACGATGTAGCTAACGCCCGCCTTCTTCGCTGCACGCAAGTAATCGCGCAGTTGTTCTACAGTAGAACCTACGCATGTAAGATGACTAGCGACGGGAACCTTGAACTCTTGATGAACGGCTTGAACGACTTGCAGCGTGCGATCGCGCGTCGAGCCCCCTGCCCCGTAGGTACAGGTAAAGAAATCGGGGCTAAAGGCCATCAGTTCACGCACCGCTTCCATGAGCGTGGTCACCCCCGCATCGCTTTTGGGGGGAAAAAGCTCAAACGATAGGCCTTTGCGTGTGCCAGTAAAATGGGTCGCCAGCGTCATGTTCTCAGGTGCTCAATATTATCAGGTAACCGATATTGCCAGTAACCGGTTTGTGGGTTTACGGGGACTCTATTAGGCGGTGTTTAGAGGCAAACGGAACGCCCGTTCGGGGGCCCGGACTTCCGATAATGCATTCATCCGTTCAACCGCATGAACGGATGATATATTCACTCCCAAAATCAGCCGTTTGTCAAGCATTGGCAGCAGCCAATTCGAGTCTGCGGGGGAAAATGCTTATCAAAAACAGCAATTTGAGAATGGGAAATCATCCGAGGGGGGCGAACTAGAGCGAGAGCAGGTCCGTGCAGCGGTCTCGTTCTTCTTGAGTGACACGATACATGTCGTGAATCAATTGCACATCGCACAGACGCTGTTTTACTTGGCGGCGATTGAACATACGAGCTTGTGTTGCCACCATAACTTCAGGTGGTAAAGTGGCGACCTGTCCGAATAGGCGAGCATAATTCACGAAGCTCGGGACATTGCTGGTCACAAAGCCGTACATCATGCTGCACGCGCCAATGACTTTGCCTGTAAAAATCCCCGTATTGATGGCCGTCTTCGAATAGTTCCCCATGACGCAACCCAAGAACTGCATGCCTGTGGTCGCTTTTCCCGCAGGGTATTCCATGTTGACCGTGCCATAGGTGTTTTTGAGGTCGCTGTTACACGTTCCTGCCCCCAGGTTAATCCAACTTCCCAGATAACTATGGCCCAAGAATCCATGATGTTGTTTGTTGGAATAGGGTTCTACTATGGAGGCTTCGACCTCGCCGCCGATCTTTGTCGTGTGCCCTAATGAAACGGCATCTTTGATGGCCGCATGTTCCAGAATTTTACATTTGGGGCCCATGTAAACAGGGCCACGCAGCAAAGTGTAAGGGCCAACTTGTGCATCGCGATCAATAACGATGGGGCCCGACTTGGCATCAATCACTAAGTAGTCGCCCAGCTTCACACCAGGGGCAACAAACAAGCCATCTTGGAGTTGTTCGTAGCCACCCAGCTTGATTCGGTACTCAAGGTTACTGGCTAACAACGACATATGATGCGCGATTACTTCGTGGGGCCAACGCAAAACTTCCAGTTTCAATTCGATTTTGCTAAAGGAACTGGCGCTCTGCAACAAATCCGAGATGCCCTCATAGCCCGCTTTGCGAATCTGCTCGATCGACCACGGTGGACGAACAACGGCGGCTACTTGATCGCCACACATCACCACACCACTGCTGGATTGTGGGTCGCCGCTAGTCGTTTGTACGAGCTTGACTAATGCCTCAACATAGGACATCACTGGCAGAAGTCGCGCGTTGATGAGCAATGTAGGGCGGGCGGAAGCATTCAGCGATTCGGAGTGTAGGCTTTGAACGGACGAGTAATCTGCGTCTTGAATGGCGTTCAAATAGGGGCGAGCGATACCAAACAATTGCCCCGTTTCACCTGGGATGGAGGCAGTTTTTCGCGACAACTCAAGCAGCAAGTCGTAAAGCTGATAACCGCCACATTGAATGGCATACGCTAAGCGTCCTGTCGTCATCGGTGCTAATGCATCCACGCCACTATCTTCGCACACGATGATCATGTTTGTGTTCCTGCGATCCGTTTGGGTTTCCTACCAACGAAACATGTTTGCATGGGCTGCAGCGAGCCATGTGGATTATCGTGATTCAAAAATCAACTGCCGTTCCACTTTTTCGTGCTCGCTCCACTGCTCATACAGCCGGGTTAACTCGCTCACAAAATGCGAGAGCAATTCGGGTAGTTTCCCTTGATATTCTGCTCGTTCTGCGGCTTCGTTAATCTCACTGACCAACAAGTATAGCGTTTTATGTTGGTTGTAGGCAGTCTCGACTTGTGTGGAAAAGGTGAGTGAATGGATGACGGGTGTTTGTAAGTAACCGTATGTCTCTTCGAGCATGAATTGACGTTTCAATTCATCGCGAACTTGGCGAACCAGGGGAACAACTTCGGCAAGGCCTTGTTCGGACGAAGTTGGATCGGCAGCCCGTGCCGATAGCCATTCACCAAGGCGATTATGAGCCGTCCAGTAGTCGGGATTGGAGTCTTTGAGTTCCAGCAAAAAGGCTCGATTGATTGTCCAGGTTACCATGGCTTCCTCGCTTATGCATGTTGTCTGGTCGAGCGGAAATGATCAATAACGCAGAATGCACCACAGGGCTCGTACCCCATCCTTCCAGCCGATCTTTTTTCCTTGATCCCAAGAGCGTCGATGGTAGCGGATATGTCGTTCGTAAAATCGTGTTTTTTGACGAGCCAAGCGAATGGTGACTTCGATTTCTATACCGAAGCGGTTTTCTCGCAACTTGGGAACGAGATCCTGAATTATTTTCCTCGGAAAGAGTTTATAGCAAGTTTCAACATCAGAAAAGTAAAGACCCGTTTTGATGCTCGTAAGAATACTGATGATTCTGTTCACTGCGTAGTGCCAGAGGGGGGCGACGGGACGGTCTTGGTGCCCATAGCGTGTGCCGTAAACAACGTCTGCGTCTCCTTCGATGATCGGTTGAATGAGGTAACGAAAATCTTGCGGATCGTACTCCATATCGGCATCTTGAATCACCACAATGTCGCCCGTGGCATGTGTGAAGCCGGTTTTGATGGCAGCCCCTTTACCTTTATTCTTTTCGTGCAAAATCACTCGGGTGTTGGGAACTGTTTCCAATTGTCTGAGTTTGTCGCGCGAACCATCCCGACTTCCGTCGTCAACCAAAATAATTTCGATGGGGAGACCCGAGCTACGGACGCGTTCGACGACCGCTTCGATGGTGTTGACTTCGTTGTAAACGGGTATCACCACCGAAAGCAAAAAGTTTTCGGGTAATTGAAAAATACCTAAACGACGTGCGGTATCCTGTCCCAGCCATTTTGCGGCGGGATGCATTTGGACAGTTGGAGATTGCCCGCTAGCGTTCGTCTGTATCGCATCATCCTGGGACGATGGGACCGGAATGGAAAACGGTTGTTGTGCGTCCGAAGAAGGCATAACTGTGATTTCTCTCTTTGCTTCGCGATCTCTCTGTTGTGCGATATCTCTGTAGTTTGCTATCTCTGCAGGTCGCTATCTCAAGGAATTTTGATGTAGATGAGTCAAAGAAAAAGTGATGGATAACTTGGAAATTTTGTCGAGCTGTTGTCAAGCAACGTTGATGTTGTATTCTCTGGTTGAGCATCCAGAAAAGGAGTGCCATATGTGGGTTGCGTAAAAGTTTTTGTCGGCTCTGTCAAGAAGTTTGAAGGCAATTTTGAGACGATTTCCGTTGTGGAAAATATGTCAGTAACATGCTTGACTTTTCGTCCCAGCTTGTCACAATCGCCCAGGCACACTTCGATTCAGCAGCCTGATTCAAGATACATCACGGATGGCCTGTGGGCTACGGATGGCCTTTGCTTTTCAAGATAACTGTCGGTCTTCTTCTCTTCTTTCCATTTGTTCTTAGATTAGCTTGAATTTTTTTCAACCGTTGACAACTCTCGGCATTGAGTTGGGTTAAAGCAAAGGCAGGGAGTGGCGTAACACGCAACAGATTTCGGGCTGGTCAATATCGCAAGGGCCAATTTCAAGGGCTAAGCTGTAGACCCCATGTCTTGTAGCCATACAAGAAATAAATTTTTCGCACACTCATGAGTTGTGTCATCGACTAACAGGACGTTACACCAGCAGGGACCGCCGGTGCACGCGGCATGATGCCGCTTTTTTTTATTCTCTTTTTTCTTTGGTTGCCTATTCGTTTGCGTTCCACGTCGTTGCTCGTACTTCGTGCTCGTACTTCGTGATCGTACTTCGTCCTCGCCAGCCTTTCCCGTTCGCCACTTGCAATTTTGGGTCAAACTTGATTCTCTTGCGATGACGAGGGAAATGCCGAGGACGAGGTAGAAGTTACGACGGTTAAGGTTATCTAAAATCTCGGGAGGGATTTTCTAGCGGTACGATCTGACTCATATCCTCCAAGCGTCCCACCACCACATGGATCACACCATTGCGATTCTCCAGAACGCCATGAGCCATCCACATATTCGATTGCTTGGCCACCTTATAAAACCGTTCCCAGATCTCGATCTTGATGACCAAATTGATCGAGCCCGTCTCGTCTTCTAAAGTAACAAACGTGATGCCTTTGGCCGTGCCAGGACGTTGACGCAATAAAACCATACCAGCTACCGCAACATACTGACCATGTCGAAGTGTGCCCAACTGCGACGCGGTTTTGACTCGCTTCGTATTCAAAAAGTTACGATAGAAAGCGATGGGGTGGCCACGCAACGATAAACCCGTTGTCTGATAGTCGGTGAATACCTCTTCACGCGGACTCAACGGACGGAGTGGCTCGGGAATTGCATCATCTTCGTCCGCTCCCATCGCTTCCAATAACGATAATTTACCAGCTTTCTTTTCTTGCGCTAACGATTGCCACATCGCGGCGCGGCGATGACCGCTCAGCGAATTTAAGGCTCCCGCTTCCGCCAATTTGGTCAACATCCCCTGCCCTATTCCGGTCCGCTGTTGTAGCTGTGTTACATCTTGATAACGCCCACCTTGACGCCGTTGCTCCACAATCCGTTGTGCCAACTCTTCCTGTACCCCTTGGACTTGATGTAAGCCTAATCGCAATTGATAGTCTCGCTCTAATCGCCGTCCGCCTGGCTTGCGAGTGGCACCCGATAGCGGCTCCAACGTGCTCTCCCAATCGCTGTAGTTCACATCCACTCCCGCAACCGTGACACCATGCTTCTGTGCATCTTGGACCAGCTGCGCGGGGGCATAAAATCCAAGCGGTTGGCTGTTAAGCAAAGCCGCACAAAATACGGCTGGATAATGGCACTTGATCCATGAGGAAACGTAAACCAGCAACGCGAAGCTGGCTGCATGCGACTCAGGGAAACCATATTCACCGAATCCACGTATCTGTGTGAAAACACTCTCTGCAAATTGCTGCGTTAAACCATTCGCTAACATCCCATGAATGAGCTTCTGGCGAAAACGATCGATGACACCAGGTCGTCGCCAAGCGGCCATGGCTCGACGCAGTTGGTCCGCTTCGCCTGGAGTAAATCCGGCTGCGACGACGGCGAGACGCATTGCTTGTTCCTGAAATATGGGAACTCCCATCGTCTTGGTTAGAACTTGAGCGATCGCTTCATTGGGATATTGAGGTTGGATACCCGTTTGTCTCGCTTTCAAGTAAGGATGAACCATTTGACCTTGAATGGGACCCGGGCGAACAATGGCTACTTCAATCACCAGGTCGTAATAACACTGCGGACGCAGGCGTGGCAACATACTCATTTGCGCACGGCTTTCAATCTGAAACACGCCCACAGTGTCGGCTTGACTGATCATCTCGTATACTTTGCGATCCGCATGCGGAACAGTGGCCAAGTTCAAATCGACATCGTAATGTTGACGCAATAAATCAAAAGAACGATGGATCGCCGAGAGCATTCCCAGCGATAAACAGTCGACTTTTAGGATGCCGAGTTCATCGAGATCGTCTTTGTCCCACTGAATGACGGTGCGACCTTCCATCGATGCGTTTTCGATTGGGCAAAGTTCACACAACCAACTGCGGGTCATTACCATGCCACCCACATGCTGCGATAGATGGCGTGGAAAGCCAACGAGATTTTGTACCACATAGAGAAAACGTTTCCCGAGCGGTGATTCCGGTTCTAACCCTGCTTCACGGCAGCATTCCAGTAACCCACCTGCTTCGCTCCGCGAATCGACCGTCTTGGCGATATTGTCGATCTTATCTTGTGATATTCCTAACGCTTTGCCGCTATCGCGAATGGCTGAACGGGTGCGATAAGTGATGACCGTTGCCGTCATGCCCGCACGATATCGACCATATTTTTCATAGATGTATTGCAGAACTTCTTCGCGGCGTTGATGTTCAAAGTCCACATCGATATCGGGAGCTTCGTTGCGTTCGCGGCTGATGAAGCGTTCAAACAGCAAGTCCAATTGCGCTGGATCGACCGAGGTGACGCCGAGACAGAAACAGACGACGCTATTGGCAGCAGAGCCTCGACCTTGGCATAAGATGCCGCGTTGTCGCGCGTAGCGCACCAAATCCCAAACGGTCAGAAAATAAGCTTCGTAATGCAGTTCTTCGATCAACTGCAATTCATGCTTGAGTAGCTCTTTGATCTTGTCTGGAATTCCTGCGGGGTAACGTTTCTCAGCCCCTTTGTGTGCCAAGTATTTTAGATATTCGATCGGCGTATAGCCTTCCGGTGCGAGTTCGACGGGGTATTCATAGCGCAGTTGGGCTAAGCTGAATTGGCATTGAGCAGCGACTTCGTTAGTGCGTTCAATGGCTTGTGGAATCGAACGATAGAGACGTTGGATCTCATCGAGCGGGCGGAGATAATGTTGACCGTTGGCAGGCCTTTGATGGCGTATGGCATCTACAGTGGTGCGAGCGCGGATTGCCGCGACACAGTCATGTAAGATCATTCGTTCCGGACTATGGTATTGGACGTCACCGCCTGCCAATAAAGCCACACCGCTGGCTTGTGAAAGCTGCACCAAACGTTCGATCTTGCTGCGATCATCGACACCACGTTGCAGTTCGCACATCAGCGAGCCGCTGGTACCAAAGATTTCTTTAAAAACGCCCAACCAACGGAGCCAGTCGGCATCGCGATTGACATCAAAATGAGCGGGTGGCCAGATACGTTCCGTGGTGATGGGAAGAATCGATAAGCGATCGGGTAAACTGCTCGGGCTGTTGGTGGATGGATTAGGCGATGTTATGGGGGGAGTCGATTGCGGAAGATCATCTAGAAAATCTTCAGGGAGCGGCTCAAGTAGATTCGGTTGACGCAAGCAGATTCCAGCCTGCCAACCATCAGCATGTTCGGCGATATCCTGCCAAGTAAGTTGGCATTCACCTTTGGTGGCACGCATACGACCCTGGGTTAGCAAGCGACAGAGGCGGCCGTACGCTGCGCGGTCTTGGGGCCAAACTAAAACGGGTGGGCCGTCGATCGGATGTAGTTCAGCACCGACGATATAAGGAAAAGAAGTTTCTTTGGCAACCGCATATCCGCGCACGATTCCCGCTAGTGTATTGCGGTCAGTGATGGCAATACCGCGATAGCCTAATTCGATCGCCCGCTCGACGAGTTCGTCGGCATGGGAAGCACCTTCGAGGAAGGAGAAATTTGATTTGCAGTGCAGTTCGGTGTATTGCATAAGTTTCGTCCTATCCGTGATGATTCAAGCCGCGATGATTCAAGCAGCTATGAGTTGGCTTTATCGAGGTCACCGATGTACTTTGTTCTGTAGTGATATGAGTTGGGGTTCTTTTCAACGTGTGTATTAATCAAAGCTTCCATGCAGAAACCAATCGCTGGTATCGAGTTGTCGAAAGAGCCACCACCATTGATGTTGGTCTGTTTCAACGCGGTAATAATCACGGCGTTGACTTGGGCCACGCCACCAACCACTTTCAATTCGCTCAGGTCCCCAGCAGCGAACGATGCGATGCAGTTTGCCTTGGTAACCGAATTGAGCAGGTTCTCCATCGGGCACGACGGAGGTTACCTGAATCTTTTGTGGTTTAGAAAAAAGTTGAAGAGGTCGTCGCAGGGGATCTTCGGGGGTAGGGTCCGGGCTACGTCGTTCCCAGCGAGCGATAATTTTTTTAGCGGTGCTTTGTTTCTCGCCCGAAGTTTTGCGGCCGGTCCAGGGGCGGTAAAGGACTGTCCCTTCGGGCAACGCATCCCCTTCGATCGCAGGTTGTTGGACTTGGTTGCGACCTAAGCGACTGCTAAGTGAATCCAGAAATAGGCCGAGTTGTTGTCGATGTTTGACAGTATCACTTTCGAACAGTTGCGTTTGTTGCCACACCAAAGGTTCAACTAACATCACTTGCATCGTGGCATGTTCGATCGCCGCTGGTTCTTCCCAATGCCGTTCTAGTTGGCTCGCTAGCAGTGCATGGATATGTTGTGGATCGGAGGAGGGGCGAAATAGACCGAGTTGTAATAAACGAGGTGGTGTTTCGATTCCCCGCAGGCAGCATTGTATTCGAAGGGCCCCTTGGCCTTGTTGTTTAAGTTTTTGGGTTAACGTCACAATCATCTGCCGCAACAATTCGCTCAAAGAATCTTGGCGATCGGTGGGATATTCGAGTCGTTGTTCTATGCAAAAATCAGGAAGGGGACGCCAGGCCGGAAAGGTTTCGGGGATCTCACCTAAGATTTGAGCTAAGCGAGTGGGGACTTCATCGCCTAAACGTGAGGCCAAGCTGTGTCGTGGGAGTTGAAGTAGCTCGCCGATGGTGTAGATTCCGAGTCGTTGTAGCTTTTGAGCTGCTGGAAAAGATAAGCGTAGAGCTTCAACAGGTAATGGGGCTAGGTAGTCATGCAGAGTAGAGTCTATTGAGGATTGAAGGATGGGATTGGTCGGATAGGATCGCCAGCCATAGCGGCTTAATCCCCAAGCCGCACCGACTGTATCAGCCACAGCTACGATAGCTTGATATCCGTGGTTATTGAGCCAAGTGTTTAATTGTTGTGCGAGTTGAGTTTCGCTTCCGAAGAGATGTCCTAAGCCGCGGATGTCGAGCATAAGTCCTTGCGGTTGTAGGATCGCGATACCTGCCCACGGTTTTGTATCGATCGGTTCAAGGCCGACGATGGGGCTAAAGCGTTGAACTTCTTCGGCGAGTTGGCACAGCCTTTCTAAATCTTCTTGCGGATCATGTTCGACGATTTGAAGCTCGAAGGTGTGTGGAGGTGGAGAGGCGGTGGTGGAGGATATGTGTTGAGTGGAGGATGTGTGTGGAGGTAGGGTTCGAGTAGCGCGTTGGCTTAGGCCAATGGCTTCACTGAGCGACATTTGTGGGCGGATGCCCATCGAGCGTGCGAGGCGACAGGCGGCAGCGACGATGAGGCCACGGCGCGAATCACGCGCTGACAGCACGAGTGGCGCTCGCGCTGGTTGGGGCTGCGTTGTGGGAGTTGGTTCCGGTTCTGGAGTGGTTGTTGTTGGCAGCTGTTGCAGCAGTTGGTGTACGCGTTGGCATGGCCAGTTGGGCAGCCATACGCTGAGTATACGAGCTGGTGTGGGGGCCGCCATAGGAATCATTCCTCATGTGTCCTTGCTTGGACGTTGGATCAGTGGATTTAGATGGAGCGAATGGTGGTGGAACTTCTCGGATCCAAGTGGTTTTGACGGATGAGCGAATGGGTTCGTGAGGT
>Ga0209174_10000336_pt1 | contig 36258 bp, 34 predicted proteins | sample JI91814BDNA_FD_187505 | JGI IMG/M metagenome (GOLD analysis project Ga0209174, IMG submission 187505) | Wastewater effluent complex algal communities from Wisconsin, to seasonally profile nutrient transformation and Carbon sequestration -... | ecosystem: Engineered > WWTP > Effluent > Algae...
GCGCATCGACGCGCTGGGCAGCCGCATGTGGTTCACCGGCAACGGCAACGTCGGCATCGACCCGGGCAACGCCGGTACGGTGGCTGCGAACGTGGTCGCCTTCGACCCGGCGGTCCATACCCTGGACACCAGCCAGTACCCCGCCTTCACCCCGGTGCGGCCCAACAACAATCCGCGCAGCCGCGAGAACGTAGTGTACGAGGTCAGCATCCGGGTCAAGGTGTGCGATGCCTCGGTCACGCTTGAACCCAACTGCGTCCGTTATGCCAGCGGCTACAAGCCGCAGGGCCTGATCCAGGAGTATTCCGAGCGGGTCCGGTACGCGATGCTGGGCTACCTCAACGACTCCAGCGACCAGCGCGACGGCGGTGTCCTGCGTTCCAACATCAAGTTCGTGGGTCCCTTCAGCAACGACCCGGTGGCCGGACGCCTGGCCAATACCGCCACCGAATGGGACCCCGTCACGGGCGTCCTGTTCCGGAACCCGAACCCCGCCGAGGCGGTCGCGACCAACGCCACCCTGGGCATCAACACCATCGTGGACAGCGGCATCATCAACTACCTCAACAAGTTCGGCGAGGTCTCGACCACCCGACCGATGAAATCGATCGACCCGGTGAGCGAGCTCTATTACGCCGCGCTTCGCTACCTGAAGAACCAGGGCAACGTTCCCAGCTACTCGAACGTCACCGACGCCTCGGCGGCCGGCAGGTACGAGACGGCGGACGCCTTCCCGGTGGTGACCAACTGGGCCGACCCGGTGAGCTACAGCTGCCAAGCCAACGTGCTGCTCGGCATCGGCGACACCAACACCCACGTGGACAAGAACCTGCCGGGCCCCACGAACGCCTTCCGTGAGCCCGTCAAGCCGGCGCTGGTAACGGCCGACACGACGGTCGACGTGGTCGCGCTGATGGAGCGCATCCGCGTCATCGAGCCAGGCCTGCCGGCGGCCAACACCCAGAACTTCTCGGGCCGCGACAACTCGGCCTATATCGCCTCGCTGGCCTACCACGCCAACACCCAGGACATCCGTCCCGACCTGCCCGGCCGCCAGTCCGCCCAGACCTACTGGGTTGACGTGCTGGAGTTCCAGAACCTGGCCGGGCGCACCTCTAACCAGTACTGGCTGGCCGCCAAGTACGGTGGCTTCCGGGTGCCCAGCGGTTTCGATCCGATCACCAACGCGGCGCCCATCCCCAATGCCCTGTGGAACGGCACCAATGAACTGCTGACCAACGGCGAGCGTCGCCCGGACAACTATTTCCCCGCCCGCGACGCCACCAAGATGGTGGAGTCCCTGCGCCGCGCGTTCCAGACGATCGTTGCCCAGGTCGAAGGCTCCGGTGTGTCGTTCGCGACCAACACCACGCGCCTGGAAGCGGACGCGCGCGTCTACCAGGCCAGCTTCTTCAGCGGCTCCTGGCGCGGCGAGCTCGATGCTTTCTCCGTCAACCAGGTCACGGGCCAGCTGTCGGCGACCCCGGTCTGGAGCGCAAGCGCCCAGCTGCCCGCCCTCTGGTCCAACCGCAACATCTGGGTCAACAGCGGCACCTACCAGCGCCTCAACAACTGGATGGGGCTCGCGGCCTCCGACCGCACACTGTTGGGTTCCGAGAACCTGATGAATTTCATCCGTGGCGACCGGTCCAATGAAATCCCGAACGGCGCGCAGTTCCGCGCACGCCAGTCGGTCCTGGGCACCTTCGTCAATTCCCAGCCGGTCTACGTCGGCCGCCCCAACCCGAGCTTCTACGCCAACAAGACGTTTGCCGGTGCCAACACGTACGCGGCCTTCGCCGCGGCCCAGGCCGGCCGTACGCCGATGGTGTACGTCGGTTCCAACGGCGGCATGCTGCACGGCTTCAACGCCACCACCGGCGCCGAGGTCTACGCCTTCATGCCCAATACGGCGATCCGCTCGGGCGTGGCCACGCTGGCCGATCCGGCCTACGAGCACCGCTACCTGGTGGATGGCGACGCCACCGTGGCGGACATCTACGACACTTCCACGGCCTCCTGGAGGACCATCCTGGTCAGCTCCATGGGTCGCGGTGGCCGGGGCGTGTTCGCCCTGGACGTGACCAATCCCGCCAGCCCGACGCTGCTCTGGGAGCGGTCCGAGCTTCAGATCCCGGAGCTTGGCAACGTGCTGAGCAAGCCCGTCATCGCCCAGATCGCCAACGGTGACTGGCGGGTCTTCCTGGGCAATGGCGTCAACGGCAATGGACGCGCCAGCCTGATCAACATCCGTCTGGTCGGTGGCTCGGCAGGTACCGCGACGGTGACCGAAGCGGCCGCCGGTCCGGACAATGGCCTCAACGGCGTCCTGCTCTGGGATGACAACAACGACGCCATCGCCGACACGGTCTACGGCACCGACGCCCTTGGCAATTTGTGGAAGTTCCAGAACCTCACCGGCACTGTCAGCATCCTGCGACTGTTCACGGCGCGTGGCCCCGGCAACTCGTTCCAGCCCATCAGCGCCGCGCCGCTCGCGGGCCGCAACCCCGCTGACAACAGCCTCTGGGTCTACTTCGGCACCGGCCGTTACCTGGGCAACAACGACCTGTCGGACGATTCGGTGCAGACCTGGTACGGCCTGAAGGACACCAACACGACCATCGGCAGCCGTGGCGACCTGCTCCCGATCGCCATCACGGCCGAAGGCCAGATCAGCGGCCGCGACGTGCGCGTGCTCGAAGAGGTCTCCCCGGCGGCCATGACGGGCCGCTCGGGCTGGCTGATCGACCTGGTTTCCCCGGTGCTGGGTGCCGAGGGCGAACGCATGATCGAGCCCAACCAGTTCCAGGGCCTCACGCTGTTGGGCGCAACCCGCATCCCGAACGCGACCAATGTCTGCTCGCCGGGTGGCCGCGGTTACGTGATGGCGATCAACCCCTTCACCGGCGGCCGCCTGGCCACCAGCTTCTTCGACATCAACCGCGATAGCACGGTGGGTGCGGGCGATACGCTGGGTGGCATCCCGGTGTCGGGCATCGGCTTCTCCTCGGCGCCCAACAACCCGACCTTCCTGGGTCCGGTGATGCAGGTGTCGCTGGACGACCGTACCCGCGAAACGATCGTGACGAGCTCGGGTGCCCTGCAGCCGCGGCGAGTCTCCTGGCGTGAACTGGTGAACGAATGAACCTCCGCGCCGACCATCCCAACAGGGGAAACGTGATGTCCCGCTCCCGTGGCTTTACGCTGATCGAGATCATGATCGTGGTGCTGATAATCGGAATCCTGGCCGCCATCGCGCTGACGGCGTACCAGCGACAGGTCACCGAATCGCGCCGGAAGGCGGGCACCGCCTGCCTGATCGAGGCCTCGCATTTCATGGAGCGCTTCTACACGACCAACCTGCGCTACGACCAGGATGCCGGCGGCACGGCCTTCGCGCTGCCGCAGCTGCAGTGCATGGTCGACCTGGTTGACTACTACGCCGTGACCGTCGCGGCGGTCGCCCAGCGCACGTACACCCTGCAGGCCGCGCCGATCGGCGTGCAGGCGACCCGGGACACGGCCTGCGCCACGCTGTCCGTGACCCAGGCCGGCATCAAGACCGAATCGGGCACCAGCACCGCGGCGGATTGTTGGTAACTGCGGCGTAGCAGCTCAGGCACAGGCAAATCCCCGGCTCAAGGCCGGGGATTTTGCGTTCAGACACACCTGGAGATCAGGAACCCGGTTTCCCTTGAGCTGGTCGAGATTGCGGAGGCCCTGGGCATCCAGCCTGGCAACCTGTTCGAACAGTTCCTGGACCAGCGGGGCTCGAAGTCGTCGGGCAAGACTTGGAGGGCGGGCCGCGTTCGGTCCACCTAGACGCTTCCGTTATCAAATCGTGTTTGGCTCAGCGCAGAAACAACAAAGGCCGCGATCGCTCGCAGCCTAAGTGCTTGTAAAACATGGCGCCCGAAGTTGGACTCGAACCAACGACCCCCTGATTAACAGTCAAGTGCTCTAACCGGCTGAGCTATTCGGGCTGAGCCCACTATTCTAACCGCACTTCCCCCTGCGTCAAGACGGCGGGCAGTCTGTCTCGTGGCTGGCGACACGTTCGAACCGGGCCCGGCCGGTATTGCTGAGGATGATCCGCGAGCCCCTGGGGCGCCGTTCGCCGGCGCAGATGAGCAAAGTGAGGTTGCTGCCCGGGGTCCGGCCATCCGGGAGGAAGCGCACCCCGCTCCGGCTCGCGTGGCTCCGGACCCGGACCCCCGGCGGGGGCCTGGAGTGCAGCGATGCAGGCCCGGGCCTCGCCCCGCCCGCGTTCCGGGGGTCGGGGTACAGAAGCCATCCCTCGTCCCAATTTCCGTCGGATCGGCAACCGCCGCTTCCGTCGGCGGCGCAAAGGCTGAATGGAATGGCGCGCGCTATGGCCATCATGCGGGCCTGGGCAAGGGTCGTGGCGAGCTCATGGCTCGTGGCCCGCACTTGCATTTCACGCCGCATGTCGGCCAGCGAGGGTGCGGCCAAGGCGAGGACCACGGCCACCACCGCCAGCACGGCGAGCAGTTCCGTCAGGCTGAACGCCTGGGTACGCGATGGCATGGGCAGCTCCTGTCCTGGGGTGTGAGGAGTCTGGCGGCTGCCGCACCCACGCTTGAATAGGCCAGTCCACCGGCCCCATATGAGAACTCGGCGCCTCGCCGCGTCACGAAAAACCCCTCTTCGATATACTTCCCGACTGCCTCGCGAGGACTTTCCCCCGTGTCCGAACGCTTCGAGCTTGTTGCGCCCTACCAGCCCGCGGGGGAGCAGCCGCAGGCGATCGCGCGCCTGATCGCGGGGTTCGAAGCCGGCCTGGCGCAGCAGACCCTGCTCGGCGTCACCGGTTCGGGCAAGACCTACACCGTGGCGAACGTCATCCAGGCCGTGCAGAAGCCCACCCTGGTGCTGGCCCCGAACAAGACCCTGGCCGCCCAGCTGTACGGCGAGTTCAAGTCGTTCTTCCCGCACAACTCGGTCGAGTACTTCGTCAGCTATTACGACTATTACCAGCCCGAGGCCTACATCCCCAGCACCGACACCTTCATCGAGAAGGACAGCAACATCAACGAGCACATCGAGCAGATGCGCCTGTCGGCGACCAAGGCCCTGCTCGAACGGCGTGACTCGATCGTGGTGGCCAGCGTCTCGGCCATCTACGGCCTCGGTGACCCGAACGAGTACTTCCGCATGGTGCTGCACCTGGTGAAGGGCGACCGGATCGACCAGCGCGAGCTGATCCGCCGCCTCACCGAGATGCAGTACAAGCGCAACGACACCGAACTGGTGCGCGGCGCCTTCCGCGTGCGCGGCGAAACCATCGACGTGCATCCGGCGGAATCCGAGATCGAGGCCCTGCGCATCGAGCTGTTCGACGGCGAGATCGAAACGGTGGCCCTGTTCGACCCGCTCACCGGCCACGTCGCCCGAAAGCTGCAGCGCTACACCCTGTACCCGAAGTCGCACTACGTCACCACGCGGCGCACGGTGCTGGACGCCATCGAGACCATCAAGGTCGAATACGCCGCCCGCATGGAGGAGCTGTACAAGGCCAACAAGCTGCTCGAGGCCCAGCGCCTGCAGCAGCGCACCATGTACGACCTGGAGATGATGGCCGAAGTGGGCTTCTGCTCGGGCATCGAGAACTATTCGCGCCACCTGACAGGCCAGATGCCGGGCGAGCCGCCGCCCTGCCTGTTCGACTACCTGCCGCCCGACGCGCTGCTGGTGATCGACGAATCGCACGTGACCATCCCGCAGCTCGGCGCCATGTACAAGGGCGACCGCTCGCGTAAGGAGACGCTGGTGGAGTTCGGTTTCCGGCTGCCTTCAGCGCTGGACAACCGGCCGCTGAAGTTCGAGGAGTGGGAGCGCCGCGCGCCGCGCAGCATCTACGTCTCGGCCACGCCGGGAAAGTACGAGCTGGAAAAGTCCGGCGACAACATCGTCGAGCTGCTGGTGCGCCCCACCGGCCTGATCGATCCCGAAGTGGAGATCCGCCCCGTCGCCACCCAGGTGGACGACGTGCTGTCGGAAATCCACGAGCGCGTGAAGCTGGGCGACCGCGTGCTGATCACCACGCTCACCAAGAAGATGGCCGAGAACCTCACCGACTACCTGGCCGAGCACGACGTGCGCGTGCGCTACCTGCACTCGGACGTGGACACGGTCGAGCGCGTCGAGATCATCCGCGACCTGCGCCTGGGCGTGTTCGACGTGCTGGTCGGCATCAACCTGCTGCGCGAGGGCCTGGACATGCCCGAAGTGTCGCTGGTGGCCATCCTGGACGCCGACAAAGAGGGTTTCCTGCGCTCCACCGGCTCGCTGATCCAGACCATCGGCCGCGCCGCCCGCAACGTGCGCGGCAAGGCCATCCTCTACGCGGACCGAATCACCAACTCGATGAAGGCCGCGATCGACGAAACCGACCGCCGCCGCCAGCGCCAGGTCGAATACAACCTCGAGCACGGCATCACGCCCACCAGCATCGTGCGCGCCGTGATGGACGTGATGGAGGGCGCCCGCACCGAGGCCCAGGACGCCAAGTCCGGCGACAAGCGCCGCCGGGTGGCGGAGGAGGGCACCGACTACGCCCTGCTCAACCCGGCCCAGCTGGCGGCCCGACTCAAGCAGCTCGAGACCCGCATGCACAAGCACGCCCAGGACCTGGAGTTCGAACAGGCCGCCAAGCTGCGCGACGAAATCCACCGCCTCCGCACCCAGGGCCTGATGGCCTGACGCCCACCCCTGTTGCGTTACTTTTGGCAGGGGTATAGAAAGTAGGTGCCGGCGGATGGGGATCCGCTGCCATTGACGTCCAGGCCCGGGCCGGAGTGCCGGGGAAGGGACCGAATCGAACGGGTGTCGGGGATGACCACCATGGGGCTGCGCGGCGTCCTCGCCTGCGCTTTCATCGTTTCAACCAGCGTGCTGACCGGAATGGTGGCCTTGCCATCAGGGGCGGCGGCAAGCGAGCGCGGTTCCAGCCTTGCCGGTGAGCCGGCGGTCGCCGGGCCGGGCCTGCTGGAACGGGTCAAGGCCAAGGCCTGCCGTATCAGCCTTGCGGCCACCCGCAGCGACCGCAACGGCAGCGGCGACCGCAGCCGCCAGTGCGACCACTAGCGCATACGCACGCGCGGGGCTTGGCCTGCCCGGAAGGCCGGGGTATACTTCAGCCCCCTCGGGGGCGATTAGCTCAGCGGTAGAGCATTACCTTGACATGGTAGGGGTCACAGGTTCGAACCCTGTATCGCCCACCATCTTCCGGCAAACCGGAGATGGCGATGGACCAAGAAAGCCAGGCCAACGCCTGGCTTTCCTGCTTTCCGGGGTAGGGAAAAGACGCGGCCGCGCGTCCGGAAACGCCCGTATTCATTGACTCGCAGCCCGTCCGGGCCTACCTTTGCAGGGTCAACGGCCAAACCAAGGTGGCCCCGGGAAACCGGCGCCGAGCGTGCGACATGAGCACTACCGCCCTCCGATAGACCGCAGCCAGGCCTCGCGAACGCGAAGGGCGCCTGGCGCCCATTTTTTTTGCCCGTGCTCCTTCGAACCGGTAACCCATGATCAACATCACGCTCCCCGACGGCAGCCGCCGTCCCTTCGAGAACCCCGTCAGCGTCGCCGACGTCGCCCTGTCCATCGGCCCGGGCCTGGCCAAGGCCGCCCTGGGCGGCAAGGTGGACGGCAAGCTGGTGGACGCCAGCTTCGTCATCGAACACGACGCCGCGCTCGAGATCGTCACCGACAAGCATCCCGACGCGCTGGACGTGCTGCGCCACTCCACCGCCCACCTGCTGGCCCAGGCCGTGCAGCGCCTGTTCCCCGGCACCCAGGTCACCATCGGCCCGGTGATCGACAACGGCTTCTTCTACGACTTCGCCTACGAGCGCCCGTTCACGCCCGAGGACCTGCCGGCCATCGAGGCCGAGATGCAGAAAATCGTCAAGGAAGCGCTGCCCGTCAGCCGCAGCGTGAAGTCGCGCGACGAAGCGGTGGCCTACTTCAAGGGCATCGGCGAGCACTACAAGGCCGAGATCATCGAGTCCATCCCGGCCAGCGAAGACCTGTCGCTGTACACCCAGGGCGAGTTCACCGACCTGTGCCGCGGCCCGCACGTGCCGGGCACCGACAAGCTGCGCGCGTTCAAGCTGATGAAGGTCGCGGGCGCCTACTGGCGCGGCGACCACAACAACCAGATGCTCAGCCGCATCTACGGCACCGCCTGGCTCAACGACAAGGACCTCAAGGCCCACCTCACCCAGCTCGAGGAAGCCGAGAAGCGCGACCACCGCAAGATCGCCAAGCAGCTCGAACTCTTCCACCTGCAGGAAGAGGCGCCGGGCCTGGTGTTCTGGCATCCCAAGGGCTGGCAGCTGTGGCAGGTGGTGGAGCAGTACATGCGCCGCGTCTACCGCGGCTCGGGCTACCAGGAAGTGCGCTGCCCGCAGATCCTCGACGTTTCCCTGTGGAAGAAGTCCGGCCACTGGGACAACTACAAGGAGAACATGTTCTTCACCGAGTCCGAGAAGCGCACCTACGCGCTCAAGCCGATGAATTGCCCGGGCCACGTGCAGGTGTTCAACCAGGGCCTGCACAGCTACCGCGACCTGCCGATCCGCTACGGCGAGTTCGGCGCCTGCCATCGCAACGAGCCCTCGGGCGCGCTGCACGGCATCCTGCGCGTGCGCGGCTTCACCCAGGACGACGGCCACATCTTCTGCACCCCCGACCAGGTCGAGGCCGAGGTCACCGACTTCCACCAGCAGGCGCTGAAGGTCTACCAGGACTTCGGCTTCCAGGACGTTCAGATCAAGATCGCCCTGCGCCCGGAATCGCGCCTGGGCGACGACGCCACCTGGGACAAGGCCGAGGCCGCCCTGCGCGCCGCGCTGTCGTCCTGCGGCGTGGCCTGGGAAGAACTGCCGGGCGAGGGCGCCTTCTACGGCCCGAAGATCGAATACCACCTCAAGGACGCCATCGGCCGCACCTGGCAGCTGGGCACGATGCAGGTGGACTTCATGATGCCCGAGCGCCTGGGCGCCGAGTACGTGGACGAAAGCTCGACCAAGCGGCACCCGGTCATGCTGCACCGCGCCATCGTCGGGTCCATGGAGCGTTTCATCGGCATCCTGATCGAAAACCATGCCGGCGCCTTCCCGGCCTGGCTGGCCCCGGTGCAGGCGGTGGTGATGAACATCACCGACGCCCAGGCCGACTGGGTCGAGTCGGTCCGGAAAACCCTTGAGAATCAAGGCTTCCGGGTCAAGGCCGATTTGCGGAACGAGAAGATCGGCTATAAGATCCGCGAGCACACGCTGCAAAAAGTCCCGTACCTGCTGGTCGTTGGCGACCGCGAGAAGGAAAATGGGATGATTGCGGTGCGCACGCGGTCCGGGGAGGACCTGGGTTCGATGCCCGTCGAGGACTTCCTCGCCAAACTGCATGCGGAGAATGGCCCGGTCGCGTGATAATGGCGGCCGGATCGGTTTCAACTTAATAGGAACAAGCGAATCAATACTTCATCTACTGACAAAGGCAACCGCAAGAACCTCGAGATCCGCGTCCCGCGCGTGCGCGTGATCGGTCTCGACGGCGAGATGGTCGGCGTGCTCACGCGCGACGAAGCCATCGCGCTGGCCGAGGAATCGGGCGTCGACCTGGTTGAAATCCAGCCGACCGCGGATCCGCCGGTTTGCCGCATCATGGATTACGGCAAGTACAAGTTCGACCTGCAGAAGAAGGCGAACGCGGCCAAGAAGAAGCAGAAGATCGTCGAGATCAAGGAACTCAAGTTCCGCCCGACCACCGACGACGGCGACTACGTCATCAAGCTTCGCAACCTGCGCCGCTTCCTGGAAGAAGGCGACAAGGTCAAGGTCAACATCCGCTTCAAGGGCCGCGAAATGGCCCACCAGGAGCTGGGCATGGAAATGGCCAAGCGCATCGAGGCCGACCTGGCCGACGAAGTGGTCATCGAGCAGCGCCCCCGCCTGGAAGGCCGCCAGATGATCATGATGGTCGCCCCCAAGAAAAAATAACCCAATGATGTAGGAGGGCCTTCAGGCCCGATGCTCCCGTCGAAAAAGCATCGGGCCTGAAGGCCCTCCTACACAAACGATTGGTTTTGTTGCATAATTCGCGGCTCGCCGGCCTCCGGCGGGCACCCGGTGCGGCATCCGGGCCCGGTCCATCGGGCGAAGCCGTCATGGACACGTCATGGTTTCCCCAGGGAAACCAGAGACTTACAAGCCGACAAGGGCAGGACGGAAAGTGTGGCGCAAGCCACCGCCCAGGTCAGTAATAAACGAACCCAAGAAGGGACACCCATGGCCAAGATCAAGATCAAGACCCATCGCGCGGCCGCGAAGCGCTTCCGGAAGACCGCTTCCGGCAAGTTCAAGTGCGGCCACGCCAACCGTAGCCACATCCTCACCAAGAAGGCGACCAAGCGGAAGCGCAACCTGAGGCAGACCAACCACGTCTGCGCCTCGGATGCCGGCCGTCTGATGCGTCAATTGCCCTATCTCTGAGGAGGACTGAACCATGGCACGAGTCAAGCGTGGTGTTACGGCGCGCCGCCGGCACAAGAAAGTCATCAAGATGGCGAAGGGCTACTACAACGCCCGTCGCAAGGTCTTCCGCGTTGCCAAGCAGGCCGTCACCAAGGCCCTGCAGTACGCGTACATCGGCCGCAAGCAGAAGAAGCGCCAGTTCCGCAGCCTGTGGATCGTCCGCATCAACGCGGCGGCCCGCCTGCACGGCCTGAGCTACAGCCGCTTCATGAACGGCCTGCTGAAGGCGAACATCACCCTGGACCGCAAGGCCCTGGCTGACATCGCCATCCACGATCCCGCCGGTTTCGGCGCGATCGCCGAGCAGGCCAAGCGCGCTCTCGCGGCGTAAGGCCAAGCCCCGCGGCGGCATGCCGCCAGCGGGTGCGACCAAAGTGGGGAAGGGCGAGAGTCCTTCCCCATTTTTGTTTCCGGGCAATGCATTGAAGTGGACCTGCGAATGAGCGATCTCGACACCCTGACCCGATCGGCCCTGGCCGACATTGACGCCGCCGCCAGCCTGGACGCGCTGGACGCGCTGCGGGTGTCGCTGCTGGGCAAGGCCGGCAGCATCACCGGCCAGCTCAAGCAGCTGGGCGCCCTGGCGCCCGACCAGCGCAAGCTTGCCGGCGAAGCGGTGAATCGCGCCAAGGACGCCGTGGCCGAGGCCATCAACGTCCGCAAGGCCAGCCTCGAGCAGGCCGCGCTGGCCCAGCGCCTGGCCTCCGAGCGCATCGACGTCACGCTGCCCGGCCGCGGCGCGGAGGTCGGCAACCTGCACCCGGTGTCGCGCACGCTCGAACGCATCACCGACATCTTCGCCCGGCTGGGCTACCAGCTCGCCGACGGCCCGGAAATCGAAGACGATTTCCACAACTTCGAAGCCCTGAACTTCCCGCCGCACCACCCGGCGCGCGCGATGCACGACACCTTCTATTTCCCGCCCGACCAACAGGGCGAGGCGCGCCTGCTGCGCACCCACACCTCGGGCGTGCAGGTGCGCTTCATGCAGCGCGCCGTGGCGGAGAAAAGCGGCCCGCCGCTGCGCATGATCGCCGCGGGCAAGGTCTACCGCAGCGATTCCGACCAGACCCACACGCCGATGTTCCACCAGGTGGAAGGCCTGCTGGTGGACGAGACATCGAGCTTCGCCGACCTCAAGGGCACGCTGGCCGAGTTCGTGCGCGCGTTCTTCGAGCGCGACTTCGAGATGCGTTTCCGCCCGAGCTATTTCCCGTTCACCGAGCCCTCGGCCGAAGTGGACATCGCCTGGCAGCAGCCCGACGGCAGCACGCGCTGGCTGGAAGTGCTGGGCTGCGGCATGGTGCACCCGAATGTGCTGCGCTCGTGCGGCATTGACCCGGAGAAGTACACCGGCTTCGCCTTCGGCCTGGGCGTGGAGCGCTTCGCCATGCTGCGCTACGGCGTCAACGACCTGCGCAGCTTCTTCGAGAATGACGCGCGTTTCCTGAGGCAGTTCGCATGAAGTTCCCCGAAAGCTGGCTGCGCGAGCACGTCACCGTTTCCGCGTCGCGCGACGAACTGTCCGCGCGACTCACCGCCATCGGCCTGGAGGTCGAGGACGCGCAGGTGCTGGGCGAAGGCCTGGACGGCGTCGTGGTGGCGGAGATCCTCTCCTGCGAGAAACACCCCGAGGCCGACCGCCTGCAGGTGTGCCAGGTCGCCACCGGCGCCGGCACCGTGCAGATCGTCTGCGGCGCGCCCAACGCGCGCCCGGGCCTGAAGGCGCCGCTGGCCACCGTCGGCGCCTCGCTGCCGGGCGGCATCGCCATCAAGGCGGCCAAGCTGCGCGGCGTGGACTCGCAGGGCATGCTGTGCTCGGCGAAAGAGCTGGGCATTGACGCCGATGCGTCGGGCCTGCTGGAGCTGCCGGCCGACGCGCCGGTGGGTTCGCCGCTGGCTGCGTACCTGGGCCTGCCCGACGCCAGCTTCGAGCTCAAGCTCACGCCCAACCGCGCCGACTGCTTCAGCGTGCGCGGCGTGGCCTTCGACGTGGCCGCGGCGCTGTCGGCGCAGGTGAATGCGCTGGAAATCCCCGAAGCCGCCATCACCAGCCAGGCTTCGCTGGCGGTCGAACTGCAGGCCGGCGCCGATTGCCCGCGCTACTGCGGCCGCGTGATCGAAGGCGTGGACGCCGCCGCGCGTTCGCCGCTGTGGATGACCGAACGCCTCAAGCGCGCCGGCCTGCGCCCGATCAGCCCGCTGGTGGACATCACCAACTACGTGATGCTCGAACTCGGGCAGCCCATGCACGCGTTCGACGCCGACCGGCTGTCGGGTCCGGTGGGCGTGCGCCGCGGCCGCGCCGGCGAAACCCTCAAGCTGCTCGACGAACGCGATACCGCGCTCGACGACGGCTTCCTGGTCATCACCGACGGCGACCGCCCGGTGGCGCTGGCCGGCGTGATGGGCGGCTGGGACACGCGCGTCACCGACGCCACCACCCGCGTGTTCCTTGAAAGCGCACACTTCGCGCCGTCGGTCATCATCGGCCGCGCGCGCCGCATCGGCCTGCACACCGACGCTTCGCACCGCTTCGAACGCGGCGTGGATCCGCAGCTGCCGCGCTATGCGCTCGAGCGCGCCACCGCGCTGGTGCTGCAGGTGATGGGCGGCCGCGCCGGCGCCATCACCGAGGCCACGCGCCCCGAACACCTGCCGCAGCCGCAGGCCGTGGCCCTGCGCCGCGCGCGCCTGGCGCGGGTGCTGGGCATCACCGTGGCCGACGCCGAGGTCGAGCGCATCCTGCGCGCGCTGGGCATGCAGGTTGCGGCCACCGCCGACGGCTGGTCGGTGCTGCCGCCGACACGCCGCTTCGACATCGCCATCGAAGAAGACCTGATCGAAGAGGTCGCCCGCATCCACGGCTACGACGCCATCCCCACCAGCACGCCCGCCGGGCAGATCCGCCTGGCGGCGCCGGCCGAAGGGCGCGTGGCCGATGCCGTGCTGCGCCGCCAGCTCACCGGCCGCGATTACCTGGAAGCGATCAACTACGCCTTCGTGGACAGCGAGCTGCTGGCCGCCTGGCAGCTGCAGGAAGGCGCCGTGGCCCTGGCCAACCCGCTGAGCGGCGAACTGGGCGTCATGCGCACCTCGCTGCTGCCCGGCCTGGTGGCCGCCCTGGGCCGCAACCGCGCCCGCCAGCAGCCGCGCGTGCGCCTGTTCGAACTGGGCCGCGTGTTCCACCTCACCGGCGGCGCGCCGCTGGAAACCCCGCGCATCGCCGCGGTGGCCTGCGGCCGCCAGACCGCCGAGCAGTGGACCGCCGGCGACCGCGAAGTGGACTTCTTCGACCTCAAGGCCGACGTCGAGGCCCTGCTGGCCCTGGCCGACGCCACGGCCGAGTTCCGCCCCGACGCCAGCCCGTTCGGCCACCCGGGCCGCAGCGCCTCGGTCTGGCGCGACGGCCAGCGCATCGGCTGGGTCGGCCACCTGCACCCGGGCCTGGCCAAGGCCCTGGACCTGGACGGCGAGGTGGTGGGCTTCGAACTGGACCTGGCGCCGCTGGCCCAGCGCGCCGTGCCCCGGGCCAGCGAGCTGTCGCGCTACCCGTCCGTCCGCCGGGACATCGCGCTCGTCGTGCCGGAAACCACCCCCTGGGCGGCCCTCCGGGCCAGCCTGGAAACCGCCCTGGGCCCGCTGCTGCGCGAGGTCGTGCTGTTCGACCGCTACGTGGGCCCGGGCCTAGACAGCGGGTCAAAGAGTCTGGCTATGGGCTTGATTCTGCAGGACGTTTCCCGCACCCTAACTGACCGCGACGCCGACCAGGCCGTCGCCACCGCCCTCGAGGCGCTGGCCAAGGACTGCGGCGCGCGGTTGCGGTCATGATGGCCGCCGGCAACGGCGGGTTACAGGGGATGTTATGGCACTGACCAAGGCCGAAATGGCCGAACGTCTGTTCGAAGAAGTCGGGTTGAACAAGCGTGAGGCCAAGGAATTCGTTGACTCCTTCTTCGATGCGTTGAGGGAGGCGCTGGAGCGCGGGCAGCAGGTCAAGCTGTCGGGCTTCGGCAATTTCGACCTGCGCCAGAAGAACCAGCGGCCCGGCCGCAACCCCAAGACCGGCGAAGAGATCCCGATCTCCGCCCGCACCGTCGTGACCTTCCGTCCTGGCCAGAAGTTGAAGGAACGAGTGGAGGCTTATGCTGGATCCGGGCAGTAACCGAGAGCTTCCGCCGATCCCGGCCAAGCGCTACTTCACCATCGGTGAGGTGAGCGAACTGTGCGACGTGAAGCCGCACGTGCTGCGCTACTGGGAAACCGAGTTCACCAGCCTCAAGCCGGTGAAGCGGCGCGGCAACCGCCGCTACTACCAGCGCCACGACGTGCTGATGATCCGCCAGATCCGCGGCCTGCTGTACGAACAGGGCTACACCATCTCCGGCGCCCGCCAGCGCCTGGAAGGCGAGGCGGGCCGGGTGGAAACCAGCATGTCCGCGCAGATCGTCAAGCAGGTGCGCATGGAGCTGGAAGAAGTGCTGCAGCTGCTGCGGCGCTGACGTATACTGCACACCGAATCGGGGCGTAGCGCAGCCTGGTAGCGCACTAGCATGGGGTGCTAGGGGTCGTGAGTTCGAATCTCACCGTCCCGACCAATTCGAAACGCCGTTCCCCGCCCCACGGGACGGCAAAGAAAAAGCCCGCCAACCGGCGGGCTTTTTTGTGCGCGCTGCGCGGGCGCCCGGCTCAGCTGTCGAACAGCGCCGCGTCCAGCGCCAGCAGGTTGCCGCTGCCGCTGCGCATGGCCGCCGCGTGGCTCTGCGTGCGCGGCAGGATGCGCGCGAAGTAGAACCGCGCCGTCTCGCGCTTGGCGGTCTTGAAGTCGGCGCCGTGGCCGCCGGCGTCGGCCGCGGCAACGGCCTTGGCCCACCAGAACGCCAGCGCCACGTAGCCCGAGTAGAACAGATAGTCCACCGAGGCCGCGCCCACTTCGTCGGCGTTGGCCATGGCCTTCTTGCCCACTTCCATGGTCAGCTCGCCCCACTGCTTGGCGATCTCGGCCAGCGGCAGCACGAACTCGGTCATGGACGCGTCGGCCGCGTGCCGGGTGCAGAAGGCCTGGATCATCTTCAGGAACTGCTGCAGGCCCGCGCCCTGCAGCTGCATGGTCTTGCGGCCCAGCAGGTCGAGCGCCTGGATGCCGGTGGTGCCTTCGTAGATGGTGGTGATGCGGGCGTCGCGCGACAGCTGTTCCATGCCCCATTCGCGCACGTAGCCGTGGCCGCCGAAACACTGCATGGCGTGGTAAGTGCACTCGTTGCCCCACTCGGTCAGCAGGCCCTTCACGATGGGCGTGAGGAAGCCCAGCAGCACGTCGGCTTCCTTGCGCTCGGCTTCGTCCTTCGAGCGCTCCAGCACGTCCACCAGCGTGGCGGCGTGCAGGGCCAGCATGCGGCCGCCCTCGGCCAGCGCCTTGCAGGTGAGCAGCATGCGGCGGATGTCGGGGTGCACGATCAGCGGGTCGGCCGGCTTGTCGGGGAACTTGGCGCCCGACAGCGAGCGGCCCTGCAGGCGGTCGCGGGAATAGTCGAGCGCGTTCTGGAACGCGCGGTCAATCAGGGCCAGGCCCTGCAGGCCCACGGCCAGGCGCGCGGTGTTCATCATGGTGAACATCGCATTGAGGCCCTTGTTCGGCTGGCCGATCAAATAGCCCTGGGCGCCGTCGAAGTTCATCACGCAGGTGACCGAGCCGTGGATGCCCATCTTGTGTTCGATCGAGCCGCAGCGCACCGCATTGCGCTCGCCCACCGTGCCGTCGCGCGCCACCTGCACCTTGGGCACGATGAACAGCGAGATGCCCTTCACGCCCGCGGGCGCATCGGGAAGGCGCGCCAGCACCAGGTGGATGATGTTGGGGGTGAAGTCGTGCTCGCCGCCGGTGATGAAGATCTTGGTGCCGCTGACCTTGTACGAGCCGTCGGCCTGCGGTTCGGCCTTGGTCTTGAGCAGGCCCAGGTCGGAGCCGCAGTGCGGCTCGGTCAGGCACATGGTGCCGGTCCATTCGCCGGCGATGATCTTCTTGAGGAACACTTCCTGCTGCCAGGCTTCGCCGTGGTGCTTGAGCGCCTCGGTGGCGCCGTGCGACAGCAGCGGGTAGTTGCCCCAGCTGAGGTTGGCGGCATCAATCATTTCCTTCAGCGCCGCGCCGAAGCTTTCCGGCAGGTCCTGGCCGCCCATGGCCTCGGGCGCGGTGATGCCGGCCCAGCCGCCTTCGACGAACTGCGCGTAGGCCTCCCTGAAGCCCGGCGGCGTGGTGACCGCGCCGGTGGCCTTGTCGTGCACGCAGCCCACTTCGTCGCCCACGCCGTTGAGCGGCGCCAGCACGGTCTGGGTGAACTTGGCGGCTTCGTCCATCACCGCGTCCAGCAGGTCGCGCTGGGCGTGTTCGATGCCGAGCTTGGCGTACAGCTTGTCGGCTTCGATGACGTCGTACAGCGCGAACTTCATGTCGCGCACGGGGGCGGTGTAGCGGTTCATGCGGGGGCTTCCTCGGGGTTCAGCGCAGGATGCCGGCCAGGCCGGGCACCGGATCGAGCGCACTCTGGTATTCGAAGGGATGGTCGGTTTCGGGCTCGCTGCTGGCGATCCGGCCGGTGAGCTGGTAGCGCACGGCGCGGCGGCTGGCCAGCGCCTGGTCCACGGCGGCCCTGGGGCCGGCCGCGGGGGTGAACGCGTGCTGCACGAGTTCGTTCGAGCCCGGGCCCACGGTCAGGCCGGGATCGATGCTGATGCGGGTGGCCTCGACGCCGTTCACCGACAGCGTGGCCTCCAGGCGCGAGAAGCGCATCGGCAACGTGCTGAAGTTCTGGATGCGGACCTGGGCCACCCACTGGCCGTCGGGCTGCACGCGCAGCTCCTGCAGGCTGGCCTGGGGCGGGAAGATGCGCTTGGGCGGGCCGCTGGCGCAGCCGGCCACCAGGGCCAGCAGCAGGAGGGCGAGGGCGGCTTGGAGCTTGCGCATGGGCGGGGTTCCGATGGCGTTGGAAACCCGTCGAGGATACCAGCCCGTACGTTGCCGCGGCATCGTCAGCGCGGCGGCGACACCACGATCAGCTCGGCCAGGTCGTAGCCCATCATGCGGGCCCGGCCCTGGAGGTCTTCGAAGGTCTTGGCGTCCAGGGCCGGCTCGCGCGCCAGGATCCACAGGTACTCGCGGCCCGGTTCGCCGACGATGGCCCACCGGTAGTCCTCGTCCAGCGCGATCACCCAGTAGTCGGCCCAGACGAAGGGCAGGGCCGAGAGCCATCGCGGCGCGAAGCGCACCTGCAGCTTGGCCGGGTCGTCGCCCGATTTGCGGGCCGCGCCTTCGGACACCATGTTCACGCCGTCGGCGCGCACGCAGGCGTTGCGCACGGTCAGCGTGCCGTCCTCGCGCGGGGTGTAGGTGGCGGTGATGTCGCGGGCGCACTTGCGCTCGAAGTACATCGGCAGGCGGGCGATCTCGTGCCAGGTACCGGCGTAGCGGGCCAGGTCGAGTTCGGGCACGGCCTGCAGGGGCGGCTGGGCCAGGGCGGGGGCGCTGAACAGCATCAGCAGCGGCAGGACCAGGTGGCGGACCATGGCTTGGCTCCGGTTATTCGGGGCCACAGGGTAGCGGCCGGGGCCATGCATGGTCCGTGAACCCGCGGTCAGCCGCCGGTCTTGTCCGCGCCCTGCATCTCGGCGGCCAGGCGGTCCTGGAAGGCCTCGAACTCCAGGCCCTGGTCGGCCGCCTCCTGGTGCGCGGCGGCGCGCAGCGTGGCCGAGAACACCAGGTCCACCTCGCGGCCCTCGCTGCGCAGCAGCGCCGCGGCGCGCTTGAGGATAGCCAGCACGTGCGCCGCGCTGTGCGAGGTGCCGGCGATCTTGCCGTCCAGCCCCAGCACCCACTCGTTGTCCTTGAACACGATGCCGCCCAGCAGCTTGCCGGCCTTGTCGCGCAGCTGCGCGTGCGGTTCGCCGAGCTTGCTGGCGGGGATGGCTTTGGCGGGGCGTTTGGGCATGGTCGGGTTCCGGTGCAGGAAAGCGCGGGCCCGGCGCAATGCGGGCGGTCGCCAGTGTAGCGCCCGCGTCGCGCTCGATTCAGTGGGCGCTGGCCAGGGATTCCGACTGGCTGATGATGCGCCCGTCCAGCGCGTCCACTACCACCGTGGGTTCAGTGGGCTCGCCCACGTCCTGAACCTGGGCGAAGAAGGTCACGATGAAGGCCAGGTGCGCTCGTCCGTCGTCGTCAACGTAGATCGATTTCACCGCGCTGAGGTCCTCGACCGTGAATTCCGCCGCGCGCTTGCCCAGGCTGGCCTGCGTTGCCAGCTGCGCGGCCCGGTCGCCGGCAATCCGGGCGGCAGTGGAAGGCACGTCGGCGGCAATGCCCTTCACCAGGTTGCCGAACATGGCGCGGATATTGCCCGCCGCGTCCTGGCTGACCACCAGGCCCGAGCCGAACACCGGCAGTCCGCGGAACCGCTGGCTGTAGCGGAAGTGCCGGCCACCTTCGACGATGGACTCACGGTCCACCGCGAGCGTCGACTCCGGGTCCATGCCCAGTATCCGCGCGTGGCGCGCCGGCGCCGCCATGGCTTGCGTGTTGCCGCCGACCGCGGTCGCGAAGTCGCGCTCCAGCTGCCGTGCGTCAAGCTTCTGGATATCCACGCGCGTGGCGGCGCCAGCGCTGCCTGCGATCAGCGCGGCGAGCAGCACCGCCGAGGAAATGCTGTTGCGGTAGGTCATGGGACATCCCGTCATGGACTCCGGAGCGATCTGCACCGGCGTGTGCGCAGCGTACTACAAGGGGATTCAAGCCTTCACGGATGGTCAGGTCCACAGCATTCGCATGAAGGGCTCCTGCTTGACCACACGCCGGACCGGGCCCATGTCGCGGATCACGTTGCCGTTGCGCAGGTCGTCCGCGTGCCGGCACATGAACTGCACGATCTCGGGATTGTCGGCGCGCTCCACCATCGCGCTGCGGCCGGTGCGGTCGTGGAAGTGGAAGTTCACCCCGTCGAACACCACCGCACTGCCGCCGAACAGGATGGCCAGCGGCGGCTTGAAGGTGGCGCCGCAGGCGGGGCACTCCATCAGCTCGGACTTGTGGCCGTACTGGGCGAAGTCGCACTGCGAGCAAGCCTGCAGCAGGCCGCCGGATTCGTAGAAGGGCGAGCGAAGCGGGTCGGGAATCGGCATGCGAGGGCTCCGGCGTGGCGTGGGCTTCAACGGCTTCAGCCGGCGTATGGCCCGGCGTGCAGCAAAACGCGGAGGCCAGCGTGGCCTCCTGGCTGAAGTCTGGAGGCGGGCTGGCTCATGGCGTGAGATTGGAGGATGTCGCCGACGCGCCAAACAAAACGCCCCGCCTGGCTGGGAGCGAGGCGGGGCGCGGTTTCGATATGGTGGCCGAGGACGGAATTGAACCGCCGACACGGGGATTTTCAAAGCGGCCCTAAGCCTAATTAAAACAGCCACTTACGGCGCTGGCCTGGTTCATGTGGACGCTTGGTTTGTCTCCAGTGTAGCCTGGGGTGGTACAACTGCTGCCCCTCCGTGGGGCTACCAGCCGAGTTCAGCAGAGAGAGTGCGTGTCGATTCAGATTGAATTTCGGCCCACTCAAGGCCCGGGCCATACCAAATGAGTCTTGAACGGGCGTCGCTACGACCACACAGATGAGTTCATCAATCGACTTGCCACCAAAGCATGTGTCCATCGGACCGCACCTCGGACTATTCGTGGGCGCGTTTGTTGGCTGGTTGGTCATGATGATAGCCAAGCAGCCCGTAAATGAGCCGGAGTCGCTGCTCGGCCGCATGCTGTCAGTTGTCTGCTCCTTGGTGCTCTGGTCACTATTTGCTGCGTTGATGCAACAAAAAGAAATCTGCGGTGGTGGCACGGTGGAACTAAGTGAAGCCGCGAAGCCACGAATGAAGCTTGTTCTTGCCGTTATCCTTCTTTTCTGGTTAGCCGCGTTGATTCTATACGCTGGTCAATGGTTTATTTCGAGTGGTGTGCTGACTGCCCTGCTCGGCGTGATATTCATCTCAGAATTGTGCTGGCGAGATCCACTTGTTCTGCTGAAATGGAACCAACGGCCGTGATGAATGACTGGAAAGGCTATGTCGCAGGGCTCGTTTACCTAGCCGCTATGATTTTTGGCGGATACGAGTTGCTACGGTGGGGAAATCGGGAGTTCCCAGAGCTCCTCTCTTGGGCTTTACCAGCCGTAGCCGCCGTATGGTTTTTTTCTGTTTTTGCTATCAAGGGGGCGATAGAGAGCATTGCTCAGTCCGCTCAACAATGGCTTGCCCCGCAGGCAGCTAGTATGCCGAGCGACTTGACGATGATGACTAGGCTGGACCTCATCAGCGAGCATTTATCAGCGGAGTCTGCGAGATCAGACATCGGCATTCAGTTAGCGAGATTGAATGTAGAGTCGCGCAGCAGGTTTGAGGATCTTTATCCGGACTTGATGCTGGTTGATTTGGTGGCTGCGGACGAATCTGGCTCCGTCGCTGAGCTGTCACAGGTCGATGCCCGCTTCAAACCACTCAAAGTGATTCTAGTGAAGGGGCGTGCCGCCAGCGCAGTTTCACCATCAGCCGGAATCCTAGACTCATCCACTCATGCAACGACTTGGTTCCCCGCGCCCTGGGGTCGGATTGACAGAAGTGAGAGGCTCGCAATTCAATGACCGAGAAGAAGTATCCCACAAGGTCCCAGTTTCTTCTTTGCGAAGATGTGCGCCTTGAGCTAAGTCAAAAAGTCACTTTGATCGGTGTTTTTGGCGGTGACGATCTACAGCTAAAGCAGAAAGTTCCTCGTGACAAGAAGGCTGCGCTGGATAGACTTGTTGTATATAGCCGATTCTTCGGCGGTGATGGCGAGTTTTTCGCCAGGGCCGAACTCCATACGCCGGACGGTCAAGTGCTGAAGCAAGACCTAGATGCGAGCGCGAAAACGAATAAAGGATCGGTCCACGCCATCGTGATTCAGTTTTCTCCCTTCGGCATACATGGTTTTGGAAATTACAAACTTGCGGTCTATCTCGATGATCAATCGTACGAATATGTATTCGAGCTCAAGGGCGAGTACGAGAGCTAAGTCAGGGCGTGGCGCATTGTTTTTTCGGAGCTGCCGCGTGTGGCCAATTCGCCTACTTCCGCCCCACGTGAGCATTTATCACGGTGAAGGCGTTTTGGGATCCTGAACCCAATAGCTGGGGCTCCGGCAGCGCAACGTGTCTTACCTGCGGTGGGACCAGGTGGACATGAGCCGTCGTGTGGCGTGGATCCATCCGGACGAGGCCAAGGCCGGCAGGGCCATTGGCGTTCCATTGAACGAGGACGCGCTCGACGTACTGCGTCGGCGTCTGGGAGGGCATCGGGAGTACGTGTTCGCCTACCAAGGCCAGCCCGTCGCCCGGTGTTCAACCAGGGCATGGAAGCAAGCGGTGGAAAGGGCGGGTCTCGACCCCGGCTTTCGTTGGCACGACCTGCGGCACACCTGGGCGTCCTGGCACGTCCAGAACGGTACGCCGCTGCAAGAGCTGATGGAGCTGGGAGGCTGGGCGAGCTACGAGATGGTGCTTCGGTACGCGCATTTGGCGGCCGATCACCTGCGGGGCGCGGCGAGCCGGATCGATGGCACGTTTTTGACACACAAACAAAAGCCGCAACTTGTGCGGCTTTCGTAAGTGCTTGAAGAATATGGTGGCCGAGGACGGAATTGAACCGCCGACACGGGGATTTTCAATCCTGTCAAACCCTTGACGGCTGATTACCGTTTATTGCCGTCAAGCCTTGTAAATAGGCTTTTCGTGCCGCAGCATGTACCGCGAAGGACGGCTAGTTTCGGTGGATTATGCTACCCCGGTGCTACCCCGGCTGTCCAAACGGAGGCTGCTGTGGTCGAGGTCATTTCATTCACGGAGGCGCGGCTGAGGGCGATTCGAGCTGCCGCTCGGCCAGGCCAACGCATCGAGTACCAGGACGCGGAGCAGAAGGCCCTGAGGCTTCGTCTCAGCGCCACGTCGGCAAGCTGGTATCTGTTCAAGCGGACCCCCGGCGGCCCCATGCGCCGACTGCTACTTGGGTCCGCCGATGACCTGAGCGTCGAGAAGGCCCGCAAAGAGGCCATCAAGGCGATCGCCAAGTTGATCGACGGACGGGACCCCTCCGCGGAGAAGCGTGCCAGGAAGGCCGCGGAAAAGCGCCAGAGCCTGACGCTGGCGCAGGGGTTGGCGATTTACCTGGAGGCGCGTGACTCGCTTCGTCCGGCAACTCGGACCACCTACGAGAGAGACATTCGGACCTCCTTCGGGGATTACCTAGACCGCCCGCTGGCTGACCTGACCCCGGAGCGAGTGCGGGAGCGCCACAAGCTACGAATGACTACGGGTGCGCGGGCATCGGCCCGAGTCGCCCACGCGCGCGACCGGAAGCGCATCACGGCCAGCCCGAGCCGCGCCGATGGTGCTGTGCGGGCGCTACGGGCGGTGATGAACTACCTGCGGGCCGAGCGTGACTTGGACCTCCCGGATGTGGCCCGGAAGATCACGGCGGACAAAAGCTGGGGCAACGTGGAGCGCCGCAAGCGCGCGCTGCTGGGGAAGCCGCTGGCCGAGTTCGTGACGGCGCTGGAGGCGATCCCCGACGACCTGCCGCCGGACCTGTCTGGGACACAGCGGGATTTGGTGATGCTGATTCTGGCGACAGGCCTGCGAATCAGCGCCGCCGCCGGCCTGCGATGGGATGAGGTGGATCTGAAGGCGGCCACCCTGACCATCCCGGCGTCGAGAATGAAGGGCAAACGGGATCACTCCTTGCCGCTGGGCCCGGCGATCCTGAATCGGCTGAAGGCCAGGAAGGCGGACCCGCGTGGCGTCGAATTCGTTTTCCCCGGTGCGTCCGGTGAAAAGCCGCTGGAGCGGCTGTCTGCGCGCTTCGTGGCCCGCCTGAAGGATTCCAGCGGGGAGCTGTTCGTATGGTCGCCCCACGACCTGCGCCGGACCGTGTTGACCATGCTGGAGGCAATGGACGTGAGCGCCTACGCGCTGAAGCGGATCGCAGCACATAGCGAGAAGGGCGACGTGACTGCGGGCTATCTGGCCGACGATGTGGAGCGCCTGCGCGGGCCAATTGAACGCCTGGAGAGGGCGATCCTGGGAGGAAAGGGCGACGTCGTTGAGCTTCGGGCTAGGAGGGCAGGGTGATGGACCAGGCGAAAGTTCTGAACGAAACGACCGAAGCATGGCGCGGCCTGTTCGCGAAGTTCGATGTCGAGGTTGGCAATTGGCCGATGCTGGCTTTGAAGTTGGCGATCGATGGCGGACACCTGAAGGCGCGCATCCCGAACGGACGCGTGCACGGTTCTCCGAAGGATCGCTTGCTGATTTGGGCGCGGGTCCAGAAAAAGCTCGACGCCAAGCCATGTCTCCCAATTTCGCGAGCCTGCCGCGAGGCCGGCGTAAGCAGGCCAGCGTACTACCGCGCCCGCGAGTGCGAATTCGTCCTTGAGTTCGAGAAGATCCGGGCGAAAGTTGGCCCGGACGTTTTCTGGGCGAGTTTCGACATCGAGCGCTGGAAAGCGGGTGCCAGGAGGATTGATGCAAAGGCACGCCGGCTAATGCAAGACCGGGTCAATTTGCAACCGACTTTGTTGGGCCTGGAAACGCCTCGACTGTCCCGATAACTGGCCTTCCTGTATTAACGGACAGTCCCCGATTCCATAGTCCGCCCCGGTAGGCCGCATTCAACGGCCATTAGGAGCAAGACATGGAATCCACCGCGCGACGACTGAGCGAGCGAGAGGCGGCCGGACACCTCGGCATTTCGGTCCGCACGCTTCAAGACTGGCGCCAGCGTCGAACGGGTCCGGCGTATTCGAAGATCGGGCGCCGGGTTGTCTACGACGTGATAGACCTGAACGCGTTCCTTGCCGCTGGGCGCGTTGTTCCGACGGCCGCGGACGTGGCGGCCTGAATTGAACGACTCGATGCCGACGAGGGCTGCCCGGTTGCAGGCCACTCATGGTCAGTCTCAACCTGCCGAGGCGCCCGCCCTGGCGAAACAGCCGAAGCTGAATCCGATCGCCGCTGCTGGCCTGCGTGAATACCGCATGTGCCCCGTGACGTACGCGGTCGAGCCTTTTCTGCCTCGGACGCTGGTGTTGCTCGGTGGGCACGGCGGCGTCGGCAAATCGAATCTCGCGCTGGCTCACGGCGCCTGTGCGGCCGCCGGGTATTCGATCGACGGCGCGAAGATGGCGCCGATTCGGGTGATTTTCGTGTCACTCGAAGATCCGTACACGCTCGTCCTGTTCCGACTGCGGAAAATCGTCGAGGCATACGGGCTTGACTATGGCCTGATCGAAAAGAACTTCATCATCCTGGACGGAACAGGTGGCGACTGTGCGCTGGCCGTCGAGTTCAGTGATGCGGGCGTGCGTCGAATCGTTCCGACCGACGTGATGGCCGAGATGCGGACCGCCTGCGATGGCGCTGATCTCATCATCATCGACAACGCCTCGGACGCGTTTGCGGCTAACGAGAATGACCGCCAGCTTGTGCGCGGATTTCTCCGGATGCTCACGCGCATCGCTCAGGACCTTCAGGCGTGCGTCGTGCTGCTGGTCCATATCGACAAGGCATCCGCCAAGCACGGCGGTCAGGGCCAGAGCTATTCGGGCTCGACCGCATGGCACAACACTGCCCGCGTCCGGTACGCCATTGTTCCATCCTCGGGTGGAATAGAGGTTCGGATGGAGAAGAACAACCTTGGCCCGATCTTGGATCCGATGTCGCTTCGCTGGGAGTCCGGAGGCGTCCTCGTGCCAGCCGGTGCCGCCGGATCCGATGAGAACGAAGGAATGAGCGGTCTGGACAACTCCGCGGTCATGGAAGCGATTCGCAGCCTGATCGAAGTCGGCGTGGGTATCCCAGCGGCCCGCACCGGCCCCAGCACAGCCTTGAGCGCCGTTCGCACGGTCCCTGAGTGCCCCACCTGGCTCAATGGCTCCCAGGGCGACAAGGCTCGCTTCTGGGCCGCCATCACCCGACTGGAGCGCATCGGTTGGATCCAGCGCGAGCTGGTTCGCACCTCCGACCGGAAAGAACGGGAGCGACTGACGTTGGGCCCGCAGTGTCCGGACAACTACCGGCAGCGCCGGAACTGGGCAGGGGGTGTTCCGTGACCGCGCCAATGCGCCAATCCGCGCCTATGCCTCATTGGCGCACATACGCGCAAGGCCGCCCTGTAGGGCGCGCCAAAGCGCAAAGGGGGTATGGGGGATATGGCGCGCGCATTCCGGGCCGTGGCATTGGCGCGGTTCGAAGGTGGCCAGCGTGACTGACCTCCTGACCTGGATCGTCCGTGCCCTAGGCGACGGCGCGCTGCAGCCCGGAACCGTCAACACGGTCCTGGTCGAACACGCCACTTCCTGCCGGCTCCTGTCCGGCGGCACTTGTAGCTGCATCCCCACTGTCACCCTAACCACGCCGGCCGGCATTCACAGCGTGGACCACCAAGACAACCTCGAAAAAGGCACGAAGCAATGACCACCGACAACGCCACCCTTGCAGCCGCTCTTTACGGCGCCAGCCCCACGCCAGCCGCACCCGCAGGCGCCCTGTACCCGTCCGCGCTCACTGCCGCGCCCACCGCAGCGCGGCCTCTTGGGGCCGGCCCAGAGCGCGCTCCAGCGCCGCACGACGACGCCGTTACTGCAGCGACACTGTTCGACGGGGGACTCGCGGGTGACTCGCCCGAGGCATACGGCGGGGCGGCTCTTTCGTCCGCTTTCGACTCCGTGGAATTCGAGGCTCGCTTCACCGGGGATGCTGAGGCAGTGGCCTTCTATGCCGAGGCGAGGCAACAGGCGGCCGGGCTGCTCATGGATTTGAGCGTACCGATGCCGGTCGCTAAGGAACTGACGGTCGCACTTGGGCAGTACATTTCGGAGCCACTATCCGATGACGCGATCGCTGCGATGAACGCGTCCACCGAGACAGAACTCCGCGCGGCCTGGGGCTCAGACTACGAAAAAAATGTCGCCCAGGCGCGCAGGGTCTACAAGACCTGCCTGGCAAGGATGCCGTCACTTTCTTCGTGCGTTGAAGCGGGAGCCGGTAGCGACCCGAAGTTCATCCGTGCCCTTTTCAATGCCGGGAAGCTACGTACCGCCAACTAGTTGCCCACGACCGCCAGCGAAGCTGGCCATCTTTCCCAACCATCGTGCCCGCGGCCGTCAGCGAAACTGACCAACCCCGCTCAATTGACCGCCGGCGCCAGGCTTACCAGCGCGGTCAAGGTGGTCAGCTGACAGTCGTGAGCTGCATGGCGATTTGGACTCAAGTCGACTCAAGAGGGGGTATGTAGCCCACTTCTGATCGAAAGCGGCAATGGACTCTCTTCCTGGAGTTGCCGCTATCAGCATCGGCGGCCTGGTCAGCATCGACCGGCTCCAGCGATCAACGCAGTCGGGCCCGCACCTTGTCGCTGCGGTGAGGAAGGACAACTGGCTACTGGTTGAAGTCAGTGCGGGCGAGGTGCTTTAAGCGACAAGGCGGGGGTAGGGGCAGTGCGAACGCCGAGTTCGCGGTTGCATAGGGGTTGTCACTAACGCTGTTAGCAAAAGAGTGCTGCCGATTGTCCCGTTTCGCTAACGTGCGCCGATAGATCAGCTTCTCAGCGGATAAAGTTAGAGATGCTGTCTGTCACATTGCGCCGTTTGCCGTCCGTTTCTTTTCCACAGGTCGCCGCATACTTTCTGCCCCGCTACTCTCGAGTTGTCTCCGCTGCGCTAGGTTCTCATTGCCGGACCTGGTTGCGGGGATGTCCGCTCACGCGCGAACCCGACCCTGGCCATGCCCGGGCTGGACTTCGCTCGTTTCACTCACATGGAAAAAGGATTGAACCCATGAAGCAGCATCGAATTGCCCGGATCACTGTCGCGGTCCTCTGTCTGGTTGCGGCATCTACCGCCTGGGCCATTACTGAGTCCCAGTGCCGTTCTGCTGGCGGCACACCGCAGTACAGGGAGGAGCTGACCACATCTGATGAGTGCGGCTTCCTGTCCGATCTTGTCGGCCTCTGCCGGGTGGGTGACACTACCCGTGTGTACACTGGCTGCTCTTTGTAAAGTATCGTAGGGCGTATCAAGCCCGGAGTTCAGACGGGCCCGAGAGGGCCCGTCGTTTCCCAGCAGTTAAACGTGTCCGTAGCGCCCCGCCAACCGGTACCCCATGACACCCATTCGTCGGCCTATCCCCCTCTTCTCGATCGGCGCCGCGGCTGCAGTTCTTGTAACTGGTCTGCTGTATTTCACGAGTAATGAGCCCTCCTCGGAAGTGCCAACCGGCATAGCTGAACGAGGGCCAGTGGTGCTTGAGTCGCCCGGTCTAGCTCGTCTCGTGCCAGAGCAGACACTGGCGGTCACAGCCCGGACTGCCGGCACCGTCATTGAGCTACTGCAGCGACCAGGTGCGCAGCTTGAAGCTGGCGAACCCATATTGCGCACCACTAACCCCGAGGTAATTGCTCGGGCAGCCGCCGCGCGTGATGCGCTTGTATCTGCCCGCGCCGATCACGAGGAGGCGGTGGACGTGGCGGCTCAGGAGGTGGCCGAAGCGGAGGCAGAGTTGGTGCGGACGAAAGGTGAGGAGCAGATCGCCCAAATGCAGTTCAATGCCGAGCGCCAGTTGCGGGAAGCGCGGATGGGGAGCGCCATCGCACTAGAGCGGGCGAGGATTGAAGCGGAACGCGGCAAGCAAGGCACCAGAGTCGCACAACTGCGCCTTGATGGCGCAAGTGCCCGTGGGGCGCGACGTGTTGCCTCGACGAATCGCACGATGCTCACCGCTGAACGAGACCTGCAGAGCGCTGAGGAAGATCTCGCTGGTTTGGAAGTGCGCAGTCCTTCCGCCGGGCTGCTTGCATCTGAACTGCCGCGCTCCGGCGAGCAGCTTGCAGTCGGGCAGTTGGTGGCCGAAGTCGTTTCAGTGCGACGAATCGCCGAGGTCCAGGTTGCGGAAGCATTTGCCGCGCCGATTGAGGTTGGTCAGCAAGTGATCCTGCGCAGGGATGGCCAGCAGGTTGAGGTGGCCGTCGCGTCGGTCGGCGTTCGCAGTGTTGGCGGATCCGTCACAGTCACGACGACTGCACTGCCCGACGAACTGGAATGGCGACACGATTCTCGGGCGGACGCACGCGTGCGAACGGGTAGCATCAATAGTGCTGTGACCATTGCGCGCCCCCCCGGCGTGAGCCCGATGGCGCCTGGGTTTGTCTATGTCGTCCGGGCCAATGGCGTTACCGCCGAGAGGCGCAAAGTAGAGTTTGGGGGTGTGGCAGGCGAGCGTGTAGTTGTGGTATCCGGCCTTGAAGCCGGAGAACGAGTGGCTTTTGTTCTAGACACTGCTGAGGTTGTCGAACTGTGACTTTGGTGGCCATCGAAGCAACCGGCTTGTGCAAGTCTTATCCGGTTGGGTCCGAGCGATACACCGCCGTCTCCGAGGTTTCATTGCGGATTGAGAAGGGCGAGTTCGTTGTGCTTTCCGGCGCTTCTGGCTCCGGCAAATCCACGCTCTTATCAATTATTGGCTTACTGGAAAGACCAGACTCGGGCGAGTTGCGTCTCGATGGTCGTGTCGTCGGTCACGACGATGCAGAGGCTGCGCGGATGCGCGGTCAGCACATCGGCTTCGTGTTCCAGGCATTCAATTTGGTTCCGCAACTGACTATTGAAGAGAACGTTGCCCTGCCGCTCCAGGTAAACAAGATGGCTTCGACGCGCCAAGCGTTGGCCCGGTCCCGGGACCTGCTAGATCAACTGGGCTTGGTGGACCAGGCTCGAAAGTTTCCTGAGCAACTTTCTGGCGGCCAGCAGCAGCGAGCGGCCATTGCGCGCGCACTGGTCACTAAGCCGAGTCTGCTCCTTGCGGATGAGCCGACGGGAAACCTGGATTCTGCAAGTGGAGCGCTTGTTCTCCAGCTGCTTCGCAAGTCCCATGCAGCAGGCACCACTGTAGTGATGGTCACCCACGATTCGCGGCACGTAGTTGAAGGCGATCGCGTCGTTCACTTGCGCGATGGGCGGGTTGTCGAGTCGCCGTGACGCTTGGCAGGCTCGCAAACATGTGGCGGGGAGTACCGCTGTTGCTGGTTCTGCTCCTGCGCGATGCGTGGAGGCAAGGTGTCGCGCTAGCTTTGCATGGGCTTGCGCTCGCGGTTTCGGCTTTTCTTGTCGTTCTACTCGCCACGATCGTGGGACACCTTGCCCGCGAGGACGCCGCTGGGGCGCCGTGCAGTGGCGACGTTCGACGGCTCGAGTTGAGGGATTCCTCTGGGGCGCTGCAGCTCGCACCGCGCGTCGCAACGGCAACGTTCGACTCTGGAAGCAGCCTCAGGACCTACGTGCTCGGCTCCCAGCGTCTGGTCAATCCCGATGCGGCAACAGGTGAATCAACGTTCGTTGGGGCGTCAGATGGACTTCTGCGCGCACTGTGCCTTTCAAATCAGGCCGGTGTTCACAACACCAACCTGCCTCCTGGCCCTCGTGGGTTCGCAGGCAACGGCGTCGTGCCACCTGCGGGCGTGCAGTTGGTTTCCCGGATTCAGGACTTCAGGGGAATCTCAGGCGTTGGTGATGGCGCTGTCTGGGTTCGCGAGCGGGACGTCCCTTGGCTGCGACTCGACCCGGAGAACTGGGACGAAGTGCTGATGGTTGAGCGCGGTCCCGGCCAATCCTGGACTGATATCGAAGAGGAGGTTGATGCGTTTGTCCGCGCTCGGCCAGGCCTGTTCTCGCCGGGAACTGAAGCGCGCTGGGTTTTGGCATCAGGGATAGATAACGATGCGCTGCAACGGGGAGTCCGGGGCCTTGTCCTGCTTGGGCTCGTCGCAGGCGGAATCTTGGCGCTCGTTGTCGCCAACCTTTCTGTGTATTTCGTCGGTCGCCACCCGCGGTTTGCGATGACGGCCACTGTGCTATCGGCGCTAGGGCTATCTCGGCTCCGCTTGCTATTGGTGGCCGCGTTTGAGCCGGCCTTCCTGGTCATCCTGGCGTTGCCCGCAGGCACCTGGGCTGCGAAGCGCTATCTGGAGGCGCAACCGGGGTTCGGCCGCGTGGTAATCGATACCTCACCCCCGATGATCGCGGCGTTGCTGCTATGTCTGGGGGTAGGCTTGGTTGCATGGCGACGCGTTGCAGCAACGCGTTCGTCTCTCCGACCTGGCGTAGGTGGCTTTCGCCGGTTGTCGGGCCGACTGGCCTCGTCCCTGGTAGTCGTTCAGATTGCTGCTGCCGTGCCTCTGGTTGCGTTGTCCCTACAGGCTGGTATTGGCTGGCGCCAGGCTCAGGCGTCGCAGACACTTGAACCCCCCACGAACGTCTGGATGGCACGCTGGCAGCGGGATACTCCGGCACCGAACGGCGAGTTGGTCGAAGCGATCAAAGCCATTGAGCGTGACGACCCCGGCGCCGCGATTGCATCCAGTATTCTGCCCTTGCCGGGCGGCCGTGCTACAGCCGAGGAAGCCTTCGTCGTCCTGGGTGGCATGCGTCTTCCTGTGGCGCGCAACCAGGCTAGTCCCCGTTTCCTGGAACTCGCATTTGGCGTGCCACATGCCCGCGCCGAAGCGTGGCTCGGCGATACCAGGGATGGCACAGCCGCGGCGGTAGTCAGTCGCAGCTTGGCGACCGCGTTGTCGCCCCTACCGGCCCGCTTCGCACTGGATTTTTCCGCTGCGGATAGTGATTTCGAAGTACCTCACGATGTCGTTGGAGTGGTTCCCGATGTCGCAAGCATGTGGACCGGAAAGGCACGGCATGCGGGGGTGGTCATAACGCGCTGGAACGAGAGCTCCACCGCCATGTCAGGCGTGGTCCTCATTCAGGCACCGGGTGTTCCGGTTGAGCGCTTCCAGCGAGTCGCAAGGCGACTGGGCGCCGACCTGGGCGATGTCTCGAACGCAGGCACGGCAGTGACTCGATCGGTGCAGGCTGAGCGCCAGATGGCGGAGGCGTTCGGCCTGATGGCTGTCGTTGGAGTGGCCTGCATGCTGGTAGGGCTCATCTCGGTCCTGCGTGGCGTCGAGGTCGCCAGGGCGCTGGAGTTCTCCGTCCTCTTTTCCGTCGGCGCGTCGCGCATGGACGTAGCGCGAATCCACCTACGTAGCTTGGCAGTTCCAGCAGCGGGCGGAGCGATAGTCGGTCTTGGAGCCGCTGCGCTTGCGACCCTCCTTGTCGCTGGTCGGCGGCCGCTCCTTGAGCCTCTGGTTGCACCTGCCTGTGCGGCCGCATTGGTAAGTGTTGCAGGACTTGCGGTGCTTTGCGCACTCGCGAGCGCATCCCGGGTGGCGCGGCGTAACCCCATGCCCGCGCTTCGTTCGGAGTAGGAGTATGGCTTCTGGTGTGGCTGTGGAGTCTCGGTGTCAGGATGGTTCGTAGATTGCCGACAGCAGGCCAATTTATTTGATGCCTATGGAGCAGTTGGATCGCTACCGGAGCCGCGTAAGTCAAATGAGCCATCGCAAGGCAAGCAGCAGGGCGTTCCTCAACGGACCTCGCTGATCGAAGTTGGAATGGTGGGCTTCCGGCAGGCTTGGCGCTATTTTTTTTGCGGCATTAACTTTCCACATAGGAGTGCACCGAGAAGCGCAATGAGACCGCCCCAAGTCAACGCTGACTCTGCGAACGCGGGCGCTTTAGGTGCCAAATAGATCGCGACGAGTCCACCAATGAACAGGCCTAGACCCCAGCGGGACAACTGCCGGCGCCGCCATTCCGTCCACTGTTGGTGACGCTCTTGGGCTCGTCGTTTCGCATGCGCGAAGAGGTCATAGCCGCAGTAGATGCAGTTCTGGGTTGCTTGCCAGGTCCAACGGTCGCACTGCGGGCAAAGGATCCCATTGCGATGGCCAGGCGCCGGACCCAACTCGGACGCCGGGCCAGGTTCTGGGGTGATCCGAGCGGGCATCCACTGAGGCTCAATGTCACTTGCGGCTGGTTCGGGTGCGGGTTCGGCTTCCGCCAGCAGTTGGGAGACTTGCTCCCGAATATTGAGCCCATCCTGGCGTTCCGCCGGCGCGCGATGCACGGGCAGCCGAGTGACGTTGGGGGTGTCGTCAAACTCGGACATGCCTCGCCCCTAAGCCACCAGCGAAAGCATTTCGGCCAGCTCGAGCGGATCCATCTTCGACTTGTCCCGAAAATGCAGATACAGCACCTTGATCAGCCGCGCCTTTTTGGCGGGCGCCAAGACCTTGCGCCTATGCTGCAGATGCGTCTCGACGGCGATGACCACGGCTTCCAGCACGTCGGGCCGGACCGAGGCCGCAGTCTTGCGCGGATCGCGTCCAGGACCGACCAGTATCCATAGGGGATCGATGCCGAATGTGGCGTGCAGCGCCGTAAGCACGGTGGTCGGCATTTCGCGCTCGCCCCGCTCATAGTTTTGATAAGCGCGGGGGGAAATCTCGAGCTGCTCGGCAAAATCGACCTGCGTCAGCCGCAGGTTTTCTCTCACGGCGACCAGGCGCTCGCCGATGGCGAGGTTGTCATGGATGTTTGCCAACTTACTCATTCGTGCTAGCGTAAGCCTCACTTGTCCTGCAGACGCTAGCACATGTCCCCGAGCCGCCGACAGCATGAGCAGATCAAGATGCGCCTGCGGCTGCGGGGCAGTTCGCTGGCAGAGATTGCCCGGGAACTGGCGGTGGCCCGAACGTCGGTGACCGCCGTCTGCCAAGGTGGGCACCGATCGCGCCGCATCGAGGCGGCGATCGCCGCCAAGTTGGGCGTGACGCCCGAGCAGCTCTGGCCCGCGAGATACCGGAGCCCGGCTGTCGAACGAGTCCTGACCGGATCGTCGAGGAGAAAAGCCGTGTCCTAGCCCATCCCATCTCTTTCTTCGTGGGCGAGAAACACAAGGGCCCCCAGCGTTGGTCGCGCTGAGGGCCCGGAGAAGCAGAAGCAATCTGTGGCTGCATTCTCTGTGTCCTTTCCCGAATCGTCAAGGATTGACTGGCCCCGTGGGGCCGGTCACGGGAGCCTGATTCCCGCCGCCGGCAAGAGAGCCGCGGCCGGGCCGGGCTTGCCCAGTGCCGGGAGGCCGGATGAAGAGCCTGAAAGACCTGTGTCGCCTGTTGCTAACCACGCAGCTATCCAATCGCAAGATCGGCGAGGTGTTGGGCCTCTCGCACAACACGGTCGCCCGGTATCGCGGTCGGCTTGCCGAGGAGGGCCTTACCTGGGACGCCATCGCGCCCTTCGATGAGGGCGGCCTGGACCGACGGCTGAACACCGGCCGCAGCCAGCTGCTCAAGGACTTTGTCGAGCCCGACTGGAACCACGTCGATGCCCAGATGCGTCGGACCGGCGTCACGATCACGCTGTTGCATGAGGAGTACGCAGAGGGTCTGTCGGCGGGCGCCATGTCCGAAAGTGAGTTCCGCCGTCGCTACGCCCGGCATCGTCGCGCCCACGGCCTGGTCATGCGCCAGATTCATCCGCCGGGCCAATCCCTGTTCATCGACTACTCCGGCAAGCGCCCGTCGTTGACAGATCCGGCCACCGGCGAAAAGACGCCGGTGGAGTTGTTCGTGGCGGTCTTGGGGGCCAGCCGGAAGACCTTCGTCCGGGCCACGCAGAGCCAGAAGCTCCCGGACTTCATCGACGCCCATGTCCGTGCGATGCAGACGTTTGGCGGCGTGACGATGTTCTGGGTGCCTGACAACCTCAAGTCGGCTGTCACCTCGCACAGCAAGGGCGAGGGAGCGCTGATCAATCCCACCTACAGCGAGTGTGCCCGCCACTACGACGCGACGCCGCTGCCCGCCCGGCCCCGCAAGCCGAAGGACAAGGCGCCGGTCGAGGTGGGGGTGCTGGTGGCCCAGCGGTGGATCCTGGCCCGATTGCGTGATCGGGTGTTCTACTCCTTGACTGAGCTCAACGCGGCGATAACCGAACTGGTCGAGCGGCTCAACGACCGGCCGATGCGTACCTGCGGTGGCAAGAGTCGCAACCAACTGTTCGAGGAACTGGACCGCTCGGCGCTCAAACCGCTGCCGCCGCAGCCCTACGAATTCGCCGAGTGGACGCTAAATGTTCGGGTCGGGCAGGACTATCACGTGGTCCATGCGGGCCACTACTACTCGGTTCCCTTCCATCTGGTCGGCGCCAAGGTGAACCTGCGGGCCAGTCACCATGTCCTGACGGTCTTTCACGGCGACCGCCGAGTCGCGCTGCATCCCCGGTCGGTCGTCATCGGTGGCATCACTACGCTGCCGGAGCATCGACCGCAGGCGCACCAGGCTTTCGCCCAGGACCAGCCCGCTGCGTTGCTGGCCTGGGCGCAGACCCAGGGCGGGCCCCTGCACCAGTTTGTCCAGCAGCACGTCGAAGAGCATCGCCGGCCGACGCTATCCGTACAGGCCTGCCGAGGCTTGCAGCGGCTGGTTCGAGACTTCGGTCTCGATCGCGTCCAAGCCGCCTGCACCCGCGCGGTGGAGCTGAAGGCGATCCGGCTCCCGTCGCTCGAGTCCATGTTGCGCCGCGGGCTGGAAACGGCGCCGCTCCCCAGTCAACCGGCCGACAACGATCACCCCTTGCCGCCGCACGACAACGTGCGCGGTGCCGAGTACTTCCACTGACCCCCGAAAGGATAATGACGATGTCCCTTGAAATGACCCTGGAGCAACTGCGCCACCTGCGCCTGACCGGCATGTTGACCGGCCTGGAACACCAGCTCAGCCATCCGGTCTATGTCGAGCTGCCGTTCGAACAGCGCTTCGGCCAACTGGTGGATGCCGAAGCGAGCCAGCGCGACAGCCAGCGCCTGAAACGCTTGCTGCGAAACGCCCGACTCAAGGTACAGGCCGAGCCCGAAACCATCGACTACCGACCCGGCCGGGGCTTGGAACGGGCCGTGATCGGTGATCTGCTGACCTGCAGCTGGATTGAGCGGGGGCAGAACCTGCTGATCACCGGCCAGACCGGCACCGGCAAGACCTGGCTCGCCTGTGCGTTCGCCATGCAGGCCGCCAGGAAGGGCCTCACCATCGGCTACAAGCGGGTCGGCCGCTTGCTACAGGAAATGGAGATCGCGCATGCCGACGGCTCGCTGAGCAAGCTGAGGGGCCAACTGGCCAAGTTCCAGTTGCTCATCCTGGATGATCTGGGCCTGGTGCCGCTGAATGCGCAGGGGCGGTCCGACTTGCTCGAGGTGCTCGATGACCGCGTCGGCACCGGCGCCACGATCGTCGCGGGCCAGATGCCCGTCAAGGAATGGCATGGGTTCATCAACGATCCGGCGCTGGCCGACGCCATCCTGGATCGGTTAATCCACAGCAGCCACAAGGTGGTGCTCAAAGGCGAGTCCATGCGCAAACTGAAGGCGGGCAACGGCTAGGCAAGATTAGGTGGTCAGGCTGGTGATGCTGACCACCTTTGCGATGCTGTTCAGTCTGGCGGTGGTGGCCAGTTTGCTGCCGCCGGTCAGTTCGGTGAGGCTGGTCAGTTTCGTTGGCGACGTTGCTCACTCCGGCTGGTGGCGCTGGTCAGTTTGGCTGGCGGACGTGGACAGTTGGCCGGCGGTATGTAGAAGCGCCTCGGATGATCGCAACCCCAGATCAAGCACGACGCCTGCTTTGCCCCTACCAGCGTGGCGCCGAAATGAGGGCGCTCGCCTGCCAGGCGCAAAATTGTATGGCTTGGAGGTGGGCTGAC
>Ga0209174_10000339_pt1 | contig 36152 bp, 22 predicted proteins | sample JI91814BDNA_FD_187505 | JGI IMG/M metagenome (GOLD analysis project Ga0209174, IMG submission 187505) | Wastewater effluent complex algal communities from Wisconsin, to seasonally profile nutrient transformation and Carbon sequestration -... | ecosystem: Engineered > WWTP > Effluent > Algae...
TGAGTTACTAATGCTCGAGCTTGAGTTTCTAAATCCCATATTTTTGAATAAGATAATTTATGATCTCTCCAAGTACGCCGAGTAAATTGCCCCAATCCAACTGCAGAAGTTGTACCCGCAGCAGCATAGGGATTAAAACCTGATTCATGTCGTGCTATAGCCAACACATGTGCAGTATCTCTTAAACTAAGATGGGCTTTCTGAGCGGCAGTGATAATCGCATCTATTGATTGTATCTGCAACTCCCTGCTTGCATCGCCAGATATAGGTGAGCCTGGACTATCATAATAGTGTGAGTGTTTTGCTATTTTTCGATACGGTGAACCTTTTTTCGCTAATAGAGCATCATAATCTACATCAAATTTACCAGGACTAGCATGTCTTGTTCTAAAGAGTCCTAAACCAGATTTCATTTTTGATACGTTCTTGATCGGACTTATCAAATCACTAACTGTAGTACTTAATCCTAATAGATCCCAAGCTGAGCTGTCATCAGATAGTTTCTTTGAGGATGTGAGTTCATGATTTGGTTGGTCTTGCATACTCCAAAAGCGATGTCTGGATGCGTGTAATTTTGAGTTATGCGATTTCCGACCTAGAATTTCTTCTTCTCGTGCTCTCTCATTCTGCAAATGCTGCTGTGGTGGTTTTTTATGAGCTCCCGGTCTCGGCAAGTGATGAGCATTCGTCGCATGTTTGTTTACAGTTGAATGATGGCCAGGCCGTGACGTAGATGCTGGGGCATTTCCATGCGCATGTGGGTGATCGAGTACTGATTTGATAAATTGGCGCTCGGATTCTTCTAATTCTTGGTGAATTGTAGGAATCTTTGTACCCGTTTGTGCGGTCGAACTTTTCTTGGCTTGGAATTCCGCAAAATGTTGTTTCGCTTGTGCAGCCAGCTGATTTCCAATATACGTACCCAAGGTATTTGCCGCAATTGTTTCTGAACTTACTTCCATTCCAAACAATTTATCAATTCCAATGGATGCAACCGACGCGGAAGTGGTGGCTACTGCGTCGTTAAATCCTGGAGCACCGATATCAAATTGTTTTGTTCCCACGTTGGCAAGTGTATTTGCAACACTAGCTAACATCACTCGCCAATCAAAATGGCGTTGTTGACCTGTTGCAAAACTCAATGCTTGGGTGGCAATGGTTAATTCAATATTTTTGGTTGCGGCTTCAAGCAGTCCTGTAGATCCTGGTGACTTCATTAAATCCAGACCAATTCCTTTAGCGATACCAGCAGTGCCCATAGACAATACAGCGCTTTGTCCTATCGCGTTGAACGACAGGCCTTTTTGATCGCCAAAACCTATAGCTAATTCTTGTTGGGCTAAATTGGATGCCGCACCTGCTAAAGCAAAACCTAGGGCTTCACCTAGAATTTTATTCATGACACCGCCAAAGACCCCCGCAATTTCCGGCGCAAAGGCCATGATTGCTGTACCAACAATGGCTTCAACCAATACATGCCAAAACTTGCCCTTAGATCGATGGCGTGAATTATCCATGACTCTACGCTGCGGCATAGGCATATTAGGGTATAGACTGCCAATAATAGCCGTTGGGTTGTATACGGGATAGATCCCTTCCCAGTTGTGAATATTGGTATTCACCAAATTAGGAATGTTAAGCGTTAACCCGACAGGCGGCTTGTCTTCTTTGCGAAAACCATTGTTATCAGCAATTAAATCAGCAAAACTTTCATCGCCGTACATGCGTTCTGAAATACTAGCAAAGCTATCACCGGCCATTACCAAACATGACGAAGGTGCAGACAGTGGGAAATGTTCATCGACTGGATGATAATTTAAATCAAAATTGGCAAAGGTCGGCTTATCTACTTTAAAACGAAATCCAGGTGGGATATTTCCAAAGCGAGCCAATTCTTGACCTAAAGTAGTATAGAAATAGAACTCCTTACCGTCTAAGTTTTCAGTCTTTAATATAATACGATTATTGCTGTTGGTAAGAAACCGTCTTATTTTTGCATTATCAGCAACAACAAACTCTATATTAGAGTTAGGATCATAATAATTTTTTACATTTGATTGAGTGCGCTCCCCACCCATGCGCTGACGAGTCCCCCTAACAAGGGATATTTTATCATTATCGAATTGAACGTACTCGGTATCAACACTGTCGTCATACCCATCGCTTCCCTGTTTATTACGGACCTGTGTGCTTTGGTGCGTTGGCATTCCTGTAAGGCTAAGGTCATAATGGGTTGTGGAGTTAATATTTTGTGCCTCATCGCGAAAATGTTCACCCTCGAGCCAGCTGTTGCTTGTGTAATCACTGATTTGCTCGGTATCTTTTGTACTGTATATTTTTCTGCGGGCGACTTTTCCGTCGTAAGCTACTGTTCTTTGCGCACCTTCTGTATCTGAGGTTTCGGACAGTAAATTGTTATCGAAATAGAATAATGATTTATCTACGCGAGTACCATTTGCGTTAATGGTAATCTCATGATTTCTTCGTCCGGCTACATCATATAACAGCATGGTTCCCTGACCCGGAACAATTTGTATCCCCTCTTTAGTTAATAACCCACGATTAATCACCATACTGTTCGCTGACGTATAAGTGTACCAACTTTCATAACCTAAAAGTTGCCAAGCATTATCCCAAAACACTGAGGCAATGGTTGATCGCCTGTTACCATTTGGGTCTTGACTGTATTTAACCTGCATTATGGTATCTTGAACCTCAACTAACCAATCCAGAGCATTCCACTCCATTAAGACTGCTTGATGAATATGACCATCAGCCGCAATGAAGGTTTCGCGTGACCGACGCGATGCGCCATCATAGCGATACCGTGTGGTTAAAGAGAGTGCTTCGTCCAAAATTGCTAGAGGATGGGAGGCTTCGTCGTATTGATAAAGCAATTTCTGCTGTGGCATTGGTTTTAATGTGCCATCTACTAAGCGTCTTTCTCCATGAGTCCCTCCACTGCTTGTAACTTCAACTACCTCAGTCGGATTAAAAGGATTGAGCTTATGGATGTAGTGCGCGCCCCCCAAATCAGTATGTTCGATGACATTACCAAATACATCGGTCTTCCATGTATTGCGTCGTTTATCAGGCAGCTGTTCGCTAATTATTATCCCTATTCGATTATAATCATTTAGAGTTAAATATTGGTCCCCGCCCGGTAAATAATGATGGGTAGGTTGTCGACAGGGATGAAGGTAATCGTAACGCTCCGTTTCATTATTTCCATTAGTAGCACTTAGACGATCGCCTAATTCATTGTAGGTAAATCCATTACCCCACTGCCTTGCATCAATTCTTTGTACTTCTCGATTGCATCGGTCGTGTTGATGTTGCGTGCCATGATTTAAAGGATCACGGATTATTGTTGTCCGCCCGAAGATGTCGAGTATAAATTGTTTATAAACGCCATCGGCAGCAATAGTTTTTAGGGTAGTACCATCATTGTCGCGCTGATGCAAAGTGATATGGCCATTAGCATCGATTAAGGCAATTACATTATCGCATGAATCATACACATTGCGGGTTATAGGATTTATTCTAGACTTGTTCCCATGCTCATCGGTGACTTCTACCTGCGGATCAATTTTTTTCAGTGCTTTGTTTCTTCCATTGTAGGTAATGCGTGTTACATCACGTATAGCGTTGGTACTGCTGATCACATTTCCCCAGCGATCAAGAAGTTGTTCGCGCGCAGGTCTAACGACCTCTTTCACGGGCAACGAGGTCTTGGTTGTGGTTAGAGTACCTCCATGAGTCACGGTAAATTGACCAACTGAATACCCATTTTCTGCAAGACCGGCAAGAGAGGAAAGATCAATTGCTTGACCATTGGCGTTTTTCGCACTGAGTCTATATTTGTAAACTCCTGCACGAATATTATCAGATGGAGCAGCTATAGCACGTCCTGTGTATTGACTATCAATCCTTCGCCAATCAGGCGTAGGTAATGTGGTATCCCAATATTCTAGGGAGTGCTCATGTATTCCTGAAGGTAGAGGATAAAACAGGAGAATATTAGAGTCTTGGAAAGTGGATATGTCACCTTCATCAAACGAAGTCATTGTAACGGTCTTTGTGACGCCTCCTGCATTCAACTCCATATTCATTGAGTAAGGTTTGTTTTGAGTAGAGCGCACCGTTGTAAATGTGTTTGAGTTTAGAATAGGTATCCAGTCCCCATCAAATTGGACATAGAGTGTTAGATGGTTTAAGTCAAAGTCTGCGAAAGCGGGATGGTATGGCCGAGCCATTGCTTCCATAGGTAGCAAATGTCCGTTGTAGGGAGTTGAATGACTTCTTCCAATTATGTATTCAAAATCATAAAAGTCACCATAAGCTCTTTTTAATGAATCCTGGAAAAGCTGCAACTTAACCTTCACCTTAACAGAATTATTGGTTAAATCATTAGGAAGATTCCAATGAAAATTCAATGCGTGTCGTAGTTGATGCCCAACAACTGGGGGATTAAAATTAGTCTGAATTTTGGAAATTTTTGTTTGTTTTAAAGCAATTTCCCTCACCAGTAATTGTTTACTTTGTCTATTTTCCGTGTGTATGGTGATTTGACCACAACATCTTGCATCCGGAACGCTGCTTGCTAATGAAACTAACTCATAAACGTCATGGTTATTAGAATAGGCTGATTCACTTCGTGAAGATTGATTAATCCATTGCTTTAATGCAAAAGTTTTTCCCTTTGAACCATTGGAGTAGCATTCACGCAAGGCATTAACTGGCGGTAGGCTATTGCCTGATTGGATATATAAGGCCTGCTGGCTAAACCTATTAGACGACTCCACTGGATTAAACCATTCAGCAACAGTCCATTGTTTGTTGTTTGAATCGATGCTGTATAAGCGATTTTTACTAATCGTACTTGAAAAACGCCAAAACGAGAGGTGTTCTCCTGAAAAACTATTGCTAACGGTGGTCTGCGAACCTCCAGCGTTTGTTGTTAAAGGCTGGTTAATCGTCTGAGGCGTATATATCGCAAATGCACCTTTTACTCTGTCATCTGGTCTGATGGGCGATGAAGCATTAATTACTGTCAACTCTTGATACAGATTATTAACCTGTGGCGGGAGGTTTTGCCAAGAGGTGGTCACAGTATTATTCAATTCCCTCATTCTAATAAGAGTAGACTGGGATATACTTGTGGCCACTCTATCAATACGACTACCTTTCGCTGAGGGAACGCCAACTTTCAGCGCTTGTTCCTCCACTAAAGAAAATCCATGTAGGAAGCGAAACGCATACTGCCCCGAAGGCTTATCACTCAAATCAACAATCCATTGATCCGCATAGGCAGTACTATTTATTGAAACGCGCCCACAAGAGACACCATCTTGCATTAATTCTATTCCTGAAACATCACCCAAAGGTCCATAGAACATCAAACGTTGATCATCTACTTGATGCCAAAGTAAATTGGCAGTGGGTGAGCGTAATTCAGTAAAAATAACCGCACTACCCTCTGCTCGATAACGCGGAAGATCACCGCGCTGTTGGCTTTGTGGATCACGATAATAAAAATCAATTTGGTAATCATAATCATCGGTCGCGAGTTTGCTAACATCCACACCACTACGGACAGTTCCCTTTTTTACAGCAAGTGGCTGCGCATCCTGTAGACGTCCTTTAGGCCAAACACGAACTTCTGCTTCAAGTCCAGCAATATCTGGATTAGGCCAACTTAAACTAATAGGACCGAATTCTGTAAATAAACTTCCACTGCTTACTTCGGTTAGTGGATAGGGTTCCGGTGCATCTTTGGCTAAGGAACTAAAAGCGGGCAAGGATTGCCTTTCAATATTCCCTTTGAGATCACGCTGTAGTTGCACGCGTTGTAGATCCTGATAATCCCAAGTCATTACTTCTTTTAAGGCTGAAGCATTATTTACATCTTTAAGTGAACGAGTCCGTGAGGTTAAGCTCAATGTTTCCTGTCCACGTGCATCACATAGGCTAATGGTCGGCACGCCACCACGCTCATTAGTGTTCCAAACTGCTCCAGTTTTGTCACGCAACCAATAGACTGGATAGCTGCCGTCTTCACTACCTTCTGCGATTATTTCGCCAAAGGCATTAGAACGTGTTGCGGTCACCACCGTACTACCGTTTTCAATAGATTGAGTATGAAGAACTTCAATATCACGTTTATCATAATCACGTGTAGCATAATGCAAACGTTGGATGACTATAGCTTCACGGTCCCATCCCCTTACCACAATCCAACTGGCTGCAATTTTTTTCGTTTCAGTGATGCTTTGTGAATGCATTGCGCCTTCCGGATCAACACTAACTACTTGCATACCACGCGCGTCATAACCTGTTAAATAAGTTTGATCTTCCTCGCTTGCAGCCAAATAGGCGTCTTTTTCATAAGGATTTTTATGACTAGTTATACGACTAGGTTGCCCAAAGGAGTTGTAACTTAGGGTGGTTACAGGGGTGGCCATCCCGTTTTCTAATTGGCGACTACGCTTAGTTTTTAGTACCGGAAGATTTCTTGCATCGAAGAGAGTGGTTTCACTTGATCCATTAGGAAATTGTTCAAAGACTAAAAATCCTTTTGCATTGCGCGCATAGACATGTTCAAGTGATTGTTTATGGGGTAATGGGGTCTGGGTGGCAGCACTTAAATCCAATTCCGGATCGTAGAGTTGTACGTCATGTTGAATTGATTTAATTAGATCACTACGGGCATTAAATTGATTGCTATATAGCCTATCTAATATTGGATCGGGCTCTAGTGCAGCGAGGAGATTGGATATGGGACTCTTCGCATCTAATGCAACACGCAAGCAATTGGCGTATTCAGTTATATTTGTACTATTACCATCTCTATCGATAGTGGAAAGCGTTACATAATTTAATCCATCCACTTCAGCGATTTGATAGCCTGCTTTGTTAAACCACTTCCTGACAACATTCCATTGATCAGTGAACGGATCTACCAGTTCCCGTTGCTCATAAATTTCACCAAAGGCATTATACGCATTTGTTTTTACTGGTGAGAATTCACCGTATTCTGCGCTCCCATGTGCTCTTGGCAAAGCTATAAATACTTTGTCTTGTCTTGTTTGAGTGGGTCTGTTCGCTCTATCGAAATCAAGAAAGACGCTACGGTCATGTTCTGTTGGTTTTAAATTCGCAACAACAGTGGATACGGGAATACCTGTGCGCGCAAAAGGATTTAAATCGATAGCTAAGGGTTCGGCATGCCGTGTTAACTTAATCACATTCCCAAATACATTATGCTCATAGGACGTTACAAAGCCTTCCTGATCAATTTCATAACGAAGCCGCCCTTTTTGATAAACATTAAATTTTAGATTTCCGGCCTCATTAACAATGACTATTGGTTTTTGAAAACTATTATAAACAGTGGTCACACTCAGTGTCTTAGAAACCTCTGGTCGCTGATAAGGTGTTGTATCAATGCTGAGTTTCGCTTGGTTTGATTGTAGACCAGCATAGTCGTCAATATGAATAAAGCTTTTCACGGCAGCTTCGGTTGGCTTTTTCGATTTATCGTGGACTGCGACCCCTTGTTGTACTACTTGTGTTGTTTGACCAGCGGCATTTTTGTGACACTCAACAGTGCGTGCTTCTGCCGTTCCAAATGCTTCAGTAACCCGTTCTATATCACCAGAATATTCAATTTTTTTAATTATGCGTTTCTTTTCAGTAGCTTTGCTTAACTTGCCCTGAGCGGTGACTGAGGTTACTTCGACAGCGGGCGTTGCCTCTTCATTTTTCCTGCCAGCAGCATCAAAGCCAAAGAGCCAACTGTCTCCGCCTTTATCGATGTACTCTCTTAAATTATCTAAGGCATCTAACTTAAATTGCTCGCGATATTTTAACTGATCAATAGCTTCAATCTTACGACCAGCTTCGTCAAGCTTGACCTGTATATAAGGAATGTCCTTTTTATCAGGTAGTAGCGCTTTAATCTCAGCTAGTGTCAAAGCATTAGGTAAAGCAATTTTATCTGGATAAAAACGAGTAATGAGTGGTTCGTCACCCCTATCATATTCATATTCTGTGACATAGCCTTCACCGTCGACTTCAAACAACACTCGACCAAACTTATCATGAATAAAGTGAGTGCTGCGATCATCAGGATGTTGCAACGCATCACGTGAAGGGCGTTTGTTATAATCAAAATAGGGGTTGGCATAAGTTCGCTCCTCAATAAGCCAACCTTTTTCATTCCAACGTTGTTCCTTAACAATACCCTCGCCATTTATTGCAAATTGCTCATTACCTGCCCCATCATAAAACCATGCAGATTGTCTGTCCTGCGGGCTTGTAATTGGTTTGCCGGCCAAAAACTCTTCTTTGGTCATCGGCGTAGCATAACTTATCTCATAGCTTTTTTTACCTTGAGCTGTATAACGCGCTTGAGTCAACTTACCGTGTTCATCAAGTGTCGCAATGGGATGATCATTCTCATCAAAGGCGCTATAGACTACTTTATCCTCAATGCTTGATACGACTAAAGCTTCAATTTCGTCTAGAGTGAATTTCTTCGCACGATTTAGATCTAAAGCTTGAGCGTAGTGGCGCTCTTCAATACAACGTCCTTTTTTATCATAGATTTTCCCTACCACGGCACCCATAGGATCGATGCAATATTGTTCTTGATTCGCAGCATCATAGATAAACCACGTGCGGTGATTATTCGGATCGATGCGTGTAATACAGTTTCCTGCGGCGTCATACATTAATACTGTAGTGAGTGCTAAACCATCGGGATCAATGATTGTCTTATAGATGCGACCTAGTTTATCGCGCACTATCTGTATCTTTTGTTGTTGAGGATATTGGCTATCCCCTTTAATTTCTGATATGAGATTACCTATCCCATCGAATCCCTGTTGAGTGCTTAAAGCCAAGGTTTTGGGAGCGATAATTTTTGCAAGGACTAAACCACGTTTATCATAAACCGTCTGGGTTACATTGCCTTTTGCATCGGTACGCAAAACTTCACGCCCTTGTGCATCACGTTGGAATACAGTAGTTCGCTCGTCATTAACACCCTCTTCAATTTGCGCGTCAATTTCACCAGCTTTGTTATGTGTATAACGAGTGGCCTTAGTCAGCGCGTCTATCACGCGAGTGAGCCATCCTGCATCATTGTATTGATAATGGTATTGATTACTCTCTGGATCAGTTTCAGTTTTTAACTGCCCATCAACATCATGTAGGGTTCTCCAAACTTCTCCATCAGCATTTTCCTCCATCTCCACTTCATCAAAGGCATTTTTCTCAACGATAGAGCGTTTTTGAGCACGCGTTGTTGTCACTTTTCGACCATGATTTTCATAAGTAAAGGCTGTAACCTGTTGCAACGCATCAATAGTTTGAGTAGGTCTTGAAAGACTATCCCAGACTAAGTTCGTTTCACGACCTAAAGCATCCAGTTCGCGAACTTTACGCTGAAGCTTATCGTAAAAAGTTTGAGTTGTATTCTGATTGGGATCTGTATGGATAATGCGATGTTCCTCATCAACATACATCCAGCTTTGCTCTACATTCGCGCCGTCAACATCTTCAATTTTTTTCAGTGGTCGATCGGCATGATCGTATTCCATGTTAGATACTAATTGATTATCTTTATCAATTTGTTGTTGCAAACTAATAATATTGTCAAAGGCATCATATTCTGTGCGAGTACAAAATTGCTCAGGATCTACTTTTAAAGTGACCAACCCCTTGCCATTGTATTGTATACGCTCGACTTCATCTTCTTTGGATTGTTTGCTATGGAATTGGTTTATTAATTCTTTGCTTAGGGTGCCGCCAGTCAATCCTTTAAGTTCTCTATCTGCCAGGCATAATTTATACTTTCGGGTGCTGTCGCATTTGTGGGTTAGAGCATCATACGTGTATTCTTTGATACTTCCTGTTGGACTAATGGTGAAACATAATTCTTGCGCCGAGTTATAGAAATAATAACTCGTATTTCCCAATTCATCCTGGGTGCTTATTTTAAGTCCTGAGTTTGTATAGGCATGTCGTACACTTTGATTTTGCCACAGCTCTTCACCAAGATTTGGATTTTCGGTCAAATCTAACGCACTTAGTTTTGCAGCAACTCGCGGGTTAAGTTCATGAGTTGGCTGTCCAAAACCATTGTAGCGAAGATATTTGCTCCGAACCGCTGAGCCAGCAATCCTGTCTGTTTCGCTTTCGCTGGCAATTTTTCCGCAGGCAGCGTAGGTCTTATTAATTTCTAAACCTGAACTATGCGTTTCTTTAAGCAGCTGACCCGCTGCGTTCCAGACACATCGAACAGATTCCTCATCCCTACTGCGCTCAACAAGACGCCCTGCAGCGTCCCATATTTTTTTTGTACTGTATTGTTCTGCATCGATGTGGTTTAAACATCTGCCACGCGCATCGAGGATAAACGTTTCTTTCTTGTAAGGGACAGTCAGCACAAGGCCTTCATCCCAATACCCTATCCTAGGCAATGCGCCTAACGTAGTAATTTTATTAAGTATCTCTCCATGAGCATTCAAAATGTATGAAATCGCTTGACCGGAGGGCAGCTGTTCACCAATTAATTGCTGTGCCGCATTATAAAAAAAATGATGCACTCTGTCTTTTGTGCTCTCTTCCATATCAGGGATGTCATCAAGACTCAATCGTTCATTCAAATTGAGATCTAATGCGGTGGCATATTTAATGGTTTCAATCCGATTACCCAGCGAATCGTATCGATGCTTCGTAACATAATGCTCTGTATCAATGGAACATAATAATTGGCCACTTGGGCTATAGAAGGTTGAGACAATACTACAATTGCCGGTGCAATCAGGCTGCCAAAGCCCTTTTTTTAACTCGCTCTCATTCACCTGAGCTAATGGTGTGTCATACTTTATTTGATGCAATAGCTGACCATTTGTGTCGTAGCTATGTTTAGTAACCCTCATAGCACTATCAATACGATACAAAACACGATCATGCTCATCGTGGACAATATATTCTTTGCCAGAATCTAGTTTTTCAATAATACATATTCGACCTGCAGCATCATAAATAAATCCGCTTATATTAGAGCAATCTGCTGCCTGCGCTTTTTTTTCAATGACAGTTCCACTTGCATCCCAAGAACTGGTTGTAACCAATCCGGTCGGGATAAAAGTACTATGCTGTTGATTTGTTCTATACTCGTGTTGTGTTACTTGACCTAAAGAATTAGTTTCTTTCGTTGGTCGTGAAAGGCCGTCATATTCAGTGGTTTGAACTGATGTGTCCTGATTATTGAGTTTCGTTTTTTGCTGCAGTAGATCACCATGATCGTTCCATTGGTATTCCTGATGAGCGGCATACTCATCATCTATTCCTTTGCCATGCTCATCGATATTGGCATAACTAGTCTCACTGAGCCTGTCTCCATTAAGATTGTAAGTCCATTCCGTCAACTTTATGGCCTGTTGATTCTGCTTCATACACCAATCGTTTAGTGTATTTGGTAAAATTTCAGACTCTCTAGTTAAATGACTGAGATCATATAGTTTTTCGAGATAAGTTTTTTCACTTATACGATTACCTCGATCATCGTAGGTATATTCAAGAACAGCTCCTATAGGGGATATACTGTAAATAAGCTCACGTTTGGTATTATAAATGTAGAAAGTATTAGAATGCTTCTCGCCTTCTGGTTCGATTAGAACTTGGGTTTCGCAGAGCAATAATGCTGTATTGGGATCACGTTTAAATAAAGTTTTTTCGCCATTTCGATCAGTTAATTCTGAATAAAACCCTAACACATCATATTCAAATTTTTGCGCAGAACCATCTTGATAAAGAATCGAAGAAATACGATTGAATGAATCATATTTATAGATTTGATTTTGTTCATGAGCACACTGTTTGTGTAATAGCCCAGACTCATTCGTATAATACTCTTTTGTGTTGCCTATTGGGTCAATGAGCTTTGCTCTATCTGATTCATAAGACATAGTCCATTGTTCACCTGCACCACTACTTAGGCTTTTTAAACGGTACTGACCGTCATGGTGCTCGTAATTAAAATGAGCTTCTGTCTGATCGCTTTGTTTAACATGCTCTAGTAATCCTGAACTCGCTGAATAACTGTAATGTGTTTCATAAAATTCGTGCTCATTTATTGGAATGGATGCTTTTTTGACGCGATTGTGTTCATCGAGTAAATAATGCATCACTAGAGATTTTTTATCACCGTCAATGGAGTATATGTGAGTCGTATGATCGCCGTATTCAATGACTACTTTTCGACCGGAGCTTCCACTAATTGCAATCAGCCGATTTTGGTCATCATAGCTATAATTTAACTGATTCCCATACGCGTCGGTACAGGTTTGCAGCTGATTATTTTGGTTATAGGATTCTTTATTACCCGTAGTAGGATTCCAACCTGCCCATTGCCCTTCTGAGGTATAGGTTAAAGTCGAAGACCCGTGTTCAGAAGTATTAACATAAGTGTTACGAACAGGATCATAGGTATAAATACTTTCATGACCATCAGATTCTTCAACAGTGACCCAACTATCTACTTCATTAGGCTGGCCTTGAATGGGACCAATACACTTAGCTTGGCTTAATCGCCAGGGGGTTTTGGATTGACTGTTGTATTGATAAGCAATGTTAAACGGAGCAATTTGCTCGCTGAACGATTGAGTGAAGTCGGTAAGAAAGAGATTTCCATTTAGAGGATTAGCGTTGATTGAACTGTGCGTTTGTCCAAAAGTTGTTTCCGCGTGTTCTAGCTGATTGTTCTTTGTTCCAAGACCTGGTGTTGCAATTATATTAAAAAAAGGCACAACTTATTACTCCTACATCCATATGCTAAATTCAAAAATTTAAATGTGTAACACGAATAAACTGATTCGTTTCCTTATGGTTATCCATCTCCTAAAAATAATGGCCATCCGTGTGCTGATCAATTTTTGATCATTATTTTCATCATCGTATATAGTTTTCTAAAACAGGTCAAGAGCTGAGTGATACTAATATTTTTAGCCCTATTGTTTAAATTTGATGAGGGAGCCGTGACGAAATACTAATTAAGAATTGCTAACGCCTTCTATTTTCACTAAAATTACACATTCGCCTAAATATTTATGGAAAGCTCAATGCTAAGACTGGCCTGGTTGGTATTTTCTGCACTCTTGTTCACATCCTTCTCTACCTTTTCTGACTCTGCTTTCGTGCAGCGTAAAGACGTGCAGAATTTCATTAAAAGCATGGTCAAACAGTATCATTTTAATGAAAAAGAATTAACCGCCACCATGAGTCAAGTCACAATACAACCCCAAATAATTGAATCCATGGAAAAACCCTATGAAAAAAAAACCTGGGATGTTTATAGGGATCTTTTTTTAACGGCACAACGCGTGCAGGGTGGTCTGGATTTTTGGCGCGATAATCAGCAAATTTTAGCCAAGGCAGAAAAGCGATTTGGCGTTTCAGCGGAAATTATTGTGGCTATTTTAGGAGTTGAAACACTCTATGGACAAAGAACCGGTGAATACCGTGTTTTAGACTCTCTATCCACCCTAGCCTTCAACTATCCTAAACGATCTGTTTTTTTTACTAAAGAATTAAGAGAGTATCTGCTACTGTGTCGTGAACACAAAGTGCCTGCAACGCAATATATCGGCTCCTATGCAGGTGCAATTGGTAAACCACAATTTATGCCTAGCAGTTATCGTTATTATGCTATCGATTTTAATAACAAGGGACATCGCGATTTAGTCAATGATAATGCCGACGTTATAGCTAGTGTTGCCAACTACTTCCATAAACACGGTTGGAATTCTTCCGAAGGGATTGCACAACATGCAAAAATACGTGGTACCCAATACCGCCATATCAGAGTGAATCCTCGTGCTGCCAACTACCATTATTCTCAATTAGAAAATGCCGGGGTTAAACCGGTGACGGCCTCTTACCACCACCCAGCAAAAGCGGGTTTGATTGAATTAGTCACTGATAAGGGCAATGAGTACTGGCTGGCTTATCCTAATTTCTTTGTGATAACACGTTACAATTCAAGTCCACAATATGCGTTGGTTGTATACCTACTTGCCCAACAATTAAAAAAGCAAAAAACTGAGCTGAGTATGCATAAACCTAGGGCTTATGCTTAAAATTATAAAGATCTAAGCGAATACGGATGATCTAACCGAGCCGCGACCGTCAGGGAGCAGAGCCCTTAATCCCAATCACTTCCCGTGCATAATCCAACTGCTCCGCTTCCTAACGGTCGCGGCTCGGTTAGATCGTACGAGTCGGTTAGATCCTACGTTTTCGGATAGATCGTGTGATCGGATCGATCATTCGAGCCCGGGTTTGAATTGTCAACACAGCCTGGTATATACTGGAAACAACAAGACCATTAACACCGCTGGGGTAATAGAGATTTTCGACTACCCCGACATAACCAAATAGAGCTCGACTCATGGATACATGTTTCTTGTTTACCAAATACTTGTCTGACGAAGGTTGTTATTCTTTAAAATTATCGACTACTGGGGAACTTGTTTCTCCCCCAGCGCTTCGTAATTTTGCGGAGTTACATGACCTCCAAAAAGAGGCCAGAACTATAGTCGTAGAAACCTGCGAAAATGCCTCACTTCTCGAGCTTGAGCTACCCTGGCTAACCGAACGTAAGGCACGTATCGCTATTCCTTATGCGCTTGAAGATAAAGTAGCGCAGCAGGTAGACGACCTTCATTTTGCCTTTGACAAAAACCACTATCGTAACAACAAATATTTAGTCACGGTAATAAGCAAACAAAGACTACAGTTAATCATGCAGTGGCTCGATGAACATAGATTGGATTTTGAGGCGATCACCTTAGACTGGTTTGCTCTGGACGAACTGCAATTAGCAATTAGCGAAAATGTTCTATTAATTAATAATGATGATTTCAAGGGTTGTTTGTCAGGAGATTTAGCGCGGACTTATATCAAAAGGCATTCACTCAATCAGGTTTTAGTGTTCCAAGATAGCAGCATACCTTTAACCTCCGAAAGTATAAAATCTAGCGAACATTCTTTTACGTGGATTGCACAAGGGCTTCTTAAAAGAAAACCCTTAAATCTCTGCCAAGGGGATATGCAACATGGGAATGATTCTGATTGGATTATAAAGGGTTATCAACTTGCGGGAGCATTGTTCGCAGTCTGGTTGTTTTCTTTGATAATGGTTAACGCTCTAGCACTGTATTCGATCAACAAGCAGACTGCAAAGATAGATGAACAAATAGCTACTATCTATCACCAATTTTTTCCCGAAGCAAAACAAGTCATTAGTCCTAAATTTCGTATTAAACAATTGTTAGAAAATAATACCGCAGATGGCCAAACCCATTTCTGGTTTGTACTGAATCAGTTTGCCAAGGCGGTAAAAGACAACCCATTGACAGTTGAACAACTGCGTTACCAAAACAAAACACTATCAGTGACTATAGTTAGTGCTGATTTTGCCAGTTTAGAGGCCTTAGAAAAAACGTTGAAAAATTTGAAGCTAAAAGTAAAACAAACGCAAGCCTCTACACGCAACAAGCAAGTTGTAGCTACCTTGGAGCTCATGTGAAAGATTATTTTAACTCGCTCAATGATCGCGAAAAATGGATGGTTATCATAGGTGGGATAAGTCTTTTGATTTATTCTTTTTACTTTTTTTTATTAAGCCCTATTACAAGTAGAGTGCAGCTTCGCTCAGCGCAGTTAACTGAAAAAATAGATACCCTTGCTTGGATGAATAAAGTAAGCGGTGAAGGACACAACCTTCAGCAGAAAGAAAACCTCGACAACAGTAAATTATTAACCTTACTCTCTGCCGAATTAAAAGATAACGAAGAACTAAATTTTCCCTTCCAAATGCAACAAACCAGCTCAGGGGAAATTCAACTAACTTTCGATGAAGTCCCTCTGAAAGTATTTATAACTTGGTTGGCCGAGTTAAATAAGAAATACACCCTTAGTATCAAGCAACTAGAAGTTGAGCGTACGAAAAAACCAGGTATTACTCATTTAAGAATAGTTATTAGCGGTGGTGGTTGATTATTAACCAATTGCTCAACCTATAATGTGCCCACCAACTTACATGCTTCTCCCCTACGTTCCTCGGCCGAAGGTCCTCCTACGTTCCGCGGCCGAAGGTCCGCGGAATCCAGCTCCGATCTCAATCGTAGATCGCCTGGATACCGCGGACCTTCGGCCGCGGTAAGTCGGAGTCAAGCACGGGCATTGGTATATTAACTGGTTAAAACTTACTCGTTTATATTTTGCTGAATACTACCCCAATTTTTTACACCTGCACCTTGCTTAATTTCTGCAGGGAGCGAATCTAGCGCTTTTTGAGCTGCTTCGGCATTATCATAGGTACCGTATAATCCTTTGTAATAGGGCTTACCATTGCGTTGGTATTTAACTTGCGCCATTCTGTCAGCTTTGGGTGCTTTGTACAATTTGTTAGCTACCTGCGCTGCTTTTTCCTCATCAGCGACTTCAATAGTGTATCCTTGAGGATTCTGCCCTTCTACCCATGATCTGTCTCTGTCTTTAGATGAAACTGGTGAATGGTAAGCACCAACATGATAAGACTCAGGCACCTCTACAGATTGACCAGAAGAGTAACTAGAAGAGTACTCGTTTCTTTGGTAATAACCTTGCGGATAGAATTGTCTATCATCATAAACATAATTTGTATAAACAGTATTACTACTCTCTTCGCCAAGTATACAGGCGGTTAGATTAAGTGAGCAAAGTACTATGGCAATCAGTTTAAATTGATTATTCATCTCCAGTCCCCTTATAATCCTTAAAAAACCCAAGGATTTTTTTTTAGTTGAACTCCTATCTGTTGTTATCTGCAGACTTTAAAAAAACTTTAGAAATTGATTTAAGGGTATTCAGTAATTCTCAATTTGGAGTTGGAATCCAGCTCGGATATCGATTAAAGATCGTCTGGATTCCGCGGACCTTCGGCCGCGGAACGTAGGCGGGTAGCGCCTACCTACCGTGCTTTATGCACGGTATCCAGGAATCTTTGGTTGTGATCCGAGCTGGACTCCAACTCCAAATTGAGAATTGCTGAAGGTATTAACCCCATAGCTTTATCCTCTTTTTCTAGGTTAAAGTATCTTTGGGGCTTTAAGTATTTATTAAATGGTGAAAATATATGTGGACACACAGACGCTCAGGTCTAACGAATCAACGTGGGGTTGAGGATCACCGTGATCCTTATGAACGTGACAGAACAAGAGTTATCCATTGCCCTGCCTTTAGAAGACTGCAGCGAAAAACGCAAATTTTAGGCACAGATGAAGGTGATTTTCATCGCACGCGCCTCACTCACTCCCTTGAGGTTGACTCCATTGGACGTAGCATCGTCCGTAATTTACTTATGAGCCAGAACCAGCAAGGCTTATTAGCTAGCTTACTACCCAATGACGATTTGGTGAGTGTAATTTGTTTACTCCATGATATAGGTCACCCTCCTTTTGGACATGGTGGGGAAGTTGCCTTAAACTATATGATGCGTGACTATGGCGGATTTGAGGGCAATGGACAAACCCTAAGGCTGCTCACTAAGGTGGAGAATAGTTACGGGGCATACGGACTCGATCTGACTAGAAGAGCATTAATAGGTATCCTTAAATACCCAGTAAATCGCTCATCAGTTGTAGCCTTGGAACAGCCACCCATTCACGACTCAATCCATAAGACGATCAAAGTCAATGACTGGTTACCACCTAAGGCCTATTTTGACTGCGAACAACCAGAAATTGAATGGCTATTACAACCATTCACGGACAATGATAAAGCACTCTTCCAGTCGCTAGCCAAGGCTCCACAAGCAACGCAAGCGGGTAAGTCGGCCTACCACAGTTTTGATTGTTCCATTATGGATACAGCAGATGATATTGCCTACGGTGTACATGATTTAGAAGATGCTATCCATTTGAGACTAATAAGCCCAGGACATTTAGATACTCCTAAATTTAGATCGCTATTAGCCAATACGACCCTCGCTCAAGAACAAGATCAGTTAATCGACTCTTTATTTTCTGATGAGTTATGTTTGCGCAAACAAACTATAGGACTAATGGTTAATTACTTTATTACCTCAACACAAATTAGTACTACCAATGAGTCTTTTGAAAACACTCTACTAAAGTATAATATTATCCTCACCCCTGAAGCTGACGCCCTGCTGCATTATCTCAAAGACTGTATCTTCCAAAACGTAATTGATTCGCAAGAAGCACGGACTTTTGAATATGGTGGACAAACGGTAGTATTACGATTATTTGACGCCATTAGTTCAAACCCGGCAAGTCTACTAGATAATAAAAATCGTGAACTGTTTAAAAAAGCTGAGGATGAAAATGCTGCTTATCGTGTTGTTTGTGATTATATCGCGAATATGACAGATGAGTATGCTTACAGGATGCATGAGCGATTATTTGGTTTTAATACAAGAACTATATTTGAAAGATTATAACTAACGATTATAACTATTGTTGTGTTTCAGAGCCAATAATGGCGTCCCCAAGGGGATTCGAACCCCTGTTACCGCCGTGAAAGGGCAGTGTCCTAGGCCTCTAGACGATGGGGACCCGGAACTTTTTACTACTTGTACAACTACTAACTTTCTTACGCCAAATGGCGTCCCCAAGGGGATTCGAACCCCTGTTACCGCCGTGAAAGGGCAGTGTCCTAGGCCTCTAGACGATGGGGACCTTGAACGTTTATCCCATCAACATACTAGATGTTGATGGTGGAGCTAGGCGGGATCGAACCGCCGACCTCTTGCATGCCATGCAAGCGCTCTCCCAGCTGAGCTATAACCCCAAAATAAGTCTCGCAGTTTAATGACCAAGTCCTTTACTGTCAAGCGCTTTTTGCACTTTCCAACAAATCCTATTCACTCGTATTTTTTTCAACCAACATTTTGGTTTTAATCCAGTTCTTGCATAAAGAAAAGATTCAGCAATTCTTAATTTGCAATTGGATTCTAGCTCGGAGCTCGATTAAAGATCGTCTGGATTCCGCGGACCTTCGGCCGCGGAACGTAGGCGCGTAGCGCCTACCTACCGTGCACACTCCCCTTCCTACCGTGCACACTCCCCTTCCTACCGTGCACACTCCCCTACCTACCGTGCTTTATGCACGGTATCCAGGGTCTTTGGTTGTGCACCAAGCTGGATTCCAACTCCAAATTGAGACTTGTTGCAAAAGGTTGGGTGAGCTTGATCCCCTAACCCAATCTCCCTATAATCAACTGCATCATCTCTAGTCCGGTATACCCATGTCCCTTTGTCCTTGCGGATCAAACAGTAATTACGAGCAATGCTGTGGTCTATATATTGAAAAAAAAGAACTCCCTACCACACCTGAGCAACTCATGCGGTCACGTTACACAGCTTATAGCCAGGCCAATATTAATTACATTAAAAGCACGATGAAAGGTAAAGCGCTAGTAAGCTTTAACGAAAAAGATGCGCAACAATGGGCAAAAAGTGTTAGTTGGATCGGACTAGAAGTTAAACAAGCTTACATGGAAAGTCCTACCCTAGGCTTTGTCGAATTTGCAGCTAGCTTCATTGAAGGCAATCAATTAAAAAAAATCGAAGAGACCAGTGAATTCTACCAAATGAATGGGGTTTGGTATTACCTCGATGGAGTCAGACCAAAAACCTTGCATCCCAAAACGATTATTGGCCGCACTAACCCTTGCCCCTGCGGGAGTGGCAGTAAATTTAAAAATTGTCATGAGAAATCGCCTAAATGAATGATTCGCTACTTTTTAACGTCTTTATATTCTTAGCCTCAGCCAGCATCATGGTCCCAATAGCAAGCCGTTTCAAATTAGGATCAGTCTTAGGCTATCTCTTTGTAGGGATACTCATAGGCCCTTTCGGGTTTAAGCTTATAGGCAACGCAGAACAGATAATGCATTTTGCTGAGTTTGGTGTCGTAATGATGCTGTTTTTGATAGGCCTCGAGTTAGAACCACATATGCTTTGGAAACTGCGGAAATTAATCGTCGGTTTAGGCGGATTACAAGTTATCCTAACAACGGTAGCTTTTACAGGTTTAGGCTTATTAATGGGCTATCAATGGCATGCTTGCCTTGCTGTAGGGATGGCCCTCTCGCTTTCTTCCACGGCTCTAGTCTTACAAATGTTGCAGGAAAAAAATCTTTTAAAAACTACCGAAGGAGAAACCTCCTTTGCAGTTTTGCTATTCCAGGATATCGCCGTAATTCCTATTTTGATTATTCTGCCACTTTTAGCCCCCCATTTAGGTGTGAAACACAGTATCCACGGGACATCTTTGGTCGCACAACTCTCTAAACCTATGCATGCCTTACTAGTTGCAAGTGTAATTGGCGCTGTTATCTTGGTTGGACATTTTTTATCCAGGCGATTATTTTTGATTATTGCGCGAACCAAATTACGCGAGGTCTTCACAGCCTTTTCACTAGCACTTGTCGTAGGAATTACCCTGTTGATGGAAACTATAGGTGTCTCCCCCGCTTTAGGAGCTTTTATCGCCGGCGTAGTGTTAGCTAATTCGGAATATAAACACACGGTTGAGACAGACATCCAACCCTTCAAGGGGCTTCTGCTAGGTCTATTTTTTATCTCTGTAGGTATGGGGATGAACTTTACTTTGTTTTCACACCAAGCTTTACTCATAATTGCTGCTGTTTTTACCTTAGTTACGGTTAAGGCGTTATTGTTATTCTTCCTAGGTCGTGGTTTTGACCTCACCAAACTACAAACTATAGGTTTAGCGTTAGCCTTGTCCCAAGGTAGCGAATTTGCCTTTGTTTTATTCCAATATGCCAGCGGCTCTAAAGTGCTCAATCATGCTACTGCTGAATTTTTTACCTTAGTCGTTGCGCTTTCTATGGTTGCCACCCCGTTTTTAATGCTGCTTTATCACAAATATGTGGTACCCCAGTTTATGAGTGTATTACCTGAACGTAATTACGATCCTATCACTACGCAACACGGTATTATTCTCGTGGGTTACGGACGTTTTGGGCAAATTATTGGTCGTTTATTGAATGGTGAAAACATCAAGATAACCGTACTCGAAAAAAACCCTGAACAAATCGAGTTATTGCGTAAATTTGGTTACAAAGGCTATTTTGGTGATGCCTCCCGTCCAGATTTATTAAAAAGCGCAGGCATAGAACATGCAAAACTCATCATAGTTGCAGTCGGAAATCCTGACGCAAATCTAGAAATAGTAAAACTCGTAAGGCTCCATTACCCGCATGTTACTATTTATGCACGCGCCAGAAACCGACGTCACGCTTTCGAGCTGCATAAAGCTGGAGTCCATTATTTTAAAAGGGAATTATTTGATTCTTCATTAACCATGACGAAAAAAATTCTAAGCTTTCTTGGTTATGAAAATGACGAGATTCATCGTAAAGCACAAGCCTTTCAGACACATGATGAAGCTACGCTGATGAAATCTTTTGAGTTTTTTAATGAAGAAGAACATCTAATTAATTTTGCCAAACAAGCCTCAGGAGAGCTCGAACGTATTCTGCAAAGCAAATAGCGCGAATAACGCTATTGCAAATTACCCCTGGTTTGTATCAATATGGATAAGCAGAAAGAAACTCCTGGTGGAAGAGGAATGATATGGATCTTCATTTGATGGTTTTTGCGTCACCGATTTTTTTATTATTAATAGTTATTGAATCTATTTTTTCCTATTACAAAAAATCATCTCTCTACGAAGTCACTGATACTATTAACAATATAAGTAGTGGGATTTTAGAAGAAGTAGCTTCTTTACCACTTAAAGCGTTGCTCCTGGTAACCTATTATTACCTCTATGAGCATTTTGCTTTTCAGCATATAGATCCTAGCCATGTCATTAATTGGTTCTTTCTCTGGTTCTCTGTTGATTTTTGCTATTATTGGTATCATCGTGCCAGCCATAGAAATACCTTTTTTTGGGTCGGTCATTCCGTACACCATCAAAGTGAGCGTTATAACCTCTCCGTTGCTCTTCGCCAAGGATTTTTTCAAACGGTGACTTCTTGGATTTTTTATCTACCCTTAGCGCTGATTGGTTTCCCCGTGTGGATGTTTGTTATTGGTGCTGCTGCGAATACTATTTATCAATTTTGGATCCATACCGAAACTATAAGAACTATGGGTTGGTTGGAAAAAATCTTTAATACGCCCTCCCATCATCGGGTGCATCACGGTAAAAATGCGGTGTATATTGATAAAAACTATGCCGGAAGCTTGATTATATGGGACAAATTATTTGGTACCTTTGAGCCCGAAGGCGTTCAAGTGGAATATGGGGTAACCGAGCCTTTAGAAACCTGGAATCCCTTCTATGCTAATATCAAAGTCATTGGTGATCTCCTTTACTACGGCAAACATTTAAAAAATAAAATGATAATCCTACTGGCCCTTGTTAAACCGCCAGAATGGATAATGGAGCAACTAGAACGTGAAGGCACTACTATAGCTAAACGTAAAATTTACATCAAACCAACCAATGCCCCTAAAATATACCTTTTTGTGAATATTTCCTTAGCTACGGTCTTATATGCCTACCTATCTTTCACCTTCGATGCACATTCTTTAACTAGCTATTTGTTGGGCGGATTAATAATGCTGACTCTGGCAGGGATTGGCAGCTGCGCTAATTGTAAGACTACTAATCAATTCATTGAACTAAGTCGAGCGATTTTAGTTATCCTGCTCTTTGCCTCCCAGTTAAATAATTTTGCCATTGCACTTTGCATTGGCTTATTATTTTTTTCAACTAATCAACTGTTTCTCCAACTCAGCTCATTGCGAAACTTCTCCTATATGCGGAAAATTAGCGAAAATTAATAGTTGCCTAACATCCCCTCATAGTGCTTAAATTGGCAGCTGCCTTTTTGAGTCCGAGAACCATGGTACATTTTAACGAAATTAGCTTAGCCACCTTTCTGAGTGACTACTGGCAAAAAAAACCTTTAGTTATTCGCCAGGCCTTACCCCAGTTTATTAACCCTATCAGCCCTGATGAACTTGCTGGTTTGTCATTAGAGGAAGATGTAGAAAGTCGTCTAGTCATAAAAAAACCCGATAGCCAACCAGAATGGCATTTAAGACGTGGGCCTTTTAGTGAAGACGATTTTCAGTCTTTACCAGAAAAATATTGGACCTTATTAGTTCAAGGTGTAGATAGAATTGTACCTGAGGTCTATGCCCTGTTGGATCATTTTGACTTTATTCCCCAATGGCGAATTGATGATGTAATGATAAGTTTTGCTTCCCAAAATGGGAGTGTGGGGCCTCATTACGACAATTACGACGTCTTTTTATACCAAGCCCTAGGGCAACGGGAGTGGGCCCTGACCACGCAAAAGTGTACTACCGATAACTACATACCTGATCTTGAACTTCGTATTATGAATGAGTTTGCTGTCGAGGAAAGGTTCATACTCGAAGAAGGTGATATGCTCTATCTGCCGCCACATGTAGGGCATTATGGCATTTCTTTATCGGATGAGTGTATGACTTATTCTTTCGGCTATAGAAGTTATCAAGGTCAAGAAGTACTAGATAGTTTGGGTGAATATATCGCTGAAAATGAATCATTTAAAAATTTATATCGTGATCCCAACTGGTCGGAGTTGAAGAATACTGCAGAAATTAGCAGCGGAGCTTGGCAAAATGCGCAAAACCTGTTGATTGACATGCTGAAGAACGATGAGATGATAAAATCCTGGTTTGGCTGTTTTGCTACACGCCTTGATCAAAGTGCCGAGCAACAACTCCCAGAGGCCTTAACTGAAGAAGAATTTTGTAGCCTTGAAGATTTTATTACGGATCTAAAAGAAAGTGATGGATTAGAGCGCAATGCCTGTTGCCGTTTTGCTTACCAAAAGATTGGTTCAGGTTATCAACTCTACATTAATGGCTGTGAATGGCCAGTGCAAGACTGCACTGAAGGCTTGATAACTCTCATTGCCAATAATCGAGTGGTTGAAATAGGAGATCTTGTGCCCTATCTTGATAGTTCCGCTAATCAATCTTTTTTATATGAATTGTCAAAATTACAATGGCTTAACCTAATTTAGGCATTATTTATTTTTGTGGTCTATTATATAAGCATATAATGTATTTATTAATCAACAAGGATGACAATGAAAACTATACTACTTGTCTTAGTGATGGTAACTGCGAGCGGCCTTTTGAGCAGTTGTTCCACAGGCGGTGGGTGGAATGATGATGGTTGTTGTGGTTGCAATGATTATACTGGGAATTGGTATTAAGCGGGTATTAGAGCAGCTTACCGTGAGTGGATACCCGTATTAGCGAAACCTAATACAGAGATTCACTCACGTCCCTTCCCAAAGCGCGACAAAACCATCTGCTTAAATTGCTTAAAATTTATCTGCTGGCTAAATAAAGTCATTAATGCCCCTGACAATATTAATATTATCCCTACCACATACTTAGCTTTTAAAACCTCATTCAGCAGTAATACACCAAAGATAACTACAAAAACCGGCTCTAAAACAGATAAAATCGAAGCTTTTTCGGAAGTAATGTATTTCAAACTATAGAGTAAGAGCAAAATAGGAATTACAGTTGCAATTATACCTATTCCAAAAAGATTCACCCACACTGCTGTCGAAGTCGGCACAACAAAACTATGGGTCAATAACGATACTATCAAACTTGTAACCATGCAGCCTAAACACACCATCAGTGTAGACACATTGGGTGAAATTTGATTGTTCTTGCTGGCAAAGATATAGGCAGCGTAGAATAAGGCAGAAAGAATGGCCAGAAATACCCCTAGTAGATCGAAAGCCATTTCATCCATATCCACCAACATCGTCATCCCAATCAGAATAATAGCAGTCGCGAGATAATAAATTTTTGAGACTTTCTGGCCGTAGAATAAGTAATTCAGCAGCATTACTATCACGGGGTAGGTAAAAAACAGGACCATCGCTAAACCAGAACCTATGTATAAGCTGGAATAAAAATAAATCATTGTGGAGAGCCCATAAAAAAACACACCCGTTAAGAAGGCATAAAACATGTCCTTATAAGAGTCTTTAATGTTTTTTAATTGAGGCAGCATAAAAAGCAAAATGGCAAGGCTTGCAATCAAAAAGCGCCAGAATAGCATGGTACTAGCTGAGAGATTGCCATTTATAGCACTAATGCCAAAGTAACCGATAAAACCATAGAGGAAACCGGACAGGATGGCATACAATGAACCTTTGTGATCTGTTGACATCATCTTTACTCCAGCGTATGTTCGCTTATAGTTTTAATTATTGATTTTATTGTACCAATTTTCAGCATTAAATCCTATTGAAATCAGTTGGGACAAGCTGAAAGGACTCAGAAGAAGTCGCGCCTCCTAATTGACAATATTTTATACATAGTGTACTATACATAAAAGCTTTAAAGGCCTTACCCATGCATCGTTTTCTAGTTTTGATTGCCAGTCTTTTTCTTGTTTCTACTAGTGTTTTTGCTCAACCAGATGCTTGTAATGAACAGTCTTGTATAGCTATCGTTGATGCTGGAAGTACGGGTTCTCGAATTCATATCTATGCCTATGATAACGACACAACCGGGTCACCAATCAATATCATTGAAATATGGTCAAAAAAAATTCGACCGGGATTCGCAACTATTGAGGCCAATAGCTACACAATCGATGCCTATCTAAATACCTTATTTGTAGGTTCTCCAGCAGCTAATATGCCCTTGTATTTTTACGCCACAGCTGGAATGCGCCTTCTACCGCCTGCCAAGCAAAAAATTTACTATAGCGAAATGAAAAAATGGTTTGCCAATCAAGACAAGTGGCAACTAATGAGCGCCAAAACTATTACCGGTACTCAAGAAGCTTTATACGATTGGCTTTCAGTGAATTACCGTTTAGGCACATTACAGAGTGTGCAAAACAGGTCTGTGGGTGTGATGGACATGGGTGGAGCTTCAGTGCAAATTGTATTTCCAGTTAAAAAGGGCCAAAACGATGAACAAAAAACTTTAGCGGAATTTGATCTATACGGACAACACCTTGCCCTATCTGTTCACAGTTTTCTTGGTTTAGGTCAAACTGAAATGTCTCATCAATTTCTCAATTCCAGTGCCTGTTTTCCACAGGGCTTCCCTCTTCCTGATGAGGAAGCAGGCCAGGGTGATGCCTATATTTGTGAAAACGAAGTTGCCTCGTTAATGAATGCAGTTCATAAGGTCGATCGAAGGATTAAGCCTCTGCTTGCCGAAAATCCTGTGGACACTTGGTACAGTATCGGCGGTATATCCAACCTGGCAAGTAGTAACGTGTTTAATTTTGATAACAACCAGTTGACTAGTCAAAAATTACTAGATCAAGCTGATAAGCACGTTTGTCATCAATCTTGGGACATAGTCAACAACCAATATCCCAATGAAGAATTCATGTATGAGTATTGTCTCTTTTCTGCGTATTACTATGCGTTAATGGTTGACGGTTATGGAATACAGCCTGATGAGACTATTAATTTCCTCCCAGCTGATCAGAACATTGATTGGACCATAGGTGTGGTCTTATACCATTAGTTTAACCCAGTTCAGCCAATCTAAAGTCAGCGCTTTGTAAAAGTGGCGATTGGCGGTAAAAAGCACTTAATACTTCACGAAATTGTCTTGCACGTGCAGGAAGGCCTTGGGCACAATAATGCAACACTTGCCTGTATACCGCCTCTTTAAATACTTGAGCATCTGTTGGTTCACCATTAAGATTGTCTATGCTCACGACAAATTTATGCCCACAAGCCTTTGACAAGATCCATTCCATAGCCTGAGGCTTAACCTCCACCTGTTGAAATAGGGCTTGTTGCTCTGCGTTACGTCCATCGGGTTGATACCAATACCCCAAGTCGACTAACTTGCGTCGTTCTTCTCCGGCAATGAACCAATGAGAACATTCATGTAAAGCACTGCTGAAATACCCATGTGCGAAGTAAATGGCGTGGTAGTCGCGTTGCTCATCAGCTGGCAGATAGATGGGCTCATCCTCTCCTTTAACAAGTTGGGTGTTGTATTTATCAACGAAACACTGGTTAAACAAAGTAATGAGATCATGGTAATGGTGTATGTTATTCATTAAAGATACGGGTGTTTAACTAAATCTAATTGGGGATTATAGTATAAAACGTTTAATTCTCACTGTAATATTTTCAGTCCTTGTTATATAGTCCCTCAAAATAAAAAGGAGTTTTTATGATTTTCAACCAGCGTTTAGTCACACTTGGCCTATTAAGTTCCCTTTGTTCCATAGGATTTTGCAATACTCCACCTGTAAAAGAACAATTGATAGTTTCGCAATGTATGCTTAAGCACATTAAAAATAAGGCACAGATACTTACTCAATCACAGGGCTTTGCAGTGATTGACACCGTCCTAGACGATGCTATGTTAGAAACTTTGCACCAGCACGCAAAACCTTGTGGTAAGTTTATCAATCTTGATGCCTATAGTACTAATTCCTCACAAAAACTCGAGCAGTTGCTAATGAAGATGGGAGATAACAAACCTACTGTAGGCAATGAATTCCCAAAGATTATCCATGATGCGCAAGTACAAGAACTTTATAAATTAGTGGATCCTGGTAAAATTTGGCAGACCAACCAGCATTTAACGGGTTATTTGAATAGATCGGCTAAAACACAAACCGGGGTAGATGCTGCTAATTGGTTTAAAGATCAATTTGATCATATGGCCTTAGAAAATAAACGGCAAGATGTTGAAAGTTACCTTGTTAAAACGGGTAACAAGTATATACAACCCTCAGTAGTTACCAAAATAGGCACTGGAAAAACTGGCAAAGCAATAGTGATAGGCGCGCATATCGATACCCTTAGCGGTAATATGCCTGGAGCAGACGATGACGCCAGTGGCATTTCCGTAGAGCTTGAAATTGCAAGGGTCCTACTTACCTCTGAAATTCAATTAGACCAACCTGTGTATATTATTGCTTATGCTGCAGAAGAGCGCGGTTTAGTAGGCTCAAGCTATGTGGTAAAGTCTTTTCTTGAGAACAAAACACCAGTGAAAGCAGTGATGCAATTAGATCAAGCAGGTTATCGGGCAAATCCTCAGGACAATACCATTTGGTTGATAAAGGATCATGTTGACAACAAACTCACTCAATTTACTGCAGAGCTTTTAAGCCATTATTTGAAAATTCCTGTGGGATATAGTGCGTGCAACTATGCCTGCAGCGATCATGTCAATTGGACTAATAAAGGTTTTAGCGCTTGCTACCCTTCTGCCACTACCCTGGATAACGATAATCCTTATATTCATACCGCCCAGGATAGCTTAACTATATTAAATCTAGACCATCAAGTGAATTTCACGAAATTGGGCTTAGCCTTTGTTGCTGAGTTGGGTTTGAAGTAATCAAAATCCAAAATGTTCGGGATTCGCTTCGAAATTACGCATAGCATCCCGGGCATGAGTATAGGTTTTCGCTAACGAGGGCATTTTTAAAAGAGCCTAATAATCCTAATTTGCCTTTTGTTATCCGAAATGGAACAAGGTGAGTATGCCTCACAAGTAATGTCTTGTATTTGACCCATGTGATTGGCAATTAACTTTTTGTTTTGTTATAATACAAAACTTATTGTGATTGTAGATTATGAATAAATTATGCCAAAAAAGAACTCAACTTTAACCAAGAACGCCTCTACAAGTGAGGACGGCACTGATAATGTGACTATAACTCCAGTAGAAGAACTTTGCATAAATAATAACCGAATACCTATATACACTTTATCCATTACAAGAAATGCATCAAGATTAGTAAACGATCCGACCCCTGCAACCAGAACTTTTACTACTTCAGCGGCTACTAAAACAAATCAAACCAACGGAAAAAGAGCTTATTCATTTCTAAATAGTACCCAAGCTAAAAAAAGACATATTTTAAAGGTAAGTGAAGCATATACTGATTTACAGATTTATGGCGATCTATCTACAGCAGAGCTTGCTCATGCAGCAGTTATAGAATCAATAGACGAGGCTTTAAAGACTGGAGAATTTGATTCCCCGAATAAACCAGTGGTGACGATATTTAAATAATTTACCGAGGTAACCTGGGTCTTGTATTTTGCAACAATTCAATCGTTATTAATTACAGGAAGTTACCTCGTGATTTTTGTCCTGTGCAAAGCAAGATATCCATGACTCATTCGTTCTTAAGGATCATATCTGTCTTGAGCTGAGTCATACACTTTATTTTTGTTACGTTTTCCTACGGCAACAACTAATAGAATCAATTGGTTATCGTAAACTTGGTAAACTAATCTATAACCTGCCTGATGCAGTTTTATCTTATAACAATCTTTAAGTTGACCACTGAGTTTAGCTGAAATTACATGGGGGTTTTCAAGACGTCGCCCTAATTGTTTTTTAAATTGCTCCTGCAAATCCCGTGATAGTTTTTTCCATTCTTTCAAAGCGAGAGGATATGCAATTCATAAGTCATTCAGATCAACTTTTATTGATTTAAAGGGTGTTGCAAGCCGTTGCTCTACTATATTTTTTAAATCGTTATCATCAATAGCATCCATCAGTTTCTCAAATGTTTCGACTGGAATTAAATAGGCAGCAGCTATGTTGTGGTTCAAGATAGCCACTGGCATCCCATGCGCATCGTTAATTAACTTCGTGGGATTTTTCTTTAACTCGCTAATGCTGGCTACTTGTGTTGCATATAAATTTTGCATTGTCATGCCCTAAATAAAGACCTTTATTGTGGTTTAATTATAGTGCTTTTTATGACAAATCGTCAAGTTACGACGATCTGTTTGTGTAACTAGCGACAAAGCCATTGATCCAAAAACCGAATATACTTTCGATAATTTCACAGAGATTGCAGCCAGGGTAGCTGAAAATAGGTCACAGCCATTAAATCGGTATGCGGGTGCTTTGAAAATACTACGCATGGAATAAGTTCCTTGAAGTCATTATTTTGTTAAATATAGCTTTATTATAGGACTTTGGATTGTAAGTTTCCACGGCTACTTATTTCCTATAGCGATTCTCAATTTGGAGTTGGAATCAGGCTCCGAGCTCGATTGAAGCTCGTCTAGATTCCGCGGACTTTCCGCCGCGGAACGTAGGCGCGTAGCGCCTACCTACCGTGCTTTATGCACGGTATCCAGGGATCTTTGGTTCTGATAGGAGCTGGATTCCAACTCCAAATTGAGAATTGCTCTATTTCCTAGATATCGTTCTAAGATCCGACTGCAGTACGCACTAATTCATGGAAATAATGGACGCCGTTTTCGCGCGCCACATTGAGGTAGCCGTGATCATAAAGGGATTCACCGGTCACCTCTTCCAAATTCTTCTGAACTCTTTCACAAATCACCAGATCTTCATCTGTTATTTGCGTAATAAAATCAAAAAAGGTACTTTCCTCTTGTGGGAGAAATTGATCGGTTGTGAAGAAGGTATAGATTAACTCCGTAGTATTGGCAGATTTAGGATTTATACGCATGCTGTAATAGATTTTTTCGTAACAAGGCAAACCGCAGTTAGGAAAGAGCCAGAGCCACAGTCCTTCGAAATTACCGGTTAATTGGTTTTCCTTACGAGGACATTGATGCACTGAAAAATGGTCGATATTGTCCACGCGGTATTTGTTCAAATGGAAATCTTTATTAAATAAGGGGTGAATAGTCGGGCAGTGATAACATTCCTGAAAGCCTTCAACCCAGACCTTCCAATTAAAGTTACCCTCTCTCACAATCTGGCTGTGGTAGTTATAGTCTTCAATTTTGAATTGTGCGGCATCCATTTCTTGGAGCAGTTTTTGTTTGCGCTCTTCAAAGGGATATGGATTAGGGTTAAAAGAAACAAAAATCATTCCGCGCGCTTCAGAAAAGCTGATTTTTTTTAAGTCTAATGACTCTCTTAATGTGGCAGATGGTTCTGGAAGATATGGCGCTTGTTTGAAACTGCCATCAGTGCGGTAGCACCAGCCGTGGTATTGACACATCAATAAGGGCTTGGTTAGGCGCCCTTTTTTCTCAGTCAGTAAGGGTGCTGCACGGTGGCTGCAGACATTGAGAAATACCTGAATTTTTTCTTCAAAATCGCGGAGAACAACTACAGGAATTCCCATGACATCGCAGGTCAAATACTCACCTGTTTGAGTGAGTTCTTGGGCGTGGCAAAGAAAAATCCATTCCTTTTTGAAGATGTGTTCTTTTTCGTTTAAAAATTGCGAGGTGCTGTAGTACCAAGTCGGTGGTAATGAAGGTACTAGGCCTGATTCTTCCATAAATTCACCTGATTTTATTAGTTTAATACTTTTGTTAGTGCGTCTAGTATCCGTTGTACATTAGGCTCTTGGGATGAATTACCCATGAGTCCTACGCGCCAAACCTTACCCGCTAATTCGCCCATACCGCCACCAATTTCGAGTCTTAAATCTTTTAAAAGTGTGGCGCGGACTTGGGCCTCCTGTGCACGGATGCTTGCTGGAGGTATCACTACGTGCAATTGGGGCATTTGGGCAGCCTCTGGGACTAGGTATTCAAATCCTAGTTCGTTCAGGCCATTTTTGAGTAGTGCTGCATTTTCTCTATGCCGTTTCCACACGGCTTCTTCGCCTTCCTCTTGGAAGAGTACGAGGGATTCGTGGAGTGCATAGAGGAGATTAATAGGAGCTGTATGATGGTAGGTACGTGAATTTTGACCGTTTTTATCCCAGTATTTTTGGACTAATGAGAGGTCCATGAACCAGCTTTGAACTGGGGTTTGGCGAGTTAACGTTGTTTGTATAGCACGATCACTGAAGCTCACCGGTGATAGGCCTGGCGGGCAGGAAAGGCATTTTTGCGTTCCTGAATAGACAGCGTCGACTCCCCATTGATCTATGTTGATAGGTACTCCACCTACGGAGGTTACCGCATCCATTATGATTAGGCTGTTGTGCTTTTGAATTAATTTGCAGAGCGCTTGCGCATCTGAAAGTGCACCTGTTGAGGTTTCAGCGTGGACGAAAGCCACTGCTTTGATTGGGCCTTGTTGGCTTTGCTCTTCCAAGAATGTTTTCAGTGATTCTGGTTGTATAGCTTTGCCCCAGTCCGTTTGGTGGATGAGGGGTTGGGCTCCTATGCGTTTAACATTTTCCACCATACGTTGGCCGAAAACTCCGTTTACGCAGACTACGACCCGGTCGTTGGGTTCTATTAGGTTTACGAAGCAGGTTTCCATACCGACCGATCCTGGTCCAGAGACAGGGAATGTGAGGGTATTTTGGGTGTGTAGTATGGTTCGGAGTTGGGTTTTTACTTCTTCCATGAAGTGGACGAATTCGGGGTCAAGGTGGCCGATTGTGGGTTGGGCCATGGCTTGGAGCACGCGTTGGTGGACTGTTGAGGGGCCTGGTCCGTGGAGGTGGCGGTGCTGTGGTTTGAATGTTTTTATGTCCATATTTTTGTTTACTCTGTTGGGGTAAGCATTTGAATGTACATAGTTATATAGTCATTGGTTTGTTTTTGCAAGTTGGTTTAGTCGTGTTTTATTTGTAGCTCATTATGTAGTTTGGTGAGTCGGTTAATCATTGCTTCTAGAGCTTGGTTTTTGTCTTGGTAGATGTCTTCATAGGCAACGTGGAAGGTGTTGTAGTCGTCTTCGCATTCTACGGTGTCGTCGTCTAGGAATCCGGTGATGGTTTGTTGTGTTACTAGGTAGAATTCGTCGGCTTCTTCAAAGCTTATAATCCAGATTTGGTCGCCAATTTTCAGTTCTGTCATGTTTGGGTCTCTTTAATAGCTTGGGGTGGTTGATTATATAGTGCTTGGTATTTTGTGGCAAACATCGCCTTGCAAGTTCAGTGCTGGAACCAAAGCCCTCCAAGACGGGGTGGTAAAACGCGCTTTCGCCATCCGTGGCTCGCTCCTAAATAACTTCTCTTCATTATTCCCTTCTCCCCAAGTATGGGGAGAAGGTGTCATGGAATGACGGATGAGGGGATTTTGAATGGTTATGTGATGTTGTTGGCCACACAATGGTTTAGGTGCTCTAGAAAAACATCGTGTTTTTCTAAGGTTTTACGACCCCCGTCCGGAGGGCTTTGGTTCTTGGGAGTTCTGTGCTGCGTAGGTTCGATGTTATTTTTTTGCTTGTTTTTTGAGCAAATTGATCTATAGCGTCTATACTTAGGGAAATCCCTTTAAAAGGTGTTGGAAAATGCCTGATATGCAATCAAGTCCGAAGGATAACCTGAAAGCACGTTCTATTATTTCAGGTGATGGGCCTCTTAAGGAACAAGCGTTGGTAAATGGCACCTACCCTTTGCTTGCTTCTTATTATGAATGGTTGAGGAAGCTTAATTCGGTGCAGTTGGCCAAGGATAAGGTCGTTCAAAATGAGCAGATGGCTAAGGAATTTGCCTATCTTTGTGAGCATAATCTATTGTTTTTTCTGACAGTTACGGGTCAATTTGCCGTTATCAATGAGTTGTTTGGGGATAGTTTATTGTCCCCCAAAGAGCGGTATATGTTGGCGCAAATTCAGAAAGAGTATCAGGAGGCGAAGGTTAATCAACGTTTGGAAGCGCCTGCTGTGAAAAATATGGTAGCTCAGGTCGCTGAGGTTAAGCCTTTTTCTGACTGGCAGCCTCCCGCTAATATTTTATCTAATATCGATTTGTATCGGTATTATTCGCAGGAAATTGAAAGAGTTACTTTGGATTACAAAGATAAACGGATTGTCATTTTGTCTGGGGCTTCTGTAGCTCGAGCGAAGCATTTACATAGTGCCTCTGAAAAGTTGCGTGCGGATCCTGCGGTTGATAAGAAGGTATTGGTGGAATTTGATAGTCTTTTTACAGGTTATCAGCAATTCAAAATAGAGTTTGAGCAGTTGCATGCTGCGCATAAACAGGCACCTTCACTAGAATCGGCCGACAAAGTTTTGTTGGTCGCTGATCATATGCATCGTAGATCTAAAGCTATGTCGGTAATGCTCGTTTCCGTCAGTGCAATTTATGTTTACCTTCAACCAGAACTAGAGTCTATTAGATTGATTGATGAAGTAGCTGAGGATCAATTGAGACAAATTAAATTGGAGTATAATTACTCAATTTCCGTTTTATCCGCCCGTATGGTGAGTACTCGTATGGGTATGCATGTGGAAATTGATAATAGTTTGAAAGAATTGATGAAGTTTGCGGAGGACTGTCCTCAGGATAAATTAACCCCTAAGCAAATCGCTCAGCTAGAGACCTCTTTAAGGAAACTTGAGTCTTATAAGGAGTCATTGAAAACTAATGATGATATTTTGATTATAGATGGCCTATTGAAGCAATGTGCTGTTGAGTTTGATAAGATCGATGTAGTAATTCAACCGGTTATGCAGAGACAAGCCGCCACCCAATTTACCAAACAACTTATTGATTTTAAAGCGAAGATGATTCCTGGTAATGTGATGCCACCACCTAGTGCGTTTAAAGAGGTGGAAGCTGAAGTGCCTGTTGCTGGGCTGAAAGAGGCTTCGAGTGGGCAAAAAGAAGAAATAAAAAATGATGATTTAGTAGAACTGAATCCCAAAATGCACAGAATCTATAAGTTAGGATTAAATAATATTTTCAATTGTATTGCCGAATTGAAAGAAGGTGATATTCCTGAAGGGGATTTAAAAATTTTTGAAGAAATTAATACAATTATAAAACATGGAATGGAAGAGGACTTTGCAAAGTTCCATCTATCTGAAATTATGACTTTGTGCGAGAAAGTTAAAGAGTTAGAGCCTAATTATTCTGAGTTGGAGGGTCTTACGGACGAACTTGATGAAATCACTGAATCCTTTAGTGATGACAATAACACTTCATTGCGAATTTGATCCACAAAGGTCATTTTTTATTCCAACCCATTTTATTTTGAGCTGATTTTTGGTATAATAATCGCCAATTATTTTATCGAAAGGAAATAACGATGCCTACAGCTCAAGAAAAACTATGGGATGCCGTGAAAAATAACCAGTTCGACACAGCCGATACAATCATTAAAGAAGAAAAAAATGTAGATTTAGTGAATGAGACCGATAAAAACAAGAACTCATTGCTAATTGCTCTCCTTTCTAAGCCTAACAAACCGATGAATTTGATAAAAACAATTATTACCCATTCTAAATTCAATCCTTTATATTGTAATCCCATTAGCACCCAAAGCAACGTAGGAGCGGTTATAGCCACAGGCTGCCTAGAGATTTTCCAACTATTCTTCCAACTCTTCCCTAAAAATACAGGTATTTTAACTGATAATACTCAGTTAGCTTTCATCACCGCAAGCGGAAAATTACGTATAGCCACAAAAAACTGGCAAAAAAACACAGAGTCCGAAGAATTAAAACTGCGCAAAGATAATCTTACTCAAATAGTTGTTATTCTACGTGATGCTACTATTCGTCATGCTATCGCAACCGATGACACAGAACTTCTAAATACACTTGATACTGAAGGCGGTAAACCAACGGAAGCTTTAAGTGATGGGAAATTACCTAGCACCTTGGCTGCAAATGCACCCCTAGTTAATGCTTGGTTAGCTAGCCATTCTGTGCAAGCTCCTGCACCTTCTCCAGTAGCTGCTCCTGCTAGTTCGGGTGGATTTTTTGGGCGCTTGCTAGGCCTTCAAACTCAAGAAGCTGCGCTCACTGCTGCTTACAATGACAAGAAATTAGCTATTATTGCCAATGCTGCAACAGCTACTGATGCTCAATTACAACAAGCTCGTGGTGTTTTAGTTGCTGGTATGAAGTAGCTCTATATAATCCCCGTCCCTTTTAAATAATGTAGCCCGGATGCAGCGATAGCGTAATCCGGGTTTTCTTTTTTGGGTTTGGTGTTAGTTGCTGATCGGCATACGCTAAGGAAACCCGGATTTCGCTGCGCTGCATCCGGGCTACATTTTATTTGTAATCACCATTCTTTGAATGCTGTACTCGGATTACGTTGTTTAGAACAATCTCTCGGCAATGGGGTTTAGCCTAGGGTCGTTTTAAAACGTTTGCGCACATGAATGTGCGCAGCCGAGCTGCAGGGATGGTTTCAGCGGTTTTAAA
>Ga0209174_10000344_pt1 | contig 35832 bp, 41 predicted proteins | sample JI91814BDNA_FD_187505 | JGI IMG/M metagenome (GOLD analysis project Ga0209174, IMG submission 187505) | Wastewater effluent complex algal communities from Wisconsin, to seasonally profile nutrient transformation and Carbon sequestration -... | ecosystem: Engineered > WWTP > Effluent > Algae...
ATAAAATAGCTTATAAAAGACTTTTCTCCTTCTCTCTTTCTCTTTAATTAATTATTTTTATTTTATATTATCTCTTTGATAAATAATTTTGTTTTTCAATGGGTATTTCAAAATATTCTAGTACTTGCACTATAGCGCCTTTTAATTTAGGGCGACAAACAAAACAAAATTCCAGGTCAGGGCGAGTAGCAGCATAACATCCAAAACACAGATGGCGCCTTAAAATCGTATGGTCAGGTGAATATGTAGTGCCAGTCGCTTGGCAGGCGTAACAAGTTGCCATAGGACATATTACCCCAGGAATAACTAGTACTTGAGCAAGTTCGGGTTGGTGAAACGCACAGCGTGTTGTAGTAGTGGACATTGGTATATAGTGAATTGTCTAGTTTAACTTTGGGTTTTATTTAGCGCTTTTTGTTAGCCGCCCAGTTCCAGCATCTCTGAAGCCACATACAAATAATAGTTGGTTATTTAATTTAGAGCAATCCAAACAAAATGTAAAGTCGTCTGGTATCTCGTGTTCCGTGAAAACCGAGTCCATACCATCAGCGGGTATCAAAGAAGCTACATAACAATTCCAACACAAAGCTTTAAATACCAATGTACCGCAAGGTCCAAAACAAGGATGGTCACGGGGAGTCCCACACTGATATGATACCCCTCCGCATTCACGGCATGTACCCATAGTCGTGAATTGGGGAGAACCATTGTAAGGCTCTTCAGACAACAAGCATGATTCGTAAGGGTGGATCTCGCAACGCAGTTGATCTAAAACCGCAAGATGTGGTGATAGGATGATAGCACCTAGTTTACATAGCCTGCCGTAATGTTGGGTGAACACCTCTCGATGTGAATTCAATACTGGGTAAATTGTCTGCATGGTTCGTGACATGACAAAATGGTCATGGTTTTATTCTAATCTGCTTATAAATCAAGTTTCGATGTCCGCAAATAAATTCTGTAAAGTTAACCCTACAGCCACGGGTATTTTGTTTGATACAATAAAACCAGTTGATATCAAAGGAGGTACAGCCAACCAAGTTTTGCAATCCAATGGAGTGAATGCTGCGTTCACCACTGACCTTATTCTTGGTGGGGACTTGGATGTACCGGGAACTGCTGCTCTTACCGATGTTGGTATCTTTGGTACTCTTGCATTAGATGGAACCCCTGGATCAGAGGGCCAACAAATTGTTTGTGATGCTGTGGGGGTACCACAATGGAACCACTTGCTTTACTTTGTGCAATACTACCAAAACGCTCCTACCGTAAATATGAATGGGGCAAACCCAGTAGTGTTATTTGCTAATGGCCAAGCAGACCAATCCAGTGCTGCCATTTCTTTTAATGCTGGAGAATTCACTATCAACGACTTTGGTACTTTTAACGTTAAAGCGCGAGTCAGAACAAGTACCTCGGTTGCTAAAACACAAGTATCCATTCAAAAAAATGGAGACTATGTGGGGTCTGCTACCAACACACTTATCGCGCTCAATACAGATTCACAAGATATCATCGTGCAAGAAACAATCAAAGCCGTTCCTGGTGATGTCATCAGAATCGTTTCCCAGCCTTTAGCGGGAGGAGCTATTAGTACTTCAGGAGCCGATTCCAATGGAAGAGCCACATCTGTTGTTACAATCCAGAAAGTGGGGCCTGGTGTATTTCTTTAAAGAAACGGAATCTACAAGCAATACAAGGAAGAAAAACATGAAAGTAAAAAAAATAAAATAGCTTATAAAAGACTTTTCTCCTTCTCTCTTTCGGAGCGCCCTACTGGGCGCTCCTCTTTAAATTTTCTAAAAACTAATTTATATACCCGACATGGCACCAGACTTTGAACCTGATTACCCTCATGCTGGAGGATTCTACAGCTATGCCAGAGAAGCAAAGTTCAATAACAACAATCCGATTGTTATTTACACTCCTCCTGCGGGTATCATGTATGAAAAAAAAGTTGGTCAGTTTGTGATGGAAGTCCCAGTGTTCAATCAAGATACTGCCTATGCTGCCGTGGAAAAGATGACTGAAGCACTCAATGAATTTGTTCGAAGTGGTAACCCTGACCCATACCTGAACTACCCCATGCGAACTAGACAAATCAACCTGGAACGACTGTTCCGTATTTGGGAGTTGTTACAACCTGTCAAAGCGTACATAGAAAGTGAAGCAAAGAAATAAAGATTCGTTTTTCTAATTTCTCGTATTATACAAGTCCGACATGCCAAACCAAGAGGTAATCAGAGCACAAACCACTCCTGAAGATGGAGCATTGTTCGCCACTGGTTTAAAAAACAGTAAATGGCTCCCACGAAACCATCTCGCCTTCACCGAAGACGTTCGTCAAAAGGGGGTTATCGAAATCAGTTCAAATGTTCGAACCGGGTCACAACTTGTCATCCCATTCGAAAAAACATGTACCCTTTTGGAAGATGTCGAAGTTGAAATTCAATTACCAGCCCTTGACCTTCCTGTAGGGGCTACCTACATTCGTTATGTTGATTTCGTTATGCTTGCTTTACTCAAAAGCATTAAATGGTCTTATGTAGCAAACAATATCGCTACATACAATCAAGTTCACACATTTTGCGACATCAAAAAGTTGTGTGACGAAAAACGATTCAACGAATACCAACTCGTGGGTGGTAATATGTCTGCTGCTGCTCGAAACACCTTCGCTGTTGCTCCATACAAATTGCGTATGAGAATCCCTGCTCCTTGGAATGATAAAAGATACCAAGCCCCAATTATCAGTGCCCTTGCATCTAAACTTACCTTGACTATTGATTTGGCTGCAGCCAGTGAAATCATCCAAACTGATGGTACTAAACCTGCTACCTTAACTATGGACAGTTTGAATATCATCTTTCAACAAATTCATTTTACTGGAGCTACTCGACAAGAACTTACTGCTTTAACAAACACGACTAATGGTCTTTCATATTTAATTGATGATATCAACACTTTTGACTTTGATGTTCCTGCAAACTTTTTTAAATCGACAGGAAATGAATTCGCTGCGGTACTCAATGAATTGGATGGACCTATCCATGAACTCAATATCCTCATCCGAACAGAAGATCAACTCGACCCCACTAACGCTGATGTGGCTCCTTATGAAATCGATACAACTTATTTGGATGGGTTGGAGTATCGTATTGGTTCAAACAACATGGATATTCAAGACCCTGAATCTCAAAACCTTGATCAATTGAGAAAGATCCAAAAGTTTTATCAATGTTTAAGAAGAGATACTGATCAAGTTATTCTCATCTGGTCTGAATTCCCTGAGATGGATAATACTGCTTCAGGTAGTGTTTCTTTTGGTAACTTTACTCAACCTCGTTTGTTTTTGAGAAATCCAAAGTTGGCTGGTGCTCACCCTGCTCTTCGTATTACTGTTAATTACCGCAGATTCAATTGGGATGTTTTACAACGCGGTACCCTTCAAAAAGTTTGGCGTTAAGAGAAATAATAAAAACTTTGTTTACCCAGAAACATCTCATTATTTTTTTGTCTGTTTTTGGTATGCCACCCGTCAAAAATAGAGCACCAGATATCGAGCTTCCTTTTAGCGAACAGCAAGTTACTTATCAGGACTTTTTCGACTTATTTGAAGTTGTTAAAGTTTTAGTAGATAGAGTTAATATTATGGAAGAAATTATCATGGACAAATTCCCAGGCACTGATCGCAAACTAGGAGAACCTACTACAGAACAGTATGAAGAAGAATCAGAAGAAGATGAATTAGTTGATTTGACAAATGAACCAGATCTCGAATTTCGAGATTATGACCCTTCTGTTTATTTTGTATAAACAAAAAACTATCTGCACTATATGTCATTTTTATTTTTGTTTTGTAATTATCAACAATATGTAATATACACACATAGTGTCTAGTGTCCTTCCTATTTTAGTTTAGAGGGTACATGAGCCGTACACGCAGCCACCAGACGAGGAAACGAAAACTTGTAATTTGTAACTTGAGGAGGAACATCTAAAGGTGTCAACCAAAAAGAATGACTTTGGTGTCTGTTATAATTTTCATTAGAAAAAGGGATCCAATACTTTGAAATCATAATGGTCGCGGTTGGACCTTTTGGTTGCCATTGTTCATCGGTACACATTTGAAGTAAAAATATTTATTTACAATAGAAAACTGTTTGTCACAGATCGTTAAAAATGAATGTCTAGTTAGGGGCCTCCTGTTGTGTTGCTTAGCGTTTGCGATACTTCTCCCATTCTGGTGGGATTTCAAACGGAGGAGCAGTCCAGGGCTCGGCAGGTTGACCCCCGCCCCCTCATGCAGCCAGAGCCACTGGGAGTCCATCGAAAACATTTTTGAATTGGTCTTTTAGTTGCTGTTCGAATACACTATTCCTGAGTGGGCCCATAAGTTTAGCCATAGCAGAATTACTAGTTTTTGACATGGCTTCAATAGGGACGCTAGCTTCCTTGTCTAAAGCCTCTACCGCATTTTTTAATTGGGAAGCGAATAGTTTACCGGATGGTAAAGCAGTAATGTCCGGCGATTCCATTTCTTCGGCTGTTTGATTGAGGTAATGCAATATGTTACCGTCAGTAAAACCAACGAGTGTATCTACTGCCTCTACAACAGTGCTGGTTTGCACTTCGGTAAATGACTGTTGGATTTCTTGGTCTGGTTTAGCTAAACGTTGGAATTCTGGTGTAACACTCAGAGCCATGGCATCATACATTTTCATTGACAAAGCTTTGATGCTTGCTTGTCGGTCTGCGTAAAGTGTCTGTATGGTTTGGTTGTTTGGGTTGTCAATTTGCAATCGCGAGGAATTGTCGGCTACCATATCAAATTGTTTTTTCATCGCAGTCAGTTCGTGGCCCAATACACTCTTTGTTTTGGCGAGCATCTGGATTGTATCGGCGCCCTTTTCTTGTCCAGCCATGTCGTGCAAATTCATTTTCATCATGTTGTGTCCCATAGCTGCTCTCATAAAGGCCTGCAGGTACACGGATGCTTCTTCCATGGATACACTGTTGATATGTTTCGAATACTCGGGGTGGGCTGCCAGAGTAGAATCCGACATGCCAGACTTTTCTGTGTTTTTTATTGCGTGGTCGACTGCTGCTCCTTCAACAGAGTCTTGTGTATTTTCAGAGGTGTTTGACATGTGGTTTTTGAATGAATGATACAACAAATCGGTTCTTGTTTTAGCAGCCGTTGTAAAATAGGTTCTGTTGATGTGGCCTGTCCCTATTGCGGAAAGAGCGTGGGTTATATTCTGTTGGTCTCCATTAACCATCGCAGAGTAAAGAGGACTGCTGGAAACAAAGGGAACACTGTTAAATGTGGTGTAGGATTGAGTGTGCCTGACCAATTCTTGGAATGTCACATGGTCCCCTCTTTTTGATGCCGCTTCCATTTGTCTGCCCACTCTCACCAGCGTTGCATAACCATCGATTTCTGATGCGTTAGTTGGTTGTATACTGGTCCTGTCGTTTAATTTATACTCGGTCATTTCTCTTATTCTGGTACCTCCCAACTTGCCAATGTAATCTTCTGCCAATTTAGAGCGGCCATTCCAACCGGGTTCTTCTGCCATCCTGTTTGTCGCGCCACTAAAGTCTGTGATCAATTCAGTGAACCGCTTAAAACTCGATTTTGATTGTTCTACACTGTTTTTCTCTTTCGTCAATAATGTAAGACCTGTCGTGACTGATTTGATGCGGGCTTCTGGGGATTGACCGGCTATAGGATCCAAAAACGTTTGTCTGATAGTATCTGGGAGGTTTCCAAACCTATTATTTAGGTTATAATTGTAGGCCTCGGCAGCAAACAACTGGTTTCTTTTGAGGCGGTCTGAGACGCTAAGCTGTTCTGGCGATACACCCCCCTTTTCCTCTTTAAAATGTTGCAGGGTTTGTACAGCCTCTTCGATCGGACTTTTCAGGATCGAGTAAACACTGGAATTGGGGTCCCTGCTGATTTGTTCATCGATAAGTTGCTCTAAAGTCCTTTTAGTTTCCAAAGCTGCTCTATCGACAAAAACCTCTGGTGGTTGTATTTTGATTTCGGCAGGTAATTCATTTTGCTTTTGTAAATATTCGTATGTTGCGTGTTGTGCTTCGCCCACAAGGACAGCTTCTTTTTTTTCTTCTTTACTAAGTCCTGGTCCACTATCCCCACCCGGCCCATCTTTATCCCCGCCATCACCACCGTCATCGTCTGCTCCAGCCCCAAGCGACAAGTCGATGGCATCTACGATGTTTTGAGATGATTTTTCAATGAGAGGTTTGAGTTCTGTACCAATGACATCTTTGAGTGTTTCCTTGAGTATTCTCCCTTTGTCTGTGGTCTTTGTTTTATAAGTTTCAAACTCTTTTAGTATAGCGGCATGGCTACTGGCCAGAACCGCATACTCGTTTACTTTCTGTGTGAATTCGGCTTCTTTGCTAGCATACATGTTGCGTAGGCCAATCATCTCTGCCTTGATCTGTTCTTTTTGTTGGGTTGTTTGTTCTGTTGCATCAGCCACTGCCGTGTCGTATTTTTTTAAGAGTTCTTGTCTTAAAAGTTCTACACCACCTTTTTGGAGTTCTAATGCTGCTCCTCCATCTTTAAGTTGTTTTTCGATGTCTGTCACCTTTTTTGCCATGTCACCAAAAGTCTTGTCGTTGATTTCGGCTACTTTCACTTCGGCATTGTTGAAGATGCTTGTGGGGTCACTGAGTTTATCGGTCAACAAAGTAAACAGGTTTGGCGAAATACCATCCCGCATATCTTTGGGTATGTATTCCATTGTTCTTGCCAAAACGTTGTTTTGATACGCAGCATTTTTGAGTAGTTGATGGGTTATTTGTACAAGCCCGGTTTTTTGTACTAGCCCGCTATTGTTTTCGATGTCCATCGATAGGTTGTCGTTTACTGTCGTGATGAGCTTTTGTATTTCTTCCTTTATTCCTGTGAGGCCTTTAGCATTGCCATCAACTAACTTGTTGATGGTGTCTTGGTCAAGACCAATGACTTGGCCTAGTTTTTCTCCGAGAGACTTTTCTTTGATCTCGACATCTCCCTCGATGTCTTTGGTAGCTGGGTCGTTGGCCAAGATACCAGCCACTGCTGTTTGCAACGGAGTCATCTTATCAAGTATTTGTTTCATAGTATCCAGCCTTGTATTTTCTTGTGTGCGCATCTCTTTTAGTTCTTTGTAGAGGTCTCCTATTTGTCTACTGTGTTCTGCTTGAATACGCATCAAATCTGCTTTGGAATCCTTTTGTTCTGACACGTGATTTTCAAGTGCTTGGGTCAGTGGACCCAAATCAACGTTAACATCTCCTGCTTGGGCTGTAATCGATCTGCCGATTGCTCCACCAAGTCTGTCCACATCTATGTTGACACCAAATTCTGGTATTTTGATGTTTTGACCTATTTTTTCGCCAAGTGATTCAGGCAAGTTGACATTTCCTACGTTTACTTGTGGGTAAATATCAGGAACTGGAATCTGTGTTGCGTCAAGCGATACGTTGACTTGGGGGACGGGTATCTTGAGTGTTTCGCCATCCACGGTTATGTTGACTTGTGGTGTGGGGACTTTAATTCCAGAGGCATCAACCGAAACGTTCACGTCTGGTCGTACATCGACATTTGGGTAAACGTTCACGTTTGGAGCACCCATAGTTTTTCCCAGGCCTTGGCCAATAGACTCTCCAGTGATATGCCCAAAATTCAGATCACCTACAGTATAGTTGTTATCCACTTTCTGGTTTTGGACTGTCCAGGGGCCTGTTGGGTTGTGTACAGTCGCTGAACCGATATTGATTTCTTCTCTGTCGGTCATAATTTGGTCAGGGTTCACGGGCACGGCAGAACCCACTCCACCGGCACCAGGAGGAGGTCGAGGAATGTATTTCGCGATCTCCGGAGGTAACCCATTTAACACGTTCACCACAGTTCCCAGTTTGTTGTCTATTGAATCCATTCTGGTTCTGAAAGCTTCTGGTATTTGAAGAGGAGGAGGGTTTCGTGGCCCATCAAAATTCAGGTTTCCTATTTTCACATCAAGTTTACCTATGACAGCATTCAGTTTTTCGATCATTACAGTATTCGCTTTGACTGATGCAATCAACCCATTGTTGTCAATGTTAATGGGTTGGTTGTTCTGGACAGTGACTTTGGGTACAGTATCTTTTTTGTTTGCTATCCTTTCTACAGTTTTGTAAATATCCTTCAAAATTTTTTGTGTTGCTGGATCTGATTCTGCGCCAGGTAAAGTACGTATTCGTTTGGCCACATCCTGCAACCTTTCACCTTTTTTCTTTGTACCTTTTTCCTCCTTTTCTGTTTCCTCTCCAGGGTAAGCAAATTTTTCCTCGTTTCTTCTGGCTTCAGGGAAACTCACAGGGCCGCCAGCAGCACCAGTAGAAGAAGGGCTTTTGAGGACTTGAGCCGCTGACGCAAAAGCATTTTGTGCCAATAACATCGCCATGATATAGTCTTGATCACCTGGGCTCATAGCCCAAAAAGAAACATAATTTTTAGTTCCAAAAGATTCCTCTGTTAATGCAGTCGCCAAATCTTCTCTTTCGTCGTCTATTCTATCATCTCTTCTAGCTTCTCTTCTGGTCAAACGCCTAGATTGTTGTCTGCCGTCAGGACCCAAAAAAATATTCAGATCGATGCCCTTCTTCGAGGTAGCTCCAGCGGCCATTTTAGCAGAAGGGCCTCTACCTGCCTTTCTTAATTTTCTTCTTCTTTCTCGTTCTCTGGTCATGCGCCTAGCTTGTTCATGTCTTTCAATGTACTCATCTTCACCGTCTGCTTCGCTTACCCAATCTTTTACGTACATGTATTTCCCACCAGCCTGGCGTATCATATCGTAATCGTTGGTATTCAAAAACGAAGCCGTGTCTCTGGGGTCTATCAGTGTCACTATCCCCGTACCCAGTTTTTCTAGATCGAATGCCTTGGCCCCATTCAAAATCCATTCGGCAGCCAACGCGGGTGATTGTACGGTAAGCGAATAAACCATCAAAAAATTGGCAGTATAACGAACTTCGTCGAACAATGGAGGTGTGGCTACCTGTGCTGGTCCGACAGTCTCGCCTGTTTCAGGGTCAACGGGATAATCAAAATCGGCCATTTCTTGCACTTCAAAACATGCATCGTCATCCACAGCCACTTTTCTGAGAATGTATTTGTAATACATATAAGACTCGTCCAGATTTCTGGGGCCTCTCAACTTCAGTTTTGAAATGTATTCTATCACTTTGGATCGCCTATCAATTCCTTGATCCAAAAACTCGGAAACTCCAGGTAAGTTTGTAAGTGGTTTGTTTCCCCAGGGGCAACCACCAGTGACTTCTTTACTGACAGGGGCTCCAAATTCATCTTCCATGATTTCAAAGTATTTTGTAGAGTTGAATGTTGATCTCCCAGTGAGCCATTTCATAAAGTCTTGTATAAATTCTTCATTGATTCTTTGAGACATGTCTTTGGCTTGCATGCGCACACTAAGAGCCTTCCATTCTTTGGCGCTGACATTGTCGCCAGCTTGGGCACTGGAATAGATACGAGATTCGATCTGTTTGCCCATCAACCTTTTAATCTGAGGCCATGCAAGTTTCATTTTTTTTTCATTTTGTTCTGCTGTAATCATGTCGGGAGGGAACTCGTATTTTGTCCATCCCGCCTTGTCGTACTTGCCTGAAGGAGTGCTCATCTTTCAGCCACTGAAAAAAATCTAACCAGAGATGTTTAGACGATTAACAGGTAATGTCCGGCAAGCAAGCAAGCTCTAAGAAAAAGTCGAGCAAAGTTGTAAATGTGGAATTAGAAAAATTGACAGAACAAAATTCCGTCAAACCTGCAACCACGAGGGCACCACCAGAACTGGTCGCTTCCATCAAAAACAGTGCACAATTAGAAGAGGAATTGGTCGCAAAACAACAACTAGAAGAACTGGAACAAATCGAAGCACAATTCAAAAACCGAGTGTTGTTTTATGGCGGTGTTGTTTGCGCCATTGGAATTGGTTATTTACTACACCGATATTATACTGGGCCATCGCCACCAAAAGAACTTGTACATGAACTTGTTAATGGAGTCGCTAACGCGGTTACAAAATAAAATTACTTGTTTATTGTTTAAGCTTCACATCCATCTTCACTATCACTCATTTCATCGATGGATGATGCATCATCTTCAACAGCCTTTTCAAGTTGTTTTTTCAGGGTCCGTTTGCTCACTTTGATAGTTTCTCCTTGTTCCTTCTTTTCAGCCAAAGCATCTTTGAAAGTTTGATGGAGTCGCAATAAACGAGCCATCTCCATAAAGGTGGGTTCTGGTACAGTATCAACCAAGCACTTGTCTACCTCAAAAGTATTGCCATAAAAATCAACTAGGCTGACAGCGTAACTCCACAGTTTTTGATCGATGATGGAAACGATCTTGGGTGTAGTTCTACCCAATCCTCCATATTCTCTTCCAGTGAGAATTTCTTCTTCTAGGTCTGCCATGGTACCAGGTTTTCGGTTAAAGATTTCAGGGGGGTAGTACATAGATTGTAATCGCCAAGGAGCCCACAACTCCCATTTAGCTGCCTTTGGGTCTTCCTTTGGAAATCTTAAACAAAAGGCTTCGATAATAGCGAGTCGGATGTGTCCAGGGTGAGCAGCTCCAAGAAAATATCCACGGTCAGTAGCGCCTTCAGAGACTACAGGTAATGTCCCTCTGGCCACAGGTTTTCGTGTGAGAACAGGAAAAGCAAAAAAAGGTAGAAACTCTGAAGAGAAACCAGATACTCCAACTAATTTGTTCAATGAGTGGTTGTACATCACACTGAATTGCAACAAAGCATCGATGAGTTTATAGTCAGCCTCGGTAGCTTTAATCTCCTTTGAGCTTTTTGGTTTGGCAGACAACTTCTTTGTTTTGCGGGCTGGTGTTTGGTCTACCAACGACGTCTTGGGTGATTTGGCTGGTCTTTCAGGACTGTCATGAGTAATACTGCTTTGTCTCTTTCCGCGTTGCATGCTAGGCGATCGTGCAAAAAAATAATGAGTCTGGTCACTCGCCAAAAGACCTTTTAAATCTAACACTGAAAACACCAAAAGTTAATGGCGTCATTAATCGGTCTAACGGCCATTGGATTGGCTGGCTATTATCTGGCCCCGAGCTATTCATCCAATGACAAAGCACAAGAAAAAAATGCATTGGAATTGCGGGAAGCATCAAACTATGGTTTCCTCCGCGGAACAAACACGGCCAGAACTGGAGTGATCGCGAGCGAAGAAACCCGAGTGGTGAGAACCCCGAATTACAACAAAGGCCAGGTAATTGAAAACGCGCAAAAATCATGGTTATATCAAAAAGAGAAAAACGATATGATTGCTCACATGAACAATGGAGCAGCCATTTTTATTAATCGAGGAACTATTCGACCAAGCAACCAAAAGAAACCAAGACTTTTGCAACTCCCGACAAGAGAAGGGGATTGGGAAGCTGCATTCGGCGATATCGCCAACGTGTCTTATGATATCGAAAGTGGGTTACCTCCTGATCAAATGACAGCTAATTGGCGCGACCAATATGGAGATGCCGGAGGATTCCCAAGAAATGGAAGACCTCAAGTTGTTCTCAACGAACTTTACACTGGTAACCCTTGGGGAGTGGGAGGACAATTGTTTGAGGCGGTAGGTAATGAATACAGAGACCCTAAATTTGCTGATCACCCACCAAAAGACCCTGGAATTTTGCCTGATCAAACACCTGCTATTTACAAAGTCAAAAAACGTGTACAATTTTCTAAATACCAAAGTTAATAAACTCACTATGGGATTTCTTGATCTTTACACATCTGTCTTTTCTGCGTTGGGTTTGGAAAGTCCCTTTGTAAGATTCTTGTTTGGAACTGCAGTCGGTTTTTCTGGTCAACTTTTACTTAAACCCTCCATCAGTTATCACAGAGATGGATCCGCGAAAGAGTTTTTGTCTCAGACTTATTTTCCTTGGTATGTCGTTTCGGTCCTACCCGGTTTGATATTCAGTTTGTTCTTTTAGAGAAAATAAACTAGTTTATTTCAGTAATCAAAGTATTTGTAAGAGTTTCACAATATAAACTACAGTCTATGATGGATGTCGGGTTTGGGAAAATACCGATAGTTCCATCTATATGCCACTCGAAAGTTGGTGTATTTTCAGAAAAATACAATGACGAGGCGATGGTCGATAACAGAATACTCTTGTCGGTATAGCAAGGTTTGTACTTTTTTGTTCCTTTTCCCAAAAGTCTTTGTGGATCAGCACTGAACATTTCCGCACTAGCTGCAATATGTCTCAATTCAGATCGAATATACTCGCGTTCGCGATTGCCCAGCTCAAAATGCCAATACGAAAGCGTGTACATGTCTGTTCTGGTCACATAATAACAAAGGATCAAACTAAAAAAACGCTTTCCGGTGATATAGGCATAAAGTGCTGCTTGTAGCCACCACGAGGGATTGATTTTAATACCATATTTTTCTTTGTTCCTATTTTCGACATCTAATCTGAACAGGTGTGGGTCATCGAATTTATCGGCATTGTAATAAGGGCATTTGATTTCGTAAACAGCCTTTTCAGCCAGTATATCAGGGGTTATACACAATGGCAAAGGGAAACCGTGAGTTTTTTCTAGAACCAATTCGTACACCAAAGATTCGTTCGCGTATACTTTTTCATCCATATGTAAGGGAATGACTTCCAAGTGCCTTTTAACAACAAGCTCGATATCCTTGCCATGTTGCATGGCTCGTTTTCCAAACCAATTCGCTTCTTGTTTTTCTTCCAGACCCAAAAACCTACAAAAATGTTTATGGGCACTTTGGTTGTCTGCCCCAAATCCTGCCAGGCCAGCAAAAGTATGGCCACCAACTGTCATCTTTAGAGAGTTTCTCCATTCTTCCCAGTCTGGATCTTCAGTCGATTTGGAGCTCACCAGATACAAGTCGAATTCTAAAGCGACTCGATTAAGAATTTTTACTTTGCTTTTGAACGTTTTCTTCATGGCAGAACCAATACACTTGGAAGGCGTTTCGATACCCTCTGACGATTTGAGATCGTCTACTTCTACCACCATGTCGAGCTTAGGCCGTGCCATCAAGCGCAAGTTGACAAATTTTAGTCTTCTGGGCTATGCGGCGAGCTTTTTATTCGCAGCCATTTTGACACTTGGAATTGTTGCATTTTGCCTCTGGATAATTTATTTGGATTTTAAAAGAGGTACTGTATTTTCAATTTCTGGTTGGGCACAAACTGTTATTGGTGTTTTGATTGGTGCTTGGATCACAGACCGCCCAAAATTTTTGAAAACTAACGAAAATCATGAATAAAAGGCAATTTGACACTTCACTTGATTTATTTAATAAGTTGTTGGATTTATTGAAAACTCAATAAAGTCTTCTGTTTTTGTTGTAAATGGATGCCAAATGTAAACTTCTCGAAAAGTTCCCTTTTGATCTGATGGTTTAAAAACATCCAATACATTCAAGTAATTAAAAGTATTACTCGGTAAATAAGTTCCAAGCAAAGTCAAATTTGATGCTTCTAAACTTAAAGGAGTACTTGTAGCTTGAGCATTTATAATTCCCATATCAACAGGTCCTTGATTTATGTAAAATTGATTGTTTCTTTCAACAGTGTCTGGAAGTTGCCCAGTCGAAGGGTCAGATCTCCACCAAGCCCCTGTAATTAAACTTTTAATTAATTGACTAGCTTTTCCAGAAAAGTTTCCTCTTTGACTAATCAAAGGGTATCTGTCTACAGTATCAATATTAAATGAGTTCATCTCGCACTATATGTGTAAGTTTAGATTTGTTAGTTAATGTCTGTGTAAACAATGTACATTATACACATATAGTGTCCAGTGTCCATCGTAAAATCTAAATAAGGGTAAATAGGTTAAAAACATGCAACAAGCTTTGGGATGGACAGAACTAATTATTTTAAAACAATTAGGAACTGATTTTGACCAAACAACTGATTCTTTACAAATTCAACTCCCGGGATTAACTAATGATATGCATACACTTGAACTTAGAGAATTAAAAATTGGAATTGCTGCTCCTGATGTTGCTTCTTTGGACTTGGAATGGTTAACTATTCAAATTAGATGTCCTCAAAATGGACTTCTTACACCGAATGGAGATAAAATTGTAGTTGTACCAGAAATGATTGGAGCTGGAACTATTTTATTTAAAGAGTTTCACAAAAACAATGTAGTACTTTTGGGTTTGAATACCAAGAATGCTACTCAGAGTTCTCGGCCACTAACTTTGCAATTTCTAAAGGGGTCAGGTCAAGCACTTGCGAAGCGTTATGTTTATCTTCGACTGGGACTTCTTCAAGCCGGCCATACGAAACTATATGGTCTTCATCCCCAAGGAATGGATGATGATAGGTTCCAAGCACTTTAACAACTTCTTTTGGAGTCAATTTGTAATAAGACCCATCATTTCTATAAGAATAAAGTTCGATTTCAGCAAAACGTTTAGAAGCACCTTCAATTAAATGATCTTCGATTTCTTTACAATAAAACTTGTAAAGACAATCCAAATTATCGGGGTCATGGCAAATAGGGCTACGATCAGCAACACATCCATGAACGCAATTACAACAAACATCATAAGCTGAATCAGTCATAAAAATTTGGCGTTCACCAACATATCTATTTGGAACAGTCAATAAAGTAACCGAATAGTAATACTTTGAATGTCTTGAACTAATAACTTCATGAACAGAACCGACTAGAGACTCTTTACAATCAGAATAAGAAGAAGCACCAGCAGATAATAATTCTTTGCACCAGAAGCAACGATCTTTGACACATTGAATACATCCAGGACATTCAGAAGAAGGTTTACACAAAGATAAAGCTCTAGCAAAACCTAAAGTAAAAGTATCATTTGAAGTTTCGTGATCTTCTCTAATAAAGTCTGGATGCAAAAAAGTAGCATCATAAGGTTCGACATAGGTATGAATAGGAATACCACATGAAGATAAACTTTTAGCAACATGAGGGGGCATCAATACTCTGCGTTTTGAAGATTTCGGTCTAACAATAGGAGAAAAAGCACATGAAGGAATGTGAGGTGCTTTTGGTGTAGTGTTCGCTGGTCGACGATATGGTTTGTCGCAATTATCAGTTTTACCCGTAAAGATAGCTCGGCAGACGTTCATCAGAGTTGGTGTTTGAGAAATGAAGACACCAGACTAAATGGATCCTATTTATATTGAATTTTCGGAAAGTTTGAAAATTTTGGTTTTGATTGAATATCTTTTTATTTATTGATTTCTTGCGTTTTTGACAGGTGTGACCTTGCGGGGAGTAAAAAATCCTTTAATAATTGGAATATCGGGATTTAGACTGTGTTGCCAGCGCCATTGTTTGGGTACACTTAGTTCTCTCAATGAATCCACCATGTTTCTGTCGAGTATTCTTTTATAAGGCAAATAATTCAATGGCGAGTGTTCGATTTCTTCAATAATTCCTCCAGTGTGTTCTACTTCGTACTTGTGAGTTTGATCAAATCGCTCGTACAAGCAACGCGCACAAAGAACATGCAACAAATTTCTGGGAAGTAAAGCGGTATCTGTAGGTACTTCAGGTAAACCAGCCCAAGGTAAAGGGAGTAGGAAGATTGGATCAAATAAAGAATAATACGGATTACCAGGTCCACAAGATTCACAATAGTCGCAATCATCGATCAAAGTTGGCTTCCTTTTAACGTCTACAACCATAAAAGCTATAAACAAAGGCTCGGTTCTCTTATCTATTGGAACAACTGGTGTGTTTAAGTCTATTTGTGTTGGTAATATGAAATGTCTGATAGTAGCCAGTTTCTGTTTAAGGTCTATATCTAAAGTATCGGGTGTTTTGGGATGACACCACGATAAACTAGTAAGTAGACACTCAAAAAAACCAGAGTCTTTCCATGTAGCATCACAAAAGGGAGCAAGTTCTCTGCCTGCGTATGAAATCTTCAGTGTGTAAGTCAGATCGTCGGACATTTAACTAAGTGTGTACCTAACTAATGATATTATGTATATATACCTTTAACTCCGACGGAACGGATAAAGGAATGCCCGACCCGGCAGTTACGAAAATTTTCGTTTGTATCTGCGAAATTTCGTTATCGCCGAGGGCGCGCGAAAGTTTGAAAATTTTCCGAAAATTAGAGAAGGTATAAGTAGTAGAGTTTGGCATAATGTCCACCACTCTGCAACATGATGTCCACTACTCCCTCTCTTGATATTATCTACATTTCTGACGACGAGATTGATACTCTGCCAAAAACTACCAAAGTCCAAAAAGACCCTCTTTCCTATTCTGGCGGTGTTCTATTTAAAGCTACTCGAAATGGTTATGGTGATAAGGCTTTGAACTTTAGAAGAACTTTGTTTGAATTCTTGGACTTTGTCAAAAAATCTGAACCTCAACTCAGTGCTGTCCTTACTACTAATAGTTATATTACTCGCAAAGCTGGTTTCTCTTGTGTCTGTGATATTTGTAGAAATGATGATGTAGAAGAAGATTACTACTTGATGTACCCTGTTATTGATAGAAAACCCTCGGGGCAATTCTCACTTTGTGATGAAAAACTTCAAAATTCTATTGAAGTCTGTGGTTTTTGTTATAGACAATGGATTTATCAACTCAAAGAAGAAGATCGATACCTTGATATGTTTTATCATGCTGGACCATATCGACATCTTGTTAAAACTTCTACTGAAAGAACTGGTACTGGCAAGTTCTCTTATGTTATTGTTAAACATGTAAACTTGTATATGGCTATGAATGAAGAACAATAAATAAAACCAAGTCTTTAATAATATATATATACGTAAATGTAATAATGATAAGACTAAACAACAAGGTGAAAAACTTGCAAAGTTCGAATAACTCCGACGGATAAACGGATAAATATAATCTCCGAAAAGCACACGAAATTTCACCAAGTCCGAAACTCCGACGAACACGCGAAATTTCGTTATCGCCGAGGGCGCACGAAAGTTTTAAAATATTTTCGAAAGTTTGAAAATTTTCCGAAAATTTGGAAGTATAAAGCCTGAGCTGGAGGTAAGTGGCCATCATTCTACAACATGATGTCAACCCTTCAAGTACACGCTTCTGATGTTCCTACTCCTTTTGCCATTCTCAGCGATATCCAGATCAATCCAGATTCAGAAACCCGATCATCTCCATCTCATCAGATCTCATCCAAATATAGCAGCAAGATCTTTTCAGATGACGAGTCCGATCAATCAGATCTCGAACTTGGTGAAAATCGTGAATTGCCACCCTTCTGTTCGAGTCCCAGCGAAGACACTTCAAGCGACGACGAAATTGAGCGCGAGATCGACCCCTCCCTCAATCAACAAGTGGAACAACTTTATCAACTTATGCAACTCGACAAAGTCATGAGTTCGAGACCTCAAGAACTCAAACAAATAGTCGAAGAAGAATCAAGTTCAGATGACGAAGAAGAAATGAGATTACCTTATGTTGATACAATGCCCAGAGAATACACAGAGTCTGACTATGAAGCTATGTCAGATGAATCAGATGATGACTTAGTCTTACCAGAAGTTATTGTTATCAAAAAACCAAGTCTCAAACTCAAACCAGCAATCACGAAAAAAACACCAAGTCCAAAACACTTTAGCGACAAAAAGAAGTTTTGGAATCAACTCCAAGAACTTAAACAAAATTCAATCATTCCAGGTCGATATCACTCGTTGGAAAATGTTCGATATTATGTAGCAACTCCAGAAAAAACTTCAAAAACTTGTTCGATTTGCAAAAAACTATCCAATTCGATTCAACATATGCAAGGTGTTACTTGGTGGGGCGATAAACGAAAGTACTTTGATTTTATTGATGGAGTCTCTGTTGATGTTTGCTCTACTTGTTTTGATTTCTGGGTGGTAAAACATAGTCTCGAAAGTGCAAAGGGTGGCTTTTTGGAACGAACTCGTGGGACTACTCATATTATCAGACGCCCAGAAGTAAAAGACTTTTTTTCAAGTCCCAAACCTTTATCTGTTTATGTACAAGTATAAAAAAATAAAAAGTTTTTTATTTTAAATCACTTTGCAATTCTGTAAGCAATAACATAAGGTGTCTTGAAATAGCTTTCAGCAGGTCTGGCTCTCGACTTGATTTTTAAAAGTTTTCGATTGGCATCAAAAAGCAAATACTCTGAGCGAGAATTGCAGTGAAGTCTTTTTGAGATATAGTCAAAAAGTTGTTGTTCTTCGGCGAACCAGGCATAATCCATTGCATCATTGATAACTACACCGACCAAGCTTCTCTTTCTGGTTGGGCTGTCGTTTTCTTCAGGATCCAAAAAAACCGTTTCTCCAGCAATAAATGCATACAAATTGTAAAGGGGGTGAATGGGTGGCATGTATGAAGGTCCATGTTGAAAGATATCCTCTTCGAGATCTTCTTTTTCGATTCTTTTCATGTCGTAATTGAAAAAGCGGACTTGATCTTCGCGACAGCCAAGTCTTTTGGCGGTGCGCTTGTAAAGGGTATCGACTTTATCGGCCAGGACAGGCATAAAGTTAGAGTCAGAATGAGTAGCAAAAACTTGAAACGTCCGAAATCCCTTTCTGTCTGCCAAAAAATCGAATTCGTCAATGCCCTTTGTTGCCATTATGCCCTGGAAAGTTGAAAGTAAAGGGTTCGGACTTGGACTAAATACCAAATTTTCGGAAAATTTTGGTTATTTGAAAATTTTGGTGAGAAAACGGTATAAATAGAAAGCGCCACTTAGTCTGGTATTGAATACCTAGATGTCCAACACAATAACAGCTTTAGGGAGACAAAAAACGTTTCGAAGTGGAACTTGGTTACCTTATCGTGGGCACCATCAAAAGTACTCCTTGAAAGTCGGTAATTTGGCATTGCTCCACAAGTTCGAGGAAGAAGCTGATCTTTGGTATTTGGAATTCGAGTATCAAAATCAATGGTTTCTGTCAGCTGGATGTGTTTTTGATATTGATTTGAGTGGACCTATTCAACACCACGTGTATATGGCCACTTTGGCTAAAAACTCTGCTGCTTTGCTGCGCCTTTTAAATCCTATTGTTGAACTTGTCAAAAAAGAACTCGCCGAGTTACCTTTTAGGATTTTTGCTTCTGGATCTAAAGGCATCCATGTTTATGTGAAAAACCCAAATGGTTTTTTAGTTGCTAGTTCGAGTGCGGCATTTACTTCTGCCAAAATCCAGGCTTTTTTAGATAAACGATTTTCCAAAGAGTTTTTGGATTTGATTGATAAATCGCCTTATCCACACAACAAAGGAATTAGACCTACCCATTGTTCTCACCCGAAAACCCAAGTCGAGCCATTTACTCTTTTTACTTCTGAGAATTGGAATTCTGGTGGAGAAACCGAAAGAGAGGATGATTCGTGGTTACATTGGGCGACTTTAATTATAGCTTCTGGAGAACTAGAAGAAGAACAAGAAGAAGAAGAAGAACGGCGACCGGCACAAGCTGTTTCTTTGATGACGAGGCCTATTTCATTTGGACCAGTTTCAGACCAAGAAAGTTCTGCTTTTTTCGAGGGACCGATTAATGTTTGGATCGAGAGAATGTCTGGTTTGAGACCCTGGAATGAAAATCAAAGGGGCAGATTTTTAGTTTACACTCGTGAAGGGGAAAATGGTACTTGGTGCCCAATTGCACAAAAAATCCATAAAACCAAGTGTGTGGGTTGGGATTCGAGATTTGAAAATGGGACTAGACTCGCCTTTTGTTTTAATGCAAAGTGTATAGGAAAACGATTTGTTCTTCGTTTGCCAATCAACCATCCAATTACCAGACCTAGCCCTGAACAAGTACCAGAAGAGCAAGTTATCAAATACGAAAATAACGATAACACTAGGTATTTACCTACAGCGGATTTGGTTCAAGATATCGAAAAGTACAAGAATATGGTGATTTGTGCTCCTATGGGTTCTGGGAAAACCCACTCCATTATAAAGTGGATTGAAGAAAAGAACCCAACAAGGGTTTTGATTATTGGTACCAGAATTCAACAAATTGCTGCGTGGCATTCAAAATTCGCTTACCTGGGGTTTAAGAACTATGAATCTGTACAGGGATCTTTGTATAGAGAAGATCGAGTCTTGGTTTGCTTGAATTCATTGATTCGTTTGCTTGGAATAATGGAACCAGATGGATTTCGACCATTACCTAAATATGATGCTCTCATCATAGACGAGGCAGATTCGTTAGCTAGATGGTTGGGTGGAGCACTACTCACCGAAAGTCCAGTTATTTTTGAAATCCTAAAAGTACTTGTTTCTACTTCACCTTATGTTTTGTGCATGGACGGAATCCCGACTTTGGCATTGGGATCGATGCTAGAGCAATTTTCTGTAGCTGCAAAGTTCAAATGGTTGTCATTTCAAAGTTTGAAATTCAAAGAGTGGATCTTTGTTAATAACCATGAATATTTTACGAGCTCTTACCTTGGCGCGTTGCGCTCTGGGAAAAAGTTATTTTTCGTTACAAACTCGAAAACAGCTGTTTTTAGATTTTATGATCTGGCTGTTAAAGAACTCGGCTTGCCCGAAGAAAAGGTACTAGCTATCCATGGCGAAATGTCAAGAACGATTCGTGATCAATCTGGAAATCCTGACGATTGGGTTCGCTACGATTTGATACTTGCAAATGGTTCTCTTGGTCCAGGCGCTAGTTTTGATCACTTGCATTTTCATCAAGTTTTTTGTCTCGCAGATGTAAAATGTGGAGTTATCCCAGCTGAAATCGCTCAATTAATTGAGCGCCCAAGAAAACTAGTCAATAATCAAGTCGTGATCATGGTATTGAAAAAACCTTATGATGAGTACTTGGCAGAACAAACCCGGGATGTGGATCAATTTAAAAGCAGACAAAAGGCTATTGGCGACCACGTGGAAATTATCAGAGAAGTGGGAAATTGGCGACCTTCCAGTGATCCATCTCGTTTGCGGCCTGTTCCTGTAAATGATGGGCCTCCTTTGCCTGTTTGTATGCAATTGCACTTGACTAGAGATCCTACGATGTTAACCCAGTCAGTCCCACGAAATGTTGTTCGTGCCGGTGGCCGAAGAAATGCTTTGATATTGGGTTCTCCGTTGATGGCCAGGAGGCAAACAACCATAGCCACTTTACCAATTTACAACGAAGAACAGGAAACGTTAGAGTCTGAAATCGTTCAGGGTGAATTTGGTCTGGTTTTTGAACAAACCCCTCTGATAAAATTACAAGTCACTGTGTTAAATCAAATGAATGAATCTTGTACCGATTCTGAAATTTTCCTGAAACACCTCCAAAAAATTTGTACCTTAAATGGTGCGGGGTTTACTACAAAAGGACCGAGACAGTTGTTAGATGACAAAGGTAATTGTCGTGTACTAGGTGGCCACATGAACTACTTGAAAGCTTTGGGTAAACGCACTGTTAGACCAGGCGAGGAACAAGAAGAACAACTCCAAGACACTCCAAAGGATTGGGAAAAGTGCCAGAGTGATCCTGTTTTTTTGCAAATAGAACAAAAGTTTGCTCCTGATATCGCCGCCAAACTCAAAGCGTTCTTGTATTGTAAAAGTTGTTCCATCTCTTCGAGGTTGAGACGTTTACGAAGTTTTGCAAAAACCTACAAAGGCACTGAAGAATCGATTCAGCAACAGATCCACAAAGACACTGTGAAATTGTTTCAAGTGCCTGCCGAACAACAAAACGCCCCAGCGACTACTAGAAATCAACAAGTTTTAGTTCGCCCAGAGTCGATTGCCCGTGTCAGTTATAATCAAACCATCACCATCGGGGAATGCTTTGGGTTTATTCATTTGTTGTTGCATTTGTTGGGATTTTCAATGGATGAAAATGCCAAACTCGCGGGGAATCCTTTTTGTACTTTGGATTTTCTTCAAGCCGCGAATCGACAAGCTTGGTGGGATGTAGTGCGGGCATGTGTTTATGTGTTTCGAAAAGAAAACTATACCAACACCTTCAAAATTGCCACTTTGCTCGATAACAATGATTGTCCCAGGGACAGTGGGGATGCGCAAGCGATTGTGTTTTCTCACCTTCTTTCAATATTCGAGTTTGTTGGAATCCCTCTTGTAAAATCACACATTGTGCGTAAGAAAACTCTGATTGATGGAGAATCGAAAAAACGTCAATGGTACACTGTCAGTTTAGATGCAAAACTATACGATTTGCATTTGGCTTTGATCGGAGAGCACGAAAATACTTTGGATGAACTTGTTGATCTTTTGTTTTCTAAATAAATTTTTTTAAACCCCGTATGTTCGAACACCACGACAAACAATTTCAGGAGGTGCTTTCTGCTTTGTGTATTGAAGTGAGTCGAGACGCGTCTTTTTGGGTTGATAACGAACATCGCGCCACCCGAGAATGTTATATTTGTCATGATAGCAAGCCTTTTTTGATAGGATATTTGTCGTCTATGGGCCTTGCACTGATGCTTGAAAACTACCATTTATTCCCTGAAGAACATCATGGAGTTCAGTGCTGGGACTGTTCACTAAAACTGCTAAATTCTAGGGGTTGGGAACTGGTACTCAAAAAAGACCATGGAGATTATATCGAGATACATATCACGAAAAAAGACGAATAAAAGTTTATTATTAGTCTTCCTGTCCTACATAAGCATATTGTCTTCTTCTATGTCTTCCAGCAGAAGGTGTTTGCAATGTAATGTCTAGTCTGGGGTGTTCTTGAATATTAAATTGGTCATTTAACAAAGCTGCATACCCACGAGTATTAATCGCGGGACTTTTCAAGTTTGCAATGTAACCCCATGAAGATTCATTCAGCCTATCATAAAATTCTCCTTTGTCAATTAGTGGTTTGGGGTTTGCATATTCTAGCTTTCCTGGGTAATTTCCGGGTACGAAGCCAAAGGGAGTGTTTCTCAGGATATGGTCTGAAATATCGGCTTCTACAGGAAAATAACGATTTTTGAATTTTTTGACTCTGGTAGAAAGTTCGGGTTTATCAAGGTGAGAATAAATGGCATAACCCGCCACTGCTGTTAAAAGCCATGCAAACAGTGCCATAGTTTATAGTATTTTTTATTAGAATTACCTACAAACTTTTAAAGGTTTCTTTGGAATCAGAAGAAGGTGGTCCCTCGCGCGTCGCAGTAGCCAATTGGTTGTTTGACCAATGTGCTGCCAAAGCTCTACAGACATTCAAACACAAACGAAGTTTTGGATTTTTGGGTAGGAAGCCAGTGATTTCACATTCAAGCAAACGAATGTCCAAAGAAACTGCCTTGTCATTTAAGATGGCGCCAGAAGCACCAGAAAGATCTTCCACTATTTTGGCTGCTGGATGAGTTGGGTTTTTGATAGCCCATACCACAGCGGCTTGTTCTGCACCTTCAATGGTTGCAGAGATAGCTGCGGGGGCAGTTGCGAATTCCACTTCGGAATGAATCAATTCCAAAAAGGCATCAGCGATTTGTTGGTTTTCGTTTGGGTGATGGTCCAATGGATTGTACCCAGTAAAAAAATTGGCGTACTCTGGAAACTTTCGCACGTACAAACGAAGTCTTTGTGCAAGCATCTGGTTGCGGATTTGCTCTGCTGGATTCAGCACTGATTTCCCTGGAGGCTGCGAGGCATTCATTTCATTTAAAGTGTGTGGTGGGGTTTTGGGTCTCCCCGGGCTTGACCCCGAACCTTTGGGTCTCCCAGGACTGCGTTTTTGAATTGCGGGTTGTTGTACATCAGAGACCAACTCTTTTACGATCTCTTGAGTTTTCTGTTGGGCTTCTTTTGCGGCAGCTTTCTTATCGCTTCCTGCTCCTGCTCCTTGAATGATTTTGCCTACAGCCGTGCTCGACATTCTAAATTTGATGTTATCAATAATTAGAATAAATCAATGTCCCTATCTGAAATAGAGCGCCTGCGCTGGGAAAACGCAGTGCTACGAGAAAAAACATGGGCTAGCAGCAAAGAAGGGAAACTTAACCGATCCGAGTGGTTTTTTTTAGTGAATACCAGACACAAACCCGCTGATGGGAATCCCGACTTGGAAAGATCCAAAGAATATGGAGATATTATCATGGCTGACTTTGCTTATGCTGTTCAGGCAGGACATATTTTGACTTTGAACAAAAAAAAGCATACTTGGGACTCTGATTTCATTCAAGATGTGAAAATTCGTTATGTTACAGAAATCGGTAAAGGCAAACTCAAAAAAGATGGACACCCCGGCAAAGTGGGAGGCACTGTCCACTTTCATGTTTTGTTGACTGTTTTCCACAGATCCAACATTTCTTTAGAATGGGAAAAACTCTATGAATTTTTTCAGCCTTTGATCGAGCAATACTTTTACCAACAAAAACCTTTCATAGGAAGACCCAAACTTATTCCAGCCAACAGAGTCGAAGAATACATGGCAAAAGGATTCGAAGATGCTACTTGGCAAACTATTGAATTGTAAAAATAAACGCTTTTTATTACACGCCATAGTATGTACCATCATAACCCACGGCACGCAAACAATCTTGGGTTTCATAAAAATCGCTACTAGTATTGACGCCATAACAAGTAGGGTTATCATCTCCTTGTTCATCACAATAAGTCCCATGTCCATAGGCATCAGTGGAATCCTCTGCTTGTCTTTCGCATTGTTGGAAATCGGGAGTGTTTTCCATGCACACCTGGTAATCCACTTCAGCATTGTACGTACATTCGTCGTGTGTCCCATACCCAGATTGAAAGGGAATAGCACACTCTCTTTGCGCTGTTTCGTATTTGCTTTGACATCTAGAAACAGCATACGATTTACTGTCTACAGAATCGAATACTTTGGTTATCTTGTGAAGTAGTGGTGCCCCGGTTATAGCATTCCAAGGCCCAAGAAACATCCATGCAAGAGAGGTCCAGCGCCCCTTTTTGAATGTCCTGAACAAATCACACAAAATAAAAGTCCCTGCGTAAATAATCGCCATACCTAACACATCGGTAAGTAGCCTGTCCACAGGTCCCACGGGCTTTGTTTTTGTCACTGTGAATTTGTTTGCTTTTTCTTCGTCGAGCAACAACTCGTAGGTGAGCTTGTCGTAATTGATTCCGCCCTGAGTGGCATAGGTTTCGTTTTCATTGTAGACAATAACCACTGGGATCCCATCCAAAGTCTCTATGGAGGATTCTGATACAATGGACATAAAACAAAATAATCTAATGCACTCGCCAGATTAAAAAAATAGAATTAGACTTTTTTAAAAATGCTTCTGGTTCTGGCTTCCATGGGCTTATTGAGCCTCGTAGCATACAAAACCATGTGGACTGGTACAGATACCAAAACTCCAAGTTCTATAACAGAAACTCTTAACCAAAAAATAGATAATGGATACAGATTCAGGGACATCACTTACACAACCCAAATCGATTTGAAACATCCAGATGTCACCAACAACAGATTCTACTATCAAGGTTCATTGACTAGGGACAGGGGAGATAATGGGGTGCCTCGCCAATACACTCAACTGTACCCTGGATGCTCTGAAATCACCCAACTTACTCTACACGAACACTTGTTTTTGTAATCAGTTTTCTAATCCACCAATAAAGTAACCACATTTTACTAAACATGGCCGCGAGACAACCCGGTGCACCAAGCATCCAGGACACTCTGCGCATGCGCATGAACGCTGAAACTGGTGCCACTTCAACCTCTTTGCGATACCAATGGCAAATGCCATTTTCTACTGACGCAGAAAAGGCTAGAGCCCAAAACGAATTCCCGATCGTGCCTGTACCCAAAGACCCTTACGACGACACTGCAAACATCAAATCAGTTTTCGGTGATGGCAATCAAGTGGGAAATAACTGGGTGGTGCCATTCGATCAAGCAGATGCCCAATACCTGCTACGAAAAAGAGACGCACAAGAAAAAGCACAATTCGATGCTTGGGTAATGCAAAAGTATAATATTACTGACCCTGCTCAAAACATGATGTTACAGAATATTGCCCCAGAACTTTTCCAACGGCGAGAAGAAGTTATTGATTCGCAACAAGCTTTGGTGAGTGCTTATGCTAAAACACGTTTAAGAGGAGCTAAAAGCTTATCTGACTTGGAATTAGAATGGCTTGTAGAAACTGGAAGGCTTGAATTACCCAAAGGACCAATCTGGAACCCTGCTTCATGGAGAGAAATTCAAGCTCATTGGCATGGATTTGAAGGCGGTAATGCCGACGCATCATTTAACGCCCACAGATACAGGTTTGGTTTGTTTAGCCCCATTAGATGGTTGACTGAGGCAGAAGCTGGATGGAAACCAACTACATCCAATCCAGCTGATATCCGTGGAGATATTGATCATAAGTATAAGAACCCCAACGTCCCATACCCATTGAAAGGCTGGGGTAATGTGTGGGGTGGCCCCACACCATACCCAGGAGCTGGTTCCAACACACACGCGAATATGGGACCGAACGACGACTACGTCAGAAGAACAAGGGCCGTGAAATATGACAGCAAAGCAAAAGGAAAAATGCTGCCAGATGCATATCCGGGCCCAGTACCCGGGCCTTATGCCGGTATCCCCGATTTTCCTCTCTTTGATTAAAAAACGCATACTTTTTTTCTAAATAAATTTAATCATTTTCTCATGACCAGTCGCTTTGCTACTAACTATGTTTTCAAATCTCAGGGACAGGTTCAGCACTTACAGGTGGATCGGGATGGTGCGCCATTACAAGGACAGGTTCCGAAAACTTATCAACGTTATTCAGGAAATGGTAATAGCACGGTTGTATATGATGGAAGTGATATATTTGTGTTAAATTCTACGCTCAGTTCTGGGCCTTTAACAATCGATTTTTCTGCCATGAACAATTACCTGGGAAGATCTCTACAGTTCTTGTGTGAAAAAATCACTACCAACAATGTGGTCCTTGATTTTGGTACTGGTGAATTGTTTGTCCCTCCCATCTCTACTCCACTGAATTCCACCACTTTAACTCCTGATAGAACACCCACAGCTGCTATCATGACATTTTACGATATCAGCAAAGCCATGATTGTTTACAATCCAACAGCATTTCCCAGCGACATTATCCCTGGTGGCCCTGGCCAGGTTCTGACCACGAATGCTGGAACTGGCATTGTAGACTGGGAAGACGTTCCTCTACCGAAAACACTCAATTTCAAGTGGAGCACCGATCTAGCAAACAATTTAAACGATGTCACTGCCCAACAAATCTCTTGGATAGAAGACCCCCCAAACAACAACACATCGCTTACTTTGGGTGGTGGTACAGCCCCTGGAACTTGTCAAACATTCACAGTTACACAAGCAGGACCTTACACGATTACCAACCAAGAATTTGTTATTGCTGATCCATCGATCGCCTATCGTAATTTTGTTTCTGTGGTCAATCTTAGTTCTGTGTGGGGATACAATGAATCTTCCACTGGCCTAACTGGAAGCAGGACAAGCAGTTCTGTTACACTCAATTTACAAGTTGGAGATATTATCGCAGCTTACATGGGAAATGCAGATGGACCCACTACAACAGTTACTCCCCTGGATTCAAGTTATGGAAACCTTTCAATCATACAACATGTTTATTAGCGTCTAGAAAAAACAATAAAAGCTGCTGCACAAGTTAACACGCCAAAAGCAACAACTACATCTGTACTGGATAAACCAGTGGGAGACATTGAAACAAGGGAATATTCTTTTTGGTTTCTCCCTGAAGTATCATAGTCTTCTGCCCCAGTCAATTGAACGCGATCATAAATACTTTTACCTTTTCCTTGTAACCCAGAAGTAACCCAGTTTCTGTAGTATCCATTGTAAGTAGCGTTTTTAAAATGTTCTTGAGCTGTGTAGGAAGGGTAAGAACCCCTAAACAAAGCTGCGCGATCTCCTTCTGCCCCACTCCAAATAGGACTTTGCACGTTTTTGTATTGTCCATAATCCCGTTCATAGGCAAGATTCTTTTTTGCAGCAGAATCAAAATCAGGTACTACGTATGCCATAGTTTTAACTTGTGCTTTATTCATGTATTATCTTTAGAAAAATCAAAACAAATGTCCTTAGGATCCCATATTAACTCCAAGGACCAAGTAAACAATGAATCCCTGGATAAAGAATTTGAGCATTTCGGTTCCTGCTCCACCAAAATTATTCATTCTCAAAAGAATATCAGTCAACCAAAGAGTACCACCAGCGAGCAAAGATTTCATCAAGCTGATACTTTCAAATGCATCGCCAAAGCTACCTAAACCTCTACCGGTTCTAGTTGTCATCGTGTAAACAATGTCACAGGCAGCTCCTTCAATCAAAAACAAGACCACTTCCATGGCAGCATTGAAGGCAAATTGGGGTCGGAGCATCATATCAAGACCATAGATTGCCCCGCCCATCATAAGACCAGAAATTATAGGATGTGTCATTTTTTGGTTATTTTTTCTACCACCACAACAACTCATTGTTCTAGTAGGCAAATTAGATTTTATTATTTCTTGTCTTCGCGATGAGTAAACCACATATAATCGATAAACCCCCCATAGTTGTAAAGAATGTTATCTGCTTCTATGTGTTTCGAGCTTTTCTCTGTGTAGTAGATAAACGAAAAAATTGTAAAGATAGACCCCACAAGCCCCAAAGACAACAGAACAGTTTTAGCCATAGCACCTAATAAACAACACTTAGATTTTTCTAAGACCGACAAGTAATAACAGATGAGCAGCAAATACAGTCGCCAGTTTACTGGTCTTACAACCGACTGGGCTTTGGGTGCCTTCACTGGTGCTTCTCTTGATTGGTTATTTGGCCACCACAACACAGACAGTCATTTGTTGAATCTGTTCAGTGCTCTAATCCAATTTACTGCTGCTACTTTTATCACCTACGAACTTACTTACTCTTTGGGCCTAAGAAATTCTACTAATACACTACAAAACACTTGGATTATGTATTTTGCTGTGTGGACAATGAGTCCTAAAGCAGTTAAAAAACTCACCGATGCTTATTATTCATTCCATCGTTTGTTGTATGGACCTGACAGTGTTTAGGGTTAGACACAATAAAAACCTTTTTTGTACCTATTCTTTTCATTCACGCGATGTCACAAGAAGAAAACCCACACGTAACTGGCAGAGAGTCTGTTTTTGTTCTATGCAATGAACTCGCTGATAATGTACCCCCTCAATGTCCCACAGAAGAGTATCCCTACTTTATGTCATTTCGAAGCAAAACCCCAATATGCCTAGTCGCAAACACGGCTAGCATTACCCCAGAGTTCTATGCACGCATTAAAGATTTCCCCCAAAACCCTGATTTGCAAAGAGAATTTAAAGAAGTGTTCAAAGATTATTTTAAGACTGAATAAAATGTATTTATGCCGTAGTACAAAGTGCACTTCCAACAATCAAACAATTGACTGTATCTACAAAAGCCAAAGTGGCCCAGCCTCCAGGGGCGATAGTCGCAATGTCTCCAGTATCCCCAGTCAATCTAAAAGCCCTTGCCACAGGCCCTCCAGTAATATCCACAGTGACATTGTTTCCAGCACTTGGCAGAACATAGACAGTGATCGTTCTTCCAATCATGTTGTTGTAATCTTGACTGTCTGTAAGGTCGATATTCAGTACACCAGTCCCTAACCCACTCACTACTAAGTAATCTTTGCCGTTTGGGATATAGTCCACTCCACCCACTCCAGAATAAGTTTCCGTGGTTTTCGCCACTTGTCCCTGAAGAGGATACCCATCCCTGTCTGTTTGTTGATAGTGGATTTGGCTTTGTAAAGGACCAACGAAATTGTTGGCGAGTCGGCTTGTCATCCTGCAACAGATAGAAAATAATGAATGCCCTGAATCGCGGGTTTGCTTTTATATGTCCTTACTACCGTATTTGGTAAAGACACTAGACACTATATGTGTATATTATAAATGTGTATACACCTATTCTAAAATACCTTACAATAGACATATAGTGCGCGATGAACCACCAAGGCCAAGTGACTTGTAGGGGGATGTTGATTGAAAATACAATTTATAAAAGAGGTGATGTATTAAATGCTTTTCACAGGGAAATGCTTTTAATGTACCGACCATTATTGGATGGAATTACCGTTGGAGGTTGGGTTGCTTTAAGTAAAGGATTATTTAGTTTTGTTACGTTGAGCCTAGAAGAACCTCCATTTTTAAACCAAATAAAATCATAATTTTACAACCTCTCGGATGAGCACTGACACAGGAGAAAGGTACCAAAAAAGAACAGAGCCTGTTTACAGTGGGGAATGTTCAGTGTGTGGTAGTATTATACGACCAAAGACAGCCTCAAACGGAAAACAAGAATGGTTTTGTCATTTGTGTGGAGGAGCTAGACACTTTTGTGAACATCCAGAATGTTTTATGTTACATGAAGTCTTTTATTCAAAATGTGAAGGAGATAGTCATAGGAGGATAATGGTGATATGGGAAGAGATAAGTGCAGACCCCGAAGACGATGATGGATGGTTGGCAGAGGATACACAACTGGTTTGGAGATTGGATCCTAATGGTCCTGTATATCGATAGGTCTATCATACAATAAAGAGCCATGTTTTAAATGTTGTAACATACAATGATGCCCTTCTTTACTATCGGTAGCTAAAGAAACAAGATAGTCTAACTCTGGCACTACGTATTTGTGTTTTTGAAGCCATTGGTAACTTTCTTTGCGAACATCAGGTCTAATAAGGCGGTTAATAAAATCTTCGTTTACTTTGTGGATGATGTTTTTGGCTCTTTCGTAATTTTCGAGTACGGATTTTGTTGGGCGGATAATGTTTTTGGATAAAAAATACCAACCGTATTTTACAAGGGCATCTTCGGAAATATTGTAAAGCAGTATAAGTACAAGTACATTTAATTTGGGGATATTGTGTCTGCCAGGTGTTTTTTTGCGAAAGTGTTCATCGAAACAACTTCCAATGGGATCAAAAAGAACTTTGAGCATGTAAGAATGATAATCATCCAAAGTATTCCAGGTGTTATCGGGGCCATAAATAACTTCTCTGCTTTGCCACCACCTTTCCAATTTCTTTTTCCATCCTTGATCGGGTTCCATGATATTTAAAGTTCGCAGAATTTGCCTGTATCGGTATTTGCTATAGCTTCCTGCAGAGTTTCCGAATCTAACTCTGTCTTGATCATGTAACATAGACCATACCACATTAATTTTATTTTCTTCGGTTGTAGTAAACGAAGGCTCCTTGCCACGGGCTTGAAGTAATCTTTCCGCAAAGTAATTCCTGTGTAAATAAGGAGCACTACCGTAGAAATCAAGAAGGACATCTGTGCAACCCTCAATAATCCTAGCGTGTGTAACCATACCGCAAGTTGTGCATACATTCGCGTCACCATCAACAGTAGGCACAAAACTGCTTCCGGTGCAGTTATCGCACAAAGAGATAGTAGCAAGGTTATTAAGAAACCGATTAATTTCCTCTTGTTTAAGTCGTCGTGATTCTTTCGTGTGTCTTCCTCGGCGATCATCTTTTTTTTTGGGTTTTCTCTTTTTCTCGAACAACAAACCATTTTTGCGGTTTTTTTTTGTGGCTTTAGGCATGGCTCCATACAAACCCAGAACACTGATTCTATATTTTATTTAGAAAATTTTTAATTTATTAAGAACAAACCAACAGTAATCATGCCTAACCCCAAGTATTGTTTTTGTGTAAAACTTTCACCAAGTATCATTCCCATAATCATAGTACAGATATTCGATATACCATCCCAGTTGGCATTCACCAAAGTCAATGAACCATTTTTGAGGAAGCCTAAAAGTTCATGGGCTAACACTAGATAAGCACCATAGGCGAGTAACGGTACTTGAATTTTGGCACCATAATCACCTATTATTTCTGTTAGGGATAGGATAACACCAGCTTCAAGAGAGGGATTCATTGATTATATTTTTATTGCCTGTTAGAAAGTGTATGGGGAAGAAGCGCGAACATAAAGTGGTTTTGTCTTGTGACCCATCATTTAAAGGATGTGCATTTCTTTTATGGGACAAGGCAGATAATAACTATTCAAAAGCACAAGTTTATGACATTAGAGATGGTAGAAAACAATACGATAGTTTTTTGATCCAGGTTCAGTTAGTTAATGACCTTCTCCGAGAAGTGTTTTTGGATTTTGATCCTCGTATCCTTGATTGTACAGTTTTTATAATTGAAGGGCAATTCAAACCCAAGATGCAATGTCTTTTACATGCCATTGTTAATCAATTATATGTTATGATGCCTGAAGAAAATAATCTTAAAGTGTTTACAATTTCTGCTCGTACATGGAGGCCTTATTTTGTAGATTTAGGTACAGGAAATTATTTGCAACGGAAAAAGGCTTCGGTTGAATATGTCCGGGCAAACCCACAATTAATCTGCTCAGAGCGCTGGTCAAAAGATGACAATGTATGTGAAGCCATTCTATTACTCAACTACGTGGTACGCAAGCACTCTTTACTGGTACGAGACACAATGCCGATTAGACTCTGGTTAGGTGACGAACATAGGGACTTTACTGATACTCAAATCAAAAAGGCTTGCCCTGATTGCAAAGAAAGCAAATGGATGAGCATTCGCTTGGTTGGGAAAGGCGACAAGAAAGGAGAACCTTACTTTCACTGCAAGAATTGCCAATCTAAAACAAACAACGGCTACAAGGGCGCTGTGACAAACAAGAAGTGGCTGGACTTGATTCGCTCTGCTCAAAGAGAAGCTGGAAATTATTTACTTGACGAAGAAGAACAACCCGAAGAAGAATACGAACCACTCCCCTTGCCTGCTCCAACAAAACGAAGGTGGCCTACACCTGCTCCCAAACCCAAAAAACAATCTGTGGATTACGAGTTTGAAATCAAATCCTTGAAAGCAAGGGTGTTCACATTGGAGCAGATGTTATTGCAGATGATGAACTCCCAAGAAGCTGAAGAAGACGAACCATCTGTATTTTCCCAACTACCCGCGAAACGAAAGAAGATGGAAAAACCAACTACTCCATCTTTTACACATTTTTCTGATGAAGAACGCTACGAGAATGGAGACCCAGACAACATGATTGATTATGCAGGTTAAATGATGTTTATGTAGTTTTAATAAAATCCCCATAAAACAAAGCAGTGTATCCAGCAAGTTTATCTAGGTCAGGCAAGATTTCGGCTTCGTTGTCTTTTAAATAACTAATGAAAGCACCAAACTTTGAGTGGATATCCTCCAAATGCTTAACAGCCTCTTCATATCCTAGACACTTTTCTTCTTTTGGTCTTTCCCAGAGACTCTTTGCAGATTCTACGGCTTTGTGGAATACCGGTACAGAATCCACCATGTTTTTACGTGCCAGTCCCGAGAACATGATATTTTTTTTGATGTCGTCTTTCTGCAGGTCCTTTGTATAGACTTCTAAGGCAACAAGTTGAGGTATTTCAGTCTTGTACTTGTCACACAATTCAAGCAAGAAACACAAAAAATTGTCTTGTTTGGCTGTAAACCAAGCATCGTTACTGACAGCTGCTCTTGGCATCTTAACACTGTTTATTTTATAGTTTAGAATTTTTGTTTACCAGAACCACCGCCGTGTTCAGGGTTTTTGATCGTATCTGTCCCACTGGGCATATCAGAAGCTGCCTTGCGCGCGTTCTTTGTGCCAGCCTTTCGTTTTGCATCATCCTTTTTGTTAACGTGTCTAGGTTGTACGATACCCCAATCAGATAAGTTGAGCAAGTACCCAAAGCCAAGATCTTCAAGTTGTTGTCTGGATTCTGCCGATTCACACCACATTTCACGTGATCCCATAACAAAAGGCTGGATGGCATCAACATCTACACACCCAAACAAGATTCGTTTATTAATATCATTGTAACGATGTGCTATATCGAACATGACGACGTGGTGTTTTTTGTTTATTTCTGGGTGATCGTAGAGGCGGTCAAATTCATTGCGCGTGAGGTAATCACAGAACTTTTCTCTGATCGTGTCTCGACCTCTTCTGTCAGGCAAGGAGAAAGTACAAACCAAATCTGCATTAATAGTCGCACTAGGAGCAATACCACGCACATCTTGAACACATACTATAAGTGTGATATCCAAGTGTCTTCCATTGTAGAATAACTGGTTGAATGTTTTAACATACCGCAATCCTTGTGCCATACAATCATCGATGATAATCAATAAATTCATATTACCTACATCTTCACCTCTAGACCGTTTTTCCTTTAACTTGATTTGATGGTCAATTAGCCCTTGAAGGATGTCTTCGTCTAGTCCCTCGATAACTCTACAATATGGCAACCACTGGAAATATTCCCCAGATGCCTTTGTCATTGTAAAACAAACCACTTCATTGAAATAATGTCTCATGTGTGAACACACAGCACGAACAAGCACAGATTTACCAGATCTTCGCGGTCCATAGAAGATGTTGGTATAACCAGGACGAAACAGATTATAAGCTGCATAATTAACAGTAAAGCAACTGTTATCCCCTCTCACAGAGTTTAATCTGTCGGTTTTATCACAAGTGTCCTCTATTTCACACTCTTGGTCCACATCCACTTCTTCTTTCAAATTCTTTGTTTCTTTCTTCCTGTTTAGTTTCAGTTGGGCCTTTTTTTTGGTGTTATTATAGAGTTCTGAGTCGTCTGGGTCTAACGGGATACGAACATAAGGAATATGTCCTTTGAGGATTTCTTCGATCTTTGGATTAGGCCCACAAGTCTCAGAACCATCAAAAAAGTCTTCATCGTCAATCAACTCAGCGAACTCGTCCATTTGTACTCCATATTTGCCTTCTACATGCGCACCTCCCACTGCTCTTTCCAATACTGTACCAACAGTACCTTCAGCAGTAGGAAAGTGTCCAAACCCGCCATTCCTTTGCATGAGTATTGTTATACCTATATTTAGAAAAGACACTAACCACTATGTGTGATATAGTATATATATTCTAATAACTCAACATATTCATTACTTAGTACAGATAGTGTGACATGTTCAGCCAGCCTGTATACCAAGAGGAGTACAACAAATGCAGAGCGACAAGCCTATTCACCCCTGAAGGCTGTAGCGATTATGCGATGTGTGTAGCTACCACAGTAACCCCTTCCAGCACGATGTATGATTGTAGTAGTGGTGTATGTATTTACGATTCTACTCCTTCTGTAAGTCCTATAACAGAGCAAAGTTGTTGGATTCAGTATGTTGTGCCACCACCCACATATCCCAGCTCACCAGTAGACACAGGGAACGATGACCCACCTACAAGTACTGACCCACCACCCCAAGAACCACCATGTGATCCCTACTATGATTGTAAGTCGACTAGAAAAACAGTTTGTATATTGTTATAGAATAAAAAGACTGAATACTACATATAGCGTTACATGTGCATATGCGAAATAGGTACCGGCTACTAGATTACTTTGGAGCAAAATTAATAGAGAATATAGCTATGACAAGGATTGGAAGTGATAAAGAGATATTGTCACGGTTCAGTTCGGTACTACAAGCAATACAAGGAAGAAAAACATGAAAGTAAAAAATAAAATAGCTTATAAAAGACTTTTCTCCTTCTCTCTTTCTCTTTAATTAATTATTTTTATTTTATATTATCTCTTTGATAAATAATTTTGTTTTTCAATGGGTATTTCAAAGTATTCTAGTACTTGCACTATAGCGCCTTTTAATTTAGGGCGACAAACAAAACAAAATTCCAGGTCAGGGCGAGTAGCAGCATAACATCCAAAACACAGATGGCGCCTTAAAATCGTATGGTCAGGT
>Ga0209174_10000354_pt1 | contig 35601 bp, 30 predicted proteins | sample JI91814BDNA_FD_187505 | JGI IMG/M metagenome (GOLD analysis project Ga0209174, IMG submission 187505) | Wastewater effluent complex algal communities from Wisconsin, to seasonally profile nutrient transformation and Carbon sequestration -... | ecosystem: Engineered > WWTP > Effluent > Algae...
CGATCGCGCCGCCCGTCCCACTGACTACGACCTGCCGCTATTCACCGAGGACCGAGTCGTTGCGCATTCGGCCTCAGGCTGGATCGACTGCACCTCTTCGCGCACTCCTACGGCGGACCGCTGGCCTTGCCAACGGGCGTGGTTTCGCTGACCCTGTCCAACTCGTTTGCCTCTGTGCCGGCCCTTGTCGCGGGGTGCACCGGCGCCTGGAGCAGCCGCCCACCTCGTCAGCGAACGTCCTGCTGGCCGACGACCCTTCGCATCCCGCAGACAGGGGGCGCTGGGGGAGTCGTCCAACCCTTCATCTACGGCGGCGAGCTCCCCGAGCCAGTCCTGCGGTCGATGGCAACAGTGGCGTCGAGGTCTACGCGCGGCTGCACGGCTCTTCGTGGTTCACGTCCGACGGCCTGTGCGCGGACGGAGCGAGGAGCGACTGGGTAACCGTGTGCCCGGGCTGCAATGCGCGCGCCGACGGCGAGTGGTCACGCTGTTGCTCGACAGGAGCGTTGGCCCGAGCCCGCCTCCTCCTCAAGCTGGTCGACGAGGTAGCCCGCGGTCTGTTTCGTGACCTGCGCTGACCGGGCCAGCGTCGTCAGACGCGAGCCAGCGGCGTCGACGCGCGCGAAGACGCGGGCCTGAGCCAACGTGATCGGATGTCCGGCGTTTTGGACAGCGGACAGCACCCGGGCCTCCAGGTGCCGGTAGGGCAGGAAAAGCAGCACCCCAAATGACCAACGTCACGCCACGTCCAGCCACAAGGTTCATGAGCATCAGCGGAGGGAACGATCCGGAGTGTGCCATCAGGACCGCCGACGGTCCGGTCGCCTCGTTGCGAGGGTCTGCATCATTGGGGCCCCATCAAGTAGGCCGACCGAGCCGCTCTTGGGTGAGCTCGCGCCGAGGGAGACCCGTGGTCCAACTTGGTCGCCGACCGGCTCCAACTGGTCGGCAGCGGCCGCCCGCGTGCTGAGTCTCCTGACGGCTCCCGCACTCTCAAGTGGCCGTGCAGGCGCGCCTCTACTCTCACCAACTCTCAAAGTCCTCGTCCCATTCTTCACCTTCGATGTCAGCGCCGACCGATTCTGAGACGCGCGCGTACGGCGGTGGCGAATCTGAGACGAGCTCCGCCGGAGGATTTTGAGACATGCCGTCACATCGAGCCCGTTCGTGGGCGTCGGCACACGCTTTCCCCGGCGAAGCCGCCTTTTCGCTCAGAATGATGAGTGGCCGAGGTCTCTACCTCGGCGATTCAACCAGGGTGATGGTGTCTACAGCGCCAAGGATGTGTATGGATTTCCGGGCTCTGGTCAGAGCGACATACAGGTCGTTTACTTGCAAGTGCCTGGCGATATCGGCGATGAGGACGTGGTCGTACTCAAGGCCTTTGACGAGCAGGGTGCGGGAGATGATGTGGCGCCGCTCGCGTCGTCCGGAGTGACGTACCGCATCGCGAGCCTTCGCTAGCTCCTCGCGAAGGACGTTCTTGTCGTCGCCGTGAGCGATGGCCCCTCGGATCGCCGTTTTCACGTCATACCAGGCTTCGTGGGAGTGCAGCCGAAGCGCCTTCGTGGTCGGGATGACGTCCATCGCCGCCGCGAGCGTGGTCAGGGTTGGGCTGGTGACGAGATTGTCGAGTTCCTCAATGGTGATGCGGATGGGTTCGCGCTTGGCGGTCAGGAGGTCCGCGCCAGTCTTCCGGTCCGTGTACCTCTTCCCGACGGGCTTGGGCTCCAAGGCGCCGTGGCCGCAGTGGCACTTCTTGGTGAACTCGAATAGCCAAGAGGCGTAGTCGGCCGGCTCGGTCTGCTCGAGTTTGTCGAGCCACTTCGCCATGAACTTGCCCTCAATCTCCTCCATAACGGTGTAGGTGCCCTTGAGTTCACCCGCGAGGTGGCGGGCGATGCCGTCGTTCGCGGCGATGATGAGGACGGTCTCGTCAGCGGGTTCGCTCAGCAGTGACCTGGCGGCGGTGGTCAGGCCTGTGCGGTTGCCAGCGATATTGGTGTAGGTGACGCGGTTGGGGTAGTTGCGGTTCGTCAGGTTGAGGGTTGCGCCGGGCTTGAGGCGGTCGCGGACTTCGAGGAGCCACTCGCCGAGGTCCTTATTGTGTCCGATCCACCGGTGTGGCTGCAGGTCAACGTTGGCGTGTTCAGGGAAGTCCGCGATGACGTCGTCCCAGTCGGGGAGCGGGTCACTGAAGCCGAAGATGGCCTGGAGGGGGTCGCCGAGAATGCCCATCTGGCCCACCGCCTCGCGGAGCGCGAGGACGAGTTTGTGCTGGTCGACGTTGCAGTCCTGGTACTCGTCGACAAGGACGTGCGTGTAAGTAGCAGCGAGGACTGCCTTGATGTGCTCGGCGGCAATGACTTTCGTGGCTGCGCGCACATAGGAGGGTGAGTCGGCAGGGATCATCACCTTCGGAGCGATGAGCTCTCCGAGAACCGGGTAGGCGCGGGCGAGACGAAACGCGAAGCTGGTGATGGTAGCGACGTGAACGTCGCGTCGGGCGACACCGAAGCGCTTCAGGCGGCTGTTGACGGCGAAGACTCCCGCGTTGGTATGGGTGAGAACGAGGACGCGCCCCGCGTCGCCTGCGATTGAGCTCGCCGTGGCCGCTAGGAGATGGGTCTTGCCTGTCCCGGCCGGCAGTACGACCGAGGCTGGTAGAGCTGCGACGAACCCGGCGACGTCAGCTTGGAGCGCCTCCGGGAGTTCGTCAGGCACCTGGGTGCTCCTGGCCAGCGGAATCCTCGCTGAGCGGGCAAGCGGCTTCGATTTCGCTCGCTTCGTCGGTCACAGCGGGCTCCACCGCGGCAGTTTTGCTCTTCTGCGTGAGGACCGTTTCCGTGGGGGCGTAGATGGCGTCGCGGAGCGCGCCGATCCTCGTTTTCACATTTCCACCGTCGAGCTCCGTGGAGTCGAGGATGAACCGGCCCAGCCGACGGCCCTTGTCGACACGCTTGAACCAGCCCTTGTCCTTGTCCTTGTTCTTCCCCTTGGCACTCTTACCGACGATGTCGCGTGCCTGGTCGAGCTCGACCCCGGCAGCGGCCCAAGTGCCCACGTCGAGGGTTTCGACTCCCACTGAACAGTTGGGTGCGCCGTTGGCCACGAGCGCCGTGGCGTAGACCGTGCGCGCGGAGTCAGGGTCGTCTGCGACTTCGATAGCGGCCTTGATGAAGGCGGTCAGCCCTGCCTCGGTCAGCTCCGCGCACACGGCTGTCTCGATGCTGTGGCTACCTTCCCAACGGACGACAGCGCCTCCGTCGGCGGTGACCTGGTCGGCAAGTGTGTTGGCGCTCTCGTCGTCGCTGTCGATAAACAACACGACGTCATACCCGATGTTGAGGAACTGGGCTGCACTGCCCGCGGATCCGGTTCCGCCGTTCCCTTCGATCGCGACCACGCCCAACGCAGCCGACGGCACTGCACCAGACTCGTTGTCCTCGTCCCACTCGTCGAGGTGCTCGAGGACGACCCCATACTCGGTCTTGCCCTCGTTGATGACGATGCGCCGAGCTAGGAAGGCCTCAGGGCAGGCCTTGAGCAGGGGACGGAGCTCGGCTGGTTGGTCGAGCGGCTTCAGTTCAGTGGCGCCGACGGAGGAGCGCACCATGACCAGGTCCTCGGGCTCGAGGTGCATGAGCGCTGTCGGCGAGTGTGTAGTCACGAAGACCTGGGAGAACGCGCTGCTGGTTCGCAAGTGCCGCAGGAGGTGGACGAGCCGATGCGGCTCGAGACCGTGCTCGACCTCGTCGACGAGCAGGGTGGTGGTTCCTTGGTTCGCGAGTTGCTGGGTCGCAGCCCCAGTCAGGCGCCTGGTCCCGAGCCCGAAGTTGGTCAGGGGGATGTCGCCGTCGAAGAGCGCCAGGTTTCCCTGGGTGTTGGTCAACGACATGTCCAGGCCGGGCCGAAGGTCGCCAAACTGCGTGGTCCCGATGGCCTGCACCTGCGTCTGTACCTCGTGCGCAAGCTCCTTCAGGGAGTCCGTGACAGCCTCAGCGGCGGCTTCACGTGCCTTACGGCCAGCGTGTGTCAAGGTGGCGCGCGTGTCGTCGCGGCTCACGGTCAACTTCCCGAGCGAGGAGGTCCGCGACCACCGCAGGTGGGCATCCACGCGGTCGTCGATCCGGTAGGCGGCCATCTTGGCCCGGTGCCGGGCCCTGATCGGGTGCGGGTCCTCGTCGTCCATGCCCTCGAGTGGCGGCCTGTAAGACTGCCAGATCGGGTCCAGGTCAGCCTCCACGAGGAACTCGACGATGATGCAGCGCTCGGACTCATCCGCCGGGTCGTGGGTCCACTCGCCGTCCTGGTCGATGCCGGCTAAGAACCCACCGAAGGCGTCCATAGCGATGAGCTCGTCGGGGAGGTCATCGACGGCCACCCGGATGCGGAGTGGTTCGTCGACGATCCCACCGAAGAAGTCCGTGTCCAGGACACTCATTCCTGCCCGGTCGTGGAGGGCTCGCTCGATGGCGGTGAGGACGGTGGTCTTGGTGGCGTCGCCGGGTCCGATGAGCGCGAAGAATCGCCGGTCCTGAGGCAGACGCCACGACGCGGATTTGATGCCGCGGAAGTTCTCGATGTCGATCCGCCGAATGCGCATTAGTCCTCGCTCCCGAGTTGGTCCCGCACGAACCCTATGTCCGCGGCGCCGCTCGGGCTGGCCGAGACACACGATGTCTCCGGTGCTGAAAGGCGGTTAGTGGGTTAGGGATGGCAGGGGCACCAAGCGCCACCTCCTTGACGGAGGCACTGGGGGGATTGCGCATCCTTGAGAGCCCCGGAACCGAAGCCGCTGACCGGGCTTCGATGATGGAATGACGGGAGGTTGACCTGCGTCTTCAGCTTCGCCTCTAGAGCGTGCGAGGCCGCCAGTAGCTCGTACTTGATCCCCCATCTCGAGCTGAAGGCGTAGCGGGTCCAGTTCCGCGACTTGTCGGCTTGGAAACCCAGTGCGGAGCCGGCTTCAACCCAGTCCCGGGCGTCCGTACACACGCGGACGAGGATCATCGAGACCACGGCACGGAGGATGCGCTGGTCGGGCCGGGTGGAGTGACGCAGGTGCTCGGGAAGTGTGCATGGCCAGACGAGCTGCGGGATGTCGTCGACTCCCCACTCGCGCTGATCAATGCGGAGTCCGCCGGTGGACACGAGCCTTCTCTGGATCAACGTGTGGGCTCGGCCGTGCCGACTGAGGACTTCGTCGATGACGGGTCGGAGCGCGGCGGAGGGCTGAGTGATGCGGTCGAACGTGTTTGCATGCGGCGATCGAACGCCGGCGTTCCGAAGCCAGACATCAAGGACATCTGCGCCTTCCACCGGGCTGTTCGCGGTGATCAGCGGTTCCACCGTCTTCAGCAACCTGTCGATGAGGTTGGGGTCGCGTGTTGGGTTGGCCCAGCGATGAGTACGGCCCCAGGCTCCGGCGTCAACAACGCCAAGGCCCACCGCGATGCCGACGGCGCTCTGCCATGCCCGCAGAGATTGCAGTGAAGTTCTGTCGATCCCGGCTACGTGACCACGATGTCCAGTGGTGAGACTGGCCATGCGTTCTGCCCGTCGAAGACGCCCTGTGTCAACCGGTGCCATTGCCTGGCCGCTCAAGTCGGCGCCGCACACTCGCCCGTCAGGCTGGGGCTGTGGGCATCGTCTGCCATCCGGCGCGGCCGCGACTCGCCGTGGTGCGGATCCGTGAAGGCCGGTGCCTAGCCCGGGGACGGTGCCGCACTCTGCGCAGGCGCCCCGCAGGTTGGTCCGGTGGCGAAGGCAAGCCGTGATCCAAGGGATACGCCAACTCAGTCGCCACGCCCCGCCGTCCTCGCTCAGGCATTCCGGGCAGAACGTGGAGCCGGCCAGCCAGACCCAAGCCGAGTGGACGGCTGCGCGAGTGCCCGAGATTGCCCGGTCGTTGTCGAGCCCGTTCAGGTCGAAAGCGAGCTGGTCGTAGGCGGCGAGTTGCATCTGCTCGACTTGCGGTGGGGTAAGGCCGAGGATGGGCGCCACTCGCGTGACGTCTTCGGGCGGGAGGGCGATGCCGAAGCGGCCCTGCCATCGGCCGCGGGCGTCTCGGAGGCCCAGATGGCTGCCCATCCCGGCCAAGGTCGTGCCGTGCTGTGCGGCGCGCCGGGTCAGGTATGACGGCCAGCTCTCGTCGTCCAACGGTTCGAGGGCGAGTGGGAGTCGTGTCACGCGACAGCCCGTCGAAAGTGGTGTTCCAGCGCCGAACGCATACCCGGACCGTGCAGGCGGTCGAAGTGTTCGATGCTGCCGTCGCGGACGCTGGGTCGAATGTTGCTCGAGGTGTACGTGCAGGCCCATTGGTCAACGAGCCATGTTCGCACGGTGCGGACGTACGCCGACGGCTCGGCTGTGGTGGCGGCCAGGTAAGCCCCTTCGTCGTAGCAGAGCTGTTCGCGATGTCGGTAGTCGACATCCTCTCGAAGCAGTTCGGCAGCGGCCATCTCGCTCAGTCTCCAGAAGCGCTCCGCGCGCCCCTCACCTTCCAGCACGATGAGGTGGGTCAGGAACCGAACCGCGGTCGTTGCCCTGCGCTGGGGCAGCAGCTCGCAGGCTCTCGACAGGTCAACACCGGTGGCACTCATGAGGGCACCGACGGCCGAGACGGCTCGGGCCGTTGGGAGGTCGGCTTGGTGGAGCAGATCCGAGAGCCCGGCCGTGAATAGGTTCGTTGGGAGCAGGTGGGGGAATCTGCTCATGCTGCCGGCGAAGCGCAGACTGTGGGGCGCCCGCAGTGCCCTCGCGGCCTTCGCCCTCGACCACTCGGCCAGGCCTTGGTACGCCGGATAGCCCGGTGACAGCGCCATCTGAACTGCGGTGGTGAAGGACGCCAGGACCGCTTCTGGCGACTTCCGCTCCCGGCCCTGCAGCGTCGTCCTCCAGTCCGGGATTCGGGAAGCAAGGTGCAGGTCGAGGTCGGCGAAGAAGGCGGCGTGCTCCGCAGTTGGGGTCAGCCGGGAGAGGACCTCGGCTTGGCCGGCGATGGCGTCGGCGGTTGCGGTGATCGCCTCGTGACGACCGTGGTTGTCGGTGTCAAGCATCAGGCGATGCTGGATGCAGACCAAGTGAGTACGCAGCCGCCAACTCAAAGCCCGGTAGCCGGGTCTCTCTGCACGGCAGCGTCGGCAATAGCGGTCCCACGCGGCATTCACGAGCGGCCCGGCCGCCGTCATCGGGAGCCGCTCCGGGGGGAGGCCGCCCGTCGGGTCGAACACGTCCGACATGAGGTCGCAAAAGTCCAGAGCGGAACCGTCGTAGGCACTCAGGTGCATCCCCTGGATCTGGGCGGGGTCGAGGTTGACGACTGTCCCGGCCCGCCGGAGCGCCGCGTCCGAGATGGCGATCCCACACCAGCGGAGGTGACGACGATTCACACTCGGTGTGCCGTGCAGCCTCTTCAGCAGGCTGAAGGGATGGATGCCATAGACGTCCGCAACGCGCAGCAGGTAGCTGCGCCACCACTCGCCCGGAATGGGTTCGATTCGGAGAGGAAGCCGCGTGGTCACGACGCACGCCCCGAGGGAGGCCCTGCATGGGTTCCCTGCAGCGCGGCAACATCGAGGTCCGTGTCGTGCCACACGGCGTACGAAGCCGCGCGCTTGGCCCACTCCACCGCAAGGCCGGGTCGTCCGCAGCTTCCCTCGTGGAGCAAGCGAACCGCTCCGCGGGTGGTGAGCCGCACCGCGGCGGTGGAGCGTGGGAGGACGAGTCGTTCGCCAAGGCTCCGGCCGAGCAGCTCCCATTCGCCCACGCAGTCCTGGGCCGGGGGTGGCCACTTGCCGACATCGATCCATCGCGCACTCCGCAGTCGGACCTGGTCGCCCGCCAAGCCCCGGAGGACACCTGACTCGTCGAACCCGGTGCCGATGAGGACGATCGTCGCGGGCAGGCCCGTGATGATGCTCTTGAGGATGTCAGCGAGGAGCCGGGAGTGTTCGCTCTGCCGCTGGCCGATGCCGTGACTGTCGTCAATGATGATGCCGCGCAACCCGATCGCGGGCGCGAGTTTGCGGAGCGCCTGCAGGTAGTCGGACGCGGTTGCTTGGGAGGGAAGCGACGGTAACCCCACGAACGTCCAGATCGCCTTGAGCAGGGAGAGCTCGCGTGCCTGTTTGGGCACCTCGACGTAGATCCACGGGATGCTGCGGTCGAACTTCGGATCGTCCGGCGCCCGGTCGAGCCTGCCCCAGATGTCGCGCGTCTCGCTGAACGCGCACGTGAGGGCCGCGTGCGTCTTGCCGCTCAGCGGCGGACCGCTGAGGATGACGCAGGTGGCGCTGCCATATGCCGAGTGGTCGTTCTCGAAGTGGGCTCGCTCGATCGCTTCTCTGACGCTCCGTGTGTCTCGCGTGGAGATCGTCCCGATTCTCTGGTTGTAGGCATCGACCTGGTGCCGGAGCTCATCGGTGACGAGCTCGACCGGCTGCGGTCGCGGGTTGTCGGAGGTGACTAGGGCAGCCCAGTCGTCGATGTTCTGGGGCATGAGTCGTCCGGGGGTGGTCGTCGCGGTCATGACAGCCCCCACCCAGAGGCGTCCTCGGCCAAGACGTCCGGCGGCTCGTCGTCGAACTCGATCTCCTCGTCGTAGTCGATCTCGTCGTCGTCGCCCATGTCCGGGTACTGCTGTAGTTCGACCTCTGGGTCGGTCTCCGGCTCCGGGAACGCTAATGCCAGGACCTCTTCGCTGGCCTGCTCGAGGTCGTGGGCGAACGTGCGCTGACGAGCTCCCTCAATAGCGGCGTAGCGAGCGTCCTGGCGGTCGGTGAACACGCCGGAGAACCAGCGGGCGAGAAGCTCAGCCTCTCGCTCATGAAGCTCGGATTCGGTCAGGGTTCGCCTCGTGTCTCGGCTGCCCTCGGCCAGGATGCGCTGCCGCGCAAGTCCACTCATGGGTGCGACGCTTCCCCGTCGATCTAGAGCGCGGGGGACGACCATCCACCTGCGCTCCACGGGATGGACGAGATAGATCCGGGTGATGTCGAGCCGGTCGAAGAAGACCGTGAGCTTGCGCGCCGCGGTCCCGATCCCGGCCATGACCACGGACCGCAGTTCCTGCAGGTCGCTGGAGTTGTATGTCACCTTGTTCAAGCGAATGCCAGCGGGGCTGAGCAGTCGGGTCTGGCGCTCAAGGCCTTTGAGGAAGACCCATGGGTCAGATGGAGCGTCGAGCTGGCCGTAGGCCGTGACGTAGTCCGACCACACCATGGCCGGGCTGAGCGGGCGATCGGAGCCATGGGCGTCGGTCAGGCCTCGGTGCTCCTCGTGGGAGTAGATATCGATGATGTACTCCCAGAGCATGTCCTGGAGATCCTGGGGACGGATTGGCACGGCCAACTCCAGGTCATTGGGCCGGTTGAGCACGTTCGCGCCCTTGTGGATCGGCATCGCACTCTCGACGCCGCCGAGCACACGGTGGACGGCCTCGACGACCCCCTTGGCATGACCCTTCCGAGGCGGACAGAAGACGACGTCGCTGCCGCACTCCGCGGCATACCTCATCACGTGGTCACTTGCGTTCTCGGAGCCGTGGTCGAAGACGATGGTGCACGGGTGCACCGCCGGCTTTCGGCCGAGCATCTTGTGCACGGTGGTCTTCTCGCCCTCTGGGTCGTCATTGATCGCCAAGACTTTGGGTATGCCGTGCCACATCTCGAGCTCGAAGGGGTAGCCGGCGCGGGTGATGGTCGGCCGCCCCATCTGGGAGATCAGGGCGCACACGTCCCGTGAGGTCGCCGCGCCAACGCAGACTCGCAGGGCGACGAAGTTGCGGGTGTATACGTCGATGGCGCTCAGGATCACCGCGGGGATGAGGACACCCAGCGGACCGAGAAGGGCAACGGTGGTGGGGGTTGCATCCACCTGTACGATCTCCCCGGGTCGGCTCACGCGCTGGGCGCCGTAGGCTACGGTTGGGCGACTTGCCTCGGAGCGTCGAGTCTTGGCCGGATGGTGCAGGCCGAGTCCGCGTGACAGCTCGCCCACGAGCACCTCGAGTTGGTGCCGAGTCAGCTCGTCGCCGATCCCCGCCGTGCTCAGCTTGGCGCGGGTCCTGGCCAGCAGCTTGCGTCGGCTCTTCTGACTGAGATGCTTCTCGGCTTCTACCTCGGCTCGGACGAGCTCGAGAACGGCCGGGTCGTAGTCATCGAGGCGCTGGGAGATCGTCTTCTTGTTGCCGTGGATGAGAAAGTCCGGGCCCTCGTCAATGTGCTGCAGCTGCCGGTAAAGCGCGGACTTGCTTGCCCCGCGTTCTCCTTGAGCACGAAGCTCTCGCACTTTGGTCATCAGACGCTGCCCAAGCGTCGTCATCGAGGGGTCGTAGTCCGGGTTCAGGATGCCGGCCCGCCGGTCTGCCTCGGCGTCTCCCCGGGGTGAGCCGTAGGCGATATGAAGGAGGTGGCGGTACCGAACAATGATGGCCGCCCGCTCATCTTCCGGGAGCTCTTGAAGCATCGGCGACGGGTGTTCGTCTAGGACATCTGACGCTCGTGCAGGTCGGATGCTCAGCGCAGCCTTGGCCAGACCCATCCACGGGATGCGGGTCCGGTGGTCGCCGTGGTCCAAGCACACGAGGACCCGGCCATCAGCGTCTCGGGCGATGCCAACGACCTTGGCTGGCCCGTTCGGTGTCGGAACGTCCTGGCCCACCCCGAGTGCCGGGTGTCGGTGCTCCCGGCTCACGTGCTGTGCAGCCATGACTCACCTCCCTTCACAGAGGCGAAGGAGAGATTTGTGTCGGTATCCAGTTCGTCATTGAGCGGTAGGTGGACGAAGCCGTGCGCTATGAGATCCCACAGCCGGGCATAGCCCTGCGGAGGCCCACCGAGTACCTCACTGGCGCGCTGGACATCCACCGGCCCTGACACCGATCGGAGGAACCTGGTCGCTGCCACCCGATCCTGGCGAACGTCTCGGCGCCCCGCGTGCATGAAGTTGATGTTGCGGACCCGCTGAGCGGGCAACTCGGTGCGCACCTCGTACGTCCAGCCCATTGCCTCGGCCGTCGCTCGCGTGATTCGCAGGATTGCAAGGAGGCGAGGATCTTCGACCTTGCTCGAGGTGGTGACATCGACCAAGAGGGTGTGGCCGTCGGAGTATCGGAGCATGAAGTCGGGGATGTGGCTCCGCACGCCCGACGAGAGGACCCATTCGAGTCGGCAGGGCTGTGTGGTGACTTGCGTCGGCCGACTCGTGAGCAGCAGGTCACGCAGGTGGCTGAGCTCGTTGAAGCTCTCGCACCACACGGCCTTCGGGCCGAGTTCGCTCGGTACGACGGCGCGAGAGATGTAGTTCCTCATGCCTTGGTGGGACACCGGCCGGCGCACTGCGAGCAGCCGGTCCGGATCCAGGCCGGCGAGGGTGTCGACGTCTGCGGTGCTGACGGTCGAGCGACGATCCTCTCCGGTCAGAAGGACCGTTGCGGTGGCGGCTCTGGCCACCTCCGCGGTCCGGTCGACGTCCACGGATACGTCTATGACGTCCGCCCACGGCGCGGCTTTGCCTTCGAGAGCAGGGATGAAGCTCGTCCGTCGCCCCAGACGATGGGGAACGGCAGAGTCGAGGATGGTCACGGTGGGGCTCCTTCGGTCGAGGAGCCACCGTTGACGCGGGCGCGTTCGATCGCCACAATGGCAGCAGTCAGCCCCTCGAGGGTTGCGTGTGAGTACTTGAGCGCGGCACGAGCCGCGATTCGCGTCGAAGCCGGGTTGCCGCCCGGCTTTCGTCGTGTCTGGGGGATGACGGGCTCCCAGAATCGTGCCCAGCGCGCGGCTACATCGCTCGCTCCCTCGGCAGGGCCTGGCTGAGCGCGTACTCGCCGACGGCACTGACGGTGCGCCCGGAATCCGCGGCGGCTGCGAAGAGCCGGCGGGCCACGTCGGGTGCAAGGCGCAACTCGACGCGGACTGGACAGTCGGTTGGTATCGCGCGCAGTCGTGGACGCCCGCGACGGGCCCCACCCTGCTGCTGCTTGTCGACCATCTCTTCCTCCGGCTCTCCAACTTGTTCAAGCTGGGCCAGAGGGTTAGTAGCCCCACGTTCGGGTTGGTCAGGTCCGCCCGTGGTCACATTCGACCCAGTCTGGATCCGGCGTGACTAGCCGTGCCGCGACCATACCGGTAATCGCCGGTTACGGAAAGAGTGTCACGGTGACTGGCTCAGTTGCTCCTCCAAAGCCGTTGCCACCGCTTCGAATTCGGCGAGAGCGGCTGACAGATCCTCGACGATCTCGCGCGCCAGGACGTCGGGCGACGGGAGGTTGTCTAGGTCCTCGAGCGACTCATCGCGGAGCCAAGTGATGTCGAGGTTTGCCTTGTCCCGCGCCGTGATCTCGTCATAGGTGAAGGGCTTCCAGCGTTCGCCCTCCTCGCGCTGGTCACGCGCGCCAGGCTTGTATGCCGCGACGAAGTCGACGAGGTCGGATCGGCGGAGCGGGTTCTGCTTGAGGGTGAAGTGCTTGTTCGTGCGCAGGTCGTAGACCCACAGTTTCTCTGTCCACGGCTGGCCGGGGCGGGCGACCTTCTTGTCGAAGAAGAGCACGTTGGCCTTGACGCCCTGGGCGTAGAAGATGCCCGTGGGCAGCCGCAACATCGTGTGCAGGTCGAAGTCGGTGAGCAGCTTGCGACGGATCGTCTCGCCGGCGCCACCCTCGAAGAGGACGTTGTCGGGTAGGACCACGGCGGCGCGGCCATTGGTGTCGAGGATCGTCATGATGTGCTGGACGAAGTTCAGCTGCTTGTTGCTCGTCGTGGCGACGAAGTCCTGGCGCTCGATCTCACGGTCTTCGCGCACCTCCCGGCCATCGGCTCCGACCATCGTGAGCGACGACTTCTTGCCAAAGGGTGGGTTGGAGAGCACGACCGACCATCGCTTGCCCGGGTCAGCGATAAGTGAGTCTCGGACTTGGATGAGTGAGTCGCCGTCGGCCGTGCCGATGCCGTGGAGCAGGAGGTTCATGGCGGCCAAGCGGGCCGTCCCGTCGACGAGCTCATAGCCGTTGACCAAGCCCTTCTGCAGCTTGGCCCGTTGAGTCGGCGTCATCGATTCGGCGCCTTGCTCGGCAAACTCGTTGGCGACCAGGAGGAAGCCGGCGGTGCCGCAGGCAGGGTCGACGACCGTGTCGTCGACGGTCGGCTGGATGGCGTCGACGATCGCCTGGATGAGCGCACGCGGCGTGAAGTACTGGCCGGCGCCGGACCCCTTGTCTGAAGCGCCCTTGCTGAGCAGCTCCTCGTAGGCGTCGCCCTTGATGTCCGTGCCGGACTGCGACCAGTTCTCCTTGTCGATGAGGTCGACGACGAGGCGCTTGAGCTTCGCCGGGTCCTGGACGCGGTTCTGCGCCTTGCGGAAGATCGTCCCGATGACGCCGGGTTGGCGAGCCAATCCGTTGAGGATGCGCGTGTACTCGAACTCGAGCTGGTCACCTTGTGCGTCGAGCAGTCGCTGCCACGAGTACTCCTCGGGCACGATCTGCTGCGGCTTCCACTTCCGCGTGGCCCGCTCGTGGGCCATCTTGAGGAACAGGAGGTAGGTCAGCTGCTCGGTGTACTCGATCACTCCGACCCCGTCGTCCCGCAGGACATCGCAGTAGGACCACAGCTTGTCGACCAGCCGTCGAGAATTAGTCACTTCCATTCCTCCGCCACAAAGTCGCTCATCCGTCTTCCGGGTCGCGATCTACGACAAGCACACGACGCAGAGGCATGCGGCCCTTCCAACGCGCAGGGAGGGCGTCGTAATGAGACAAAGTCAGGTTCGTGACGTCGGCCCCCGAAAAGAGCCGTAGGTTCTGGCGTTCCCGCTCGAGTGCCACCGCGTCCGCACTGAACGATCCGAGGGTCACGAACAGACCCGCCTCGTTCTGAGACAAGGTCCCGATCAACTGCTGAACGTCTGGCCGACCGCGCGTCCCGGACGTGTGCTTGCACTGAACTTTGATGATCGGCGGCTCGATGCCCAACGGGTCGTTGTGTGCGATGACATCAATACCTCCATCTTGGGAGTACGGGGTGACTCTCGCTTGGTAGCCCATCGCACGCATCAGATCCGCGGTGAACTCCTCGAACTCACGATCCGACAGGTCAGTGAGCAGCACGCGGGCGATGAAGTCGCGCGTGTGCTGGTCAATCCGGTCAGCGTTCGGTTCGTCAGCCGCTGCCTGCTCATGTTTCGAGTCGGTTGAGGTACTCGGCTCCTTATCGAGCTCTGTCTCGAACGACTCGTCGTCGCTGGACGCCAAGTAGTCGCGGAAGACCTGATCGTGTTTGCGGACTTGGAAGAGGGTCACGGCGCTGCCGATCTCGTAGAGCGCAGACTGCGGAAAGAGGCTCCGGGCCACGCCGACCTTGCTCCACGCCACCTTGCGGCGATGCGGGTGCCGAGGCACTCCAGCCACGTACTCGTAGGGGCCTGAGACCACACCGAAATTGAGAGTGCCGTCCGGACGGTAGGGAGCGACGATCAGGTCGCCCTCCGCCATGTCGAACGCGAAGCGTCGCAGGACACCTGCCCAGACCGGCACGGCGCCGGGTTTCGCCGAGGGGTACTCGGACTGCACGGCGGCCTTCATGCGCGTCATGTCATCACCGATGGTTCGCAGGTCCGGCATCGCCTCCCATCCCACTGAGATGAACCCTTCGTCGACAAGCTCAGCGCCGAGGGCGTCGTTGTGGATGCCCCACATGGTCTTCATGGCTCGATGCCTTCCTCGCCTGGATTCACGCCTGCCCGCTCCTCGATGAGGTCAGTGTCCGCCTGCCGCCCGGTCAACTTCCCCTCGAACGCTGCGGTGAGTAGGGCCCTCCGCAAGGTGCTACCCCGGGCTGTCGCAACATGGATAGCGCTCCGAGTTCTCTGTAGGTGGTCGTCGATTTCCCGCAGGGCAGCGAATGCCGACTGCTGCGTGTCTAGGTCAGGGACGGGCAGTTCGAGGGAGTCGAGCTTGCCCAAGCTCAGGTTGTGCTGACCGGCGCTCGAGGCCGCCAGGCGCTCGATTCTCTCTCTTACGCTTGGCGATTCGAGAGCCAGATGCAGCCACTCGGGGGTTAGCAGGTCGCGATTGACCCTGTATCGAATGAGATAGGACGCGAACGCTGCATCGGTTGCCTCACCGACAACCGCGCTTCGCCCAATCAGTGAGCGGCTTCCGTTGGTCCGCACGATCAGGACGTCACCTTCCGCGACCATGGATCCCGTCAGGTCAACCTCGGGATCGATGGCGAACTTCATGTCGTCCAGGTCGATCGAGCCATCCGTTAGGTTCGGGATGCGTAGGACTCCAACTCCGCCTCCGTCGTAGCTGCACTTGACCGACGTCCCGTAATCCGCGGCCCTCTTTACCTCTCCGAGTCGGCGTTTAGGCCCGTCTATGAGTTGATGTAGTAGGGCCAGCCGCATCCCCGCGATGCGCTGCCTTGCACACTCCAACTCCCGCACGCCAGCGTCGAGGTGGGAGAGATGGTCTTCGAGGATCTCGACGATCCGCCGCTGTTGCTCCAACTCAGGGAACCACACGCGTTGTGCCCGGACTTCCCTGTCGAGCACAGCTGGGTAGCTGACTCCCTTTTGCATGGGCAGGATCTGGTCTTCAAAGTGCTTCGAGAGGGTGAAATAGAACAGAAAGGCGGGATCAATCGCTTCGGTCGGCCGCAGGACCGCGTAACCGGTAGAGGCGAACTCGCCGTCGAGATCGTCGGCGACTAGGGCGACCTTGCGCAGGTACGGCCGGACCGTTGAATACAGAGTGTCGCCCGCAGCAATGACCTGCCGGCACCGGCTGGGCGCTGCGGCGCTCAGCACTTCGGGTGCCGCATCCAAATGGGACCTAGGGCCCTCGAGCAACCCAATATCGACGTAGCGAACGTGCTCACGCCCAGTCGACGCGGGATCGACCTTGAGTGGTTTGCTCGTGACAGTGTCTATCGACCCGGAGGACCATCCTGGCGGAAATGGAGTCACGCGGTGAGCTCCGCGTTGAGTTGATCAAGGTAGGCCTCAGCACGGTCGCCGAGGTCGCGGAGGGCGCCGTCGACGCCGCCCTTGTCGGTGAAGGGGGCGCGGTCGAGGTCGTCGGCGGTGATGCCAGCGCTGGATGCGATCACGTCGACCATGCGGTCGAGCCACCACCTTTCAAGAGGCGAGAACGCGGTTCCCGACTGTTCCTGCTGAGCCAGCCACGCGGCATACCGCTCTTGGACGCGGGTGGCGTAAGGGACGAGTTCGTTGTCGAGGCCGACGGTATAGCGCAGCAGAGACACCAAGTCGGTGAGGGTGTGCCGGTCACTGTGCCTCACCTTGCCCACGTCGACGGCTTCGTACGCGGTCCAGATGATGTCGGGAGTCCAGTTGTGTGGCGGCCGGGAGATGCGGTCGGCGAGCTCTTGGATGTCCGCGAAGGCGATTCGCTGGACCTTGGCCTCGGTGATGACCTGGATCGCGGTGATCTCGTCGCGGTGCTCGGTCAGATATTCAGCCCACGACTCGACGACCGACTTGGCCCGGTTGGGGTCGACGACTCCATGAGCGTCGAGAAGGACGTCGACGCTGACCTCGTCGACGATCCGGTCGTGGGTGGCACGGAGTTCGAGGATCCGGGTCCTCAGGTCGGGGTTGGAGGCGAGTGGCGTGACTGCCTGCTCCAGCAGGTCCCGGCGTGCCCGGTCGGGGTCCGCGGCCCCTTCGAGCGCCTGAGCCTGGGTGTCCGGATCCACGGCATCCACCAGTGCGCGCACGATGTCACGAACGGAGCCGCCGGCGACCTCATCGAGCTCGGTGCGCTCCTCCGGCGTCAGTTCGAGCTCGAGCTTGGCCAGGCGTGAGGCGAGGGTTGCGGTCTCGTCCTCGGTGATGGTGAGGTTCGCGGCCTTGTCGAGGAGCTTCTTGAGTGGCACCGCCTTGTCGCGGTTCAGCGGCGGGTCGACGAACTCGTGCTCGGTGACCCCGACCGCGTCGACCATGACGAAGCGTGTCTTGGCGGTGGCGTCGGGCGTCACGGACTGGAAGTCGGCCGGGGCGATGGTGCGGGCGCCGCGGCCCTTCATCTGTTCGAAGTACTGCGCCGAGCGGACATCGCGCATGAAGAGGACGCATTCGAGCGGTTTGACGTCGGTGCCGGTGGCGATCATGTCGACGGTCACGGCGACCCGCAGAGTGGGGGACGTGCGGAAGGCCTGGAGGTGACCCTTGGGGTCCTTCGCGGCATACGTGATCTTGGCGGCGAAGTCGTTGCCCTTGCCGAAGACCTCACGGACGGTGGTGACGATCTCCTCGGCGTGGGCGTCGTCCTTGGCGAAGATCAGTGTCTTTGGGACGGTGGAGCGGCCGGGGAAGATCTCGGTGAAGAGCTTGTCTCGGAAGGTCTCCAGGACGAGGCGGATCTGCGACTTGGCGGTGACGGCGCGATCGAGCTGCTTGTGGGTGTACTCGAAGTCCTCTTCGATCGCCTCCAGCCGCTCCTTGCGGGTGCGGCGGTCGATCTTGGGAACGATGGTGCCGGCATCGATCTTGGAGCCACGGTCGCTAATCTCAGTGCGGATCCGATAGAGGTCAAAGTCGACGTTGACCCGGTCGGCAACGGACTGGGGGTAGGTGTATTCGGAGACGAGGTTCTGCCGGAAGAACGCGAACGTCTGCTTGCCGGGGGTGGCGGTCAGGCCGATGACGTGGGCATCGAAGTACTCGAGCACTCCGCGCCAGACGCCGTAGATCGAGCGGTGCGCCTCATCGACGATGACCAGATCAAAGGCCTCCGGAGGCAGGTCCTTGGAATACGTGACGGTGACGGGCGCATCCGGGACGTAGTCGTCCAGTCCTTGGTCATCGCCCTCGGTCACGTCGTTGCCCCGCAGGACCGAGTAGACGCGCTGGATTGTGGAAACGACGACGTTCGAGGAGCCGAGCATGCCGGCGCTGGTGAGCTTGTCGACGTTGTAGATCTCGGTGAATCGGCGCCCGTCGCCCGGAGTCCGGTAGTTCTGGAACTCGCCGATCGTCTGCTCGGCGAGGTTGTTGCGGTCGACGAGGAAGAGGATGCGGCGGAAGCCGCCGAACTTCAGCAGGCGATAGGCGAGCGTGACAGCCGTGAAGGTCTTGCCGGCACCTGTGGCCATCTGCACCAGGGAACGGTCGAAGTGCTGGTCGGCGAGGCTCTGCTCGACACCCGTGATCGCGGTGATCTGGGCAGGACGCAGCGGCGCCGTGTCGAGATCAGGGAGATGGCGGACCTTGCCGCGCCACGTCGGGTTGTCGGAGTCGGCTTCGGCGTCGCGCACGACCTTGGCCAGAGTCGCGGGTTTGGGGAAGTTGAAAATGCGCCGTGATCTCGGGTGTGGGTCGTAGCCATTCGTGAAGTGGGTCTCCGACCCACTGGCCTCGAAGACGAACGGCAACCGCCCATCGACAGTGACCGCTCTCAATTGGGCCTCTGCCGGCAGACCATTGGCGTACATCGCCGACTGCCACTCCACGCCGGAGAGCGTGGTCCCCTCGGGCTTGGCCTCGATGACCCCGACAACCTTCTTGTCGACGTAGAGCAGGTAATCAGCGCGGCCGTGGCCCGCCTTCATGACGACCTCTCGACAGGCCACCCCGTCGCTGGCGAACAGGTTCAGACTCTTCTTGTCCTGCACCGACCACCCTGCGTCGACAAGCTGACGGTCGATGAGCACACGTGCGCGCTGCTCGGCCGCCAGCTGCGGGTCGCCATTACCGGTATTCACTGATCGCAACCCTAAGGGTCGAGCAGCGTGGGCGTCCCGGTACCAGCCCTACTCGCCTTGGTTGGGCCCGTCTTCGGCCTCGATGGACTGCTCCACTGGCTCACCGGGGCCCGCGATCCGTTCCCGTTCCCTTTCCTCGGACCCGCCTTTCAAGAGTGCGCATCGCTCGAGCTCGGGCAAGTTCATGGCTTGGGCGAGCAGTGACACCAGAGCGTCGATCTGGGCTGATGCCGCCGCCGGGAACCTCAGGTGCAGGTCCGTGTCTCTGGAGATCAGGTCCACCAAGGATGGGTCGTCATTGACGACGGCCTTGGTCCACCGCACATACCGGATGTGATCGATGGGCAAATCGTGGCCGACTGAGCCCTCCTCGAGGAAGGCGACCGAGTCAGCAGTCAGCACGCGGCGGTCCGTGACTACGACAAGGGTTCTGGGAACCGCCTTGTCACGAGCCGTGGCCAGCCGTTCGCGAGCCTTGCCGAGGGCCTCGGCGACGAGGTGACCGACGGGCTCACGGTCGGACAGCCCCATGGCCCGAATGACGTCGTCATCGTCCAGGAACCATCGCAACACCCTGAGGTACGGCTCCAAGTCCACCCCGTTCTCGATGCAGAGCACGTCCGGGGGTTTCAGCGGTGGCGGTGGCGGATGAAGGGCCTCAGCAAGTGGACTGATCGACTGCAGCAGACTCGCTGCCGTGGTCCTGGCGACCTTCGCCTCGGAACGGGCGCGCGGGAGTGACTGCGAGAGCTTTTGACGGCCGGGGAGTTCAGCCACGAGCCGCAGCTCAAGGGTAAGTGCGTCAGTCAGCGATCGGATCTCGACCATCGAGGAGTCGATCTCAGCGCGTGTGTCCCGAGCAATCACTTCAACCAAACGCTGTTCGGTGGGATCGTCACGTCCGGCGGTGCGCGCCATCCCTGCGTGGAGCGCCTGCAATCCGGTCCAGGCCTTCAGGGACGACAGGAGGGCCGCCGTGTCTAAGGCGATGCTCTGCGCGTTGAATCGCAAGTAGTCACTCGTGGCTCGTGCGTCTCCAGATTCTAGTTGCTGGACGTGGTTGCGCACCTTTTCGCGGTGGAGCTCGTGTTGCTTCCAGAGCGCGGTCCCAGAGCCGGCAACGGTGTCCCAGAGGGACGGTGGGACGGACTCGAGTTCCTTGGCTCGGGCAACAGCCCGGTCGATCGTCATCAAGAGGCCCGCGAGCTCCGCTCGCTGATCGCGCTCAAAGGCTTCATGAACCTGCCGAGTCAGCGCCACGTTTGTCTTCACGAGGGAGGTGATCTCACTCAGCTGCAACTGAAGCGCGATCGTGGCAACCGCGGGGCCGATCGCGGCGGCAGTCTGTGCGGCTGTCAGTCCCGTAACGGGTATGAAGCGCGCCTGCTTCAAACCTTCCGAGGTGAGCACGGTCCCGAGATTGGCACCGTCCTTGACGGCCAGTTTCCCTCCAGATGCAAGCAAGGCGCTGGTCGCGTCGTTCACGCGGTACACCCCTTGAAGACTTGTCAGCGCCTGCCCCAAGTTTCCGGCCACGGTGGCCGTATTGCCGACCACGGAGAGCGCGTTCGACAACTGAGCGAGATCAGCTGGCGTGACAAAGCCGAAGTCCACAAGTTCAAGGTCGAGCGGGCGCGGTCCGAAGACTACGGCCACCCCGGGGGCTATCTCCGCGATCACCGTCTCCGCGGCACCCTCAGGGTGTAACTCCGACAGCTCACCGTCAGTGCCCGCCACCACTGGAACGTCAGCAGCGTCGCGGCGATCGGGCGAGTCGGACGATGAATTCACCGGTTCCTCTTCTTGTCGAGCGATCCAGGGCGTACTTACTTGTGCTGTCCGCTGGACATCTCACGACGCAACAGTTCACAGCGGTCCTTCGGCACCACCGTAGACGCCGATCACGTTCGCCGTCCGGCGACCACGGCTACTCACGCAGATGGTCGCCCGATGCCTGTCGCTCGCGGTCGAATGCCTCGATGATCGTGCGGCAAGCAAGGTCCAGCTCGTTGTAGGCATGGATGTGGAAGCGCGCGTCCATAGCAGCGGGCGCGACTTCGTCGAAGGATCCGAGGAGTGAGCGCAGGTCTTCGATCGCAGCTGCCAGGTCGGGGCGATTGTTACGCTCGTCGATACCACCACCGTCTATCACCTGCCCAGCGTGCCGCAAGTCTCCAGCCTTGTCGGTGGCGTCTGAGTTTATAACGGCATGGACGAAACCTGGACCTGCCGAGACCTTCCTGTGCTCACTACGATCGTGGAGGTATTCGAGCGCACGGGACGCGTGATGCACCCGAATGAGATCGTTGAGCAATCTGGTTTGGGCGCTGACCAAGTGGAAGCCGCGTTGCGCGCGCTTGAGAGCGAAGACCCGCCCTTCATCTCCAAACTCGAGCGTCGTGCCTCGGGCGGGATCAGTCTCGTGGGACGTCCCACAGGCCACGCCAGGCGCGCCGTCGGAGCATGGCCGACCCCTGACTCCATCGCAGACCGACTCGTCAGCGCCCTCGATGAGGCGGCGGAGCGAGAAACAGATCCCGAGCGGAAGGGCTGGCTCCGGAAGACGGCCGCCTACCTCGGCAGCGCCGGACGCGACCTCGCGGTCGAGATCGGAGCGAGTGCGATCAACCGCCAGATGGGGATGTAGGGCAAGCCGCGAGTCCCAGAATGCGTCGCAGTCGTCCCGAAATCGCGAGCGGAGGTGGCCGATCTGTCCCACGTGTCCCGAACTCGTGGGTACTTCCCAAAGTCGCTCCCGGCTGACATTCGACGCGGCCGGCAATCAGGGGTGCTCGCGCAGGTAGCGGCCGAAGTGGGGGACGGTGAAGGCGACTTTGCCGCGTTCGGTCGAGTAGATCAGGCCCTTCTTCAGGAGGGCATCACGGGCGGGAGAGAGCGATTGTGGTTGCTTCGCAAGCCATTTCGCGACGTCAGCCGTGGCCATGGCGTCGAGTTCGATCGTCAGGCTGGAGCCGTATGCCGCGGAGCCCGAGTCGCTCTCGACCGGCCCGCCGACGACCGCGCCGTCCAGGTCGACCAGGGCGACTGCGGCCATCGCGCGCAGGTAGTCGCGCTCGGCGGGCGTGGCGCGTTCATACCGGCTCCCGAAGAAGCCGACGGCGAGTTCGGCCTCGGCGCGCGGGACCGCGACGCGGACATCGTCGGCCGTGATCGGGGTCGCAGGCGCGACATCCCAGACTTCCTTGCCGTATGCCTGGATGAAATAGGGATATCCGCCAGTCACCGCATACATGTGGTCGAGGGCGTCCGGGGTGAAGGCGGCGCCCTCGTCCGCGGCCGGCACGCTCAGCGCTGCAGCGGCGGCGTCACGCTCTAGGCGATCGATGCGGGCATACCGGAATAGCCTCTCGGAGTAGGACTTTGAGGCCGAGAGGACGGCCGGGAGGTGGGGCAGCCCGGCGCCGACGACGAGGACGGGCAGCGAGGCCTGAGAGATCTCGTGACAGGCCGCGCATAGCGCCGAGATGTCCTCAGGCCCGAGGTCCTGCATCTCGTCGATGAAGATCGCGACCCCCCGCCCGAGGTCGGCGGCGAGGCCGCCGATATCGGTGAGCAACTCGACCAGATCGATCTCGATATCGCCCGAATCCGCCCGCCCAGGAACGGCACTCGCGTCGATGCCGGGATTCCAGCGGTCCCGCAGTTTGGCATTGGGAGCCGTCTCGCGCTGCGCGAACGACTTGACCACCCCGAGCACGTGGGCGACCTGATCCGCTTGCGTATGCCCGAGTTCCCGCACGGCGACATGCGCCGCTGCCGCGATCGGCCGCCGCAAGGTCTGATCGGGCCGTGCCTCGAACTTCCCTGTGCCCCAACCGGCTCGGACGGCTTGGCCGCGAAGGGCATTGAGCAGCACCGTCTTTCCGACACCCCGCAATCCGGTCAGGATAAGCGAGCGCTCGGGGCGCCCTTTTGCCACCCGCTGCAGCACCACGTCGAAGGTCTGTAGCTGCTCATCGCGCCCGGCGAGCTCGGGCGGGCGCTGGCCGGCGCCGGGGGCATAAGGGTTCCGGATCGGGTCCACGCGGGCATCGTATGCGGGCGTCTAAGAATTACGTGAGAGCACGACATACACGCGCGTGGCGCGGAACTCATGGACTCGGGGTACGCAGGCGTGGGGAGTGTGCGCGCCCCAGGCGCCCGCGTGACGCCGAACCCGTGGACACGGCATACGCGCCCTGCCTATATTCATGACTAGTCAACGAGTTGTCTAAGGAGCATGTCATGCACGCCTTCCGAGCGGCCGTCGAGGCGCGCGATCTCGACGCCATTGCCGACCTGCTGGCCGATGACGTGCGTTTCACGAGCCCGGTGGCGTTCACGCCCTATGACGGCAAGCCGATCACGGCAGCGATCCTGCGCGGGGTCCTGCGGGTGTTCGAGGACTTCCACTACGTCCGCGAGATCGTCGATGCCGGCGGGCGAGACTCCGCGCTCGTCTTCGAGGCGACGGTGGACGGCAAGGTCGTGAACGGCTGCGACTTCATTCGCACCGATGGCGACGGCAAGATCGTCGACCTCATGGTGATGGTGCGCCCACTGCAGGGCGCCCACGCCCTCTCGGCCGCCATGGGTGAGCAATTCGGCCGGATCCAGGCCGAGGCGATCGCCGAGCTCGCGGCTAGGCAACGGATTGACTAGTCAACGCCGCCTAGGCTGACGTGATGGCGCTGCGCAACGCGATTCTGGCCACTCTTCTCGACGGCGAGTCGTCGGGCTATGACCTGGCCAAGACGTTCGACGGCTCGATCGCCAACTTCTGGATGGCCGCGCCCCAGCAGCTCTACCGCGAGTTGGAGCGCATGGAGGCCGACGGTCTGGTCGAGGCGCGTCTGGTCGAGCAGGCTAAGCGGCCCAACAAGCGCGTTTTCCAGCTGACACCTGCGGGGGTCGATGCTTTGCGCGCGTTTGCGGCACAGGAGGCCAAGCCGTCCGCCATCCGAGACGACCTGCTCGTGCAGGTACAGGCCGTGGACATCGTGGAGCCCGATCTGGTCAGCGGGCACCTCGTCGAGCGGTTGGCCATCGCCCGAGAGAGGCTGCAGCGTTTCGAGCAATTGCGCGATCGGCTGCTGGACGGCCGCGAAGAGGACTCCTTCCTGCACACGGCGACCCGGATCGGCCCTTATCTGACGCTGCGCCGGGGGATCACTTTCGAGCGCGAGAACATCGAATGGTTCGCGTGGGCGATCCGCGTGCTCGATGCGCGAGGGCCCGCCTGCGACTGATGCCTCCGGCGATTAGCAGGCAAGAATTCTTGGCGCGCACCTTGTGAATCGAACGTATGTACTATAATCTTCCTTCAGGTGGGTCACAGGGGTGACTCTCAGCAGGGTCGTTTGGCGGGGGTTGAGATGGGCGAGGCAGCGGTGCTGACGGCTATGACGCCGGTCGATTCGTCAAGCCCATGGGTCCGGGCAAATGATCTCGCGGGCGGGTTGAACCGGCTGTATGCCGCTTTGGTCGCCGTGACGGTGTCAGTCATCGCGGCGGATGACTGGGGTGCGCATGGCGGAGTCCGGTCGCCAGAGCACTGGCTGGCACTGCGGGCTGGACTGGCTGCCGCGACGGCGAGGCAGGTGGTCGCGCTCGCTCGGCGAGCGAGCATGCTGCCGTTGATGATTCGGTTGCTCGATGAGGCCGTCTCGCGCGCAGATCGTTACCGCATTTACCTCCACCTCGACATCGGCGGAGCGTGGCTCAACGCTCGCGGCGCGATCCCGCGACACCTCGCCGATCGGTATGCCTGCATCAGCGCGCACGCTGTCATCCTCGAACGCGACGGCAAACCCGTCAACGTCGGACGCACCCAACGCGGGATTCCGGCTCGGACCCGCCGCCTGGTCGAAGACCGCGACCGGGGCTGTGCCTACCCCGGTTGCCCGGCGACCCGGTTTGTCGAGATCCATCACCTCCACCATTGGGAAGACGGCGGCGGCACCGACTACGACAACCTGATCTGCCTCTGCCCCCACCACCAGACCGGCCACCACCAGGGTGCCTTCACGATCACGCCCGCCAAGCCGACCTCTAGCGCGGGCGCGATCGCCGCCGACGACCGGCATCACGGCGGCAGCGCGCGTCACCGCGACGGTGTGTTGTGCCCCTTCGTTTTCCACGACGATCGGGGCCGACCGATCCAGGTCCAACCCCCACCACCTCGTCCCGACTCGGCGGCTGGCCGCGCTGCGGACGTCGAGCAGGCCGCGCCTACAAGCCACTGGGCGAGCCGAACGGCAGGCGCGAGTTATCGCGGCCCGCTCGGCGAACACCTCGACCTGAACTGGGTCCGCTTCTATCGCGATTCCGAGCGCCATCGCTTCGCGGCGCCTGACTGGGCAGCGACGCCGGGCCCTTTGGGGTGACGTACTACCGCGACTCCGACGAAGACCACTCCACTCTCACGCCGCGCATGTCGCGTGGTTGCGGACCCAGGGACTCGGACCGGTCGTTAACCAATGTGGCTGCCGAGCGCCTGATCGAGGCGACGGGAGAGCGCCATGACGTGGACTTCCGACGCGGACTTCCGAAGGTCCTACCCGTTCACGCTTTGGCAGACTCCGAGGCCGAAGGGGCGTACGGACTGAGCCGGTCATGGACATTCCGGATCGCCGCAAGTTGCGCGCCGGTCGCCTCGGTGATCTCACGTAACCATCCGATCAACGGGTCGTTGATCCCGTGTTGATCGGTGCCGCTTCCGTGGAACGCATCCAGCCCGGCCGCGACCAACAGGACCGATCCTCGACACCGGCGTCGACACCCTGCGGCGTCCACCAGATACGGCCGGCCGGCGTCAGATCCCCAGCGCAATCAGGATCAGCGCGGCCAATCCGACCAGGCAGACCAGCGCCGCCAATCCGAGGACCTCCTCGGCCGCGCTGCCGTGCCCGTCCAACACTTCGAGCCGGCGCCGACGGCGCAAGACCTGCAACCCGAAGGCCGCCACCACGCCCAGCCCCATCGGCACGACGGTGGCCAGACCGTGCGCGGGGATCCACCGCAGAAACAACCCAGTTACCGTCAACACCGCCAGCATGGTGCGACCCCACGACAGATCCGATCGCTCTCGAGCCAGCCCGCTGTCCCCGTCCCAGGGACTCGCGGCGGCCCGGCTCATGAGGGTGCCAAGACGATCGAGACCGCGAGAGCGATGGCGGCGAGAGTGACGCCGATGGCGAGCACGAAGCCGATCGGATTCAGCGGCAACGGCCGGCCGAGGCGCATCGACCGCTCCAAAGTCACCCAGCGATAGGCGGCGGCCGCCGAGATCGCCATGCCCAGGCAGACCAGTCCAAGGGCGAGGGCACGGCGCGCGACCAACGCGATCGCATCCCCGGCGAAGGCCTCGACCGCCACCCCGCCACCGAGGAGTGTCAACGCGGTGCGGATGTAGGCAAGGAACGTCCGCTCGTTGGCCAGGCTGTAGCGCGGATCGGGCTCGCGGCCAGGGCCGAGGATCCGCCGCTCCATTCGCCCGAGCCGCCCCACCGGCTCGGCGGTCAGCGCGGCCAGGGTCGCCGGGCTGGGTGCGGGGTTGGTGCCGTGGTCCTTGGGGTCGGCTTCATGAGCACCCTGGGCAGGCGCCTGACCCCCGTCCGAGATCCCACCAGCACCCCGGGACATCAGGAGGCGGTGCTCTCGCCCCGCACGCGGATCAGATGCCGCGCGACTCCGGGCAGCCACCCGGTCTCCCCACGCATCCACCGCGACGCCACGAGATTGCCCGGCACGACGACGAAGTCGCCCTCACGCTGGTCCGCGATCGCCAGATCGGTCCCGAAGACATCGGTCACGATGCGCCACCGCAGGTCCGTATGCCGCGTCAGATGCTCCCCGAGCCCGATCGCGAACTGCTCGACGAGGGCATCGTGGTTCTCCCGCTTGCGCTTAGCGGTGTCGCGCCACGCGGCATAGGTCGCGTCATACGCCGCACCCATCGCGTCGAGGTCGGCGATGTCCACGCCGGCCGAACCGAGCGCGGCAAGTCCGGCCGCGATCCGTGCGCGTTCTTGCTCACCTAGGCCGCGGTCGCGGGGCCGCAACGGCCCCATTCCGTCACCGTCAACGAGGCTGTCATCGGTGTCGTGGAAGCGGCTCACACCCGCGTTTGCCTCACCCGCCGACGTGTCGCCTTCGCCATTGCCCGAGCGCCGAAAGAGCCCCATAAGCCCACCTTAGTGAAGCAGCCGCCCCTTCGCCGGGGCCCGCTACTTCACGTATGCCGTGTCCCCGTCCCCCACAAGCGGCTTGCCCGCCGCGGCCCACGCCAGCGTCCCGCCGGCCACATTGACCGCGTCGAAGCCATTGCCTTCCAACCACGCGACAACGCGCGCCGATCGGCCGCCGGAACGACAGATCACGAACACGGGATCGGTGTCCGGGAGGTCGCCCAGTCGAGCCGGCAGCTCGGTCATCGGAATGTGCACGGCCCCGGGAGCACGACCGGCGGCCCACTCGTCGTTCTCGCGCACATCGAGGATCCGAGCATCATCGGGCAACTCCGCGACGGTCACTTCACGCATTTCGTCCATGGCGACATTCTCCTCGGTGGGTCTCATGGCTCAGGGCCGCACTGGCTCGGCTGATGCATCCGACGAGCGCCGAACGAAGTCGGCCAGATCGGCACTCTGCCTCACCCGCGACTCCTCGTGGACATACATCATGTGTCCGGCGGGGTAGTAGGCCCGCTCGATATTGCCGCGCAGCGCCTCCGGCAGGCGCAACTTGGCCAGCACCTCCTCGGCCGCTGCCGGCGGCGTGGCCCCGTCGTAGATCCCGAAGGCCACGTGGACGCGCAGGTGCGGGTTCGCGCGCATCGCCCGCTCCAGCAGGGGCGAGACGTCGATCGGCCGCCCCTCGAACTCCTGGTACGACCACGGGTGCACGCGGTCGGTGATGTGCTCATACCGCAGGTCGTTCTCGTAGCCGAGCTCGGCGCGCACATAGTGGTTGATGGCGCTGGCATACGCGCCGTCGATGGCGTCCATCGATGGGTCGGCGTCCATGCTCTCGGCGATCGCGCTCGCCGCCGGTCCGTTGAAGCGCGCATCCAGCCGCCCGACCGTCAGTCGCTGATCGCGCAGCAACTCCCCGAAATAGCGCCAGTGCTCGATCCGCAGATCGGCCCGGTCGACATAGTCCGGGCTGAGCCCGGTCAGGCGCGCCAATGTCGCCACAGCAGCCGTTCGCTCATCGCCGGTCAGGCGCGAACCGCGCGCCAGCACATAGGGATAGTCGCGATCGGCGTATGCCTGCGCCTCATCGACAACCTCCTCCAACGTCCGTCCGGGGTGCTTGCCGTGCCGGTGCGCGGTCGCCGCATAGAAGGGCAGATAGAGCGCGTGCGCTCGGTCATTGCGCTGCTCCTCGAAGTCGATCGAGCTCAGGTCGAGCACACTAGAGATCAGCACCAGCCCGTTGAGATACATCCCGAACGTGCTCTGCAGGTGCTCGGCGAGCGCGGTGCCACGAAGCGTGCCATAGGACTCGCCGATGACGAACTTCGGTGCCAGCCAACGCTTCTCGCGCGATGTCCAGAGGCGGATGACCTCGCCGATCGACGCGATGTCGCCGGTATAGCCGTGGAAGGGTTTGGGCTTGCCACCTGATACCGCGCGCGAATAGCCCGTCGACACCGGGTCGATGAACACCAGATCGCAGTGCGCCAGCAAGGTCTCGGCATTGTCGATAAGCCTGTATGGCGGCGCCGCCGGCGCGTCGACATCCCCGGCGAGCACTCGGCGCGGGCCGAGGAGGCCGAGGTGCAGCCATACGCTCGAGCTCCCGGGGCCGCCGTTGAAGACGAAGGCCACCGGGCGCGTCGACGGATCGGTGTCCGCGTCGCCGTCGGCGACATAGGACGTCAGGAAGACCTCGGCAACGGGCTGATGACCGGCGAAGACACCGTCCTCGTACTTCTCCTCGCGCAGCACGACGCGTCCGGCGGTTGCCTTGTAGGACAACGACTTTCCGTCAACTGCGATCGTATGCCGTGTCGTCACCACATCGTCGACCGGCTCGGTGGCGGACGCAGTCGTCCGGGTCTCCTTGACGGTTGACGTCCGCGTCGAGGTCACGGCCGGCGGTCCGTCCGGGCCAATCGACGCAGGGGGCAGCGGTGCGTCGTCGGGACTGGTCCGAGTGTCGTCAGGCATCTGGCTACCCTACGAGCGGCCGAGCCGAGATGCCGGGTGAATGGCCGAGATGACCGGGGCGAACTGGGGCGATTCATCGTGCCGGCCGCGCAGCCTGAACCAACCCACTCGCGACGGCATGAATTTGGACGTTCGACGGGGGAAGGGAGGCTATTTGAGGAACTTGGAGGTGCGGCGGTCGGCGAGGGGTTTGCCGCCCGTCTGGCAGGTGGCGCAATACTGCAGCGAGGAGTCGGCGAAGGAGACCTCGCGGACCACGTCCCCGCACTCGGGGCAGGCCTCGCCGGTGCGGCCGTGTACGCGCATACCGGCGCGTTTGGCGTCCTTCAACTCGGCCGCCGGCTTGCCCGACGCCGTCGCCACGGCCGAGGCCAGCGTCTCGCGCATCGCCTCGTAGAGCCGCGCCACAGCATCGGCATCCAAGCTCGACGCCAGCGCGAAGGGCGACATCTTGGCCACGTGCAAGATCTCGTCGGAGTAGGCATTGCCGATCCCGGCGATGATGCCCTGGTCGCGCAGCACGCCCTTGATTTGCGCGCGGCGGCCACCGAGGATCGCGGCGAGGTGGTCCTGCGTGAAATCCGCTGCCATCGGGTCCGGGCCCAGGCTGACGATGCCCGGCACCTGGTCGGGGGCGCCGACGATATAGGCGGCCAGCCGCTTCTTGGTGCCGGCCTCGGTCAGGTCGAAGCCCGATCCGTCATCCAGCCGCACCCGCAACGCGATGGGGGACTTCCCTGGTCGAATCACCGTCTGCGGCAAGGCATCCGACCACCGCAGCCAGCCGGCGCGCGCCAGGTGGAAGATCAAATGCGTTCCGCCGCAGTCCATATCGATGAACTTCCCGAAGCGTGCGACGCCGTCCACCGGGGCGCCCACGAGGGCGTCCGGGGGCGGGTTGAAGGTCTTCAACACCGAGATTGATCCCAACTCGACACCAGTGATCGCCAGATCCCTTGTGCGCGAACGCAAGAACTCGGCCAGGGCTTCGACTTCGGGCAACTCAGGCATCGCGCGACCTCACTCTTCGACGACCACATCGCTGGGCACCGGCAACTTCCCGAGTGCCACCTGCAGCAGCCGCAACAAGCCGTAGCCGTCGCTCGCGCGGCAGATCGGCACCTGCGCCAGCCGTCGCCGGTTCGGCCCCAGCTCGTCATTGGCCAGCGGCGTGAAGTGCGAGAGCAGTTGCTCGGTCGCGGACAGGCGCCGGATCGCGATCGCGCGCACGCGCTCGGGCCGTTGCTCGGCGAACTCGCCATAGATCGCCGGGTCGTGCTGACCGTCGTCCCCGACAAGCACCCAGACGATATTGGGCAACTCGCGGGCCAGTCGATGCAGCGCCGCCCTCTTGTGGTCCTGGCCGCTGCGGAACCAGCCGGTGTTGGTCGGCCCCCAGTCGGTCATCAGCAGGGGCCCGAGCGGATAGCCGCGCGAGCGCAAAAAGCGCGTCAGCGTCGGCACCGTGTTCCACGCCCCGGTGGAGACATAGATGATCGGCGCGCCGGGATTCTCGGCGAGCAGGTCGCGATACATCGTCGCCATGCCGGGCACCGCCGACCGCGTGCCTTCGTGGCGCACAAAGGTGTTCCAGGCGGCAATCAGGGGCCGCGGCAGCATCGTCTTGATCACCGTGTCGTCGATATCGCTGACGATGCCGAGGGTCTCATCGGGGTCGATCACCAGGACCGGCGCGCTGGCGTCCCGGGCTCCGGCGGCGCCGATCGTCGCCTCGCGCCACCCGGGCGCCAGGCCGTGGTCGGCGATCGTGACATCGAGAATACCCGCGCGGTCGGTGCGCGTATGCACGGTGCGTTCGCCGATCGTTATGCGCACCGGGACCCCGATCGCCGGGGCGGTGAAGAAGGAACGCCAGCCCCGGCGGGCATACATCGCGTGGTGCAGTTCGAGATCGCTCGCGGTCGCGTCGGCCGACTCCGGGTCTCGGCGTCGCGACATCAGGGTGCGAGCGAGAATGCGCACGCTGCCGGTCGACCCATACCCGGTGTAGGTGATGATCTGGGTGCCGTAGCCGCGGTCGCTGAGGGCGGCCATCTTGAGGCGATTCCACCGATCCTCGATGAGGGCGGCGGCGTGCGGCGAAGCCATGGGTGAAGCCTAATGTCCGGCCGTGGCAGGCTGGGCCCGTGCCGCATCCTCTCGCGAGCGTCCTGCGCGCTGCCGCCGTGGGACGTTGGCCGGCCGCCGACGGCGGCTGGACGACCTTGCCCGACTGGCGTCCTGGCGTCGGTGCGGTCGTGGCGTTCACCGGGCACGCCTACGTGTGCAGCGACCGGCAGCCTGCTCTGGAACGATTAGAGGCCTTGGGCTGCAACGGATTCGGTGGCGCGACACTGCCCGCGGTGGCCATGGAGTTGGCCGGCCCCCACGGTTGGATCGACTGCCTCGACGTTCTCCTGATCGCTCACGGCCGCGGCCTGCAGACCCCGGCGCTCCGGGCGCGACCGGATCTGGCGGACCATCCGCGCGCCGTGCACGCGCGGCTCACCCGCGGCGAGGTCACCACCTTCGGGTATGCCGATCCCCACCGCCGCGATGTCGCCACCGTCGGGCAGGGGCCGGGTGACCTACCGATGATCGGCGTCGAGGTCGACGAGCCCGGGCGCGGCTCGCGCATCTTCGCCGACGTGCTCGACCTACTCCCCCCGGATCTGGTGCTCGCATCGGTCGCTCCGGGCAATGCGCGCTCCCTGCGTGCGGCCCTGCGTGCCGGGTTCAGGATAATCGGGTCCGTCCAGTTGTTCGTCCAGGCCGCCGAAAGTGATGGTTGACCGCGTTGCGCATCTCGACCATGGGGTGTCGCTGGGATGTCGACCTGAGCCGGGTGCGTCCGGAGGTCGCCGACCGGCTCAGGCAATTATGGGCCCATGCCAATGTCGAGACGGCCGACCGATCCGAGCCCGAGGACTTCCCTCGAGAACTGATCGCCAGCCACCTCGGCGATCCCGTGGGCGCCGAGGGCGGGCCGATCCTCGACGAGAATGTGGTCACCGCGCCCTACACCTTCTCGACCGCGATCACGCTGGCGTCGATCCGGGCCCAGTCGGGTCGATTGACGCTCCTGCACAGTGCGGCGCTGGCCGAGCCGGCCACCGGTGCGGGCGTGATCCTCGTGGCCGAGTCCGGTACCGGGAAGTCCACGGCGGCGCGCACGCTGGGCCGCGAGTTGGGCTACCTCAGTGACGAGACCGCTGTCATCCGCGACGACCTGACGTTGATCGGACACCCAAACCGCCTCTCCCTGATCCCCGCTCCGGGCCAGCCGAAGATCGAGAAGTCACCGGGCGAACTCGGGTTGCTTCCCGCACCGCCCGACCCCTGGCTCGCTGCGACAATCCTCTTGTGCCGCAAGCCGGGTCACGGTGTCCCGACGCTCGAATCGGTGCCGCTGCTCGAAGCCATGGCCGAGACCATCCCGCAGTCATCGGCGCTCCCCACCCAGGACCGCCCGCTGGCAAGCCTCGCCCGCGTCCTGACCGCGGGCGCCGGCGTCCACCGCCTGACGTATGCCGAGATCGCCGGCGCCGCGCCACTGATCCATGCGCTGCTGGCGGGCATTCCACGCGGCAGCAACAACGGGGCCTACTGGCAGATTGTCGATCCCGCTGAGGGCCGCCGCACCGAGCCGTGGACGAGCACACCCGCGGCGGACGACGCGATAGTGACCGAGCACACCCGTATCACCCGTGCCCGGTATCTGGATGCCATCGACGACGGTGTCGACGTGTTGGTGCTCAACGGCCCGAACCCGATCCGACTGCTCGGTCTCGGCAGCACGATCTGGCGCGCGTGCACCGCTGAACTGACCGTGGCGGAGGCGACCGCCACGGTCGTCACCGAGCACGGCGAGCACCCTGACGCGCCCGAGCTCGTCGCGGAAGCGGTGCACTCGCTGCTCGCGAACGGCCTCCTCGAGACGCTCTAGCCCCGCGCTCAGTTGCGGCCGGTGCTCGCAGCGGCGACCAACGCCTCGAAGAGCCGCGGGTCGCTACCCATCTCCGGATGCCACTGCACGGCCACCCGGAAGGGAGCGTCGGGATCCTCCATCGCCTCCAAGGTGCCGTCGGCCGCCCACGCGGCGGCGGCATACCCGGGATGATCGGCGACCGCCTGGTGGTGATAGCTCGGCACGTTGACCTCGGGGCCGAGCAGGGCGCGCAGACGGGTGCCGTCGACCGTGGCGACGCGGTGATCGGCATAGGTCCCGCGGGCGATCGAATGGCCGGTATGCCCGACCACGTCCGGCAGGTGCTGGATGAGTGAGCCACCCGCGGCGACGGCCATGACCTGCATTCCGCGGCAAATGCCCAAGACCGGCAACCCCGAGGCCGAGGTGGCTGTTGCGAGAGCGAGTTCAAGCGCATCGCGGTCGGGGCGGGCGTCCTGGACGAGCGGGTGGGGCCTCGCGGCATACCGGCTCGGCTCGACGTCGGCGCCGCCGGCGATGATCAGGCCGTCGACGCGGGCGAGCACCGCCTCCGCGAGCGGCAGGTCGGCGTCGGCGCGCGGCGGGATGAGCAGGGCGATCCCGCCCGCGGACTGGACCTGATCGACATACGCCTGCGGGAGAACCGCGGAGCGCAGGCCGGGCCAGTCGCCGCGATCGACGAGCTCGACATAGGTGGTGATTCCGATGACGGGACGCACGGCGACGACTTTAGGCCAGCAGCCGAGCGGTCAGCGGCGAATGGCGCGCGCATACGGGCCGGGCGCCTCACTGCTGACGCCGAGGGACATCGCGACGGCCGCCCACGTCGGCGGGTAGGGCTCGTCGGGGTGAACCCGCAGCCAGCCCTGCTCGGTGGCACCGAGCACCCGGCCGAAGCCGGCGAGTTGGGTGGCGAGGGCGCGCGCCTTGGGTGTGCGGATCGGGCGGCGGCGCTCGGCATAGGTGAACACCCACGCCAAGAACAACAGGAAACCCATGCCCGCTGCCAATGGCATCGCGAAGGTCCAGTAGCCCTCGAGGAACATGTTCGCCGTATAGACGCCGAGGATGAAGCCGAAGCCCAGGCACGCCGCCGACCACAGGCGCGGGCCGTAGCTCGCATAGTCGGGGCGGTGCCGAAACCACCCGCGGCCCATCGCGTCGGCATAGAGCGTCGAGAGTGCCCAGTCACGGTTTTCCAGCGGCTTGGTCAGCTCGCCGTGCCCGAGCACGGTGATCAGGCGCCGCTGGAACTCGCTGATGCCGCTGCGGTCGGCACCCGCTTTGACGGTGACCCGGACCTTCGGGCGTTCGATCGCGATGACGCCGCGTGCCTCGAGGTCGAGCAGGGCGGCAGCGATCGCTCGCTCCGGTTGGCCGTCGAACCGCAACACCGCCATCTGCTCCGGAGTCAGGTCGGCCGGCAGGTCGAACTGGACGACGGCATTGCGCAGCCGGTCATCGACTCGGTTGGTGGGTCCGTCCAGGAGTGGCCGGAGGTTGGGCGGCGTGTCGGCGGCCTGGTCGTCGCGTCCGGCGACCCGGGCATGCAGGGCGACCGGGATCGCGATGGCAATCGCCGCGATGAGGATGCCGATCGAGAGGGCGAGGGCCATGGGCAGGAAGTCAACGACGTCGTCACTGTGCGCGACCTGCGACCAGGAGTCCGACGCGCGCATGACGCTCGCGAGCCGTCCGCCGTCAAGCATGCCGGCCATCGTCGATCTCCTCCAGCAGGGTCCGAGTGGCGATGGCGATGACCAGCGGGATCGCGACGGCCGCACCGACCGCGGGGATCGCCACGCCGGAGTCGTTGATGAAGAAGCCGATAACCATCACGATCAGCCATCCGATCAAACCCGGGCGCAGCGTCGGCACCCGCTCGAAGGAGCGGTGTAGGGCCCTCGAGCCCCAGGACGTCGGCCGCAAGAGCACATAGATCACGAAAACCAGGGCGAAGGGCACGAGGATCGACAACTCCGAGCTGATGAGGATCCCGAAGTTCTGCTCCGCCTTGCGGATGACGATGTTGAGGGCTTGGCCGCTGCCGATCTCGTCGAAGAAGCGTCCGAGATGGCTTTGGCTCTCCGGTGCGCGCCGGGAGTCGAGGAAGCCGACGAGAACAAAGAGTCCCGCGGTGATCCCCCCGATGAGCACGGCCCGTTTCCAGGTCATCGCGATGCCCAGCAGGGCCAAGGCGAAGTAGGCGACACCGGGCAGATAGGCCGGCGGGCCGCCCCCGTCGGCGCCCCAGGCCGGGTTGCCGTCCACGATCACGGTGACCAGAGCGATCGCGATCACCGCAGCAACCGCCGCGAGCCGCCCGCGAATGCGCAGCAGCCAGGCGGAGACCGCGATCGCCAGCATGAGCGAGGCGGTGACGAAGATCGAGAAGGTGACATTGCCCATACCGTAGAAGCGCCCACCGACAGTGGGCTGCAGCCCCATCAGCGAGGAAATCTGCAGCCGCGAGCCGGTGATCACGTCGGCGGCGAGCACGGCCACCGTGGCCAGGGCAACCACCCCCACCGGACCCATCAGGCGTCGCCCCCAGGGCGGGATCAGGGCCGCCGCGGCGATCAGGGCGACGAAGAGACCGACCGCACCCACGATCGCCGGAAGGGTCGCGCTCGCCCGCCACCAGGGCAACAGATTGGCCAGGAAGGTCGCGGCCGGGACGGCGGCTGCGGCGACAGCGATGATCTGCACCGCCCGGATGAGGCGGGCCCGCGTGGCCAGGCTCGCG
>Ga0209174_10000356_pt1 | contig 35435 bp, 37 predicted proteins | sample JI91814BDNA_FD_187505 | JGI IMG/M metagenome (GOLD analysis project Ga0209174, IMG submission 187505) | Wastewater effluent complex algal communities from Wisconsin, to seasonally profile nutrient transformation and Carbon sequestration -... | ecosystem: Engineered > WWTP > Effluent > Algae...
TTTACTTCAGTCACTAGAGAATTAAACGTACGCATGTTTTGATTCGAAACAGAGGTAAGGTTTTGGATCAATTCAGAAAAGAGCGTTTCTGTTTGGGCGCGCATTTCTCTGTTCTCGTCTGCAATGCTTTTCACATAGGATGTCATATTTCCTAGTGCTTGATTCAAAGCACTCATGTCAACCTCAAATCTGGGATTGTCTAAATTGAGTACCGGAGCAGGAACAGTCACAGTATTTCCATCTATTTTAAGCTCTCCTTCAACTTTGTAATTGTTTGTAATTGTTTGAGTCACGGGGACTGTAGGATCAAGAGTAATCTGGAACGAAGGGTTTTGTATATTTACTCCTGCAATATTTACGGGGGTATTAGGATTCAATGTCGCGTTTTCAATACTGAGGTTTCCTGCGTCAATCGCCACATCTCCAGCGAATTGGTTGTCCCCTCCTTGAACAGAAACACCCCCAGTGAATTGATTTCCTCCCTGGACATTGATATCTCCAGTAAAGGTCGTTGTTGTTGGACCACTTTGTTGTGGTACTTGAGGCGATACATACCCAGATCCAGGTACTCCATTCAAAGGAGGAAGGTCGCTTCCCACAATTTTAACATTTAACACTCCAGGTGCATTTTCCCAAGGGTTATTAAACACTGGTTGGAATTCAATCGGTTTTCCTTGTATAAATGGGTTTAGGTTCAAATTGTGCATGAGCTTAGTACACTGTTCAATCAGTTGTTTCATTTCTTCGTCTGCTAAAACAGGCGTCCCTCCATCACCAGAGTTTTTGGGTTGATTAACATCGTTCATGGGTTCATCTTCTTTTTTTGCAGTGAGATTCTGTGCAATAGTTTTTTGAACTTGTAAAACCTCTTCCATAATAATACTTTGTTTTCTGAATCCCTCTTCAATGCCACTAAAATCAATTGGTGGTATAACAACTTGAGGGGCGCCAGAACTTACAGCTGGAGGAGGCGGAGGCGGCATATTCGCACCTGGAACTTGAACGTTCACGTTTGGAGGTTGAACATTCACGTTTGCAGCTTGAACGGTCGCGTCTGGAACTTGAACGTTCACGTTTGGCTGTCGAACATACACGTTTGCAGGTTGAACGGTCACATCTGGAACGTTCACGTTCACGTTTGGAGGTTGAACATTCACAATTGGAGTTGGAATAGTGAAATTTGGCATTGTAAAATCTGTTTTGAATGATTCGTCCATTCGGTTTCTGGTAGATTTTAAAGTCTTGTCAATGGACTTTAAAATTTTTTTGATTTCAGCGTTATCGGCAGCGGGATCACTATCACGCAGGGCATCTTTTATTGTTTTTCCGACACGCTTGAGTGAATCTTTCATGGTTTTTTTGATTCTTTCCTCTTGTTCATGAGGCAAAGAATTTGTCATGTGAGTATCTTTGAACATTGGTGGAGGGGGAACAATGGGAGCTCCATCAGAAGAAAGCCCGTAACCAGTAACAAGTGTTGGAATTTCTGATAGTCCATAAGCGAGAGTTTCAACCAAAAGAAAATCTCTATCAGCATCTGAAAGTGAATTCCATGAAATTATGTCTCCATAAATTGCAGTAAACTCCTCATAACCTTTTGCTGCTTTTTCTATATTTTCATATGTTTCCTCTTCTTCGATTCTTCTGTCTTGTCTTCTGAGAGAACGCCTTTCTTCAGGTGTAAACATCCAATTGGGTCTTAAACCCGCAGAAGATCCTCCTGCTCTAGAACCAGGGACAGTAACAAAAGAAGTTGGTCCCATTTTTGATGTTGGACGAGCAATTGCTCGCAAACGCTCTCGGCGTTTGTGTCTTTTTTCTCTTGCTTCTGCAGATGTAAGGGGATTGTCGGGGTTTGGATCCATCGCAGCTCTGACATCCGCTTTAGTGAAAGTTTTATAAAGATCTTTCGCGAATTTACTGCCCATGTACGTTGATATTTTTGCAGGATTAGCTCCATTTGCTAGCCATTGAGCGAATCTACTTGGACTGTATTCAACCATAGTAGTGAGAATTTCACTGTTAATAGAGTAACGCTCTTCATTAAAATAAGGTGGCGATGGAACCATCGAGGGTCCTACTGTGTTCCCTGTTCTGGGATCATAAGGATAATCATAAGGTTGCATGGATTCTACTTCGTGTACTGCGTAATCATCTACTCCAACTTGACGAATGATGTATTTGTAGTACATCCAACATTCATCTATATTTCTAGGACCAGTAAGCTTGAGTTTTGTGAGATATTTAATCACTGTATCTCTTCTATCGATTCCTTGGTCAAGGAACTGAACAACTCCAGGAATTACTGTAAGAGGTTTGCTTCCCCATGGGCATCCAGTAACCATGTACCTTGAAGCTATCTGTCCATCTTTATCATAATGCAACTCTTCAAATTGTTTGGCATTATAAATACTTTTTCCATTGAGCCACTTGGTAAATTCAATGATAAACTCTTCATTGATTCTCTGAGCGATTTTTTTCTTTTCCATTCTCACGATTAACGATCTCCATTCTTTTTCACTGGCGCTGTCTTTGCGTTGATTTGCTGCAGCGATTCTTTCATTCATTCTTTGTTCGAGTTGTCTTGCCATTTGATAACTACTGAGTTTCATAGTTTTCGAAGATTTTTCCTCGGAAATCATATCCGGTGGGAACTCGTACTTGGTCCATCCTATTTTTGCGTACTTGTTTGACATTGTTTTTTTTTCCCTAAAAATCTAACAAAGAGAATAACAGCAGAGTAACTTTGTCTATGTCGGCAACAAACAAAAAGTCCCGAGTGAGCAACACCAAAAAAACTGTAAATGTGCAATTAGAAAAGGCAGAGGAAGAAATCGAAAAACCTGTCAAAACATCAATTGCTCAAGTAGATCCAGCTATTGTTTTTAATATTAAAAATCAGGCACAGATCGAAGAAGAACAAATCCTACAAGAAAACGAGAGAAAACTCGAAGAATTTCGTGGTAATCTAAGAAACAGATTGGTTTTCTATGGAGGTGTCGCTGCATCAATAGCAATATTGTACTTGATTTTTGGACGTCGCTCAGGAAACTCTTTGCCTCCACCAGAATTTGTAAAAGACCTTGTTAATGGTACAAAAAATGTTGTTGGAAACAATTTATAATAATACAATAAAGTTTATTGTTTGTCAGTAGAAGACCCAACCTCTTTTTGAGAATCAGTGTCCATAGTATTATCTGTGGGATCTTCAGAAGATTGAGTGCTGTTTTCTTCTTCATCAGAATCAGAAGAAGACTCTTGTGCTTTAGAAAGTCGTTTCTTTGTGGATTTCTTTCGAAGTTTGATTGGTTCAGTATCAGTGTTTCTCTTATCGTCTAATACCTTTTTGTAATCTTCATGAAGTTGAAGTAACTCTTGGTAATCAAGAAAAGTCGTATTTAGAGGTAAAGAGTCCATGGGTTCTCCACAAGCAATTGGTTTATCTCCATAATACTCTCTTAGTCTTACAGGGAAAGTATAAAGTTTTTGATCAATAGTAGAAACTATCTTTGGAAGAGTTCTATTAAGACCACCAAATTCTCTTCCAGAAAGAATTTCATCGGCTAGATCTTTAGTAGTGGCAGGACCTCTTTTAAAAATCTCTGGAGGATAGTATTGAGATTGAAAACTCCAAATCTCCCATAGTTCCCATTTAGCTGCTTTGGGATCTTCATCGGGAAAACACAAACAAAATGCATGTTTAATAGCCTCTCGAATATGCCCTGGGTGAGCAGCACCAAGAAAATAACCCTTGTCTTTTGTGGATTCAAGATACAAAGGTAATTGGCCCCGTGCAATAGGTTTTCGAGTTAAAACAGGGAATCCATAGTACGGCAGAATTTCACAGGAAAATCCACTAAAACCAACCATACAATCAAGCGGAGCACAGTATTCTACAGCCCATCCAAGAACACAATCAACGACAGCGTAATGTTCTTTGGTGGTTGGAATAAGTCTTTCGTTTTTCGATTGATTTTGAGTAGTTTTTGATTTCTTGTTTTTGTCTTTCTTTTTACCAAGCAACTTCTTTTTCGTTGCTACCGGTTCTTCGGTCTTTTGTTTCTTTCTCGTTGGGGTGGTAGCAGTAGTAGTATCACCATGAACCAAACTTTTTGGTCTTTCGCCTCGGCGTCTTAAAAACATGCCTTGTGTAGTTTACAAAGAGCAACAAAAAAAAAATGAATTCTTCCTCTGAGAAGTTTGCTTTTAAATCTAACTCGCCTACTAAATAGAGGCATAATGGCAGCAGAAGTAATACTCGTTGTGGGTGCACTAGGATTGGCTGGTTATTATCTATCCCCAAGTTATTCTACCAATAATATAATCGATGATCAAGACGAAAAAAACGCCCTGGAATTAAGAGAAGCAATCAATTACGGATTTTTACGGGGAACAAATTCCGCAAAAGTAGGCATAGTGGCCAGTGAAGAAACCCGTGTTATTAGAACACCAACATACAATTTAAATCAGGTAAGAGAAAACGCAGGCAAAGCATGGTTGTATCAAAAAGAAAAAAACGATTTAATCGCTCGTTTAAATAACGGAGCGGCTATTCTTTTTAATAGAGGGACTATCAGACCAGACAACAAAAAAAGGCCTGGCCTTTTAATGGTACCAACACGAGAAGGAGACTGGGGTAATGCTTTTGGAGATATCGCAAATATAACTTATGATATTGATTCTGGAATCCCTCCTGACCAAATGACAACCAACTGGAGAGATCAATATGGTGATGCTGGAGGATTCCCTCGTGATGGTAGATCTCAACCAGTTCTTAATGAACTTTACACTGGTAATCCTTGGGGACCAGGAGGACAACTTTTCATAGCAGTCGGAAATGAATATCGTAATCCAGGTTATGGAGATAACCCAGGAAAAGATATGGGAATTCTTCCCGATGAAGTACCTGCAATGTTAAAAGTAAAAAAACGTGTTAGTTTTTCTAATTAATTCTATTCATAATAAAACAACAGACCCAATGTCAAAATTTGTAGAGGTTTATACTTTTATTGGTGATTCGATTGGATTGGGTAGCCCTTTAACGAGATTTTTATTTGGTACTTGTTTGGGATTTGGATTACAATTGATTCTTAAACCTTCGATCTCTTATCATAAAAATGGAAAAGCCAAAAGTTTTATCACCGAAACTTACGCTCCTTGGTACATTGTAAGCTTGTTGCCTGGATTGATTGGAGGACTTTTTTTGTAAATAAAAATTTTATTAACAAGATATAGATATTGAGCCATCAATGCTAACATTATAAACAGGGCTAACACCATGAATTGTAAGAGAGCTTTTTATCAATTCCGAGATGGTTTCTTTAACTGCTTTAGTGGATGGAAAAGGTTTGTAACTTGATTGATTGTTTTCTACTGCTTTCATAAAATGACCCAGTTGATGACCCATAACCGATAAAAACATTTCAGGAAGTACAAATCCATATTCAGAAACTACAATTTGATCAGTACAAGTAGCGTAGAATCCAATAGCCAAAGTAAACCAATTACAACCAGTAATGTACGAATAAAATGCTGCCTGTAACCACCAAGAAGGATTAAATGGTACAGAGTATTTTTCTTGGAATCTTTCTACAGACCAATTCATAAACTCTATTGGGCTTTCAAATTTATCAGAACCATAGTAAGGACATTTAATTTCTACGATGTCCTGTGGATTCAGGTACCCTGGAAATAAATTATAATTATACACTCGATGAATATCAGGAGAAATACAGATATTAATTGGGGTTTGAATTGTTTTAGAGCGAATTTCATAAAGAATCGTTTCAGGATCAAAAGAACTTGATTTGACTATCGTTGTTCGTCTAGCAAATGATTTTAATAAGACAATCTGTTTAACAATAGATTCCTTTTCTTTCCCGTGTAACATTGCTCTTTTAGCAAACCAATTCGGTTCTTGTTTTGTGTCTAATCCCATGAAAACTCGAAAAGCTTTATTGGGGCTTGCAAAATCTCCAGCACCAAAACCAAAAAGAGAAGCAATCGTATGACCACCAAGAACTCTAACAAGTGAATTTCTCCAAGTCTCCCAGTCTGGATCACTAACAAGCTTACTTGCCGCATAGTATAAAGATAAATCATCTGTTAAATCTAATCTTCTTGGTATTAATAGCAAATTTTTAGAGGTTTTCCTGTTTTTATCTTGAATGCAACAAATAGGCTTTGGAGAATCAATACTCATAGATAGTGGTCCACAACCATCATCTGATATTGATACTAGGTCTTCTGTATCATCAACCATTTCATCTCTTGGTCGCTCCATCAAAAAAAAAATGACAAACTTTAGTATCGTTGGTTATTCGGCAAGTTTTTTATTTGCTGCAACCCTAACCCTTGGACTCGTAGCATTTTGTCTATGGATAATTTACCTTGATTTTAAAAGTGGTGCTAGTTTTTCAATTTCTGGGTGGGCACAAACAGTAATCGGAATTTTAATCGGAGCTTGGATTACTGACCGCCCAAAATTTTTCAAAAATAACAAAAAACCCAAATAAAAGCCAAGTTAGTGTCCTCAGAAAACCATTGTGTTGTGTATCAAACATGGGTGAACCAGAAGAAAACAAAGAGTATCCATTCTCTACTAAAAACTTTTGCCTAGGAAAGAATGTCTTTGTTATAAATGATCCTGTTGCACCTGACCCTGCAATCATACTAGAACCTTATCCAATTTACTGTGGCCCAGAAGAAATTGCTCCTGGAACAAATGTACTCGAGTTTTTACGTGAACATCTATTTGAAGCAAGCGAAAAATTTAAATCTTGTCGTGTACTGTGTCATTTTGCTATTTTCTTTTGGAGTTTCGATTCAAACAATGAAGACGACATTGAACCAGAACCCGTTTTTACTTTAGAAGAATGTGCTGAAAAACTTTCCATTATTCTCAAAAGAGAGGTGCTTCCTAATGAAATTACCCTTGAACAACTTAACCGATATTTGGAAATTAGTACTATCATTAGTTTTGAAATCTTTGAAAATCGTCATCGAGCCAAAGCACTGGGTGTTAAAAATTACTGTGATCAATTGGCCAACGCTGTCAATAGCCTAAAACCTTCTCTTCCTTACATGCGGTTCGTCAGGAAAACCACTATTGAACATTACAAAAAGGTTCTGAGATTTCTATCCGATGCCTCAGATTATGCTGCCCTTCGCACAATAACAAAGCCAGAAAACAGTACATAAGATCTAATTTTATTAATCAATTAATACTTTGTAGGTATTATTGAAAATTCAATAAATGGTTCTGCTTTTGTTGTAAAAGGATGCCAAATGTAAACTTCTTCAAAGGTTTCTTCTTGTTGACTGGGTTCAAAACTAGGTAATTTTGAAGTAAAAGAATTTCTAGGTAAGTAAGTACCTAATAACGAATAAATGTTTTCTGCTAGTAAACTTGTAGGTGTACTCGTAGATTTAGCATTTATAATCGATAAATCAACAGGTCCTTGATTAATAAAAAATTGATTGTTTCTTTCAACAGTATCAGGAAGTTTACCAGTTGAAGGATCTGATCTCCACCATGGTCCAGTAATAACACTTTTTATAAATTCACTTGCTTTACCACTAAAATTTCCTCTTTGACTTAAAAGAGGAAATCTATCAAGTACTTCAATATTAAAATCAGCTTGTGGCATTGTGCCACTATGTGTTTCAAATAGTGTTTTTAGTTAATTAACTAATTTTGATTAGAAATTTTTAAATAAAATATATAAGAAACACATAGTGCCCAGTGTCCAATTCTAAAAAAGGTAAAGTGACATTTTGAAAAAACTAATGCAAGAAGTGCTTGGTTGGCAAGAGTTAATCTTGTTAAAAAAACACGTAGTGGACTTTGAAAATACAACAGATCCAGTTGTATTTGAACTACCAGGGTTAACTAATGATATGAAAGTACTTGAACTTAGAGAAATTAAAATTGGTGTTGCAGCACCAGATGTTGCTTCACCAGACTTAGAGTGGTTAGGTATTGAAATTATGAGTCCAAAAGGAGGATTGTTAACACCAAATGGAAATGTTATTACAATAGTACCTGAATTTATTTCTGCTGGAACAATTTTATTTAAAGAATTTCACAAAAATAATGTAGTACTACTAGAATTGAATACCAAGAACGCTACTCAATACTCTTGTTCACTAAAGCTGCAATTTCTGAAGGGGTCAAATCAAGCTCTTGCGAAAAGATATGTATATTTGAGACTGGGGCTTCGTCAAGCAAACCATATGTCACTATATGCTCCTCGTTCTGGATATCCTGATGACGATAGGTTTCAAGCACTTTAAGTGCTTGTTTATCAGTAAGCTTTGTATATACACCATTAACATACATAAAGAGACCATGATCATTTAAATGAGCTTGTTCATTATTAACACCATCAGCAAAAAGGATTTCAAGTGATTGACAATAAAGAGTAAAAAGACATTCCAAAGTATCAGGGTCATAACAAATAGGATCATTATTTGTACATGCATAATGAATACAACCAGCACAAACATCAAGAGTTTCATCAGGTACAGTTTTAAATTCTCTATTTTCACAAAGGAATCGAACTCTATATTGATATAAAGTTTTATAAGGAGCAGGAGTATAAGAATGATCAGAACCTTTTAAAAGACAATTAGCATAGCAAGCTTTTGATTGTAAATTAGCTTTACAAATATCACATCGTAGAGTTTGGCATCTGGGACAACCTTTACAATCAGAACCGTAACAACAAATTGGAATTGCTTTAATATAAGCAAAAGTAACAGTTTTATCATGATCATCATGTGTTTCAGCAGATGGGACATGTTTTTTGCGAGCAAATTCAGAATGATTAATAGTAGCACGAATGGGTGTATCATACATAAAGTAATCGTTTTCAAGTTTATCAAGTTCTACTTGAGGAATAATATGTTCTACTTCAGAATAAACATATTTTTTTGTTGGGCGGTCACAACCTACAGGAGCGTGATATGGTGCGCGTTGTTTACGTTGATATTGTTTAAGGGTTTTCTTTTCTTGGTTCAATTCGGAAAGAGACTTGGTATAATATCGAAAGACATGCATATTACAGAAGAGTAGTGGTATCAGAGGCAAGCGTGGCAAACTGAATGCTGGACACTATGCTATGTGTCCTCTTATAGTTAACACATTCCGAAAGTTTCAAACTTTCGAAAATAATTTTAAAACTTTCGGAAGATAATATCTGCCTGGTTAACTATATATAGTATGTTCACAGGCGGATCGGAAGCGGATCGGATAAATAAAACACCGGGACACATAGTATAAAGAGCAACCTGAAAATCATTATTTCACTGCTCTCTGATTGATAACAGCTGATACTTCCTAATATGGCAACTCCTACCCCTCGAACACATACTTTGATATGGGATCCTTATGTCCACGATAAAAAGCCTGAAGTTACTCGTGAACTTTTATTTCAACTGGTATTCACTGATTGGACTTCAGAATATGGCTTCGACTTTAATGATAAAGAACCTTGCATGCATACTTTACTCAATATTGGTGATGATCCTCAAAATCCATGCAAAAAATGCTGTGTCTCTATTGGTAAAAACATGATTGTTAAACCAAAAGATCTGGTTGCTCGACATCAAGGAGTTTATGATGATTTTGCTAGACTTTCATATGACTTGGAAAGTTTGTATGAAATACATCCTTATCTTGATAGATTTGCTTCTTTTGATTGCTTGATGGGTTTATGGGCTGAAAAAAATCCAGATATTGATGCAGAAGCAAAAAATTCTTTAGATGTTTTACCTCAGCAACAACATGAAATTGATACCCAGACTCCTAAGAAGCTTCTTACCAAGAGAAAAAAACAATCAGCCTCTGGTTGTTTTACTTTTAATGTTCCTCCAATTAGTAAACGAAAGAAGTTTCTTGATTAAAATAAACAAATTCATTTATAAATTATCGCATAATATATCCCTGAATGATTGATAACGAGTCAAATGCAAACAACGATGTGAAATAACATTGGCCAGTCGAAAGTAGTCTGGGGGTTTTACCCAAATACCATAGTGCACACGCAATCGATCTTTTGGTGTAGATTTTACATGGCGGTCATCCAAAAAAACAAAAGGAAAAAAATCTATCAAATTTATGGGTTCTAGAGTAAAAGCTTGAAGTACACTAGTAAAATCAACCAAGCACCCATATAAACATGATTCACATATAAAGTTAAGATAATCGTCATCAGAGCCTAGATTTTTAGTTGTTTTAAGACTAATGATTTGAAACAAATAACTGGAATCATTATCAGGTACTGTAGAACAACAATCGTACGCGCATTTGTATGGATAATCTGGATGTTTTGATTGTGGTGCTTCAAGAACAATGTATAATTCATCAAACACGTCCAAATATCGTTGACGAATATCTGTAGATAAGATATTTCTTAATTGTGGGTTGGGATAAGGCTTAAAGTGTTCATCTATATCGCGTTCGTTATGTTGAGGTCCTTCGTAAGTATACCAGGGGTATTCTTTGGTACAACCTCTTGGTGGTCTTAAAGATGACTGGGTTTTTCGTGCTTTACTTAACATCGTATCAAATGATGAAGTTTTAGTACATAAAATTTAAAGTGGTTTTTCGGAACGGAAAAATATGTCACCGTTTGTCACAACCAAAATTTTGGAATAGACTTCAAGTGTTGACACTATGTTATGCGTACACCATTTTAATTGTCTCCTGATGACTGAACCACACTGGAAATTTACTGTCAATGACCAAATAGACGAATCTTATCAAGTTATTGATGGGTCTTGTGTCTGTTCTCCTCCAGACACGTGTCCACTCGAAGAACTTTTTTCTGATTTACAAGAATTTAAAAACGAGTATCGATTGGTTCCTATTACCGAAGTTTGCTCTCCAAATTTTAAACTTACAATCAAAAAACCGATTAAAAAGCGACGAGCTCCGCGTGTTTCTTTTACTGAAGCAGTAAAAGACAGCTGGATTCCCTTTGTTTATTCACGAGAAGGGTTTAAAACAAGACCCAGTCGAAATTACTTGGCTCGAATGATTATCAATGAACATCAATATGAATGCGAAATCTGTTATCATTGTCCTCCTGTTAAATTTCATATTTATGAAATGTTTGAAGTTTCTGTGATATGCGAAGTGAACCGCACTTTTACTATGTTCACTGATTTTTATGTTGCTCGTGTTTGCCTATTGTGTTTTCGTAAATTAGTAGTGAAAGAAAATCACAATGGTGTACTTGAATCTATGGATGGTTCTTTGCTTTATTACAATAATGATAAAGAACTACGAGCCAGTAGTTTTGTGCTTTATCGATTGAATGAAGAAAAGCTCGGATCTGGAGATACCTACAACGAATTTAAACATGTAACAATCAAAGCTCGTCGTTAAAATAATAAAGACGATTTTTTTTAAAAAAAAAAGTATTGTGGTGGTTTTTGCCAGGAACCGAACTCGGAAACTATATATACATGCTCTTTTTCACCACAAAACAATCCGCAACAAAAACCTGCTTTTTACAGGAAAAATTTCGATGTGATTTTGATTGGAAAACGAAAATTTTGGTTTTTTCGTGCTGCACGAAAAACGGGGTATAAAAGCATTTTAAGGTGGCCACATAGCAATCAAGCCAACATGCCTGAAGCGGTTTTAGCATTAGGAAGACAAAAGTTACACAGAGACGGTATTTGGTGTCCTTATAGAGGGAGCCACAGTAAAAAGGCGCTAATAGCTGAAAATACTGCAAGTCTTGATGAATTTGAAGAGTTAAATGATCTTTGGTACTTGGAGTTTGGTTTTCGAAACGATTGGTATTTAGCTTTGGGTTGTGTTTTTGATATTGATCTAAAAGAAAGCCAACAACAAGAGATCTTTTTTGCTACTGTATCAAAGCGAGCAGACCGTGTTAGGGAAATAGTTGCTCCTATCATTCGGTTACTAGAGGAAGAGTTCTCTCCCGAGATAGCTTTCCAGGTTTATGCTTCTGGTTCAAAAGGCGTACATATTTATGTAAAAAATCCAGATGGATTTTTGATGGTTTCAAAGAACCCAGAACTTTTTACTTCACAATTGATAAATTCCTACCTGGAAAGTCGATTTTCCAAAGAATTTTTGGGTTTAATTGACAAGTCGCCCTACCCACACAATAAAGGTATCAGACCATTACAGTGTGAACACCCTAAAACCCAGGTATTGCCTTTTCTTATTTACCAAAGAAACTGGCCTGCAACACCCTTTTCTGAAGATACTTGGTTATATTGGGCATGTCAAACGATTTCTAGTGGGTTAATTGATCGCCAAAGCACCAATGTTTTCGTTAATGGTAATGGCGCATCTTCTGTTAAAGTTCATCCAGATTTACTTTCCACTCGTGTTGTTAATCCACTTGTTCCATTTTCCGCTACTCCTATAATAACTGATGAAATTTCTGTATTTCATGATGGTCCTTTGGCCCCTTGGATTAAACTTCAAGGCGGATTACGGTCTTTGCCCGAAGAAAGACAACAAGGAAATTATTTGCTTTATATTATCACTGATTCTTCTTCTGTGGGTGGTAAGTGCTGGTGCCCAATTGCTAGGAAAATCCACAAAACATGCTGTACTAGTTGGGATTGTTCATTTGAAAATGGTGTTCGTGTAGCTAGCTGTTTTAATAGCAAATGTTCTGGAAAAAGATTTGTGATGAGATTACCTATTGAAAACCCTATTACAATGCCTCGTAAAATTCCAGAAGAATCAATTACCCTATATGATAATCCAGATAATCGTCGTTATTTACCAGTTACTCGATTAATTGCCGATATCGAAAATCACAAAAAACTTGTCATTTGTTCTCCTATGGGATCTGGTAAAACTTATTCAATTGTCGAGTGGGTTTCTCGCCACAAGCAACAAGAAGATTTTTCGGTGTTAATCATTGGAACAAGAATTCAGCAAATAGCTGCATGGCATTCGAAATTTACTCACCTTGGATTTAAAAACTATGAAGAAATTCAAGGTTCGCTCTATAATGAATCTCGTTTGTTGATTTGTTTGAATTCTTTGATGCGTCTTTTGGGTCCCCAGGATGATTCACGATTCAGGCCTTTACCTAAATTTAAAGCTATCATCATCGATGAAGCAGATTCATTAGCAAGATGGTTAGGTGGTCCACTACTTACCGAAAGTCCTTTGATTTTTGAAATTCTTCGAATGTTGATTTGTGCATCTCCCTATGTTTTATGTATGGATGGAATACCTACCTTGGCTTTGCGAGAAATGCTTTTACAGTTTGGTGTACTCGATAAATTTCATTGGATAGTCTATCAGAGTCTAAAATTCAAACGTTGGTTATTCATAAATAATCACAGTTACTTTACCTCTTCATACTTGTCAGCTTTACAGTCTGGGAAAAGAATTTTTTTCGTTACAAATTCAAAAACAGCTGTATTTAGATTTTTTGATTTGGCTGTTAAAGAAGCGAGATTAGATCCCAATAAAATTCTTGCAATTCATGGAGAAATGTCAAGAACACAAAGAGATCAATCTGGTAATCCAGATCACTGGATTAAATATGATTTGATATTAGCGAATGGTTCTCTAGGTCCTGGAGCTAGTTTTGATCCTCGCGATCACTTTCATCAAGTGTTTTGTTTAGTTGACGTTAAATGTGGTGTTATCCCTGCTGAAATAGCTCAGTTGATAGAAAGACCCAGAAATTTGATTAACAACCAAGTATTTGTAATGGTTCTTAAAAAACCTTTAGATGAGTATTTAGTAGATTCCTCTCGTGGTGCTATTCGCGTAATGAAATCAAGGTCTATTGGTAATTATGCTCAAAGTTGGGCAATACCTGCTTGGCGTTCTTTGAGTATGAATGATGTTTATAATAATCATCGTGGTAACAGCGAACCATTTGAAATTCGCCCAGAGTATCCAATTTATATTTACACTCATTTAATCAGAGATCCTGATTTTGTTGCTGCTGCCACACCCATTCCTCCTTCTGAACCGGTATTACACCAATCAAGGCTTGTCACTTTACCCGAATTCAATGAAGAGACACTGGAATTAGAGAACCAGGTTTCTCACGGAGCCTATGGACTTGTTTTTGAACAAAGACCATTAGTAAAATTACAATCTTTAATACTACAACAAATGAATGAATCTACAACCGATTCAGAAAATTTTTTGGAAGAGTTACAAAAGATTTGTACTTTAAATGGTGCAGGATTTACTACAAAAGGGCCTCGTACCTTGCTGGACGACAAAGGAAAAGATAGAGTCCAAGGGAGCATGATGGGTTACTTGAAAACTTTAGGAAAAAGAACTGCAGAAACAAGACCAGTAGTTTCTTCAGAAGACGGAGATGACACTGTTACTGTTGCTAGTAGTAAACCAAGCGACTGGGAAAAATGCCAATCAGATCCTATTTTTATACAGTTAGACAACAAGTTCTCTTCTACTGATCCTAGAATTTGTTCGGGGCTCAAAAAACTTTTATATCGACACAATTGTTCTGTTAGTTCTCGTTTAACAAGACTACGAAGTTTAATTCGTTCCTACAATGGTACTGATGAGTGTATTTCCCAACAAGTGGCTAGAGATGTAGTAAAATTATTTCAAGTTCCCGCTGCATCAGCTAGTCGTGCTACTACTGATAAAATTCGACCTGAATCTATTGCAAGAGTTTGTTACACAAACAAAATTACCACTGGAGAACTTTTTGCTATGCTGCATGTTCTTTTGGCGCTTTTACATCATAAACTAGAGGAAGATGGAAACATGATTTGTCCTCAAGAACCATTTTCTAGTCTGGTTTTTTACGATGCGGGACCAAATCGACAAGCTTGGTGGGATGCCATTCGAGCATGTGTTTCGGTTTTTTCAAAAGAAGGTTATACAAATACTTTTAAAAGGAAAACCTTATTAAACAATGCTCAGGTACCTGATGAACCAGGTAAAGCACACGGAATTGTTTTTAATCATCTCTATGAAATTATGACTTTTGTTGGTTTGCCTTTCACTCATGAAGTTGTCAGAAAACGATTGGTGGTAAATGCTGAAACAAATGAACGCAAAAAAAGAGTTTGGCACGTGATACGATTTGATAAGAATCTTTACGCACTTCATAAAGTTCTTTTGGGTGGTTTTGATCAACAACAACAATCTTCTCTAGATGAAGTTCTCGCTGAATATTTTCCAGAGATTTTTATGACACGCCAAGAAGAACAATCTCAATAAACATATTTCCAGTTTATTTAATAAGTAAATCCTGCTAATTCGGCGATAACTCCAGGGCTTGTAGCGACAACTGTCATATCATTTGTCGATGCTCCTTGTCTTACAGCTCGAAAAGTGATTACTTCTCCTGCGAGAATTAGCGTGTAAAGACATCCACAATATTGAATAGTACCACCTGCTACTCCGTAAGGACTAGTAGCAAAACTACCTCTTGGAATTCCACCCACTAATATAACGATAGTAATTCTTCCTCCTCCTCCAACGCTACTCAATTCAAGTCCACTCAAAGTGAATTTGTAAAGACCGCTGTAACTACAAGTGACTTGTGTAGCAGATGTTTTTGCAAAAACTGGAGTGGCAGTAGAAATACCTCCAACCCCGATACTTCCTCGATTGTCATCTATCGTATCGATATTTGCTACAACAGCCGCAGCACTATTCAGATCTTGAGCCGCAGTAAAACTTATTTTACAACAACACCAACTCCATTTGTTATTTTGCCAAACAGCGTTATTTAAACTGTTGGTGAACAACGATTGTCCTGATGTTCCTCCAGTGAGAGCATTGACTGGTAAGTTACCTATTTCTAGAGAGGTTCCATCTGATTTTACTTTGAGTACTTGTCCCGTGGTTGACATCACACACAGAAAAAAAAAAAGAGAGTATTTTTTTTTTTCAAATTTCCAGTTTATTTATCAGTGTCGTTACTACGGTAGGCGTATTGTGATCTTCTGAATCTTCCTTTGCTGGGAGTTTGAAGCGTTATATCCAATCTGGGATGTTCTTGAATATTAAATTGATCATCTAAAATGGCTTTGTATCCCGCGGTGTTAATCGCCGGAGATGTAAGACCAGTTGCATATCCCCACTGTGATTCATTAAGTTTCCAGTAGAATTCTCCTTTGTCAATTAAAGGTTTTGGGTTTGTGTAAATTAACTTACCTGGGTGATGACCCGGAATGAAACCAAAAGGAGTGTTTCTTATAATATGATCAGAAATATCTGCTTCCACTGGAAAATACTTGTTTTTAAATTCAGTGACTCTGGAAGGAATCTTTTTACTTGGTTCATCCAAGTGAGAATAAATCGCATACCCTAGTACACCGGCGAGAAACAGACCAAAAATCATGGATTTCTTACAGATTGTTTATTAGAAACTTTTGAATTTGTCTGGTGTTGGTGGGGGTGGCGCTGATTTTTCTTTAGGGTCTACGGCGCTTATTTTACGATCTACTTTGTTTTTTTGCCAGTATTGAAATACCGATCTTGCTACATTCAAAAGTAATCTCAGTCGAGGATTTTTTGGAAGGAATCCTGCTATTTCACATTCTAATAATCGAACATCCAAAGAAACTGCTTTGTCTTGGAGAACACTCGACGAAACACCATAAAGATCCTCTATGACCTTAGTCGCAGGATGACCAGGATTATCTAAAGCCCATATTACTGCTGCTTCTTCTGCACCCGTAATAATTCCACTCACTGCAGCAGGAGCTGTAGCAAATTCAATTTCTGTGTGAATCAAATCCAAAAAAGCACTGATTATCTTTTCATTTTCATCTGGGTGGTGCATCAAAGGATTGTATGCTTGAAAAAATCCACTGTACTCGGGAAATTTTCTCACGTAGATATTCAATTTTCTGATAAGAATTTCGTTGCGAATCTTTTCTGCGGGATTAAAATTTGGAAGTGGGGGCAGTGTCGTTGAAACACCATTCAATTCCTGTAAACTCGGTGGTGGTGTTTTTGGTCTTCCCGGACTTGTACCTTTGGGTCTTCCAGGCCCTCTTTTTTGTTGTTGGGTAGATTGTTGTGTTTCATTTACTAATTCTTTTACAATTTCATCGGTCTTTTGTTTTAAAGCCTTGGATTCTGAAGAAGTTTTAGGAGTCGCCCCGGATTGTTGAACTATTTTACCAATTGCAGTGGCTGACATCACCCGGAAGAGATTCTAATTCCCTGTCTGTGATAATTATCATTGTTTAGATTTCTATGAGTACTCCTGGACATTCACTCTCTGAAATAGAGCGTTTAAGATGGGAAAACGCGGTGCTCAAAGAAAAAAATTGGGCAACTACTACAAAAAACGGTAAACTAAAAAGATCAGAATGGTTTTTTTTGGTAAACACAAGACATAAACCATCAAATGGAAATCCTGGACTGGAAAGATCTCAAGAGTACGGGGATTTGATTATGGCTAATTTTGCTCGTGCAGTTCGATCAGGAGAAATTATTACACTTAACAAATCCAAGCATGAATGGAATTCGGATTTCATTGAAAGTGTAAAGATACGCTATGTTACAGAGATAGGTAAAGGTAAACTTAAAAAAAATGGACAACCAGGTAAAGTTGGGGGTACAGTACATTTTCATGTTCTTCTCACGGTTTTTCATAGAAGTAATATTTCTCTTGAATGGGAATCACTTTACGAGTTTTTTCAACCATACAATGAAGAGTATTTTTTTCAAGCACGTCCTTTTGTTGGTCATCCAAAACTTATCGCCCCCAACCGAATTGAAGAGTACATGGAAAAAGGGTTTGAAACTGCTCATTGGTCTGTTGTTGAAGTATAGTAACAATAAAAAAAAAAGATTTTATTTTCTCATTTAGGATCATAACCAAGTTTACTGAGACAATCAGATTCTGCACTGAACACACATCCAGCCCCAGAACCAAGCGGACAAGCAATTCCATTATCATCAATGTATTCTTGCTCGGTTTTTACACAATCTTTGTATTCTGGGGTAGCTTCATAACATGCTCTATAATCTTGTTCTGCTTCTTCTAAACATGCATCGCAGTGATCTCCGTGAGTGACTCCACTCCATTCTAATACACTACAATGAAAAGAACACAGTAGTTTGGCATCAAAGTACTTTGATTCACATAAATTGATTGCCCTGCCAGAACTAGTGGCATGATCAAAAACATGGGTTAATTTATGGATCAAAGGAGCACCAGTCAAAGCATTCCATGGACCAAGGAACATCCACATTAAACTTGTCCATTGTCCTGTTTTCCAAGTTCTGTACAAATCACACAGAATAAAAGTGAATCCATAAAGTACTTTCAATCCTAAAAGATCAACGAGTATTCTATCAATTGGTCCATTTGGTTTGGATGACCCCGTGTATTTTAATTCATTTTGTTTTTCTGCATCTAACAACAATTCATAGGTCAATTTATCGTAGCGGCTATTTGATTCTGTTGCTGTAGCTGTAACATCATTGTATGTAATGTCTCCTTCATAAACTATCACGATGGGTGCTGAACCTGAATCGCCACTCATAGTGATTATTTTCCTTTGGTAAAGTTCTAATCACGAGTAGGATAATTAGACTTTTTTGTAAACAAAAATGATCTTGTTGCTCGCCTCAGCTGGGATCATTGGATTAGTTGCCTTTTACTCATATGGTCCAAAATTACTCTATCCTTCAAAACCCTCTTCAATGACAACTACACAGGTTTTAAATGAAAATATTTCAAATGGGTATCGTTTTAGAGATGTTACTTACACTGATAAAATAGACATTGCCCACCCAGATGTCAAAAACAATTTCTTCTACTATCAAGGCACAATGACTAGAGACAGAGGAGATAACGGGATTCCGCGAGGGTATACTCGATTGTATGAAGGATCGTCTGAAATCACTCAATTGTCTGTGTTTGATCATCTATACTTGTAAAAAAACACTGTTTTTCTAAAGTACTCACACAATAAACAACACCGAGTTTTCATCAAACGTGTCACTATGTCTAGAACACCTGGTGCACCGAGTTTTAGTGATGTGGCTCGAATGAGAGCCAATGCCGAAACAGGCGCAGTTTCAGCAACAAGACGATACCAATGGCAACTTCCAGTCTCTACTGCTGCTCAACAACAAAGAGCCAGCAACGAATTTCCAATTGTCCCAGTACCCAAAGATCCTTATGATGATATTGCAAACATCAAAAGTGTATACGCACAAGGAGTACCGGCAGGTTCAAACTGGCAAGTTCCATTTGAGCAAAGCGATGCCGAATATCTTATGCGTAAAAGAGATGCCGAAGAAAAAGCAGAGTTTGATGCTTGGGTAACACAAAAATACGATCTCACTGATCCTTCACAAAATCTTATGTTACAGAACATCGCTCCAGAATTGTTTCAGCGCCGAGAAGAGATTATCGATGTTAATCAAAATCTGGTAAGTGCATACGCAAAATTGAGATTGAGAGGAGCAAAAAGCTTGTCTGATCTCGAACTTGAATGGCTAATTGAAACAGGAAGACTAGAATTGCCAAGAGGACCAATTTGGGATCCATTAGCCTGGAGAACACTCCAACGAGGAACAACCTCTGACGAGGAATGGAACGCAAAAAGATACAGGTTTGGTTTGTTTTCTCCGCTGTTATGGCTTACCGAAGGAACTGGAGGTCATACACCAACCGCAAACCGCGCAGATATTGCAGGAAGTGGAACTGTTTTCGCCCCAGCCAGAGTGCCTTATCCAGCCGATCATTACCAAAACGAATGGTCGTACGACGTCCCATATCCTTACGCTGGAGCAAATACAGGTGCGGAAGGGGGAGCCGCAGAAAGAGCCCGCAAGGAGGCATTCCGCGGAACCACTGTAAGAAACTATGCTCCGCCAGCACCACGAGCAGGGCCACGAGTAGCGCCAGCACCAGCACCAGTACCAGCAGGACCAGCATAAAAATTTTCAAAAGGCGTATGATGGAAATAAATGTAAAAAGGGTAAGATTTTTTCAAAACAAAATTCTATTTTTTTTATATTTTTGCAAGCAATGACAAGCAGGTTCGCTACTAATTATAAATTCAGTCCACAATCACAAGTGAGATACTTGGAAGTAAACCAAGACGGGCAACCTACACAAGGTCAAGTCCCTTTAACTTATCAATATTATTCAGGAACCGGAAATCAAACCATTGTTTATGATGGATCTGATGTTATAGCGATTACTTCTACTCTAAGTGCTGGTCCGCTTACAATTGATTTCAGTGCAATGAATAATTATCTTGGAAGACATACACTATTTCTTTGTGAAAAACAAATCCTCAACAACGTTGAATTTGATTTTGGTTCTGGAGAATTGTATGTGCCTCCTTTGACAACTCCAGCTAGTTCAACTACATTGACTCCTGATAGAAGCCCAACAGCTACTTGCCTGGCTTTTTATGCAATAAACAAAGCCATGATCGTGGGGAATCCCACTGTTTTCCCACAGAATATAATCCCTGGTGGCCCCGGTCAAGTACTAACTACAAATGCTGGAACTGGGATTGTTGATTGGGAAGACCCTCAATCAGTACAACCAAAATCATTGTTTTTCCAATGGAGTACTGATGTAGCAAACAATTTAAATGATTCTACTGCACGACAAATTTCTTGGGTAGAAGATTCTGGAAATAATGATACTACTCTGATACTTGCTGGGGGAACAGCCCCAGGGACCATTCAAACATTTCAAGTAGTTGATCCTGGAAAGTACAGTATTTCTCATCAAGAATTTATCGTTGGAGATCCTTCTATTGTTTACAGAAGTTTTATTTCCATTGTCAACAATTCATCTGTGCTGGCTTACAATGAAGCTTCTACTGGTCTCACTGGATCAAGAACAAGTGGATCTATTACACTTGATCTTTTGGAAGACGATATTATTGCTATTTACACTGGAAACGCTGCCGGACCATCAACTAGTGTTGTTCCACTAGATTCATCTTATGGATGTCTGAGTATCGTACAACATTAATAAAATTTATTAGCGTTTTGAAAAAAAAATAAATGCAAGACCACAAACAATGATACTTGCCCCAATAACAAAATCTGTTTGGCCTAGTCCCAAGGGATTCATTGAAACAGAGGAATACTCTTTGATGTCTCTTCCACTTGTATCGTAATCTTCTTGTCCTGTCAATTCCACACGATCAAAAATACTTTTACCTTTTCCTTGTAAACCCGTAGTTACAAAATTCCGATAGTAAGTATTATACTCTGGGCTAAGGAAATGTGATTGTGCTGTATGACTCGGGTAAATGCCTCTGAACAGAGCTGCTCTGTCTCCTTCTGCACCTGTCCAAATGGGATTTTGTACACACTTGTATTGTCCGTAATCTCTTTCATAGGCAAGGTTTTTTTGAGCTGCCGATGTAAAATCAGGTACAACGTAAGACATACTTTACTAACTAACTATCTTTTTTATTTATTAGAAAAAAAAAACAAAGAGGGATTTGGTCTCTTACCTAAGACATATCCATCGAAAGCACAAAATAAACGATGAATCCTTGAATAAAAAACTTTAGCATTTCAATTGCGCCACTGTTGAAAGAATTCATTCTTAAAAAAATATCAGTAATCCAAAGTGTTGCGCCAGCCACTACAGATTTCATCAAACTGATATTATCAAATGCTGAAGAGAATCCACCTAATCCTCTTGATCCTCTTCCTGTCATAGAGTAAACTACATCACACGCAGCTCCTTCAATTAAAAACAAAAGTACTTCCATTCCAGCATAAGCTGAAAACTGGGGACGAAGCAACATATCCAGGAAGTAAATTGCCCCTCCCATAGTAATTCCTGAAATTAATGGATGTGACATTGTATTGTTGTTTTTTTTACAGCCACAAGTACTACTATTCATTGTTTTATGGGGCAATTTAGATTTTTTATTGTGATGTCGGTATTTTATCGAATGGAAACCAGATAGATTCTAGAAACGCACCCATGTTGTAAAACAAATTGTCTGCTTGGATTCCTTTTTCTTTTTTATTACTATAGTATATGTAAGAGAAAACCGAAAGACCAGATGTAATAAACCCAAGAGTAAGCAACAAAGTTTTAGCCATTAAATAGAGCACTAGTCTTTTTTTATGATTAGAATTCTAACCCTTAAAGTACATTTAGGAAGAACTAATGTCTGGACAATACGCTAATCAATTTACATCGATGCTCGGTGATTGGGGTATTGGTTCATTTGTTGGCGCCACTCTAGATTGGCTCTTTGGTTTACATAATTCTGATATTCATTTTTTAAATGTTTTCATGGGAATCTTTCAATTTACTGTGGCTACCTTTATTATTTATGAACTTACTTACACTCTTGGATTGAGAAAAGGCACTAATACAATTCAAAATACTTGGATTATGTATTTTGCTGTCTGGCAAATGAGCCCCAAAGCTGTCAAAAAATTAACCGATGCTTATTATGCAATGCATCGTTTAATTTATGGTTCTGATGACAAAAAACAATAAAATATCTTTGTTTTGTTTTTAATACATATTATTTTAAGCTATTGTACATAAAGCACTTCCAACAATCAAACAATTTACTGTATCAATAAATGCGAATGTAGCCCATCCTCCTCGCGCAATTGTAGCAACGTCTCCTGTATCACCAGTCAATCTAAATGCTCTTGCAGCAGGCCCCCCAGTAATATCAACAGTAACATCATTTCCAGCTGAAGGTAAAACATACAAAGTAATTGTTCTACCAATCATGTTGTTGTAATCTTGATCACCTGTTAGATCTACATTTAAAACCCCTGTTCCAAGACCAGACACAACAAGATAATTTGATCCATTTGGTATATAATCAACTCCACCAGCTCCAGAGTAAGTTTCTACTGTTTGAGGTACTTGTCCTTGTAATGGAAATCCATCTTTGTCTACTTGTAAATAGCGTAAGTCTCCTTGAAGAGAGTAAACGAAGTTTGTTGCTAATCTACTTGTCATATTGCTATACAGAGAGAAAAAAAAAATGATTCACTTTCAATGAATTGAATGCTTTTAACAAACCTTTCTGTCTATATTTGGTCTGGACACTGGGCACTATGTGTTTCTTATATATTTTAATTTTTTTTCAATAATCTAAATGTTACCCTTTAGATAACAAAAACTATAATCAACACATAGTGGCCAGTGGTCAAAAAAAATAATGAACCATCAAGGAATAGTTACATGTAGAGGAATGCTAATAGAAGGTACATTGTACCGAAGAGGTGAATGTCTAAGTGAATTTCACAGAGAGTTAATTTTAATGTATAGAGCATTACTTGATGGAATTTCACAAGCTGGATGGGTGAGTTTAAATGCTGGTTATTTAAATTTTGTATCTTACACTTTAAATGATCCTGAATTTTTAATAAATCGTTAGTTGGTGTTTTTAATATGGAGGAGGAGTATAACTTAGTAAAACGAAGTGATATAACACCTGGACATTGTTCAAGATGCTTTGCATACATACAACCAAAGTTTGGACGCGAACGTATTCCAGAATGGTTTTGTTACCACTGTGGTATAGCTGTACATTTGTGCAGTAACAAATATTGCTTTAATCTAGTTGAAATTTTTTACAGAGATTGTGTAGAGTGCAACGATTGTTATTGTCACAATACATCATTGTTCAGTGTCGCTTGATACTATCTCAATGGATCGATCATAAAGTAAACTACCATGGGAATAAAACTGTAAAACACATAAATGACCTTCTTGACTATCAGAAGCAAGAGATACCAAGTAATCAAGTTCAGGAACAACATATTTGTGTTTTTGTAGCCACTGATAACTTTCTTTTCGAGTATCGCGTTTAACAATATGATCTTTAAAATCAAGGTTTACTTTTTCGATAATAGATTTAATTCTTTCAAAGTCTGAAAGAATTGCTTCTGTTGGAGATACCAGATTTTTAGCTAAAAAGTACCATCCATATTTTACAAGCGAATCTTCAGAGATATTATACAAGAGGATTAAAATAATAATATTCAGTTTGGGAATATTATGCATACGACGATCTTTAGAACGAAAGTATTGATCAAAACAACTTGCAATTGGATCAAAAAGTATTTTTATCATATAAATATGATAATCATCCAAAGTATTCCACGCAAGATCTTTCCCATAAATAACCTCTCTTGCTTGCCACCAGCGTTCGAGTTTTTGTTTCCATCTATTTCCAGAGGGTTCTAATTTACTTAAAACTCTGCAAATTTGTTTGAATCGATATTTGCTGAAAGTTCTTGAGCTATTTCCCCATCTAACTCTGTCTTGATCATGTAACAAAGACCAAACAATATTAATTTTATTTTTCTCGGATGTAGTAAACTTAGGCTCTTTACCACAAGCCTGAAGTAATCTTTCCGCCAAGTAATTACGATGGAGGTAAGGAGCACTACCCCTAGGGAAATCAAGAGCGATGTCAGTACACCCATCAATAACTCTTGATTTATAGTCCACCAATCCACAAGTAGTGCAAACACTAGCATCGGAATCGACAGTAGGAACAAAATCGCTTCCGGAACAATTATCGCACTTAGGGACAGAAGAAAAAGAATTAAAAAACCTAGCAATTTCTTGTTGTTTGAGTCTTCTTGATTCTTTAGTGTGTTTTCCTCGTAAATCGAAAGCCTTTTTTTTCTTTGTTTTTTTATATCTTTTTTCTGGGTACGGGATATACCGATAACGAGGTTTTCCTGTTGCGGTATTTCTTGTTTGCAATGAGGACATGGGGTCATTAAACCAAAGTTCTTTTCTCGATAAAATTCTTTTAGATTTTTTTTTATTTTTAATTTACAAGAAACAAACCAAAACTAATAAAAAATAACCCTAAATATTGTTTTCTATTAAATCGTTCACCCATCAAATAACCAAGAAGCAAAGTGAAAAGATTAGATACTCCATCCCAGTTAGCATTAACCATAGTCAATGAACCAACTCTAAGGAAAGAGAGTAACTCTGTTGCTAATAATAAGTATCCTCCATAAGCCAATAGAGCATTGTTTGTTTTAGCACCAAAATCACCAACTAATTCTGTTAATGATAGGATAATACCAGATTTAAAAGGACTTTGTATCATTTCTATCTTTTTGTCTTTTTAGAATGTCCGGCATGAAAAAGAAACAACACGGAGCTATACTCTCATGTGATCCAAGTTTTAAAGGATGTGCGTTTGTTTTGTGGTATAAAGCCCGTCAATACCAAAATGCGATAGTTTATGATATTCGTTGTGAAAGAAAACAATACGATTCTTTTTTGGTTCAAGTTCAATTGGTTTCAAATCTTCTAGATGAGCTTTTCAAAGATTTTAATCCTTTTATATTTGATTGTACTGCTTTTGTGATTGAAGGACAATATAAATCCAAGATGAAATGCTTGCTACACTGTATCGTTAATCAATTGTATGTAATGTTACCTGAATTGAAAGTTTTTGTAGTTAGTGCTATAACATGGAGACCGTTTTTCAATTTAAATTTTCCTCATAGTACCTATGCGGAACGGAAAAAGGCATCTGTCCATTACGTTAAAAGGAACCCACAATTAATTTGTTCTGGACTTTGGATAAATGACGATAACATTTGCGAGGCCATATTACTGTTAAATTACATAGTTGACAAGCATCGCTTGCATATTTCCTCTGAAGAAATGCCTGTTAGACTCTGGTTAGGTGAAACTTTTCATGATTTCACAGATAAAGAGATTAAGAAGGATTGTCCTGACTGTAAAGGCAGTGTTAGTATAAGAATAGCTGGTCCTTCGAGCGCTAGTAAAGGACAACCTTATTTCCATTGCAAAGCTTGTCAAACTTCTAGAGGGAAAGGCCACAAGGGACCTGTCAACAACAAAAAATGGCAAGCTTTAATCAAAGCTGCTCAAAAAGAGGCTAATAATTACATGCTTGACGATGAAGACGATGAAGAAAACCAAGATGATAGTTTTCAGTGTAGTCAACCACAAAAACCTAAACGAGGTCCTTCACAACAATGCGGATCAAATACTCAAAACAAACAAACACTGCCAGACGATTCATCTATTATAATGTCATTGCGATTGATACAAAAGGATTTGGAGTTTATTAAATCTCGGATGGATTTTCTTGAGAAGGTAGTTTCTTTTAGTACTAGCGGTTCTTTAGTTGGTTCTAAAAGACAACGAACTACTGCTTCTTGTGCTCCTGAATCTATTCCTGTCACTCAACAACGATTTTCCACAAACGAAAGATTATTTGCTGCAAAGAACAACACTCGTTATGTAAATACTGAAGATGATAATGCTGGAGATAATAGTGCAGATGAAAATGAAGGAATATCATCATTTTATTCGAATGGGGATGCAGACAATTAATCTACACCTGTTCCCTTGATACAAAATCACCAAAGAAAATTGTAATATAGCCTGCCAGTTTTTCCATATCTTCCATTGTTTCCTCTTGATTTGTTTGAAGATACGAAATAAATTGTGATAAACAGTTTTGTAGTTGACACAGGTATTCAATACATTCATCAAAGGTTTTAAGTCTGTGAACGGTGTCTTTCTCGAAGTACTCTATTGAAACTTTTACAAAATTCTTGAACAATGGGATTCTTTCTATTGCCTGCATTCTCACTAATGGCGCAAATACAGTCCCTCTTTGTGTTGGGCTTTCTAGCAAAGAATTTAGCTTTGTTTCAATGTTTTCACAGCCTTTTTCGTCGATTAGTCCCTTGTCGTTGTATTTCGCCATAGTTGCTAATATCCACGTTAAAAAGTTTTTACTCTTTGCATCCATCCATTCGTGGTTTGAGGGGGGCATCCTAACACAGTATACTTTAAAAACCTGTTTATTGTATTTTTAGAATTTATTTGGAGAAAGTTTTTGTTTTTCTGGCATATCTGCATCAGTGTGTTTTCTAGCGTTTTTAGTTTTTGCTTTTCTTCTAGCGTCTTGTTTTTCATCTACGTGTCTTGGTTGGATTATTCCCCAATCAGGTATTTCCATTAAATAACCAAATCCAAGATCTTCAAGTTGTTGCCTTGATTCTGCTGATTCACACCACATTTCTCTAGATCCCATAACAAATGGGACTTCTGCATCAATATCAACACAACCAAAGGAAATTCTTTGATTTATATTATTATAACGATGTGCTATATCGAACATGACCAAGTGATGTTTTTTGTTTATATCTGGGTGGTCATAGAGACGATTAAACTCATCTCTACTCAAATAATCGCAAAATTTCTCTCTGATAGTATCTCTTCCTCTTCTATCAGGAAGAGAAAAAGTACATACAACATCTGCATTAATTGTTGCACTAGGTGCTATCCCTCTGACATCCTGAACGAGGACGAACAAAGTAATATCTAGATGTCTTCCATTGTAGAATAGTTGATTAAATGTTTTTACGTACCTTAAACCTTGTGCCATACAATCATCTATGATAATCAATAAATTCATATTTCCTACATCGATTCCTCTAGATCGTTTCTTTTTGAGTGACATTTGGTGATCAATCAAGTTCTGTAGAACATCTTCATCTAAGCCTTCTACTACTCTACAGTAAGGAACCCAAGTAAAATATTCTCCAGATGCTTTAGTCATTGTAAATACAACAATTTCTGGGAAGTAGTGTCTCATTCTAGCTGCTATGTTTCTGACAGCCACTGATTTACCTGATCTTCTAGGTCCATAGAGAATCACCGTGTAACCTGGTCTAAATAAATTGTAAGCAGCTTCATTTACTGTGAAAGAACTATGTCCATCTCTTATTCCTTTTGCATCATCTGAGAATTGATCTTCTCTTTGGTTGTCATCCGTGTCTTCAGCTTCATCAACGTCGATTACTTCTTTTATATTTTTCTTTTTTGTTTTTGTGAGTTTTATTTCTTTCTCGTCGATGTCAAGTGGTATTTCGACATAAGGCACGTGCCCATCTAATCTTTCATTTATTTTGGGGCATGGTCCTTCTTCTGGTGATCCATCAAATACATCTTCGTCATCTACCAAGTCCTTGAATTCATCCATTTTAACACCATATTTCCCTTCTTCGTGTCTTCCAGCAACACATTTCTCTATTACTGTACCAACAGTTCCTTCTAGAGTTGGAAAGTGGTTAAACCCTCCTATTCTATTCATCGTGTTTAAAGTACCGATACTTAGATTAGAATTTGCTAAAATCTAATAACAGCTTTAATATATCTTTTACTCGATGTCTGATATTTATACTCAAGAGTACAACAATTGCATGGCTTCAGGTCAGTATGATGACGCAGATTGTAGTAGATTTGCTAGATGTGTTCACGAAAACAATCTTTACACAGAGTATTTATGTGGCACAGATCAATGGGGCGTTGTTCAATGCGCTGGCAATGATCCTATGCAATTACTACTTACAGAGACTTATTGTTATTCGCAACTAACAAAACAACCACCTCAAACTTATCCAGGTACTACTCCAGTAGATGAAAATAATCCATCTGATGATCCACCAGTAGACACTGATCCCCCAACACAGGTACCTCCATGTGATACTTATTTTGATTGTAAATCATCTAAAGACAGTAAAAGCTCATGCAATATATTATAATTTATAAACAGGTAGACTTATTGTGTAGTTGTGAAATGTGTACAGGAGCATATCACCGCAAGCTTTTTATGTATATGGGTGTGTTTGCATCAACAATATTTATGATTGTTCCTATGTTTCTATTGTAAACCACATGAGAAACATTAACAGAGTATACTCTGTTAAACTCCATAATAAAAAAACGAATAAAAAACATCAAAGAAAAAATAAAAATGGCTTATAGAAGGGTAATGTTTGGTTTGTCTTTTGAATAATTATTTAAATAATATTGATATATAAATAAAAAATATATTATTTATCTGTATATCTTTTATTAACACTTCAATAAAGTAAATAAAATCTAAAAGATTTGTGTAAATTTGGTTGTCATTAGAATAAAACAAAAAAAAGGTTTGTTCATAATAGTTCTACACCGGAAATTTACTATGTGACCACCGAAGAGAAAAAACTCCATAATAAAAAAACGAATAAAAAACATCAAAGGAGAAAAATAAAAATGGCTTATAGAAGGGTAATGTTTGGTTTGTCGGACCGCCCTACTGGGCGGTCCTCAAGGGTATAAATTCCAAAAAGTATATAGTAAAAAATCATTAACGAGCAAGTGAACAATGGAAGAAGCGTTTTTTGGGATACCTGTACGAAATAAAAAGTGGAACACTTGGCATGAACCCAAAAAAGAAGAACCAAAACTTCCTGTAGTGTGTTATACTCCGCCAGACAATGTAGATGCTATTATCAGAAAAGGACAATATGTTTGTGGAGTACCAGTGTGGGACAACAACACTGCATTAAAGGCACTAGACAGAATCCTCGCCCTAGCAATGCAGTACATTTCAAAAGCTAATACACGAAATATCGCCTACAACCCCGAAGTAGACCTGGAAAAATTTTTTGAGCTCTGCAATAAGTCAAGAGGAGCCATGGAAGTGTTACAAAGATTAGAAGAAGAAAATAATCCAGATAAAGAAAACAAGACACCTTCAACAAACAAATAAATTCTAATTTGTGGTTGTTATTCATCATTTGTTTTTCATCTTGTGTCAAGAGTAGATGCCTAACCAAGAAGTTATCAGAGCACAAACAACTCCAGAAGATGGAGCACTGTTTGCAAGAGGTCTAAAAAACTCTTTGTTTACACCACAGAACCATGTGGCATTCACAGAATCCCTTAGAGAAATAGGCAGAACTGAATTTGGTTCTGTAACAACTGGAAAACAAATTGTCTGTCCTTTTGAAAAAACATGTACTCTTCTAGAAGATGTTGAAATTGAATGTGATCTCCCTGCTCTCACACCAGCAGGAGGCGCTACTTATACTCGGTATGTTGACTTTGTTATGCTGGCTCTTCTAAAGTCAATGAAATGGTCTTATGTGGCAAACACTCTTACTACCTATGATAATGTTCATACATTTTGTGATATCAAAAAACTCTGTGATGAAAAACGATTCAATGAGTATCAATTAGTTGGAGGAAATATGTCTGCTGCTGCAAGAAATACATTTGCAACAAATCCTTATCGATTAAGAATGAGAGTTCCAGCACCATGGAATGACAAGAGGTATCAGGCACCTTGTATTAGTGCACTTGCCTCAAAGTTTACTCTTACCATTGATTTAGCGCAAGCATCGGAAATTATTCAAACTGATGGAACTAAACCTGCTGTTCTGACAATCAATAATTTTTCTGTTGTTTTCCAACAAATTCATTACACTGGTGCCACTCGCCAAGAACTCACTGCTTTGACGAACACTGCAAATGGACTTTCTTATTTGATAGATGATAATAATGTTGTTGAGTTTGATGTACCAGCAAATTACTTTAAAAATACAGGAAATGAGTTTGTTTGTCCTCTTACTGATATCGATGGTCCTATTCACGAAATCAATATTTTGATTAGAACAACAGCTCAATTAGATCCAACAAACGCTGATGTTGCACCTTATGAAATTGATCCGGTTTATCTTGATGGATTGGAGTACAAGATTAATTCAAATAACATGAACATTCAAGACCCAGAATCACAAAACCTAGATCAATTACGAAAGATTCAAAAGTTTTACAAATGCTTGCGTAGAGATACAGATCAAGTTATTCTTCTTTGGAGTGAATTACCAGAAATTCTTAATTGTGCTTCTGGAAGTGTTTCATTTGGTAACTTTACAAATCCAAAACTGTTACTTAAGAACCCAAAATTAAATGGTTCTCATCCAGCTTTGAGAATCACTGTAAATTACCGCAGATTCAACTGGGATGTACTTCAACGCGGTACTTATCAAAAAGTCTGGCGTTAAAAATATTAATAAATCTAAGTTACATTTTTTTAACATCATCATAAATGTCTGGTTTATCTCATGCATCAATTACAATAGAACAATTCAAAGAGCTTGTAGATTTACTTAATGAAATGACAAATAGACTAGACAACATTGAAGAAGTTCTTCTTGACAATATTCCTGGTTCTTCTAGTCGTTTGGGCATTTCTACTTCTTTTGATGGAAGCTCAATGGATGATAAAAACGAAGATGAAGACGACGACGATGATGATGAATCTTACGATCCACTACTGCATTTAGACCATATTAATGTACCAACTTATTCTGTTGATGATGATGATGAAGAAGAAGATCCTATCAATGAAATTGATCTCACAGAAGAATACGACAGAAATAATTATTATGTTTAAAGAAAGAGTCCCCTTACCACTACGTGTTGATTAAAAATAAAAAAAAGTGTAATTTTAAAAATTTTTTATTAAAATATATAATCAACACATAGTGGCCAGTGTCCACTTCCTATTTTAGTTTAGAAGGCATATGGGAGACACAAACGGAGGATGGTCTAGGAAATGAAAATTTGTATCCCATTTCATCGACTGGTACATCAAGAGGAGTTAACCAATATGAAAACCCATTTTTAAATCTGTTAAATAAACTTTGGTCTTTTGCAGGGATCCAATTTTTACTAATCATCATAACCCCAGTAGGACTACGAGGAAGCCATTGTTCGTCGGTACACATTCAACTTTTTTTTAAGTACAAATTTAAAATAGATTTATTCTTATTCAGACAAGAATTTTGCAAGTTTATGATATCTTGTAGTCCATGTAACTATTCTGCCCATGGTTGAATATTAGTGGTAGCACTCTTTGTAGTTTTCCATCTGTGAGCCATACGTTTCGCAATAGCAATTTTTTCACGAATTCTAGCACTGTCTGCTCTCGTGGCCCACTTAGGATCTCGTCCTTTAGACATGCTAGCTTTTATTTTTTCGCTTCTTTGGTTTATGTCTCTTGTATTTTTTAATATGAAATCCATAAGAATGCCTCTTTTGTATTGGGCCCTTTCTGTGTTTCCTCCATTTATAATATCCCCCAAAGACTCTGTAGATAAAGAGGATTCAATTTGAGCGGAAATTGCTTGCATTGATTCCAATTCTTGTTGTGATAATTGGAATCGATCCATTGCATCTTGCTGGCTCATTGCATTGATTCCAGATTCATGTAAAACAGCATAACTTTCGCTCATATCATTGATATACTTGTGTAGTTGATTTTGAGAATTGCGAAAGTATTTAAGGCGTTCTTCCTTGTTGTCTGGAAAAACGTCTTTGAAATACTCGTGTCTTTGCCTAAGTAAATGCCCTTTCATATTTTTTAAAGCTTGTAATTCTTGGTGTTCGGCTTGAGTCAATGAAGATTCCACTGATTTAGCCATTAATCTTTGTTTTTTGACAGCAATAAGTGCTTCTGCTGTAAGTGTAGCTTGATACCCTTCTCTAGTAAGCATTCCAGCTCTCATCCGTTTTTCTGCAGAAGTTGGATCACCACCTATCTGTGGGTCAGCAAAAGTTTCTCCTCCGCCATCTCGAACAAGATTGAATCTGTAATAATCATTGAGACTTTCTCGAGAGTATCTTTGCATTTCAGTCAAATGGGTGTACAACCCAGTTGAAACAGCATCCAATTCCATTAACAAAGCTGTCCTTGTTTCTCCAGTGACAGGAGAATCTTTCATAAATCTTGGAACCATGTCAGTAAAAGTTTTTCCAGTTTTTGGATTAACACCCACGGTATCGCTCATTTGTTTGATGGAATTTAAAAGCGCAGTAGGATCCATTGCTTTTGCAGCATCCCACATAGGAGTGGCTTTAATCAAGTCACTGTTTTTAAAAGCGTTCATCTTTGTAGCCAAATTATACAAAGCACTATGTAACATAGCAGGTTTTATGGGTTGAAATTTGCTTTCACCTTTTTCATCTTGTGATTGCTGTCCAAGACCCTGACTAGCTAAAATGCCGTGCCCTTTTACAGTTTCTCCGATATCACTCGCAGTTTGAATAGCAGCTTTTTGTTCTTGTGACAATACTTGTTGCTCTTCCAATATTTTTTCTGAAATATCACGAGCTATCATGGTAAAAGCAACTAAACCAAGAGCATCCACTGGGTTGACGTCCGGCGATCCACCGGCAATAGCTTTTACATGATCTATGATTTCAGGGACACCCAAAGGAGGTGGTTGCGGGGGTGCTTGAGCGGCTTGAGCAGCTTGAGAGTGATACTGACTTGTAGTTGCTTCACTTGGTGCATTCATTTCCAAGTGCCTTTGTTCGTCTTCAGCTTTAATGAGTTTTTCTAGCATGTCAGCTACCCTGTAATCATCACCGGGAAGTCCTCCCATAGAACCAAAAACAAGTTCCAGTTTTCTTCTTTCAGTGAGTCCTTCGACATCGCCTCTAGATACCATCCGGTTAGTGATGGGACCTGGGCCATATTTCTGATAATATTTTTCCAGTCTTTCTTGTGCCTCGACGTTGTAAGCAGCAGCTGTTACATACTCAGAAGCCTGAGTATGTTCTTCTGGTGAAAGTTGTTGTCCTGCTTGATGCTTTTGCATTGCTTGTTGATAAACAGGAGCCAATTTATCCAAATAACGTGTCAAAGGCCCAGTGAGCATTCTGTAACCAGAATCTCCAACACTTCGTGTAAGTGCCTGTACTTGTTTACTGAGATTTGCCACGTGAGGTGCTATATTTTCATTGGTATTCAATGGACTGAATCCAGGAGCACCTCTTGCAGCGAGCATGATTGTTTGTTCAGGGGATGGTTTTTTTTGTTCAGGATCCCTCGGTAGTCTTCTGACCTCCAATCCAGGTTTTGTGTGTACTTTCAAGTTTGGATTTTTCCATCTTTCCAAGAAATTGATAGGTGCCGTGCCACCAAAACTTTCATCGGCTTCTCCAACTTCTTCGTCCATTTGATTGCGCAATTGTTCTTCGGCTTGTGATGTAGATACCCCTTTTTCTGCTGCGTAATCGAGGACCCTTTGTCTAAACCTCGATTCATCCAAATCTGCCCTTCTTTGATTAGCAAGATCTTGTCTTCTTTTTTGTTCTTCGAGTCTGCGCTGTTCTTTTGAGCGAGCAACAAATTTCATTCCTTCAGGTAAGACATCTTTAAAATGATAATATCTTTCCAAAGTAGCAGGTTCAACACCCATAGTTTGAGCGGCTACAACCATGGCCTCTGGATTAGGTTGGGCACCCCCTGATTGTCTGCGATGCTCTTCTAGTTTAATTAATATCTCCAACGCAGATCTTTCTTGTGGAGCCATTTGTTCTGGTGGTTTGTTTGCAATGTTTTCCACAATTTGTGAAGCTTCAGGTGTCCACAAAGGAACTTTGCCTGTTCGTTCCTGTTCTTCAGTTTTTACTTCTTCAATGGTCTCCAATGCCTTTTCAACTTTTGCTTCGGCTTCTTCAGGTGTAATCTCTTGCTTTTCTTTTGCTTCTATCGCTTTAACGATTTGTTCGCGCGCAGATACAAGGCGTTGACTTTCTGAACTTATTTGTTCCCTTTCTCTTTCTTCGATCTTTACAAATTGGTTGCCGATCGCCTTCTTAACATAATCCATGTTAGCTCCAAAGGTCCCAGCATTAGGATCACCTAGGCTTTTAAGGATAGCAGACCCGTACCCCGATACGCTACCCAAGGACTCCATGTATTTTTCATGGTTATCATCCCGCTCTTTTTTTCTTGTAGCCAAGTCAGCTGTTGCTTTTTGTAGTGTAGCGGCTTGGTTTCTTGCCCATTCTTCGTTCTCTCCATGTCCCTTTATCCCTCTTTCGAATTGTTCTAAATTCCATCCTGTAATGGAGATAACCTCTCGAAGCTGTTTTATTGAATCCGCGTAGGAATTTGCTCGAGAGTCATACTCGTCTCGAAGCTGGATAGCTTGCAAGTAACCTTCTCTCATAGATCTTACAGACTCTTTGTCGTTGATATCCCACTGCTCTCCGATTGTCTGTGTTTGGAGTTCATTCATTTTTGCCATTTGTTTAATCATCATATTTTGAAAAACTTCTTCTCTTTCAGGGGCTTCTCCGAGAGTTTTATTTGTTTCAAATATCTGCTTTTTGAGTTCCGCGACACCGGCATTGATTCCCTGAAGAGATGCTGCCACTTCTTGAAATTGAAGTGATTGATGTTGGTTCTGAGCGATCGCTTGTTGTTGCATGTTTTCAAGTGCAGTTTTAGCCTGTTCAGAACCAGTAAAAAAACCAACAAGCGTTTCTTTAGTGACACCAAGCTCTTTGAGAGCCTCAACTGGATCTCGCTTAGCAATTTCAATGTCCATGTTGTCCTTTATATTTTGAATAACCTCCCCAGGTAAACTTGCAAGAGCACCAGCTACTTTCTTTTGTTCAGTGCTCATGTCCTTTACTTCAGTCACTAGAGAATTAAACGTACTCATGTTTTGATTCGAAACAGAGGTAAGGTTTTGGATCAATTCAGAAAAGAGCGTTTCTGTTTGGGCGCGCATTTCTCTGTTCTCGTCTGCAATGCTTTTCACATAGGATGTCATATTTCCTAGTGCT
>Ga0209174_10000357_pt1 | contig 35421 bp, 37 predicted proteins | sample JI91814BDNA_FD_187505 | JGI IMG/M metagenome (GOLD analysis project Ga0209174, IMG submission 187505) | Wastewater effluent complex algal communities from Wisconsin, to seasonally profile nutrient transformation and Carbon sequestration -... | ecosystem: Engineered > WWTP > Effluent > Algae...
ACTCGGGCTTCTTTCGTTACTACCCGCCAGAGCAGTTACAATGTGGCTGGCGACTGTCCTACCATAGCCCAGCACAGATAAACGAACCCAGTGACGGTCAGCGTGCTGTTGCCAGTAGAGCCTGCATCAGCCACACCGAAGTTAAGATACACATCCTTGGCAGCCGATACACCGTCCAGTAGTGGCTGAACAGGTGTACCGTTAAGAGTCTGCAAGGCGATAAGTTCATTGATCTTGGCGGCCAGGCTTGCCACGGTGTTTTCGATGGTGGCTTCTACATAGGAGCCAGTGATAGCAGCCAGCGTATCTGATGGAGTGCCACCTGAACTATCGGTGAGAGCCACCACCGCAGTCGCCGTACTCTTTCCAGTAACATCACCAGCAGACGATGCCAGGGTGAGGCTGGTAGATGGGATGATGTTTGCCTTGGTCAGGCTTAGCGTATCGTTGGTAGCGGCAGGGATAATACCCAAGGAATGCTTGACTGCGGCGGTAGCGGTAATGCCGGCAGCAGCGGTGATATTGAGTTGGGTCAATGCTCCAACCACACGGATAAGACCGGTAGGGAACGTGTAGATTTTCTTATTACCGATACTGCCATTAGTGGTGCCATCCACCATGGGCACTGACACAGCGGCAAGCGGGATCTTGGTGAAGTGGATCACACCGAGGCTTTGTTCCTCGGCAGGGCCAAGGCCAGTGAGGGTGGGGATGGCACCGGCAAAAGCCAACCCGTCAAGCTTGTCAGCTATCTGCAAGCCGATCGCGTCGTTTCCTAACGCAGACATCACACGTCGGCGTGCTTCTGAAGTGAGTGGTTTCTGTGACATCGGGCGTCTCCGGTAAGAATAAGTTGCGGCTGCTGGGGTCGAACCAGCGACCTCCTGCTTATGAGGCAGGCGAGCTACCACTGCTCCAAACCGCATCGAGCAACTTGACATTCCAGCTACTGGCCTTCGCAGATCTTGTGGCATGGAGCCAACTTGATCCACCTGGCGTTGTTGCCTCGCCAGTGTCCTGCTGTACCCGTTTTACCTGATGCACAAGACGGGCATCAGGTCATCTCACTACCATTCCTACTTGCCGTCAACTGGACCAACTGGTCGCTGACACCAGCAGTGTTTAACCATCGGGCTTTCGGACGCTCAGTGAACGGTTTACATCATGGTGGTGTGTTTTTCAAAGAACTGATGAAATACTACCAGATTGGCATGGACAATCAAGGCTGTTGGCGTTGTTCTCTCATATCCTTGCCAGTCGCCTGGACTGCCTTGAGTAACTGCAATAGCATCTGCAACTGCTCGGGCTGGTTCTCCACATCCCTGAACTCCTGCTTGGGGTACAGGTTCTCGCTGGTGTTCACCATGCCAGTACGTTTGAGCAGGGTGCTGACAGCATCCTTGGCCGCCATCTGAGTAGCCATAGCCGGATCGATGTCAGTAGTCCTGATGCCAGTGATAAGCTTTAGTAGCAAGTTCTGATCTCGGCCACCGACAACCGAGTTGGCCGTAGTAGCCAATCGCCCCAATGGGGTAGCTCCTATCGCCTCGGCTATCACGTTACCAGGGTAATTGGGCAGGAAGCTGGTGATGCCATTCGGGGTGAACTCGTCGAGTTTTCGACCTGAGTACAGTTGCCGGCCTGTTCCTGCTGTAATGCCGAGTTTACCCAGTGGGTTGATCGTGGACATGGCACGCCGCGATGCGTCGAGTGGGCTGCCTGACATCAAAGACAGTAGCGATCCCATCAGTTCATCGTCGAACGGGGTACTGAGCCCTGAGATAAACCGCTGCTTACCATCCTCGGCACCTGGGATAGGTACCGCAGTTCCTTGGCTGACATAGCTAGGGACGAACCCTTCGTTGCCAGCCTCGGTGGTGGCCCGGAGTAGACTAGAGATCGCACCAGGATCACCCATCTGTGCTGCGGTACGGGCGATGTTGCCTTTCGAGAAACTGTAGAAAGGAACCAGGCTTCGCAGTTGCTTCTCGAACGGCGTCAGTTTCGAGTAGTCGAGGTGTGCAGCAGTAACCGCGTCGGCTGCTGCCTGCGGTGCGTATCCCTGTTTTCGCAGGCTGATGAACATACTCATGCGCTGCACGTCGTCGGCTGCCTCGGATGCACGCAACCCCTGCTGAACGAATACGCTTTCCTTTGGGTTGAGCGTCAGGTACTTCTCGCCTCGGGAGGCTGCCACACTGGGCTTGTAGCCTTCGAGGAATCCTTTTATTGTCTCTAGCGGGGTAGCAGCCTGGTTGGGGAAAGATACCGTGCCGCCATACTTCTCAATCGTCGTGCTTCCCGCCTGCTCCACGAACGGCGTCGTGACCTTGGATGCTTTGCCGACAACCGAGTCGCCCATGTTCTCGGTCACCTGGTGCCGGAACGCCGCACCGGTATTGAACACCTCGTTGGCGTACTTGTGCATCTCGGCAATCTTGGCCGGGTCTGTGAGAGTCCCCGCCTTGTAGTCTACCACGTCACGCACTACCGCAGTATCGAGCCCTCCCGCGAGTTTCGATTGGATGGCACCTTCCCATGTGTTACGCGTATGGAACGGCACCCATGGCTGTGTCAGCCAGGTACGGGTAGCATTGGTGATGTCTCTGATCTTCTCAAGAACACGTCCCCACGGGTTGAACCCTGGTCCCTCGGCTTCCTTGACCAGGTTCTCGGCCAGGTCTTTTGATACGAAGTGCTTCTTCAGTTCATTATTGGCCAGCTTAGCGCTGATCCCATCGCCATTGGCATTCAGCGTGGTCTTACCCTTCTCGGCTAACTTGTCGAGCAAGGTATTCTTGGCACCCTGTGTGTATAGCCTTTGTCCGACTTCGCCTCCTGCTGACACGTCCTGCCCAGTTAATTTCATCTTCTTGAGTAGTTCATGTACCGAGATGAACTCATTAGGGTTAGCCTTGGTCGCCTCGAACGGAACCACATTGTCGGCAATGGCAGTAAGCAACCCCTGGCCTTTGCCGGCCTGCTCTGCCATGTTGCGGGTGTAATGTTCGGTGGCACCGAGTACGTCGTTCCGGTAGAACCCTCGCTTCGCTTCTACCACTTCGGGGGAAGCCTTGGCAATTACCTTGAACAGTTTCCGCGTGTCTTTCTCCAGGTTGGCATCTGATAGTTCGATGGGGTATGGAAGCTTCACCGGCTCTGTTGCCTGAGCTACTTCCTTCACCTGGGCAGGAATCGACGTTGGAACCTCTTTGGCTACCTGCGTAGGCGTGGCGTTCTTGGCCTCCATGATCTTCATGATGATGTTGTCTTTGGCTGTCACGCCAAGCGTTGGGTCAGCGCCGGCAGCACCGATCTCTTTAGCGATGGCCCGAAGCTCTTTCTTACCCAAACTACTGAGGCTCTCATCTAATGAACTCACTGCCTTGCCAAAGGCTACTTCATCGAGGTGTGGAGCAAGGTCGCGCAGGGACTTGGCGAACTGAGGCGTGGCTACGCTCTTGCCTGCCTCGTCGATATTGTTGATAAACGATTCAAGTGTGATACCTGATGGCTTGGCTGCAACCTCTTCGATGTTACTTCCCACCCGGCCAGCCTTCACGCTGGTGTTGGCTGATTCGGTTGCCATTTCTGCTACGCTGGGTTCTGGTGCCTTGCCGTATTTAGCGTCTCGGAACGCCTTGGCTTGATCGAGGTGGGCCTGTATCTCTGGCTCCTGCATCTTGTTGATGCGACGGTTCCATTGCCGTGGGGTTACCCCTGCTGGTATAGGCTGGTTGGCGATCCCTGCTGAAGCACTGGTGTTCAACAGGTCATCGAACTGGTTCGTGCCGCCCCACAATGGCGACTGAGGTATCTTACGTGACCTCGTTGCCGCTCCTTTTGTTACTCCAGATTCCTGCGATTGCCTTGGGTTGTAGTCCAGTCCCCATGGATTAGGATTGTCACCTACCTTGAACCCACCCTGGATAGCCAAGTCGCGTGCTTTGTCGATAGTCTGCCTGGTGGGAGCAGCCATCGCCTCGGCAAGCTGCTGTAACTTGTCTTCCATGCCCACCTTGCCGTAGGGCTGGGCGAACGTCCCCATATGCTCGGCATACCGTGCTGCTTCTAAGTCTCCTGGTGGGTAGAGATGTACCTGCTGTGGGTTGTACAGGCCGACAGTCTTCTCGATAGCTGCGTTGAAGTACCGGCCAATGGTGTCCTCGGCTGCTGGCCCCTTCACACCGTACTGGGTCAGCAGTTCACTGGCCTGGACTCGCGGGTCGAACGCTGCCATCCTGGTATCGAGCGTGGCGGCCCGAGCCGCAGCCGTGGCATCCTCCACCGTGTTAGCCATGGTGTTCGTGATGCGTGGGTCCATGGTGATGCCGGCACCAGGCACGAACATCGACTGCATCATCGCTTGTATCTTGTCGCCTGCCCGGCCAACACTTGGCCCGACGTAGGGGATCTTATCCACGAGGCTACGGGCATCTTTGAACATCTGGCCGGCCATGTATTGCGAGGCAGGCCCGGTCATGAACTGCTTGCTTGCAGCAGGAACTCCCATAGCTTCTGCCCACCATGGCGTGCGAACGCCGAGAAGCCCGGCTTGCGGAGCGTGAACCCCTGCTTGCGTAGCACCGATGCGACCTGCCCATGTTTTCTCGATGGTGCCAGCAAGCTTTGCTGTGCGTCCTAATGCTGTCAGAGATGAGCTTGCCCCGAGTGTTATCAGGTTTACCGGGTCAAGCAGAATCTCAGTAGCGAGCCCACCGAGGAAGTTACCCCAGTTGTCTTCTTCGCCTATCATCCCTTTATTACGCAGCAGATCGCGGCCACTGACCGACTTCTCAGGGTCAGTAATCCCCAACGTGTCGGAGAGTGGGATCAGGTTCAGTAGTTCACTGGGACTGCCATCAAGCAAGCCACGAACGGCACGGCCTGGCTTGTCCATGGTTTGGCTAAGCCAAGTCAATGGCGGTAACACCACTGACTTGGCCAACTTGGCAAGCATACCATCTTCTTCATCGATAGTAGCCTGCCCACCACCGTAGTAAAAGTCTTCAATCGGCATGGTTCACCTACCGTGATATCTCTTCGTACTGCGGTCCCCATTCACCTTGGAACCATGCAGGCTTTTGCATCTGCATCTTGTCGCCATAAAGACGCTGAATGAATGTCATTTCATTCTTTTCTTGCTTCGTCAGAGGGTCAAATGGGTTCAAAAAGGTGTTCATCGACTTGTTGCGAAGTGTGTTGAGCCTCTGTACTGCCACCGCAGGGCTGACGCCTCGCTGCGATTCAAGGAACTTACGCAATATAGTAGGCTCGTAACTACCAGCGCGGGTCATGATCTCTTGGAAAGATCCGTCTTTCCCGACACCGATACTTTGCGGATTCCCCTTGTTATCTGACACCGACAAGTCGGTTTCTATTTTCAGGGGGAGCTTTTCGTTCTCAGGGATATCCAACTCGTCCACTGTAGCCTTGCGTGTTTCGGCTGGCAGTTTCGTGTTGCCTGCAATAGACAGACCACGCATACGGTCTTGATACCTGACGTGTTCTCCCTTGACGTTATTGGCTGATTGTGCGATAGCCATGTGACTATCCAGCGCCTGCTTCTGCAACTCCATCTTCATCTGGTGGTCGCGGATCGTAGCCTGCACCAGCGGGTTGGTGTAAGGCTCCTGGGCGACACGATTACCCCAGTCCATATCACCTGGGTGAGGGATCGATATGCCGTTGGCCGTGTACCCGGCACCTGGTTGCGGCGACATGGCAGCACCGGGTGTCACCCCGTCGTTAATCATGACGCCATTGCCGTAGTTCTTCCAGTCGCTTTCACGCTGGCCTGGTGCTGCCGGGCCCATGACGTTAGCCCATAGCGGCTGTCGTTCGGTGGCTACATCAGCAATGTCGAATGATGGCAGTGGCACCACAGCCGATGGCTTCATCGAGTTCATCGGTGGCTGCCACATATCGGTGGAATATGGCCCCGGCATGGGCGAATCTGGTAACGGGACGATGGCATTAGGCTTCATCGAGTTGAGCGGGGGCTGATATATATTTGGGCTAGGCAGTGGGACGCTGGAACCTGGCATCATTGAGTTGAGCGGTGGTCGATACGTTTCTGGTGTAGAGAATGGGGCGAGGGCGTTCGGCATCATCGAATTAAGTGGAGGCTGGTACGTAGGCGTAGGCGCTGGCTGCTCATCAAAGATGCCAAGTCCCATGCCTAGCGTTTGCTCGAGCCGGCGACGACGTTCCTCTTCTGTCTCTGGCGACATTAGATCTTCGAACATCATGTTCCACCCCCCATTCGTCCAAGCATGTTGGTGTTTGTATTCATGCTCATGCCCCCCATCCTGCCACTGTTCATGAGGTTATTCAGGAATCCACCGTAAATGCCGGTGTTCGGGAACATGTGCCTTATCATGTCGTTCGACTTCATTCGCAGTTCGTCGTCCGGTTCAAATATGCGTCGGGGAGATGAGTAGTAAGGGCTGTATCCTTTGAATCCGCCTCCACCCCATCCGCCGGATTGGTCGAACTGGCGCTGATCCATCGTTATGCCATTGGCATAATAGGTCGTTGGGCCCGAAGCTCGTCGCTGCGGGGTGTAGCTGAACTCTCCGAGATTCGTCCCGTAGGAATTGCTCGATAACATTTATCGCCCCCATCTCACGGTGAGTATGATCCACCAGAAAGCGGCTGTCATCAAGCCAGCCGCGTAGTCACCGTTGGTTACTATTAACGCAGCGATGCCGAACCCAAGGCTGATACAGAACCACAAGAACACCACCACTAGCAGCAGTCTGTATAGCCATTTAGCCATTACATCAACCCTTTGAGGAGTGTTGCAAACAGGTCTTGCTGTAACGCCTGCTGCTTGTATTGCAGGTCGGCTTGGGTGCTGTTCTGGTTCGACAGCGACTTGATGTAGTCGCCATAGAGGCCGGCGTTGATGCCTTGGCCGGCCAGGGTGGCGTCCGAGTTGCCTTTCGCGGCTGTCCAGTTGGTGGCTGTCTCGTTCGCGGCAGCACCAGCATTGGCACGCATCAGGTTGTTCTGTTCATTGAACATCGCCATGGGCGACAGTGGCGAGAACCCCCTGCTTGCCAGGTCGTTGCTGAATTGCCGGCTCTGGTTGGATGCCTGGGTCAGCAAGTTACCTCGCTGCATGTTCGACTGGGCGTTGATCTGCTGCTGTGACCAGACCGGACCTGCGTTAATGTAGTTCGGGCCTGGGAGTGATGGCATCTGGAAGTTCATGGAGCCTGAGCCGCTTCCCATCCCGCCCATCCCTGTCTTGAGGAACTGGCTGAACAGGTCGAACTTCTTCTTCTTCAGGTCCATGTCTTGATACAAGCTGTCGCTCTGTGTCTTGTTGAGCAACGCGACATTGTCTTGAGGCTCAACGACACCCATCATGTCGAGGTATTGGCCGGTAGTGCCCATCGGCGTCCATGCGCCTGTAGCACCATTCATGATCGACTTGTACTGAGATCCTGCTTTGAATGCCATGTTTCACCTCTGCTTGCATTATACTAACTGCCGCCACCACCGCTGCCGGCTGGCTCTTTACAGCACAACCCATTAAGAATGGCAGCTTGGGTAACTGCTGATTTCTGAGGATAGTTTACCACAGTTGGCTTGTTTATCCCATTGATTGTGTGCCAGATGGTCTGCTTTTGCTGCTGGTCCACGATGGTCACCTGGATCGTCTGCCCCACTTCTGGCACCTTTGTCCCGGTGTCGTCGTCTCCTGTCCCCGAGAATGGCAACCCGCTGATCCCCAACGTGTAGGTAGTCCCAGTGATGTCAGCAATATCATCATCCAGCGCTAGGAGTGGGTCGCCTGGCACATTCTGACCTGTTAACAAGTCGGTCGTTAACTTGGGCTTATCACCCAATACTACCACCGTCACTGTTGAGCCTGGGCCGGTACCATCGACCGATATCACCTTGGCCGGCACTACCTTCGTCAGGATATCCACCCGCGATTGCTGCCTGGTTGACACGGCACCACCTGGGTTACTAAGCACCATCGTCTGTGGTGGCTGCGTGCTGACTGATTGCCGGGCTGCCGACTGGTCGGACACCGACAACTGAGTACCACCGTTTGCATCGACGATGTTGTTGGCGTGCAAGCCTCGTTTGGATATCTGGTTCTTCGCTACACCAGACAAGGCGGCAGCGATGGCAGCAGCCAGTTCATTTGGCGTGTCGAACTTACCAGACCGAAGCCTGGCTACCACCGCGTCGCTAGATGCTGCGTTCATGTGGTCAATTCCTGTGTTTTGCTGGAACCTATAACGGTCATCTGAGAGAACACAGGCTTTTCTTCACCCGAGAACCCTTGGATTTCAGCTTGTATTGTATATTTCCTTGGCCAATCACGTTCACGCCATGAATCCATATTAACAATGCCGGACTCGCATCTGTCCGATAGGTCAATCTTGTAAACTTCGGGATCGTCCGGCGTCGATGTCACCGAGCCCCAAGATGTCCCGGATGCCACCCGCCGCACCCGCGTACCGTCCTGGGTGATCGTGACGTAAGCCTCCAAGTCTGCTTCGGTTGATTGGTATTGCACCTCGAATGCGTGGGGCTTGCTCGTTTCAATCTTGAGCTTCATCACCTCGGGAGTTCTCAGGTAGTAGGGGATGGCTCCGATCTGGACGATGCTCTCATCGTTAGGCATCACCACGAATGGAACATCTACTTCGATGACATTGCCACTCTGCCATACCACCTTACTGCTCTGCCCTCGGCCTTGGCCGGCAACAATCGCTATCGTCGTGCCAACGCAAGCCGGCGGGGTATCTGCCAGCAACAGCGTGAAAGCACTGTACGCCTGGGTGACGCTGATCCTGGTGCCAGGTGTGTCGACAATATCCAGTGGACCGAGATCAGGCTGGAGAACCTGACCGTTCGGACCGCCGAGCAACGGACGACCAGCCAACTGGGTACCCTGGCAGGACGACGTAATCGGGAATGGATACTCTTCCACCCACCATCGATCCATCAGGTAGTCATAGCAGATGGCGTGCTGTGGCAGGTCAAAGCCCTGCATGGTAACATACCATCGAACCGTTTTCATTTCCTGACAGTGAATGCCATGCCAGAAACACTTATCAGCATCCCAGTTGATACGGAGTCCACTCCCTTCAAACCGGAACATATCACCGATCGGGATACTCAAGTGGTCGGGGGTGGTGTTAGTCTGGTACTGAACCCGAGGCAGACTCCCCTTGAAGACATGGACGCCGACGCGGTCGAGCATCAGGCAGACATTCTGCACCTGGACAGCACAACGCTGATTGATGCAGCCTCGGGCAGAAGCAGGCTTGTAATCGCCATCGATCCCCGGGCTGCTGGTAAAGCTGAACTGATACACAGAACGGCTCTTCAGTATCCACATGGAATTGTCGAACACCACCAATCCTGTGATATCATCACCGTCTTCCGGCAACTGCAATTGGTCCCTAATAGCCCATGACTCGGGGAACCCTGGCGTAGACCAGGTCATGATGTTACCGTTGGCATAGTACGGTTCGATACTGTACTTCGCGTAAGGGTTACTTGCCCCTTCGTATGCCTTGCCCAGTGTGATAACCTGGGTAGCCTTGACGCAATCTATCACCGGGTACTGAGCGTTGCCGATGGTGATCTTCATGCCGATAAAGGCTGGTGTCCATGCCGTTCCGACACCTTGGACGCTGGTGCTTCCATTAACAACCGTGACAACGCCTTGCCGGTAGTCCCGCTTGCCGGCAGCAAAGATGACCGAGTTGTACTCTGCGATATAGGGCTTGTCACTCGGTGGCCTGCCGTAGAGATAGAACAGGTTGTACCCGTTGTCGTCCCATACAGCCTGGCCGAACTTCAATTTAAGCTGAGCATCGGTGTTGTAGCTGACGAGTGTACTACTCGTCAGGTCCGTCGTGTCGATGTCCAGATAGAACGCATCGCTGCTGCCATCGATGTTCCTGAACACCTGTCGTCTAGCGATATTGGGATCCGTCGGCTTCTCCACATCCCGGTAGAAGACGTAGGGGGCATTCACCAGGAGAGTGTCTGTTGAAATGGGCGATGGGTCTGAGGGGATGCCATCCTTGTCAACGAATCGGACGAACGCCTGGTATCTGCCACTGTAGGTGGTGAAGATGTCCGTGTTCTCGATGTTGTTGATATTCCGAATACCAATCGTGATGGTGGTATTTCGCCAAGCAAGGCCATCGCCGGCGGTGCGGTAGGGGAGCAGGAACATGTTACGCAGCGCTGTGGCTGACAGCACATTGCCGTATTCGTTCACTGCCTCTTCGTCTGCCCTGATCTGCCGGAGCAGGGTGAGATAATCGGCATGCCGCTTCGTGAAAGCATTTTGGCCCAGTGGGGTGTACCGGATGTCGTACGATGGTGGGTTGAGCAACGCCAGGAGGTCAGCGGGGATATCTCCCGACACACGGATGCCGGCATGCAATCCATACTCCGTGAAGTCAAAGAAGTAGGTTCGCAGGATTCCTTGAGTTACCTGGCTGCCGGCATCGCCTGATATCTCGGCTGCGGTCATGATCCGCAATGGGGTTTTGGGGGCTGGAACGCCGGCAGGCGATAGCGTCTTCTCGTTCTGTCTCATCCGGTACATCGTATCGTAGCCGTTCGCCATCAACAGTGTGCCGTTGCCAGTGGTTATCATCGTGGAATGGCATACCGACGTGATGTTGGCAGCCAACACGCCAATGCTGCCACCGGACGCGCTGACACGAAGCGTGTAGCTTGCTTCTACTCGCTTCGCGTCTCCACCACCACCCACCAGCATCATGTGCATTTACTTCTCCAAGAACACGATGGCGTTGATTGCCTGGTCGATCAGTTGCCAGGTAGGGGCAGGCTTGTGTCGATCGATATGCTGCCCTGCGGCGTCGGCGTTTCTCACCTCTTCGTAATCGAAGTACCACCTTACCCCGATTACCCGATACAACACGCCATTCGGCATAATGATCGTCTCTTCCTTTCTGGGGACCGCCGGTACAGATATGTGCAAGACTTCGCCACCATACCTGAACTCGCACTTGACCGACATGGATACTCCTATCATGTTCTACCCCGTAAGACCGAACACCGCGAACCTGTCACTTAGCGCCGGGACTGCGGCGTAAGCTGGATACACCGTGATATCACCCGAGGTCTGGTTGTAGGCTGTGATCTTCCGCATGATGCCGTAGTTATTCACGCCGAGTGGGAAGAACACCGATCCAACGATCTGGTTGGCACCATACCCGGTGAAGTTGGTCTTGATGACCGTGGTCGATGATCCAGACGCAACCGTACCGGTTTTGTAAGCTGCTGCCCAGAACTCTGACAGCGCTTGCGCTGGGAATACCAGGCCATCGACCGTCATGACGTTGACCTTGTCCTGCTGGTAAACGCGGTAGACTGAGGTGTTATCAGGAGTAGTAGACCAGTCGGGCCTGACGGTGGCTATCTTGGTGGTGGTGTCATAAGCGGTGATGAGCCGGGGGGTGCTATCCTTCCCGGTGCCACGCACGATTTCAACGATAGTCCCAGTTAGCCCAAACGATGGGGCTGCTGCTCGCAGGGTAATGGTTGTTGTCGCGCCTGCCTGGGCGACACCAGAATCAAACGCCGGTTCAGGGATCAGGAAGCCATCGCTCCTGGCATCACCAGCGGTACCTATGTATGCCACATGATCTGCTGTCATCTCGATGGCAGATAACTGGTTGAAATAGATACCGGAAGCGGCAGGTGTCTCCACTGGTGCTGATCCAGCAGCGGCGAACGCACCACCATCCTTGCTGACAGTAAGAGTAGTCCCGCTATCGAATCGACGTAGCGGGAATGGAGCGTTCCTGATAACTCGATATGGTCCGTGCATGGCGTTTCCTACCCTGTGGGGGTGTTATTGAAAAGCGTTATCTTGATGTCCACTTTGAACACTACTCCGGACGCTGCTGGCTGTTCGCCCTCGGCAAAGAACCATGGGCCGTAGAGAGTGCCTGTCGTCCCACCCTTGGTGCTATTATCGCAAAGGAACACGCCTTTGATAATGCCATCTGCTGAAGGTGTCACCTCGGTAGCACCTGGGTTGTTGACGGACGCCGGGCTGTCGCCAATCACTACCCCCGGCGTCCATAACTGCCTGGTTGCTTCGGCATATGCTGTGAACTCCTGCCAACCAGCGTGGGACAGCATCGTATCGACGCCTGGCAGGAAGTTGGCATAGTTGGTCTTATCCACCAACCCGACATAGAGCGCAGTAGGGACCGTGCCGGCGGCGAAATACCCGTTGAGTATCGAGGCTAAGTCTGTCATTCCACCCTCGGGTTATAGCCGATCTTGAATGACCCATCTTGATTGTGCGTTACCACGGCACGTCCAAGCGGTCTGCGTAGTTCATGTAAGTTTATCACATGCCCCACACCACTACCACCGATGACTTCGAAGTAGCGGATATGCACTGATTCATTGCCATCGATGCTGTAGCTGATGACAGCGATATAGGAACCGTCGAGGAACGAACTGCTGAGGTACTTGTTCAGGATGAACACTGTTCCATCTGCCTGCGGCATGGCGTCGGTGGCAATATTCGTTGTCCCATTCCGCCAGAAATCCACCGTGGGGCAGGCGTCCGGCAGATCGGAGCATACCAGGCTCAGGCATACCTTTTCGCCTCGCGTGTAGCGTCCAACATAACACGACGTTGTCGGATCAGACACCCCATCGTTGTACGTCAGGATCGCATCCTGCCCGCTCAAGGCATACATTCCAGCGTTGGCCTGTAATGAATAGCTCGATGCTGGTGTGTAATCGAGGGCAGCACTCTGCCCTGACATGGCGAAGACACCATGTTCTGGCGTGATGGTGTAGCTTCCGGCAGGAGTGTACGTCAAGCCTGCATCTTGGCCTGTTAGCGAATACACCCCATGCTGTGCAGTGAGGGTGTCTGAAACGGTGGTGGCTGGTCCATCTGGCGTTCGCAGCCGGCTGTACAGATCGCGATAGCCTACCCTGGCTTGCTGGTATAACGCTGCCGCCGCGCCCTGGTTGAAGTAGCGGCTGTAGACTCTCCACCCGGACTGGTGCCCCTGGTAGTTCGATCCACCACCTGACGGATTGGTACCGAACAGTAGTGAATCCGTGAACGCCAGAAGGCCCAGCGCTGCTGTAGCCACCCTGAATCCATTGCGATAAATGCTGACATTGAATCCATCGTAGGTCACGATGACATGTTGCCATTCGTTCAGGGTGAAGTTCACACTGCTGGTAGCACCTACAGCCGATCCGCCGAAAGCCACGTAGAGCCCGGTGGCCGAATCGATATAGAACGAGGCGTGCCGGTTGGTCGTGTCGAATACCGACTTGTAGGAGCCGAACGATGTCGGTCTGATCCATAGGGCGATGGCTATCTTGCCGACACCATTGATCTTAGCGAATACACTGGCGGGGACGGTCAGGCTGCTCGATGAGAACTTCATCGCTGACCCAGTTGGCCCAAGTAGTGACGTTGTGCATCCACTACCTATGGTCATGTGGCTGCTGTTGGCCGCCGCGTTCCACCCTTTAGCCTGGGTGATGGTGCCAATACGGCCAAAGTCAGCAACCAACCCCCTGTTGAGGGGGTGGTTGTTGATCGATGACGTTCTGTTAATTATCCCGTCCATGGCTATCCTTAGACGGTTTCTTGAATCAGTTCTTCCAACGGCTTAAAGACGATGATGGTGTCACCAGCCGTACCGGAAAACGCCACGCCTGCCCTGTTGACTACCACCGGGATTTGGTACCTGGAGGTGGGGCAGAACTCAAACTTCTTGCGCTGCGCACCAGTTCCAAGAGCATTGGACACCGGGACGGAACCGATAGGTGTCATCAGTTGCTTTGTTTCAGCAGGGCTGGACAATGCGGCATCGGCACCTGTCGCGTTACCTTCGTTGTTAGTGCCTGCGGTCGCACTGTCTGACTGCGAAGTATAGAGTTCCACCTCGGTACCATTAGCACCAGCCGACGTAAGTTTGAACTCAAAGGTAACTTCATAGCGCCGGGCCCATGCTGCCCCGAGGTCGCCCTTGGCCCCTTCTCGGGCAGCGGCATCAGCCAAGGATGTGCAGGTAATACCGTAATCGCCGCCGGTATTCTTCCACGTCTTCGTTGTTCCCGCTTCTACTTTGTAATAATCTGGCAGTGCCATGGCGTCTCCTAAGTAATTTGCAAGACGCCGTTGGCGGCGCTAAGGTCTACGTTGAAGGTTGCTGCGGCAGCCACGGTCACAGCCGAGCCATAGTCCCACCAGCCGATAAGGTTATCGCTGGCTGCTGTGTCGTTGTACAGCACGGCATATTGGAATGGACCGAAGCCACCACCGGAGCCGGTGAACAGGACATCGTTCAGCACCAGTTTGTAGGTACCTGATGCCTGTGCTGACGATGAAAGAGTCGCCTGGGTGCCGCCGGCAGTATAGCCACCACCAGCCGATATCTCGGTGATGTCAGTCTTGACCGAGTTTGTGGCAACTGGCGCTGTGTTCGTCAGCATGATCTTGAGCGTATCCGCTGAAAGATCGTGCTTCTTCTCGGCACAATCCTTGACGAATGCATTGAACTTATTGAACGCGGCGGTAGGCATACTTCACCTATATGACGATGAATGAATGAAGCGATGACCGGGCTGAACCAGACACAACATACTCTACCAGCACAGTGTAGCTTACACCCCTGGAATAGGTAGGTGACGATGTGGGGATGTCGTACGAATACAATCCGTCTTTCGTAGCATCAAGAACGGATAAGGTTCCGTTCGCTATCGACTCGTCATTGGGTCCGTACACCGTGTAGGTAGGCGTGCCAGTGGCATCAGTTGGGTTGTTGGAACCGTTCACTGTCTGTACAGCACCGTGTGCGTTTTCGCCCAGCCTGACATATCCGATGAACTGCATGGGCTACTCCGCAACAGTGTCGAGGGTGACAACCTTGAGGCCGCCTCGCGTCGTCAGTTGTCCGTTGACTACGCTCATCATATTGATTTGCTGAGCCATCGTGCCATCAGGGCAGGCTGATGGATCGCAGTCGGAGTACATGCCGTTGAACTCGGTGACTACCACGGATTGTGCTGGTCGCTGATCCATTAGTAGGTTCCTAAGTTATACCACTGGCTGGATGAACTCTGCCGACCTTGGCCGGCATAGGTGATCTGGGATGTAGTCTTGCTCTTGGAGATGGCATCACGGACAGCCTGGGCGTGCATCCCGGCGATCATCTGCATTTCCTTGCTATCCTTGTTTCGACGTTTGCCGAGGGCAAGATAGCATTCCATCAGGAATACCGAAGTCATGGTGACATCATCAATATCCAGTAGTGATGATATTTCGTATTTGACGCTACTCCTGCTGTAAGCTGCTGCTGATACCGTTTCCAAACTGGTAGTGTTCGTCACGGTGTCAATGAACAACTCTTCTGAGTACGGATGAAGCCCGATGGTACCAGTGGGGGTGTTCGTCCCATCCCTTCCGACACGTAGAAGGCTCGAAGCGTAGGTGGCGTCGAACAGCGTAGATACCCCTGTAATCGTGGCGTCGGCTGCTACGGTCGTGATCTTGCCTGTCGTCTCGGACCATACTGCCACTTCTCGTGGTGACCGGATATACGAATACCGGTAGGTCCACGCTGTTGAGGGGAACGGCCAAAGGCAGATATTCAGGCCGTTGCCTAACTTGGGGTCTTTCCTGACAGTGAACTGCAATGGCACCGTGCCATAGATGCCAGGCCGGCGAGTCGAGAACTCCATGGGAGTCACGTACTCGCAAACGTGCTGGCTGTTCGTGTCATTGGTCAGGTACGATATCTTCCTGATGTTATTGGGGAGCGGGTATTCACTTCGCCATAACTGGTATGCCTGGGCTGTTGCCAGCGAGGCGGTAAATTGGGTGCCTTCTTCGATGATAATAACGGTAGCACTCACCCGGCGTGACACCTTGGCGAAGCTCGAACCAACCTTGATATGACCATACTCTGCCCACGTCGGCCAGGTTCCGCCAGTCAGGGTGAACGACAGTGTCGATAGGTCGAAGGTAACGGTGCCTGTCTGATACGGAGCATTGACGATAAGAGCCTGCCGGCCTGCGTAGTACGGCCACTCATACCGCCCCCATAACTCCTTCAGGGCATCATTGATGGAGTTGCGGCAATCCAGTATGGATTGCTCGTTGTTGTCGCCACCCAGCCAGCGGAGTAGCGTTGCCTGCTGGTCGCTTGCTGTGGTGTTCATGTTCCCACCTTCACATGTTTGGTTTGATGGGCAAGAGGTCTGCTGAGATCAGAGGGGATGCCAATGCGAATCTCGCCATCGACGATACTATAGTCCCACCCTCGGAGCTTGCAGCGTTCCTTGATCTCATCCATGCTGCCCACCCATGCCATAGGATCCCCGAGTTCAACAGCCAGGCCAGGATGGTACCACCTCCCTGTGGTATCCACCCCGGCAGCCTTGGCCTTGGCGGCATAGAGCTTGCCACGGTCGTCGGTCTGGTCGTCGAAATCGTACCGTGATTTGAGTGAATCTCGCAACAGATTGGTATCGCAGATACCGATACTGGCGTGCCCGAGAATACGAACGTAATGCCCATCGCAGCCAGCGCACACCGTGGGGGTATCGATGCCGGCTTCAACTTCCTTGATGGACTGAAGTCGTTCTTCTTTGTTACCACAACTGTCGCATTCGTACTCGTACAGTGGCATTACTGTGGGCCTTGTGAGGGTTGTCTATCTGCTGAAACGCTCGCTACACCCTTGGCTGGTGCCGGTGGTGGTTGTGGCATATTCGGGAACTGCACTAGATCAGGATCGATCTGATTCGCCTTGGCCCATTCCACGAGGAGTTGGTTGGCTGGACCGAATATGCCGGTGGCCTGGCCAAGCTGGACCATCATCGGCAGCACAAGCTGAACCATCTTGTTGCTTTGTTCCTGGCGAGTATCGAGATCGAGGATTCGACCTTGGCTTGCCAGCACATCATAATCGGTTTCGCGTACCACCCGAGTGGGGTCTTGCTTGTCCTGAAGATTTGACCACGCCTCGGCACCGGGCTTCCCGAGGATCGGAAGCAGGTCATTAGGACCGTAGATCAACGCAGAAGCAATAGCTTCTTTGCGGGACAGTCTGGTGTCACATTCGTTGACGCGCTGAGCCATGTCCTTCGGTCGCAACTGGCTGGCGTCACTGACCACCTGGGCCTCGGTGGCTGTTCGCATCGATCGGGAGAGGTTAGCCTGCATCAAGTCAGTCAGACCGGTCATCTGCTCTACCTTGTTCTCAAAGAACTGGTAGACCTCCATGATGGACTTCTTGACCTCGGGGGCTTCCAGCATCTTGACGAATGCCTCAAGCCCACCCTTATCAAGCCCCTTGATCTTGATGATTGCTTCATCTTCGCCGTTCTCGATGGCGGTTGTTAGTTGTTCTGCCACCTGGTCATCGATCAGCCAGAAATCTCGCTGACTACGATAGCACTTATCAGCAACGAACGATATCACCCACACCATGAACTTCAGGTACGACAGGGCGAACTCGAAGTGTGGAATAGGGTAGGGGCTGCCGTTGCGACGGTGGAACCACAGCGTGGTAATCGGCCAAGGATCGTCAACGTCCATGTTGTAGGGGACTGGCCAGGCACACGCCTGCTGCACAATCGCCATGGGATCGGTCGGCGGCAACTGGCTCTGGTCGATTGGCTGTCCCTGTATCATCGCTGCTGCCATCGCCTGCTGGACCATGGCTTTATTCTGGGCAGCAGTTTCCATGGCGTTCTGGAATATCATCGGGCTCAGATTGGCAGCATAGTCGATGCTGTCAGTGACGATGAAGAAGCAGAAGTCACCAAACCGTTCATCCAACTGATCGAGCAGCGGGTTACGCTCGGCTTTGGTTTGCAGTCTTGAGCCCACTCCCATGCGTGACCAGAACTTCCAATACACCACCTCGTCTTTCGGTGGCACCGAGTTCCGGTTGTTATGCTCGCCCCCCTGGTTGATTATCAGGCGCTCGTGATAGACTTCCGACGTGGTAGAACGCTGGTTGCACTTAATCTCTTCCTCGGGGATGCCATAGAGCCTGGAGAATAGCCAAGCAGGGCATCGGCATTGCACCGCCAGCCACTTGCAATCCTTCTCGCGGGTAGCGTCTGGATCCCAAACGATATCATTTGCCATCACGAAGTTGCTGCCTACCAACGTCTGATTGGTGCCAGGCATCTTGATAGTTTCGGTAATGTAGGCAGCATACCCGAGAGTCAGGGCTTCTTCGACCACGCACCGGCGTTCCTTCTGGAGCCCGAGTTCGCCGGCGGTGTAGTTCAGGATCTTCTCGATCATGGCAGCCATGCTATTGCATCGCTCAGATTCAGCCTGAATGCCGATCTGATCCATCATCATCTTCATCATCGCGGCCTGCTGCCGCATCTGGTACTGCGGGTCTGACTGCAAATACCCCGGGCTACTCATCTTCATCTGCTGTAGCTGTGGCGGATCAATGCCGTAGCAGGAAGGGGTAGGAACGAACGGCTTGGCTGCCTTGACGGTACGGACAACCTGACCTTGGGTCAGGTAGGGCGTGACGATCTGAAGGAACTTGGCTACCCAGTTGTCAGATATCTTGAAGTGGGGAGTACGGGCAGGCTTGTCGCTCTTGGGATCGGAGCCGACCTGTAGGTACATTTGGTCGGTGATGTACTTCGGGTTGAACAGGTAACTGTGCTGCCCTAGTACGAATTGGAGACACTCGTTAGCGCCAGGCGTGTAGACTTCCTTCTTTCGACGAAGGCCGGCACGCACGGCCTCCAAAAGAAGATCGCGGTGTTCTTTGAAAACACCGCCATCGTTGATGGTACTGGAACCATAGATGGGCGTTCCTTGCATCATCGCACATCCTTACTTGGAAGCCATCTTGCGTAACTCAGCCTTAATCTTATCGATTTCGGCCTTGAGAGTAACGACATCGCCCTTGAGGGAGCCAACATCGCCTGACACATCAGGCAGGGTTCCGATCTTATCGACAAACCCTGACAACATCAGGCTGAACTCCGTGCGGCGAAAGGTGCCGTTGTTGTTGTGGGGGGCGTGGGGGTCGCCGGTCAATCGGGGGTCAGCTTCCGTATGATCCCAATACTCGACCGAGGACTTCTCCTCAAAGACGTAGTTGGGCTTGGATACCAGCATCGACCACGTCTTGTTTGACTGCCTGGTGATGATAGCGGGGAACTCATTGCTATGCCCGTTGCCCGATGGCCGGTAGAACACCACTTCGCCGGGGATGATCGTTGGCGGGGTCCATGACTGGCGTTGGGCCTGGCTTTCCGCCACGGTGTTATGCTTGGAGATAGGGGGAAGCCCTACCATAGGGCCGCGTGTCAGCGGAGCCTTGGCTACTTTGGCTGGTGCTGCGACTACTGGCATCTCTGCGACTGCTGCGGACATGTTGGCTCCTAATTGTAGAACGCTTTGCCGCTCTTGATATTCCGGAGCAGCGTATTCATCTGCGGTCTTGCGAATGGCCGTGGGCCCAACGGTTGAGGAGGCGGCACCCACTGTAACCCCCTTGTTGTAGCATAACGCAGGCAATCCAGCAAATGGTTATTGCCCTTCTCGTAGTCCACAAACTCACCGGCATTATTGCGAACCTTCTTCCATACCTTCATTTCCCAGATGAGTTTCTTGCAGTTGTCGGTAATGAACAGCATGGGCAGATGGTCGTCAGCGCTAGGGCAAAGGTAATCCTTCGTTCGCTCGATGCCATAGGTGACTTCGTACGATCCGTACTGCCACCCCGACACCTTGGGAGTAATGCCGTACTTCAACAGGGCTTCCATGTAGATCGTGCCAGGATCTTCGTCTTCCTTCATGCCCTTCCAGATGACCGACTTGGAACCCTTCTTGTCAATCGTTAGGTCTTGCACCCACGCGCGGGGGTGCATATCGAGCTTCATCTTCGTCTGGATCGCCACGGCCTGAGCGTTCGCACGCCTGATATACAGTTCGTCATAGCACACCAGGCACCCTGGCCTGGTCCTGTACCACTTCTCCTGATCTGACATAACCGCTAGTTTTTCAGGGTCATTCTCTTGCTGTGGTGAACAAACGAACAGTACAGCAGCAACGTCAACGCCTGGGTCGAAGATGAGGTATCTGGTGTCTTCCCACCGGAGCGTCATGGGCTTGACGATGTGCTTGTCGGTGAACTCGGGGTAGACGGACAAGAACGATCGGGCCGACTTGCCGAAGTACCGAATCTGCATCTGCTCGTCGTCTTTTTCCATCTTGGCACGGAATGCCTCCCGGCCAATACCCGAGATGAATTTGTTCTCGGCTGACTGCATCACGAAGAAAGCAGTCTGCTGAGATAGCGGTTTGCTGGCGTTCTCGGGATCTTCCGACTTGTCCTGCATGTCCTGGAACTCGACCGTTCCGTTTTGAGGCGTGGCTGACCAGAAGATACGTCCGTTGAGATCGACGATACGGGCACGCATTTCGTCCAGCCACTTCTTGGCCTGCTCGATTTCTTCATCCATCCACACCAGGTGAAACTTTCGCCCCTGCGGCATCTTCCGCACCAAACCAGAGTAGAACCGGATGATGGTGCCATTTACTAGGCGTACTGACTTGGGTGTCTTTTCCTTGGCATTCTCCCACGACACACCCTTCTTGAGCCCACCCTTGATAAGCCGCTCGGGGATCATCGGCTCGGCTTCTTGCCACAGGTGCTTGAACTCCTGGTGTTCGTCTTCGACTACTACCATCCATTTGAATGTAACGGGATGCTGGAATATCTTGAATGGCGCTTTCTCGAACAGGTACTCGTACATCAGCGAAAGGTGCCGGCCATCATTGCCGACGCAAGCGATCTGCACGTTCTCCCGGGGGTATTTACCATCGACGTAATGCGTGCCGGTGGCGGCCATGCCCACTTCGGCAGAAGCGGTACACGTTTTCCCCGCGCGGTTTGATCCAGATAGCCCTACTTCATGGGCTAAGCAACGGTGAAACAAGTCGCCCGTAGGCAATGGGGCATAGAGGTAGACTGTCTCGCGTTCGCGCTTGAGCAACTCCGCGAAGCAGTTTTGGAACTCGCGATAATCTTCCTGGGTCCAGGTGCCTGGCAACTTTACATCATCGCAGAACCCATCGATCTGCTTTTGGACGTTTAGCCATCGGCCATAGTCCTGCTTGGCACTTTTCTTCCGATTACTCCCCGAAGAGGGCATTGACGTTTACCCCTTCGATAGGGACTACAAACTTGTGCCTGACGAGTAGCCGGCAAAGCTTTATTTCGATCTGGTCTTTGCTCATGGCTGCCAGTCGGGCCATATCGCCGTACTGCTTGGCGGTTCGCTCGATGTAACTCATGACGTTACTGATGATCTTCGCGCGGGTAGCTGGTCTGGTGTTGGGTGAGAAGGCCAGTTCCTTCATGAGCAGGGCGAACCCTTTTGCCCCGCCGAACGCCTGGCTGAGCGCCTCGGCAACGTCTTCCGACGAAGCCCGGGAGTTGCTCTTAGAGAAAAGAGACATCGCCTCCATGACTTCAGCGGGATCATGCCCACCAATAGCCTTTGCGGCGGGAGTATCAGGCGTCTTTTCATTGCTTGCGTCCATGACATGAGCCCTTCGCTGATTTGCCGGTACAGCATCGCGTAGCATGGGTCGCACAGGCCGCGACGAGATGCTTTCCTATCCTTATGGTTTAGACACTTCATTATGTACCCTCGGTTTCCATTTGCGGCTGTGAGGCAACAGATATCGCATCCTGATAACCTGCTTATCCGTCAAGCCTTCTTCTCGCATCATCCGGCGGATCGACCGATAGCAGGACTCGCAACGTCCCCTAGCGTAAACTGGCCTATCGCGATGTTGCAAGCAGTATTTCATGAAGTACCTACAAAAGCAGGCTGACCGTTTCCAGCCAGCCTGCTTTGCCCCGGAACCATGCTAACATTTAGATGAACATCAACAGGATGCTGAACACCTGGGCCAGGATGGGTCCGTACTTCGTCAGGAAGTCGATAACTTTCTGCATGAAGGTATCGTCGGTCACAGCCTTGAGTTGGCGTGCCCGAGTGGTCTTTTTGAGAAGCCGGATGACTTCAGGGTTGGCCTTCATCAGTTCAACGCTGCGTGCGTTAAACTGGGGGAAGGAACGACCTTCTGACTTCTCGCTGGCAGTGAGGAAGTCAAGATAGTTCTGGACATCGTCGGCATTCATTGGAGCTTCGGCGCTGAACAGAGGCCCACCAGCAGGCCACATGGTGTCGATTTCGCCATGGATGATCGATACCAGGTAGTTCATTCCATTCACTTCAGCCTCGACAGCCTTGTCAATAGCCAAGTCGTCGGCGTTCAGGATCACATCAATAGCTGGCTTGAACGCTTCGCCAGTATGCTTTGTCAGTCCGTTGACACCATCAGCGAAAGAACGCACAGCTAGTTTTAGCTCTTTCGGATCGACCTTCTTCCAGTCGAACTTGACGGAACCCAACAGTTTGGTAACGATGCTATCGAACATACCACCGAAGCCAGCCGATGGTAGAACGGGAACGATAGTATCGCCACCGATTACGATTTCAGACCCATGCAATTTCTTTTCTTTGGACATAACGATCTCCGTTGAAGGTTGGTGGTATTCTATGGCGTCAGCCACACACCATCGAAGTGAGTTTTGATAAACTGCCTCATGGCTTCGGCGTCTGGTGAGGTACGCAGATTTTTCAATAGCTCGTCCTGGGTATGGAACGGCCATAATGGTGATGCTTTGTCGAACGCCTCTTTCGCTCTGGACCATTGGTACCTCATGATCGCCTTGAACTGGGCGTCGCCTGCCCATGACTCGGGGGCATACTTCTCCACAGCCATGCATAAGGCGATTGAGTAGATACCCATTTCCAATGGGCCTGTAGCACAGTCTACCTGATTAGTCTTGTGGCCTTTACTACGATCCTCGATGTTAATCATCGTGTCGTTGATGTAGGCCGACCACTCTTCGGCGATATAAGATGGTTTGTCGTCCCAGTCGCCAGCACCTTCCACATACAGCCTGTATCGGCTTTCTCGCAGTGAGTTCGGAACGTACTGGGCAACCTGGCTCTTTCTGAAACCACGAGGTTCACGGCAATACCCGGCCTTGCCGTTGAACATGTAGAAGCAGCAATCAGCCGATCCGCCACGAGCGTTGCGGAGTTGGTTGTTCAGCCGATGGGTTGATTCATGTCCATCCGTCGCACGGCCGTCGCCAAGACTTGGCTCATCGGTGCGGTTGAGAACATCGGCCAGGAGTGACCCATCGTTCATGCGGTTGTATTTCACCGGCACGTCGATGAACTTAGGAAGAACTACGCCATCGAGAAGGTAGTTGTGCTTCCTGTGCTGGCTGAATGCGTATGGAGTAAGCAGCAAGGCCAGCAAGACCAAAGCAAGGTATCTCATCCTTGATTCCTTAGATTAACAGGTAGTTAAGAGGCGTTGCCTTGAACCCGTCGATTGATCCAGTGGTAGTCATCGTCTCACCCTCGTTGATAAGACGCTGGGCATCTCTGGCGGAGTGGATGTACATCCCTTCGCCAAATGGCTCCCACTCTGGAAGCAGGTTCGTTACCTTGTTCCACTTGCCCCAAGATTGATCCAGGAACACTACAGTGTCTTCGTACCCAAGAGACTCCTTGCACTTGGCACGAGCTTCAGGAGTATCGTCGTAACCAACGAAGCATGTTTCGTGGGCAGTCGTTCCGCTTAGGCGTGACACCGGGTTGCCGGTCGGTGCGGTATCAAGGCTGAACCCAACGGAAGAAGCATACCCGTTGTACATCAGGTCGAACAACTCTTCCGTACTCGTGACCTTAGACTGTCCGAGAACTCGGTTCTTGCTGGTGATGTCGATCACAGCCTGCGGCATACCGCGACTTCCATACTGCATACCGATGCGAACATAGTCGGCATAGTTAGAGAAGTCCCATTGCTTGCCAGATGAGTCGGTGAACGGTTCCTCAAGGAGGATCCCGCACTTAACGGCCCAGTTAGCGATTCCGATTGGGCTTGCGCCTTGGCCAGTATGACCTCGACCAGAATAGAGCAGGCACGTTGCCTGGCGTTTCTTGTAAGCCTCACGCTCGCCGTTTAGGATTTCGACGCAACGACGTATCTCCTGCTTGCATCGCTCCCCCCAACTTACGCAATCACCAGTAGCCTGCGCACCCCGCAGGGCACGCTCGGTATCGAGCATCAGCCACGACTTCCACAGCAACGCCCTCTTCCCCTTCCATTCACCAGCCTGCCAGTTGGCCTTGGGTGCAGTGGCGAACAAAGGGTATGGCAGTTCAGCCTTGGCTTCATCTTGGGCGTACCTTGCTGCTGCCCTGATATGGTCTGGGAGCGTATCGACATCCAAGTACGCACCTATCACCTCGCCGCGTGAGTAGGCACCGTGGAGGTCATGAGTCGGTATCAACATGTAGTCATGAGGCATTGGGTTACTCGGTTGGGGACGAATTACCTGGCACGTTTCAAGCCGATTGCTGTTTCATTGAACGCTGCAATATGGTCGGCTGGAGTAGTCAGTTTCCCTGAAGCGCCAAGTTTGTCAGCCATGGATGCCCATGCCTGGAACCATGGCAGCATAGCTGCGCGATCAGAACCAATAGTAGAACGGTTCTTGTCGGTCAACAATGCTAAGGCTGCGTCTATAGTCATGGAAGAGTTGGCGGCAAGTTGAGCAGCAACAGCCTCATAGTTGTCTGCCAAGGCAACGGAATGCTTCTTGACTGAAGCTGGTAACTTGGCCCATTCGTTAATCGACATAGTAACAAACCCAAGCTTCTCAACCACCGGGACAACTGGGTCATCAGGCTTGACCGGCGGGACAACGATAATCGGTGGAGGAGGCTGAGTGCCTACCATGAAGTGGTAGGCAACCGGCTCGTCATCAATGGTTGGCCCAATCCGGAGCAGAGTTACAGGGCCTTCTTTGGTCCCGGTTATCTTGACGCGATCCTTGTCGGACTTCGGAACTACTGTGAATTTGAATGCAGTGTCTCCCTTGCCTACCAGAAAGCCTTTGTAGACTGTTCCTTTAGGGAGAACTTCCTGGTCCAACTCTCCGATTCCGCCAGTCACAGGATACCACTTGTACTTAACAGTAACGTCAATTTCAATAAAGGCATAGCCTCCGAACGCCAGGGCGATGGGGTTAGCCTGGGCACGAGCGACAACCTCTTGAGCAGACTTGACCTCGGCAACTGTAGGCTTGTTGCTATTAGGAAGAACATCCTGCCCACACGCCACCAACGGTAGGAGCAGGGTCAAGATCAAGAGTAGTGAACGGGTCATATCAATCTACCTCTGTTTGATGGGAACAGTATAGGAACAAAGTTGCATCCTTGTCAACTAGCTTTATCACCCACTGGAACTTGAGGTGTCGCTTCGGGCTTCGCTGGAACTGAGGTGACTACCTGGGAGTTGCCTGTTATCTCCTCTCTGACACCAGCAATGCCCCTGTCGATGGCTGCCTTCTTAAACCTTGCGACGATAGCAAACACTATCTCCCACAACCCCCATACCACAACCGCCCCGAGGAACGAGCATAGGAATGCCATCTCGGGAGAGTCCGTCTTGAAGTAATACTTGAGCGATGCAGGGATGCAGAATAGGGAAGAGAAAAAACTGACGACAAAATGGGCTGCCATCATCTCCTTAGTTTTCTCGTTAGCTTCCTTGGCCCATACTCTTCTTAATATCACGCAGACCATGGCGCCGGCAAAGGCGCCGCCACCTACCAAGAACATCATAAACCTGTCACGCACAATCTCTATCTTGTCATCCTTGTTATCCTCTGCCGAGAAATACGACCCAGTGTACCCTGAGTTAATCGCCTTGATCGCTTTGCTTTCCATGTCAGAGCCAAGCCCTGTCATGAGCAGAGAGAACAAGCCGATGCATACGGCCAGCATCTTAGTATGGTGCATGTCAGAAATACCTTCCATGTGATGTGCGAAGATTGCGTACATGTGCTACTCCGTCCACTCTACCCGCCTAACATACTGTCTTCCTGTCAGTGAGTTAAACACGATAGATTCGCCTTGGATGGGACCGACAAACCCCACAGGTGCGACTGCGGGTGGAAGTTCCAACCTCATCCCTGGTAATTGCACATCCAGTGCCACAGCCGATGGATCGTACTGAATCGTCTTGAGTAAAGACGTTGTCTGTTCTTTGGTAGGCTCCCGTAGCACGGTCAGTTCCGACAGGTAGGTATCGGTGGTCCTGACTTCGACCATGTTGTAGTTCCCGTTCACCACCTCAGCCTTCGTAACGCCAGGATCAGGCTGAATGTCCACGTCGTTGAACACGAATTTGCTTGGCGAATACTGGCAGACAAGGCGTGCTATCAATGGGCTGGTGCCACGGACATTCACCTTGCCGGCGTCGAACCTGGCGTCAATGCCCACCCCGCAGCATTCAATAAAACAGGCACACTCCTGATCGACCCAGATACCGGACACCAGTAGCTTGGCGTTATACTCGGCAGCACGAAAGATCGCACTGCCATACCGGCAATCGGCATTGAACCCATTGGTGAATACGACCTGGTTGGGGCACTCAAGGTACACCACAGAAGATGCACGATCCGCGCCTGTGGAGGTAAAGTTCGACTCGTTGAATATGACATTCGCGGTTTGGTTGCCACCTACCCACGCGACTATCTTCCCCCGGGCTTTTGTGTTGTAGAACTTCTGTTCGCTGGCTGTGTGGCTTCCGTATTGCCCGGTGCTTTTGGCATCGATCAAGATGGCTGTCGTCACGCCTGTAGGGCTGTCGTCCGCGTAGAAATTACAGTTGGTGAATCGGTTGCCGAATGCCTGGCCGCCATCACCGACGAAGCTTAACGCAGCGGAGCCCCCGGTTGCTTGGACTTCAACACCGTCCCATTGGGAGTAGGAGTTCTCAATCGCGAGGACCGGCCAATACTTGTGCCCACTCATGCTGGTATGTTGCCGCAACACCCATCGACCACCATCGGACGACGAGATCCGCCGGCCAAAGGTGGGAGTGATAAATGGCCATGGTCCTACCCGCCATTCATCGATGACAGGGCAGTATGCTTTACACACCGCGTTCGGTGATATTTGGATATTACCATAGGTGTTTCTGAGCTTCAGTTGCAGGGTGTTTAACCTGCTTTGCGGCTGAGCCACCGGGTTGTGCGTTGGGGCAGATGGCACAATCCTGACAATCGTAGGCTGCCGATCGTGCCACTGAAAGAGCCAATCGTCAGGCGTGGCAGGAGTACCGTAACAGTGCGGCGCCGGCACTCGCTGCCAGATGCCACCGATCTTGACGTAGATGTGGTACCCGATTACTCCTTGGGGCTGCTGCTCTTGCAGGCCGAACGGTAACTCGCACACCTCGGCAACGGTGTATCCTTCGTTCGGCGCTGGTGGGGTGAAGAAGAAGCTAGGGCTGAGTGCGGTTTCACCTGTCTCGGCGACCCGGCACCAAGCGATTTCCATGGCAGTGAGTGGCAGATTACTGGCAACACACACTGGTGCCGGTGCCACGGTGGTATGCCTTCCGCCTGGTGTCAGCAGATCCAACCGGTAGAGCCTGCGGGAATCCTGCTTGATTTCCTGCAACCTGGGCAGGCTGTAAGAGTATGGTGCCACAATATTGGGCACATACTGGCCACTCCACCCGGTGTAGAAGTAATGCTCGCTGCCATTGGTGAACGGGGTGTAATCGAACTGGGTTGCTGTGACTACTTCGACTTTCCACGCAATACCTGCCTCGTCCCCGCTAACTGGCTGGTTCCAGCTTCCGACGTGTAGGAACCACCCGCTTTGCAATACCAGCGTCCTCGGCTGGCTCCATGCCCCGAGTTTCTGAGACTTATCGATCTTGGCATTGCGTACCCTGTATGTCCCTGCCGGCGTCGGCTGCGTGAACGGATACAACCAGGTGTGGTTGCTCAGTTGGCTTTGCTCGGGGGCGAATCCAGATACCAACGGTGTCGTTGGCGGAAGCACATCAACCCATGTTTGAGCATGGGTTGTCGTGGGAAGAAGGCAGAGAAGTAATGCTAACAGCCTCATTACACGTTCCTCGATAGTGCCGTTTGGAAGGCTTGGACTGTGGTATACCAGTCGGCGTTTTCCTGAACTGTTAATGTTCCGTGGATTGCACCCAACGCATGGTTATGGTTGGTGAACTCTATCGCTACACCACCACGATTCTCGCACAGAATATAAATACTTCTGTTCGCCAATCCGCTGGCTGCCGATACCGCTGAGTTGGCAAGCGATGCACCATTACGGTATATCTGGATGTTGCCGCCCGAACGCTGCATGAGGTGCAGACCCCGGCTGTCTGTGTTGGAAGCAGATGCAGCACCGCCGGCTGACGAATGGAAACCGAACATCGTGGTTCCACCGCTATATCTCGATACCAGGTCGGTACACTTTGACACGGCGCTGTCGGACGATCCCATGTCGTAACCAGACCCAGTATTGTTGCGGTTATAGCAACTCAGCCCTCCTGATACGTTGGTAAAGCCAGTAGTAGAAGCATTAAAGTGGGTGTCGCCAAACCCAGTAGAACCATTGCCAGTAATGCCGTTTGCATCGTGAGTGACGCCACCGGTCCATGATATCCGGTATGCTGCGTCATTGTCCCGAGGATCAAGCAGGTTGAGCGAATGCGATCCCGCTACACCACCAGTGTAGGGGTAGATAGCGAATAGCTTGGCAAGGAGGGTAGGGTAGGTGTTGGTGATGTTATTCACCAACCCTCGAATAGCTGTTCTGATTGCCGGGGTGACTGTTCCGCCTTGGGCTTCTACTGCTGCCAGGTACGCAGCAGATACAGGGTCAATGGAAGGCGCCCTCATGAAGTGGCGGCATCGTTCAGGCCGTGCCATGGCGTCTCCTTATTTGAGAACGGCATGTACAAGGCAGTTGGCTACTGCTGCCGACGGCACCATTGACAACCTAAAGAACCTGAACGCAGCGTAGCGCGGGTAATCTGAGTAAGTGACGATGACATGCTGGATGGTTGCGCTAGTCACCGTGAACCCTGCACCAGCAGCGGTTTCGGTGCCTGTCTCATCCTTGAATGGGCAGTTCGCCCAGTTGTCACCATCGTTAGATACTTGCAAATCGCATTCTAAATCAGCAGGATTGTCAGAGTTAATAATGCTGAAACATATAGACCCGGCCCCTTGCTCTGCGGTATCTACCACCGCGTATAGAGTCGTGGCCGTGTCCCAAAGGTTTTTCCATGACAAGAGCGAGTGGATACCTCGCTCTGTCAAACCTTTTCTATTATCGCCAGTGAGTCTGGTTGACGTGTTTGCCACAGGTCCGCCTTAGAACGCGAGGTTGACTTCGCAGTCGATGTAGGTGCCGTTTTCAGTACCGTTGGTGGTAGCGACCAGGGATCGTCCCACACGGTTCTGGACAGCAGCGTTGGAGGCAGAGGAGTTCTGCAACCAAATCATACCATCGTCAGCATTGGCGACAATTACGCTGCCCACCAGTAGTGTGCAACGGGCATCACTGGTAGTACCAAGCTTGAGCTTGATCTTATCAGCGTAGACCACCATGCGGAACCACTTCGCGGTGGGAACGCCGGCGTCATAGGAATCGTCCACGACACCAGCAGGAGCGTCCGTATCGCCAGTGGCCAGGGTAACATCGAGCCCGAACCGACCCGTTGAGGTCGAATACTTGACAACGTAACCCTTCGTCAGCGTAGAACCAGTGACGTTCTTGACGATCTTGTAGCAACGAACGCTGCCATCTTTTGCCCGGCCCCAATAGATGTTGCCGAGAAACTCGGATTCAGGCGTGGCGATGCCGAGGTTCGTGTCAGTAGTGGGCCACAAAACACCAGGGCCAATGGGGCAATCGCCAAAGTTTGGTTGTCCGACCATAGGAGGCTCCTTCGCCAGTCGAGGCGAGAATGATTAAACGAGTGGCGACCAGAGGACTGAGTTACGGGGGGTGTCGATCTGCAACTGGCCGAGGTTGAACCCGCCGAGAAGCTTACCACCACCACCAGGAATTTCGCCTTCGTATGGCTCCATGATCGGAGTCTGACCAGTGGTCTGGTTGTAAGGATGCACTGGACGGTAACTGATGGTCTGGAGGTTCAGACCGATCAGATCAGAACTGTTGGGCATATCGTAGTCATCGACCAGATAGCAACCGTTGAATTGGTAGATGGGCTTGCCGTAGGCGCTGCCTGGGCCCATGCCTGGACCGTTCCCGCGACCTGGATCGCTTGGGACGATTTCGGCCATGGTGCGGTAGGTGGCCGAGAAGCGGTTACGGATCGCCAACATCGGAGTGGTAGCACTGATGATGAGGTTGATCGGTCCCTTATCACCCTTGCTGTTGCGGCGTGAGTACATGATGCCGAAGTCGAGCATCTTTTCGCAGTAGACTTCGTCGAAGGCAGGGTTGGTACCCCAGCTTGCGGAAGCAGTCTTGACCACGAGTGGATGGAAGAAGTCATAGGCGGAATCGCCCTGACCATGTGGCCACCACTTTTGACCAGTGGTCGTGCCGAGCGTGACGGAACCAGTTTGAACGGTATCGTAACCGTCGTCACCGGCCCATTCGCTGGATTCGGTGCCAAGGTCCATCGTGATACCGGCGTAGGAGCCAGAGACGATACGAACCTTGCCCTGGTAGCCCTGGTAGGCAGCAGCAGTGTTAGTGCTGTACTTGCCGAGCCAGGTGTAGAAGCCAATGAGGGGGCGAGCTTCACCACCGGGAGGATTGTCACCATCCTGGTAGAAGTATTCAGGCCATCGATTGGTGAACGAGTCGCTCACTTCCTGAATGGACTGCGAGATCACGTTGATAAAGGCTTGCTTGCCCTTATTCGTCTGGATCTTGATTCGATCCAGCTTGAGGCCGTGGTGGTAGCTACCCCACGGAAGGCGAGCGGTGCGGAACGAGTCCGGTGCGTTGTATTCAGGAACGCCTTCGCCCGAATAGCCGCGAGGCTTCGGGTTACGCATGTAGACGATCCATTCGAGCAACTCACCACCATCGGCAGGCATGATACGGCCAAGACTCTGCATCATCGTCAAGAGGACGCGGTTCCGGATCGTGGTCGTGGTGATTTCATTCAGTCGGTTCTGAAAGTTCACCGCGAAGTTGTAGTTCGACATAAAAGTCGTGGGATATGCCATAATCGAACCCCTTCAAGGTTTTCAGAACGTGACTTAGCGGCGGCCTGCTGTTTGAAACAATGGGCCGATTTGGTCGAGATATTGCCCGGTGGACAGGCCATCGGGGAAGTCTTGGAGCATGGCGTACAGCGCACCTTCAATGGTGGGCTGCGGAACGGGACCACGCGGGGGAGCCTGGCCAGGGTAGTACGCCTGCGAATTTTGCTGGAGCATGGCAGCCAGGTTCACCGTTTGAGGCTGAGCCTGTGCTGCGTATTGCTGTTGCTGGTATTGCGGCAAGCCAATCTGCTGCTGGTACCCCTGGTGCTGGCCTTGCTGGTGGGGATACTGCTGTTGCTGGACGTTGGCCGCGAAGTTCTGCACTCCCAACTCGTTCTTGGCGAGAATCATGGCAGCCTCGTAAAGCTGGCGTGATTCCTGCATCCCGGTGTTGGCGAGATTGTTGAAATGCTTGGCAACGGCGATACCCAGTGGCGTCATGATGGGCTTGCCATCCATACCCACCTTGGGGGCGCCCTGCTCGTTCACCTGGAAGATATCTTTGGCGAACTTGGACTTGTATTCTTCACGCAACGCGAGAACTTGCTGTTGCTGAGAATGTGCCTGGACAGCGTCTTGAATCTGCTTCTGAATCGTCTGCTGGATAGCAGGATCCTGCATGAGCAGTGTGGGGTCTGCCTGGAAACGCTCGAACCGCTGGCGGTCGATGATAGCGTTATGGTTGGCAGCGTCGGCATACTGCTTGTAATGCGGAGAAATTGGTTCATAAACGCCCTGCGCGTTCTGCTTTACAACAGTTTGCCAGCCATCAGCCATGGGCAGTTTGCCATCAGGGCTGAGTTGCTGTTGCTGTTGCTGGCTGACTGGGGTGGCTTGGGTGCTTTCTGATTTGCGCTGGTTCAGGACACCAACGGCATCGCGGACCAGGGATGCCATGCCCATCGCGGGGTCATCGCCCAACTGTTGGCGAACTACGTCAGGGGTGGTACCAAGCGAGGCAGCAATCTGCTGGTACATCGAATCGTAATTGGGCTGAACAGGCTGCTGCGATTGGGCAGGCTGTTGGGGGGCACGAGGTGCCTGGGCCTGAATAGGCGGGGGGATGACCGGCATGGGTGCCGGCTGTTGGAATTGTTGCTGCTGTTGCTGTTGGATTGGTATCTGAGGCGGTGCCGCTTGCTGAACCGGAGGTTGATTCACCTGGGTTGGCTGTTGTGCGGGTTGAGTCTGAGCGCCATCAGGAAACATGACAATGCCTCGTATACGATATGGTGAAATCGTACACGAGGCAGGTTTCTATGCTATAGGAACGAATGTTATTCAGGTCGTCCGTAGTACGCAGGAACGATCTCTACCACGCGGTTGTAGATCACATTCATAGCTGCATCGACAGCGTCAACAAGTTGCCCGGGGAACGGTGTCAGTTTGAACGACGATGTTGAAGCATCGATCTCGATAGCACACTCCACCTTGAACTTGTTCTTCAGGTTCTCGAACGGCTGAACCATCAATACCACTTCTTCAGGAATGGCTTGCAGACCGATAACTTCGGCTTGCACGTCACGACCGAAAGACTGGCGACTGACCTGCTGGACCGAACTGGCGACAGCGTTGGTGTTGAACTTCGCTTCCCGCACGATGGAGAGAAGGTTACTGGCTGGCAGGCAGTTACGCAGGACGATACGCAGGATGCGAACGAACTCTTTGTGGTCGTACGACTTCACTGAGTCACCAGCCAACCACTTAAATTCAGGTGTCATCACCATCGCCATATGGGCCGTTAGCCCACGGAGGTCGCCGGGCGACTCTTTGTAGACGACGTGCCCTGCATCGAAGTACACCACGCTGCCTTCGCTCGACACTTCCATCGGGTCATGCGGGAAGTCGTCGTGGAATGGGATCGAGGCTCCATCGCTAGTGAATCCACCGTCCTTCCTGGCTGTCAGCAGATTGACGAAATCTTCCAGCCGGTTAATTTGGCGATCAACGGCGCTTGGAACGGCCAGGGCGTATTGTGGTTCCTTGCCGGGGATGTTGTCGATGAACGTATGACCATTGGCCTTGGTGCGAATAGATGTCTGCGCTGTCTGGGCCAACGTCTTGATAGCGTTGAATGTCTCTGCGGGTAACATAGCAAACCTTTCTGGTTAGATGGTAAAAGATCAGGGGGAGACGCCTTTGATTCGTCCCAGATTGTGGCCGTTCAGTAGCCAGTCTGTTCCCCCCTTGGCTCGGTTGTTTACTTGCCTTCTTCTTCGGCAATATCCATGATCGTCGTGCCTTCCGGATCGTCAGGGAGGTCAGGGTGGAAGTTGAGCCCCACAGCCTTGCCTTTGTTGATGATCGGTTGCATTTCGTAGACCTTCGACTTCTGGATCGGCAGTTTCGTGGCGAAGTCGAATGCCACCTCAACACGATCCATCGCACCGCCGTTCATGCGTGGTGTCAGCGAGAAAGTCAGCACCACCTTGCGAGCAGTCTTGTCCTCGGGCCGGTTGTGACAGTCATCGGCGGCCTTGGCGATTTCCTTCTCGAACACCTTATCGATCATGCCAAAGTCGAGATCTTTCAGCGAATCGAACTTCAATTGTTTCTGCGGCATTTCCTACTCCTGGTTAAGCTTCACACGACGCAGTTTTGATGAGCTGCTGTAAATCGTGGATGCGTCCGTTTCGTTTCGTTATATCCTCGGGTAACAGTGGACTTTGTCTGGAAAGAATCATTTCCAATTGCCACATCCACCGGCGTAGCGGATACTCTAATCGCCAGTTCTGGTATTGCGACTCGTATTGCCGAATACCCATCATCTGACACGCCTTCATCTGCCCTGCTCCACAGTCGCAAGCGACTGACATCGTGTACTGCCCGTCCCACCTCCCTTCGATCCAATGGACTCGTTTGCCGGGGATATTGCTGTGAGGAACTTCCATCACACCGGAACCCATGCAGGTATTACACCAAGTCGTTACAGGCTCATTTATCTCCTTCTTGGTCGCCACGTCGGAACCACCGCAGTACCGAACTACCTGGCTGATCCACTTCCCTGGGTCTTTGCTTTGGATGTTGTTGTTGAGCAACAGCACCTTGATTGCTTCGATGGACTTCTCGTATTCGAGCTTGAGAAGATTGGGCTTCCAGAAGTCCGCCGATCTTTCAGCCTTCTCGCCATCGATACCAACCTGCGAAACAAGCGTCGCGATGAACTTGCCGATCTGGTCGATGTTCATGGCATTCTCCCGATGGTTTCAGTTAACTTGTTTCGCTCCACAAACCGCCGGCCGGCTTCTTCCGGCGACACACCTTTCGGCTTCTCCCACGGCGACGGAGTCGGGAACAGCTTGGCACAAACGTAGCTCGGTGCTGTGTTCGGTGGCCATCGCTCGCCTTTCTTGATCCCTGCCTCGATCTTCCCCGGGTCGTTCTCGGTGTAGTAGCCGATGAGCCGCTGGAACGCTCCGTCGTTCGCCACGATCGCGTTGGCAAAGATGACGATGATCTTCTGCCAGGTGTCCGGAACTCGGCGGTTTGGTGAGTGCTGCGCGAAAGCCCGGCAGACCTGCCACGCCTGCTCCTTCACCTCGACCGTGAACGCCTTGGTCGCATCGGACAGGCAGGGAGGGAACATCAGACTCGATTCCAGTCCTCTTCCTGGTGGAATGAAATTTTCATCTTCCTCATCAACAGCAACGCCAGCGCTGGCAGGGGTTGATGGCTCATTCTTATTCTCTTCTTCTCTTACCTTACCATACCTTACCATACCGGTTCCTTGTGGGTTGCGGTTGGGTTCTGGTTGGGTTTCGGTTGGGTTATCGTTGGGTTTATCGTGGGTTTTATTTGGCCTTCCACCAGTCTTTCCATTAACCCAATTGGCTATTAGCTTACCGTTCAGGTCAGCCCATTTAGGGACTCGGATACCGTTGGGATAACCCACAGCAAACCCAACTTCAGGTTGGGTTATTGCGTCGTACAGTTTTTGGGCATCACCATCATACCGACAGACTACCTTGAGTATCTGCGGGGTCATGCCTGGGAAGTCGGTCGTCTTGCGCTGCTGGCAGTGGAACCAGAGTCGGAGGATGTAGTTCGAGGCGTGTTCCTGTCCCATCGTTTCGACGAAAAGCCGCGTCTTCCAGTGGTCAAGAAAGTCAGTTTCGAGGATCATATCATCTTCCAAGGCTTAGGCGTGACATCCAATAAATACTTTCCATGCAGGGTTATGTGGATGGAC
>Ga0209174_10000359_pt1 | contig 35363 bp, 54 predicted proteins | sample JI91814BDNA_FD_187505 | JGI IMG/M metagenome (GOLD analysis project Ga0209174, IMG submission 187505) | Wastewater effluent complex algal communities from Wisconsin, to seasonally profile nutrient transformation and Carbon sequestration -... | ecosystem: Engineered > WWTP > Effluent > Algae...
GCCGACGCTGGCTCTGGCGGATCATTAAAACTTAACGGTCGGTTTGAAACCGCAGCCGCTAACGGTGCATTAGCCGTTATCGTTTTTAACTGCAACGTCCCCGCTGTAGCTGGCGCGTAAGGAGACAATAATGCCTAAATTATTCGACGCACAGGCCGCATTGGGCTTTGTCGCAGCTCAAACTACACACATTGAGCGCGAGGTTAACGAAACAGTTTATCCTGATATTCAGTACCCCGCTCTCGTCCCTGTGGATACCTTGGCTCACCCATTTGCTAAATCAGTCACTTACTACAGTAGCGATAAATTCGGCACTGCGAAGTGGATTAACGGCAATGCTGATGATATTCCGCTCGCGGGTACCGAGTTGGCGAAGCATGAAACCAGCGTACACATGGCTGGAATCGGCTACGGCTATGGCTACGAAGAGATCAATCAGGCGCAAATGCTGGGGATTAATCTAACTGCTGATGATGCAATGGCTGCCCGCCGCGCTTATGAGGAGATGGTCGACCGCGTGGCGTTGCAGGGCGATACAGCTAAGGGCTTTAGTGGTCTGATCAACAACAGCGCAGTTACTGCGGCGGCTGTCACTACGGGTGCATGGGCATCGGCGACAGAAGATCAAATCCTGGCTGATATTAATGGCGTTATTCTTGCGGTTAGCTCAGATACGCAATATGCAGCGATGGCCGATACTCTGTTGCTGCCCTATGCAAAACTGAATTTGCTGGCAACTAATCGCCTTGGCGATACGCAAATGACAATCCTTGAGTTTTTGCGCCGCAACAACACTTATACCGCGATGACCGGCCAAGAGCTGACTATTCGCGCCGTGCGCGGCCTTGAAACTGCTGGTGCTGCTGGTGTGGCTCGCATGGTGGCTTATCGCCGCAATCCGCAAGTGCTGAAGTTGCATATTCCGATGCCCCACCGATTCCTACCGGTTTATCAAGATGGCCCGCTGAATTTCGTAGTTCCCGGTGTATTCCGCTTGGGTGGCTTGGATATTCGCCGACCCAAGGAAGTTCGTTATGGAGACGGCATTTAATGACTGCGCGCAAACCTGAAGAGGCCAACGAAGCGGCAAAGCCGAAAGCCATCCGTAACAATTACCGCAGTCCATTGCAAATCGGCGAAGGCGTGATCATCCCGGTCGGCGGTAGCATTGCCGTTGATGATATGGATGCACTCACCAAAAATCAGACGGTGGCAGCATGGCTAAAAGCCGGTGTGATTGAGGTTATCTGATGGCATTTGTCGCTACTCCATTAATTGTAGAGGATGGCTCTGTTGTTGCTGGGGCGGATACCTTCGTCTCTGCCGCCGATGCAGGGCAATATCTCTATGATCGCGGGGTAATGACACAGGCCCAGTATGATGCGGCAGCTATGTCCGGTGCTTTAAGACGCGGGCTGGATGCGCTAAAAAATCTGCCTTGCCTATCTGCCTATGCGCTGCCCTTAGCTCAGTCTACTGCTATTCCCACAGGGCTAATCGAGGCGCAAATTTGGGCGGCTTATTACATCTGGCAGAGCGCAAATAACGACCCTGCCAACATGAAGATTGGTGGGGCAATCAAGCGGGAAAAGGTAGATGTAATCGAGCACGAATACACCGACAGCAGCCCTAAGAAAACATCGGTAACGCTTGAGGATATGCCTAATGTGGCTAATGCGCTTCGCGTGTTGGGCTGTGCATCACTGACTGTCAAGCCGACGGTTTTACCTGCGGGAGTGTGGGTATGAGTGATCACGTTTGGGCAGCAGAGTTAGCGACGGAAATGATTGGCGAAAACGGGCGGTCTATGCTGCTACGCACATTTACGCAATCCGGCGACCCGTGGAGTCCAACGCAAACGCCTGTAGATGCCCATATTATGGGGCTGCAAACTGAATGGACACGATCAGATCGAGACCAGTTTTTAATCGAAACGGGTGACATTAAGATACTGATCGACTCTAGCGTTGAACCAAGAATTGCGGGACGTATTGTTGATGGCAGCATTGATTACTCAATTATTGATTTTGCCACTATAGCGCCCGGCGAACAGGCAATATTTTACAAAGTGCAGGCGCGACGATGAGCAGTACGTTAAGCCCCTTGCACGAAAAATACAAACGCCGCTTGCGGAATGCTATACGCGCAACCTGCAATGAACTGGCAATGCGTATTGAAACGCGCACGCCTGTGCTGTCAGGAAATTTACAGGGTAAATGGCAGGCTAATAAAGAGCCACTGACGTTGGAAATTGGCGATACGTTTGTATTTACAAACAACGCACCTTACGCCCGTTACATCGAGTATCTGGGAAATCCTGCTCGGAATCCGGGAGTAACGAAATACGCGACTGATGCGCCTTACGGCATGGTACGTCGCACTGTTGCTGAGTTTGATCAAATTGTGGATGAGGTAGCAGGTCGTGGAGGCTGATTTACTGCAAGCAGTCTTTGCCAGAACTAAAACTATTGCCGACGACCTTGGTCTCCCTTGCTATTGGCCTAACGTAGCCCTACCGACCGCGCCAGCTAATGTGCATTTACGAGCATCGGTAATGTCGATACGTCCATGGGTTATTGGCACGGGTGGCAAGGCTAGAAGCAAATGGGCGCTACAAATTGCCGTGTGGGTACGGGATGGTGTTGGAGCTATTGCGCCAGCCGCGACAGGAGATGCAATCGCAGCGGAACTCCCGCTAGGGGCTGTCATCGCTGGCGCATCACGCACGTATACGATTACAGAGCATGCCGAAGCAGTTGCGCCAATAAAGGCTGATGGATGGTACGCAATGCCGTACCTGTTTGCACTAGAACATATTGATTAATAAGAGGTATTTATTATGGCTGGACGTACTTTTCTTGGGGCTAAAATGGCGGTATGCGCCACTTTGCCCACTACGTTTGATAACAATGCAACAACCGGATATTCGTCACTTACATGGGTTGAGTTTTGCGCAGATGCAATTCCGGCGCTGAAAAAAACATTTCAGACGGTCGAAAAAACAACGACATGCTCAGAGCTGGACAAGGATTTAAAGGGCAGCGCCAAATTTGACGCAGCCACTTTTAACTTTGATCCGAGCGATTCATCTGCTGCTGCCGCCATCCTGAAAAGTCATTTTGACGGCGCAAGCAAAAACGCTGAACTGGCGTTTAAAGTCATTTTTAGCAAACGTGCAGGCGAAACGACCCCAGAAGAAAAATGCACAACCGTGCTCGTCGGCGGATATGCGGACTCCAACGGCGGGAGCAAGAACGACGTCGATTTAAAAGAGGTATCACTCTGGATTCAACGCGAAATTGTAACGGTTGATGCAGCCTAAGATGCCACCTAAAAAAATAAATGGAATAAAACAGATGAATAATGAAATAAAAAAGGTGAGTCTCAGCGATACGTTCGCGGTCTCAAAAACCTCATGCTCGATGAACGGCTACGGCACTAATGAGCCATGTGGAGTTGTTTTCCATGGCTATACAATCGACTCAAGACAATGGGAGGCCGCGAAAAAAAGCATTCAAGGCCGCCCCAAAGAGCAGAGACTCATTCTCGGCAAGCGCGAAAATTATATGGCGATCACGCCGGACGAAGAAGCCGAACTTAATCAAAGCTTGGTGCTGATCGAAGTTATTACCGACATTACCGGTATCGAGGGTTATGAGTTTGACCGCAAAGATGCGCGTGAGCGCCTACTGGACCCAGAGCAATGGAAATACTGGTTGGATCAGTGGAAAGATCACTTGGATGACCGCGCAAATTTTACGAAGCCGCAAAGTCCAATGCAACGAGTTGGATTAGCTGCCTAGCGTGGCTGCGCGCTCATAAAAAAAGGGAGAGCGTGGATTTTCCACCGCTCTCTAGTTACGAGCGGTGGCTGGTTGATTTAGCTCAGGATGCTGGGCTTGCATCTGGCGAAGGCGTAGTTACCCCGTGGGCTGAAATTGAATCCTATCTAAATCTGTCGGGACTGGAATTGACGATGTGGGAAATAAAAACAATGCGATTTTTATCCATCGTCTATGTCAATGCGCTGCATGAATTTGCCGACGAAAAAACAGCGCCGCCGTTTGAAACTGACATCACTCAAGAGCAGCGCGAAGCCGCCGCCGAACGACGCGCACGGGAGAGTTGGAGCTAATGGCCGCTGATATTGCTGAGCTAGGGTTTAAGGTTGATACGTCTGACATTGAGCAGGCTACTAAAAAATTTAGCTTGCTTGATCGAGAGTTCGGCAGGGTCGAAAAATCCGGCGGATTAGTGTCGCGCTCGTTTGAGTCTGCTGGCGAGGCTGGTAAAAAATCCGGTGGGTTGGTATCACGTGCATTCAGCGAAGCATCAAGCTCACTTGAGTTTTTTAGAAAGGCCGCGCTCAGCTTGGGTGGTGTGCTGGCGGGTATTGGCTTCGGCAGGATGACTAACGACGCGTTGCAGCGTGCAAGGGAGATTCAGCGCGTATCTGATGCGTTTAATGTCAATGCGCAGTCACTCCAAGAATGGCAAGCGGTCGCTAAAAAATCAGGCATTGAAGCCGATAAGATGGGCGATATTTTTAAGGATGTATCGGACAAAATCGGCGATTTTGCCTTAACCGGCGGCGGTGAAGCTAAGGATTTATTTGAGGCGCTAAATCTAAAAGTAAAAGACTTTAAAGACTTGGCCCCTGACCAAGCACTTGCAAAAGTGGGCGAAGCATTAGCTAGTTCTGGACTCACACGCAATCAAAAAATCTTCCTACTCGAAGGCTTAGCTGATGATGCCTCTCTGCTCCTTCCTAAGCTCGAAAACATCAGCGCAGAACTAGCCGCCGTACGTGCTCACGGTGAACGCACCGGCGCGATTATGTCCCAAGCGGATTTAGCGACGCTCAACGAAGCCAATAAAAACATAGATGCGCTTAAAAACGCATGGATGGGATTATCAAACAATATCGGTGTAGCGGCTGCTACCCTTCTCAATACATTCGCGCCTTATCTACAAGCTGGGCTTGAAAGTGTTTCGGGGCTTTTTAATAGCCTTGCAGCCGGTTTGAACACTGTTATTCAGTATTTTAGTCAGTTTTCGGACGTGATTAGTCCTATTTTGGGCTATATCGGTGATTTCGCTTTAGGGGTAGCGGCATTTGCTGCTAGTGCAGCGGGTTTATCGGTCGTGTCGACCGCCTTCAGCATGATTACCTCTGCCGTGAGTGCATTGGGCGCTGCGCTCTTGGCTAATCCGATCACTGCAATCCTTGCCTTAATTGCGGGTTCTGCCGCATTAATCTATCAAAATTGGGGACCAATTAGCGCCTGGTGGTCAGACTTTTGGTCAGTGTTTGGCGAGCCTGCCAATCAAGCCTTTAATGACTTAAAAGCCAGCATCGAAAACTCAGCCGTTGGGCAAGCCTTAAAAGATGTTTGGGCTGAACTCCCCGCTGATATTCAAACCGAATTGGAGGGTTTAGCCGGTGCAGTGGGTGATACCTTTGAGCACATCAGCGATGTGATTAGCGATAAAGGACTAGTTGCGGGTGGCATCCAAATATTTCAAGAGCTGAATGTCGAGATTCTTAGTCAATTAGCTGACTTAAGCCAAGGTGTGCAGGATCAATGGAACTCAATCACCCAAACGCTAGATGATGCGGGAATTACCGATGCTTTAACCGATGCATGGAATACCGCAGTAGATGTCGTATTAAGCCTTGCCGATGATTTACTAAGCGGTTTAGATCGAGTGTGGGCGGATGTAATCGACGGCCTAGCCACTGCCTTTGATGATGTAGGCGGCATTCTCGATGAAATCGGGCAAACCTTTTCGGTGTGGTCTGAGTATATCGGCGAAGTCTTGGCGGCGATTGCGCCTTATGTTGTCCCAGCCTTAGCTGAATTAGCGGATTATTTCGCGCAAACCTGGGACTTAATCGCTGGCACAGTCTCAGATGCTTGGAATCTGATTACTACGATTATAAGCACAAGCTGGGATTTTGCAGTCGGTATTATAACTACAGGCCTACAGCTATTGCGCGGTGATTGGGATGGTGCATGGGCAACGATGCAAGGGACGCTAAGTGGCTTTTATAACGGCGTTGTAGACATCATAAATTCACTGCTGACTCTGTTCTCCAATTTCGCCAATAAGGTTGGCGCTATTTTATCGACAGTCTGGAATGGATTGCAGTCACTAGTTGGCGCATCTTCTGCGGCGCAGGGCATTAGCGCATCAATGCAGGAAGTGCACGCGGGAAAAATGGCAGATGATTTGGTGCGTGTTGATGGTGCAGCAAGACAGGTAGGCGTATCACTCAAAAGTACTGACGTATCTCTAAAAGCGGCTAATAGCTCGCTCTTTGAAAGCGCTAAAGCGGCTTTTAATTTTGCTGAGCAACAGCGTCGAGTACGGAATGTGCAAGAGGACGTACGCAAACACGTTGACGGCCTAAGTGAAGCGCATAAGGCTGCTATCGCGCCTGTTCATGGCTTAGGCGGTGCTGTTGGCAAATCTGGCGATGCTGCTAAAAAGGCCGCAGGTGGTCATAAAGGCTTAAGCGATGCGCAAAAAGAAGCTAAAAAATCAGCCGAAGATTTAGCTCGCGCTCAAGAAAAAATCGCCGATCTCTTTACCAAAGAAGCTCAAAAACATGATGTTCTTACGCTCAAGTTAAACCAAGGCGCGGCGGCTGCCCGGGCATTGGAGCTGCAATATCAGACTATACACAACGGCGTGAAAATCCTCACTGATGCCAAAGCCGCTGAATTAGTGCAGATGGAAAGCGCGAATAAGGCACTTGAGGAGGAGATTAAAAAACGCGAAGACCTAGCCAAATCAATTGAAAAAGCAGGCGAGGCGGTGAAAAAATCTGAAGCCGCTATGCAGATTGCCAAGGATAGCATTCACGCTAATGATGAAGCTCTACGCGCTTTAACACTCTCGCATGAAGAGGGCTACAGCAAAGCCGCAGCACAGACGCAAGCGCATAACGAAGCGTTAACCGAGTCCTTTAAAAATCAGCGCGACCTAGTTCAAGACCTAGCCAAACTCACCTCCGAACTCGCCAGCGCTGATGCTCAAATGGCTGCACTAAAAGCCGGTGGCGTGGCAGCAATGGACGCAGAGGCCACGCGCCAAAGCGCCCTGAATGATCTCAAAGAAAAAGGGATTAGCGTTGAATCCGCATTAGGCCAACAGTATCTAACAGCTAAAGCGGCCATCGAAGCGAAAAACAAAGCGCTCGAAGCTGAACAGGATATTCAGAAAAACCTACAGGGCATTAGGGACTTAGGCGCTGAAATCGTAGCTACCAAACTTGGCTCTGCCGCGCTCGCCGAGGCGAATGTCCAGAAGGAAATCCGCAACAAACTAGACGCCCTAGGACTCACTCAAGAATCTGCGTTAGGCCAACGTATTGCCGAAACCACGCGCCAATTAGCTGCCAAAAACAAAGAGCTCGAAGCTGAACAGGATATTCAGAAAAACCTACAAGGCATTAGGGACTTAAACGCTGAAATCGCAGCTACTAAACTAGGCTCCGCCGCGTTAGCCGAAGCCAACCTCCAAAAGGACATTCGCAACAAGCTAGACCAACTCGGACTCACTCAGGAATCCGAACTCGGAAAGCGTATTGCCGAAACGACCCGTCAATTAGCTGCCAAAAACAAAGAGCTGCAAATTGAGCAAACCTTGCGCGGTTTACGCACTGAGAACGCATGGCTTGAAAAAGAAATCGCAGCAACTCAGCAAGGCGAAAAAGCACTCAAAGCACTGAATATCCAGAAGCGCATCAGCGAAGAGCTGGACAGACAGGGTATTGCAGTGGGTTCCCAAGCCGCTGCGCAAATCACAAACATAATTCAGCAGCAAGAAGGACTGAAAGAGAAACTAGCCAGCATCCAAGAGCTTCGCCAGCCGATTAGCCAATTCTTTAACGACGTGCTCAGCGGCGGGAAAAATGCGTTCAAAAATCTGGGTGATTACATCCTGAATTGGCTCAAGAAAATGATTGTCGAGTTCGCGACCAATAAGTTGATGTTAAGCATTGGCATGGATGGCGGGCCAGGTGGTATCAGTAGTCTATTGGGCGGTTCGGGTGGTCTATTTAGCTCAATTACGGGGTTGGTCACTAAAGGATTGGGCGGTTTAGGAACAGCCTTAAGTGGCGGACTATCCGGTATTATGGGCAGCATCGGCGGCTTTGTTTCAGCCATTCCGGGCTGGGGTTGGGCATTGGCGGGTGTCGCAGCAATTGCGAGTAAATTTATCGGGCCAAGTGATCCGAAAGCACGGTTTACTCAAGGTGCTACCACAGGTCAAGCCATGCTAGGACAGGGTGGCTACGGTAATAATCCGCATAACTATCAAACCGCGTTCGGTCAAATTGGCTTCACTGCCGCTTCGGATCACATCGGGCGGCAAAAAGGATTTGTCGAAGCTGCACACAAGATGATGCAGTCGATGGTCGTACTCGACGCGATGATTGCCAAGACCTTACCCAACAGCATTGGCAAGATTGGTGACGCCTTGAAAGGCTTAGAAACCTCTGGCTTTAGCACGGCCGAGATGATGAAGCAGCGCTACGTAACGATTGCAAAAAGCCTATCAACTGATCTACAAGCTGCCTTAGCCAACGGCAAAGACCTTGCCGCTATGTCTGCTGAAGAAATCGTTGCTGCCTTCCAATACATGAGCCAAGTGGCAGAATCGGGGCTTATTCCTACGCTGCAACAGCTAGGTTTAGCGGGTAATCAATCGAACGAATCGTTACTAGCCTTCGGCATTGCGCTCTCTACTGCAATGGGCGGTATCGACAAAGCCAAAGCTGCTTTAGACAACTACTACCAAGCCGCTTACACCGATGCAGAGCGCACTGCCGCTACACAGCAACAGGCTAAGACGGCGATTGATGCATACAACCAAAGCTTAGGATTTTCCGGCACTCAATACATCGACACGATTGCTGAACTGCGCGCTTACATCGAAGCTCAGGACAAAAACACTGAAGCCGGACGCAAAGCGATTGCCGCTGCCTTGGGTATGGTGGATGCGCTTAAGACTTTAGGCGGCACTGCGGAAGAAGCCGCTGCAAAACTCAAAGGGCAGTGGGACGACTTTAATAATGCCGCTTACACTGATGCGCAAAAACAGCAGATTGCGACCAATCAAGCCAAAAAATCCATTGATGCGTTTAATCAAAGCCTTGGCTTAACCGGCAATAAAACCATCGACAACATCATCGAACTACGTGCTTATATGCGCACACTCGACGGAAATACCGAAGCCGGACGAAAGGCGCAACAAGCCGCATTAGGCATGACAAGTGCATTTGTAGCATTTGGCGGGACTGCTGAACAGATTAAGCAAAAAGTTGCCGGATTGCGTGAAAGCATTAAAGGGCTAGTAACTAATCTCTACAGCAGCAGCTCACTAACGAGCACATCAACCACTCCTGACAGCAATCAAGCAGCGTTAAGCGCTGCGCAATCCAATCTCGACTCGTTACGCTCTCAGCTCAATAGCGAGCAAGACCGCATTGCTGAGGTGAATAATCAAGCCAAGGAAGCCTATCAAACTCAGCTCGACTACTTCCGCACACTCAAAGATGCAGCCGAAAATCTGCGCAATGTCGCAAACGGCTTTGCGGATGATGCTCGAAGCGCTGCTGATGTGCTTAAATCAGCGCAACTCGACTACAACCAAACGCTCAAAGCAGCTCAAAGCGGGGACGTGGAAGCCGCTGGCAAATTGAGTGAAATGGCAGAGCGCTTAAAATCAGCTGTATCTGTGGCTTATAACAACGACGGACGTTCAGCCTCAGCAATCCAGCAAATTGAGGATCAATTGCGCTCGACCGCTGGCGTCTTGGATGGCCTAGCAGGCAGTCAGCCGAACGACCCGGGCACGATCACAAGTACATTAATTGCATCACTGCAATCTCAAATCAGTGCGCAAGAGTCCGTTGTTAGTAGTTTACAGTCGATTGCGAGCAATGCCAGCAGCTCAGCGAACGAAGCCAAGGCAACAGCCGACCGAGCAGCGATGGCGAAAGAGCTTGCGACTAAAATAGGCGAATTGGGCTTGGCGACGGATAAAAGTGCGTGGCAAATCCTCACAGCCAACGGGATTAATATCAAAGATTTAGCCAAAGATTTTGGTATCAACGTCAATCAGCTGGATGTCAATTTTGCCAAGAAAGTTGGCGAGCTATCAGGCCTGCTGAACGTCAATAGTCTGCAACTGCTCAGCAAGCTAGGCGTGAGCGTCACCGATTTAGCAGCCGCTTACGGTATTAATACCGACCGATTAAATGCGGGCATGGTCACTAAAATTGGCGAATTAGCGAGCACATTGAATGTCAATAGCTGGCAGTTACTCGGTAAGCTGGGTGTAACTGCGCAAGAAATCGCGGTGGCTTACGGGATCAATACTGACAAACTAAATGCCGGAATGGTGACGAAGATCGGCGAATTAGCGAGCACATTGAATGTCAATAGCTGGCAGTTACTCGGTAAGCTGGGCGTGACCGCCCAAGAAATTGCAGCGGCTTACGGACTCAACACCGACAAACTAAACCAGAATTTTTTGACAAAATTAGATAGTTTGGCTGATGTTTTACGAGTCAGTAGCGTCGATTTAGCGGCGAAATTGGGCGTCAATATTGGACAGTTGGGCGATCTAATGGCTAATAAGCTAGCCTCTTTACCGAACATCCCTGCTGATATTAAAGCAGGCTTAGCGCCGCACTTACAAGATATTCGGAACGCAGCCGATCCTGCGACATTGCAGCGCGAGTTGAAGGAGTTGCAAGCGTATGTCAACACACTCCCGCCCGGCATTAGAGCGCAATTAAATGGGCAGTTGCAGGGTATTCTTGGCTACACGGGTGACACAAAAACAAACACTGGCGACACCAAAAACGAAACAATGGCATTGCGCAATGTGTCGAGTCGCATTACTGATTTGACGATTTACACCCGCGATCAATTAACCGGACGGTATTTAACGGGCGTCTGGCAAAACCTCAAATCACTAAATAATAATGCGGCGAATATCGGTAAATCCGCTATCCCGAGCTTTGCGGTCGGTAGTGACAAACTGCCGAATGACATGCTCGCCAACGTGCACCGTGGCGAGATGATCTTTACCGCCGCGCAGTCTAATTCGATGCGTGATTTAGCGATTTATAACCAGTCTGTTATTCCTCAAATTGCGAGTTATCTCTCTGAGATTGCCGCGAATGATGCGCAAGCATTTATCCAGCCTGTTTATGTTGCGCCGGTTAATTCACAGCGTCGCTCTGAGAGTGGGCGTGATGAGCTGCTGGAGGAAGTTAAGGGGCTGCGCAAAGACAATGCTGAATTGAAAAAAGCGTTTGAAGACTTAATGCCCTATCAATTTGCCATTGCGAATAACACGCGCAAATCAGCAGCAATGCATGAGAAGTGGGATACGGACGGACAACCCGAGGAGCGCGTAGCATGAGCGATTGCACGCAAGGTTTAGTCCGCATTATCCCGCCGTCACAAGTCACAGAAAGCACGTTATTAACATCGACCGTGCCCGAAAATGAGCACCCCACTTATAACGCAGGCGCTACTTATGCAAACGGCGCTCGCGTTATTGCCGCTCGAAAAATCTATGAAAATAATTCAGGCGGCAATTTAACGGGAATTTATCCGCCGAATAATCTAACGCAATGGGTAGACTTGGGTTTTGATAATCGTTGGAAGATGTTTGATCTGTATGCATCAACGATCACGACGCAAGCGAACTCTATTATTGTCGAGTTAATCACAACCGAATCCAGCAATGCACTCGTGTTGCTAGGACTGCAAGCGTCCTATGTTGATGTAATCGCTACGCATCCGACTGAGGGCGTTATTTTCAGCAAGCGCTACACGATGCAAGTAAGTACGGGTGTTAAAGGGTTGTATTCGTGGCTTTGGCGCGAACGCACCGCTAAAACCTCGCTCATCGAACTAGCAATCCCTCCCTACCGCGGAATGACTGTGCGCGTTGAGATTCATGCGCCGTCAGGCATGGCTAAATGCGGAACCTTGATTTTAGGCCGCCAATCTATTTTGGGTCAGCTTCAGTGGGGTTATAAATGGTCGCTAATGGATTTTAGTAAAAAAGAGGTTGCCGACGACGGCGTAATCACAATCAAAAAACGGGATTACGCCTCACGTCCTGAGTTTTCGATGCATGTTGAGCGCAGAGACTTTGACCGTATCGCACGAATTGCCGCTAAATACCGCGCCGAACCTGCAATCTGGGTCGTCGGCACGATGCACGAAATGATGACCGTTCGCGGATTTTATCGAGACTTTGCACTAGTCGCTGAGCACTCGGCTTGGCTCGACTGTAGCCTACAAATAGAGGGATTAATTTAATGCCAATACCACAACTCACCCCATTTCCCGACCCGCCACGAATCTATCAGCCGGAAGAGGAGTTCGACGCTAAAGCGGATGAAATGGCGGGGCATTTGCCGATTTTAACAGCTGAGATCAATGCGATTGTGCCGCAAATCAATAGCACAGCAACTGATATTACGACTAGACATAGCGATGTTGTGACTAAACACGACGAAGTCATGACAACTGCGCAGCAGATGCAAATTAATGCTAATGAATTGCAAACTGCTGTGAACAGTGCGAGCGGATCGGCAACTAGTGCGGCCAGCTCAGCATCGAGTGCTTCTGCGAGCGCGGCGGCACTCGAAATGGCGTCGACAGCCGAAATCATTGCTGGCGATATTGCACGGCAGGTGACAGCTAGCGCTCTCAAAACAGCATTGCAAACAGGCGTTAATTACGCCGCGAAATTTCAGGGGGTAGGCATTGGACAGGGAGGCGGAGGCATTAACTCCAACACAGCAGCCGGGATGCAGGCGCTGCACGCCAATACGACCGGCAACTCCAACACAGCAGCCGGGATGCAGGCGCTGAACTCCAATACGACAGGCAGCAGCAATACAGCAGCGGGGATGCAGGCGCTCTACTCCAGTACGACAGGCAGCAACAACACGGCAGCTGGGATGTATGCGCTGCGCTCCAATACGACCGGCGACTCCAACACAGCAGCCGGGATGCAGGCGCTGCACGCCAATACGACCGGCAACTACAACACGGCGGCGGGGGTGCAGGCGCTGTACGCCAATACGACCGGCAACTACAACACGGCGACGGGGGTCTTGGCGCTGTACGCCAATACGACCGGCAACTCCAACACGGCGGCGGGGATGTATGCTGGATTTTCGGGAAATTACAATAACGCCATCCATCTGGGCTATGAGGCGCAGGCGACGGCGGATAACGAGTGCAAAATTGGCAATGCGGCACTAACAGCGATCCGTTCGAGCGCAGGATTTTACGGAGCTGCATTTACAACAACGTCTGATGCGAGACTAAAAACTGACATCGCCGACATTAATATAGCTAATGCCCTGATTTTTGCTAAAAAAATAAAATGGCGGACATATACAAAACAAGCGGGGGCATCGGCTCGAAAAGAAGTTGGAGTTATTGCGCAAGAGTTGCAGCTAATCACGGCCGAAATAGGCGATTTTGAATGGTTAGTACAGTCATCGGATGGCTATTTAACAGTTGATTATACGTCGCTCTATGCAATTTTAGAGCGCGTAAATCAGTATCGTTTTGAGTTATTAGAGGTTTAACAAACAATGGAATTAAATAAAGTGGATGCGCAAGAAATTAATCTTGGCAGCGCAAATACATATAGAGCAGCGTCGGTCATCGCGTTTTATAATCCCGAAGGGGCGGCGCCCTACCTGTCAGTTACAGAGATTACAAAGGGTCTACCGGAGCCATTGCGTGCTAATTTTGAGCTGCAAAATAGCGTTAATCTGACAGTGCCATTTGATCCTGGCCTTCAACTCCCAATGTATAATCCAATTACGGGGGAGGCAACTGGGACTAATATAGGAGTCGGCGAGTTATTAGCATTTACATATAGTTTGTATATGTACGCGAGGGCGACTGCTCAAACGCAGGTGCAGGCAAAGCTAAGCCGCTAGTTTCCGGTACGCGAATCGTCAAACTCTTGGAGCAGCTCTAGCAGCTGCTCTACATCGCGCATCAGGTCAAGGACGGGTAACTCGCTACCGCCGTACACTCGGCTTAACAGTCGCACCCGAGCTTGTTCAATTGCATTAGTGCAATTCACTAGAACTCATTTTGCTCAACGAGCTCCCAATAATAATTGCCAGTCTCTTCCTGATAATTTCGCTCTCGGCGAACTGAAAATACCTCTGTACCATCGCGGCTCCAGTCAATTGAGCGCCTGTAAATAGAGATTACCTCATAATCATCATCACGATCTGCGATGCTTTGGTCTTTTTCAAATTCCAATATTTGTTTTTTTGCATCATCCAAGTTTAGGAATATACCTAGCGGGTAGTAGATTTCATCGTTGCTTATATCTCGAACTTCGTACACATATTTTGTATCCATCACTTATTCCTTTTCTTAATCACACTGCTACAGCCTGATTCTTTAATGACTGGCGCTGTCATAATCGGATATTGATATACCCGACCTCTAAATGTCTCGCGCTCTAAGTAGCGCAGACATTGATTACGAGCGGGGCAAATTTTAACTTCGCCGTCTATTTCAGTGTCACCCGTGCAGCGGCAGATGTCGTTCGTTAGTTTAGCGGTCATGACTTAACCCATCGCCGAACTCTTAATTCACAGCCCGACATAAGCCCTAGTCCATTGCACTTTCCAATATAAGTAGCCTTCTGCCCACATCCGCATCGACACTTATTCAGACGTCGTTTATCACCTTCTATTTTTTGCATATATCTAACCATACTACTGGCATTAGCTACTTCGCCCCAGCCTTCAGCACCACCGCGCATAGCCGCAGATAATTCAGCGCCCTTTAATTCAGATATCCTCATTCTCCCTCTGCTCGCTAAAACCCTGTTTAACTACAACTTTTCAAAATCGCCAACCCAACCACAATGGTTAGCATTAATTTAATAACCCTGAAGCGATTTAAACCCGCTTCCGGCCTGTGCTTTTCGTGCCCTGAGCTACGGCTTTCTGCACCCCGGGGTACAGCATCAGGCTCGTTTTCGGTACCACCTTCCGCTTGCGCCCGCTCTACCCAGCTTTGTAGCCGGGCTTGGCCATCCCTTGAGCTGAGTAGGATATTCAGCGCTCGCCGGTCGATCACGCCACGGGCTAGTAAAATATCGAGGCTCATACCGACAACCCCCCGATAAAACCCGCCACCGCTAGCACCCCCCCACCGATCATTTGCGCAGCTGGATAGGGCGGCGCGGTGCGCTGAAACATCGGCGCATAATGGCAAAGTTGCAACCAGTTACCCCCTGCTACTAGCCACACTAACAAACCCGGCGCGGGCAAATAGAAACCCGCTTCGAGCAGCAACATCGAAGCCGCTAGCGCGAAAAGCACAAGTGATAAAGTGATGAATTTTAAAAGCTTTATGTTCATTCGCTATCATTTGCACTCTCCTTTTTAGCCGTCAACCGCTTTCTGTACCCCGGGGTACGGATTTCTATACCCCGGCTGTATCTTGCCTGTGACCTAGGTCACACCAGTTGCAAATTCGGCGATAAATCCTTGCGTGGCGAGCCGTCCGCATTGAGTAAAAATAGACTGTGTTTGTAGTTGATCACGTAGTCTGGCGCGTTAGCACGCCCCTGCTTTGCTTCGTTCGGGATGATGATTTTCTCGGATGCCAACGCTTCGATCACTGCTAGCGTCAGCCTTTCCGCATCGCCATTGCTACCCCCGAATTTTTCCCGAAGAAAATTGAAAAGCTGCCCAGGTGATTTTTCAGTACCTTTGCTTTTTTGAATGCGATTGATACGGTGTGCTCTCAGTTCATTATTGACTGCAATTAATACCGCTGGGGGCACTTCTGACGCCGAATCATTCGCGCTTTTCTGTACCTCTTCTGTAGCCTGAGCTGCGGATTCCGTACCCCGGGGCACGAGAAGGGGGGGCTTAGAGCTTGGTAATGAGCTGAAATTAATCTGAGCTAATTTTTCCTTAGCTTCATCTGGGTCGTGGCCCAACTCCAGGAGCGCTTGACGATGATCGGCTACATACGCGCCCACAAAGTGGAAAGCATATTCAAACGTACCAATAATAATGAACGAGAATAGGAACGAAGCCCAGATACCGGTTACGCCGATGACCTCTTTTATCAGGCGAATCATGGCGTAGTGTTTGTCCTCGTCGTATTCGAGCTGTTTGGCTGCTGTAATAGCAGCAGTGAGGGCAGAAGTAGTATTTCCACTGGTTAGGTGCGCGGCATTTGCGGCCTGAGTTTGTAGCGAAGTAACGCGAGCTTCGGCGCCCTTGCAATGCTTTTCTTTGCCTTCGGCCAAGCGCTTTTGACACTGGGCTAACTTGACTTCAGCATCAGCGATTTGAGTAGAGTAGGGATTGGCTACGGGTGCAGATGCTTGCGCTGTCAGATTAGTGATACTGCCGACCGTCGCTTGGAAGACAAGCGAATTTTCAGAACGATGGCGAACGGTGGCATCCTCACGCTCCATTGACTGCGAGATTTCAGAGAACAGACCAAAGAAAACGACAACGACTGTCGCAATTACAGCAGCCGGGCCTTTATAACCAGAGGCGTAGAGGAGGGCTTGCGCAGCGGTAATAATGGCAGTAATGCCAAGACCTAGCACAGCATTTACCCATTGCTCACCATCCCAAGCTTGCGGGGTCATATCCCCACCCACAAAGTATTTCACCACGAAAAAGGCTGAGGCTAAAAACGCAGCAATCGCGGCGATAAATAGCCATAACTCCGCCTTTCTTAAACTTTGTGTAATGCCGCGAACTGATTTGTTTTTTTTAATCAGCTCCACTCGACTTAATATTTTATCCTGCATTTCAAGCACCCTATTAATAAAAACTTAGTACCACAGCGCGAGCGACCAGAATCCGGGCTGCATAATTACGAAAGGAAATAATTCTTTTTCTTCGACCGCTAATTGCATGGCGAGACAAATTGATAGCCCGATCAAGCTAAAGCTGCTGTTGTGTAAAGGGCTAAACTGCACCGTCACCCCCCAGTTAATAATTGGATTTACGACCATAAACAGCGCCCAGCCAATAAAACACGCTATTAAAATAATCGTGCTCAAGGTTTTGCTTAGGTCGATTTCATCACTCATTTTTTAACCGCGCTTGGCACAGCCTCAGCTTTGTGAGCGCGGCGGTGCTCAAACGGTAGGCCGCGCACATAGACCTCGACTAGCTGGCTATCGCCCGCCGGTTCGGTTTTTTGCACAATGCCAACTTGTTTATCTTGAGCATGGCCGGAGCGCGTGACGCGCACATGATCGCCGATTGAAAATAATTGTTTGCTCATAAAATCAGCTCCTTTTATGCCACTGAATACATACGGCTTGCTTCTGCACCCGAAAGCGAGGCGGGCTATCTACATGCCCACAGGTCGATTTGTCTTTGTTATCCACGCCACTATTACTGCATGTTGCGCAGCAGCGCTCTCTGATTGCGGCTAGGCTTATGCCACCCGATTTGCGTTGAGCTGCGGTGCTGTAGTAATTGATCAATTTAAATGCGAGTTTCGGGGGTTGTTTAATCACTTCACTAGCTCCTTATCAGTGGTTTTGGCGGTTTCAGTGGCGCGTTTTAGCTCGCGGCTAAGCTGCGCGTTTTGCTTGAGCAAATCCTCGTTAATGCCTCGATAAATATGGAGGCGATATTCAAGACGGCGAATCTTGTTATTCAGCGCTTTGTTTTGTAGCTCCAAATCACTCATTACGCCGCCTGCCTTTGCTGTAGCTGGTGAATGAGTTTGTCACGCTGCTCAACTGCCATTGCAATTCGCGCTAGCATCAGATCAATATCATCCTGTACGCGCTCAATCACGCAGTGATGCAGACGTAAATGCTCGGCATAAAAACGCGGATCATAGCTCACAAAATGCCAGTGACCTTTTCCAATTAATGCCATGCACGCTTGGATTTGCCAGTAGTATTTGGCTTCTTCAGCCTTCAGCGTTTCCGCATCAACGACCGATAAATAAAGCAGGTGCGTTTTAGATTCGGGGCACTTTACTTCAACGCCTGACTCAAACGTAATGCCGTCCGGCGTGCCTCCCCAGTTGCCACACTCTGACAAAATAAACTGCTGATTTTCGCCAGTTTGATTAACACGGATTTCGGTTAATGACTCAAACGCTTGGATGGCTTCCAGCTCGTGCTCACGACCCCAATCCATCGCCGCGCTGCTAAAGTCGTTGCTGCTAAATTCGGATAGCTGCTCAGCTACTTTTTCACGGATGTAAGTCATTGCGCCGACGCTTAGGCTGTCTTTGGCTTTACCGTTGGTCATTAAGCGATGAATTTCTGAGGCGGTAAATTTGCCCCAGCGCTCTTTGAGCCATGCCTCAATCGGGTCGGCTAGCTCTGGCGCGTCTTCCAACGCGCCGAAGTTTAATAACTCAAGATTCATACTAGGCCGCCTTCGCTCAGCACAGGGGCATTGACGTACAGCAAGCGGATGTCCCACTTAGCGCTGCTAAACCCGTTGGTTTTGTTCTTTTTCTTGCCTAAGAAGGTGATTTTTAGCGCAGTCTCTTTAGGGGTAATCAAGCCGCGCTTTTCCCTCTCCTCAAGCGTTCCGACTAATGCGCGAGCTGCGGACTCGTAAACTTTAATACCGCCTTTTTCTTGAGCCGCTAACAAGACGCAGCGCAGGGTTTTAGACTCGCCGGTGTCGCTGTCGAGTTGTTCGCGGTCTTCAATGCCCAAATAAAAGCAGCGCATTGACCAGCCTTTTTCGAGGGCATCGATATCGAGGTATTCTGGGCTAAAACTGATTACGCTTTCTTCGGCTTGATTTAAATCAGGCAGTGCTTTTACGGATAGTTGTAATGCGTTACTCATTGGATTAATTTCCTTTGGCTTGGTTCGGGTAGGCGCTGTACTTCGTGCCTTCCCATAGGTAATAAATCTTCCCCGTTTCGCGGCTGGAGCAAAGCCTTACGCCTTTATCATCCGGCTCGTTACACTCACCTTTCAAATAAGTAATAATCCCAGCTATTCCAGCCTGTGAATTAGGTATTGAAATAATCAGATAAACAATCACTGTAAACGCGATAACTGTTTTCATTTCGCAGCCTCGCACGCTTTAATAAATTCTATCTTGATAACTTCAATTGCTGATACTTCGCAGTTCATCGGCGCTTGGGTGGTTGCACACATCGCGCTGATATTCGGTAATGCTCGGCGAATCTCCTTATCCGCTTGATATTCACATGTTTCACTACGTGCATAGAGTGCATCGTTGATTGCATCGGATTCTGAATAAACACCCCATGGGGTTTGCTCGGTCAGTGCAAATGCTGATTGGCTTAATGTAATTAATAAAGTCAGTAATAATTTATTGTTCATTTTTATTTAACTCAGTTTTGTTATTTAAGATCGTTGCAAAAACTTAGTTTTAAGTAGATGCATTTTTCATAGTCAGATAGCGTTTTAAATTCTTCTAGTGCTTTTTTATTCCTTTCTATTTCCTCGTCAAGCGTACCCAGCGCAAAAGCAGTGGACATAAAAAAAGCGCACAGGGCGCTTAGTAATAGTTGCTTCATCTTTAAAGTCCCAATAAAAAGGCCGACAATGCGGCCTCAAATTAACAATGTCGAACTAACTAATCGTCAGCATCAAGCCCCAATCCAAAAGCCTCTTCCCAGCTAATATAAAGCTGACGTTCGGTAATTGGCGAGCAGGGTTCGCCGACCAAATCATCCCAACTTAGTCCGCGAATCCCCCACTTCCATGCATCGCTGTAATCTAAACAGGCTGATGCGTTGGCAGAAACTGCGAGTAATGCAGCAGCCAAAAATAATTTGATTTTCATGATTGCTCCTCTCCTAGTGAGTGACAGCTAGCACGTAAGCGGCCAACTTAGGATCGTAGATACTCACACTCTTAGAGATATGAGCCAGCTTGTGGCCTAGCGCCAATGCCATGCCGGTGGTGCATGGGCCATTGATTAATATATGCTTGCCGTGTGGCTGGTCGCCCATGTCTGCTACATCGCGAATAGCAGCCTCGATTAGATCGGGCTGATCGAATCCCTGTGGAAGTGCAGAGCGGATAACAACGTGAGTAGCGGTAGATGCTGCTACGTCGATGCTTAAAATGGTAGGTACTGTCATTTTGTTACTCCTTAATCATTAACAATTATTCTAAGCCGCCTATTCGACATTCCCTGGTTTCGATAAGTGGTTATTTAGGTGGTAGGAAATAGCCTTCTCAATTAAGTCGTTCATTATTAATCCTTGTTGTGGCAAATCGCCCACACCTACACTCTCTTTAAAGTGCAGGGATTGGTGTGTAGTTTCTAAAAACGTGGGGCTCATTCCTAAACAGCGTTGCTCTGGCCTCCTCTTTGATTAAAGCCATCAGCTCTGCTTTCATGAGAAAATCAGGCAGATGATTAACCCAGTTAGCCTTCACGCCTTCAAAGCCCAGCTCTTCGCGTTCACGGGCATTTTCTTCTGCCCGTTTCACTGCGTTAATAAAGATGTTCATCTATACTCTCCTTGCAGTTGGTTTAGTTTCTCAGGCAGAACCGACTGTGTTGCGTGGAGACCTCTTCCGAGAGGTCTTTTTTATGCTGCTAAAGGACGTTCAACTTCCATGTCTTCGGCTTCTTCATTCAAGCCAAGTTCTAAATCAATCATTTCATGGGTAGGAAGTTCATCCCACGCAAACAAAAACTCATCAGCATCTTGCCTACTCCAGCCTGCTCCAGTCATGCGCCATAGCTTGTCTTGGTAGTCACTAATTACCAGCTGTGCTTCCCGATAGGAAACACCGTTTTTTTGTGCATACGCTTGTGCGTGTTCAGGGTCTACATTGCTGTACATAACAACCTCCAGAAATAAAAAAGCCCGCTATTCACGGGCTAAACGGGTTTGTTCTCTCTACATACCCAACTGATTAATTTGACTTAATCGGCGATTTTCCAAATCAGAAAACCGCCTGTTAAATCCTTGCACCCTTAATGGGTGACTCACTAAGCGCTACGTTGCGCTTTTAACTTCACTTGAATTCGCTTTCTTCCCGTATCGGAGTGCTTCAATCCTAAGTGACTCGGTTTTTAAAGATCGGGCTTGCCTTTGCTTGCCTTGCAGCTTGCTCGCTGCTGATGAGTTGTAATTTACAACCATTGGTTATGTATTACAACCATAAGTTGTAATTAATCAGGTGATTAAAACTAACCCGAAAGGAAGGGGTGAATATGGATTTGAAATCACGCGCAGAACTGGCAGAACTTGCGTGGGGATGCTTTGAATCGCTAAATATTGTTTACAAAATACAACCTGTAGTTGTATTATCTATCTATGACAACATCAACAGCACTCGATAAAGCAATCAGCATAACAGGTAACGTTAATTCGCTTGCTAAAGCGGTTGGCGTTTCACACACCGCCGCTCAAAAATGGGAAAGAAAAGGCTTTATTCCGCCCACCAGTATTTTGCGTGTTGAGAAAGCTCTCAATGGGCAAGTAACGCGCTATGAGCTGATTGATGATTTTTTTAGTAAACAGGGGGTCACCCACATGGAGACCCCCAATGGCACGGAAGCCACAGAAACAAACACGGCGGGAACGGTTCAGTGTGAACCTTTGCCCGAGCATAGCGCCGCCGCTCTAAGCAGCGGCACGTAACGATAAGCGCAGCATTTCCCCGCTCTCGCAGTGGGGCGCTCTTTGGGGTTAGCTCGCCCGACTGTCACTCCCCCTCCTCCCGGCAGTCGGGCTTTTTAGATTGCAACCTGTGGGTAAGCGGCAAGCCAGCAAGTGTCGCGAATAACACTGGCAGCTAAAGCGCTAATCCTTCTATATCTCGGATTAGCGTGATTTAGCGGACAGCCTGGAAAGACAGGCATTTTTAACAAGCGTTTTGGCAGGCGAATAAGGGCCGGAACTCCTCACCTGCCAGAGCGCTTTTTAAAAACGATTTAAAAACGGAATCAGCGCAGGACGCGCAACGGGTGGGGTAGCAATACCCCAGAAATGAAAAACCCGCTCAGACGGCAAAATCAGAAGCGGGTTTAGCTAACAAAACGTATGAGTGAATTATGGCACAGAAAAATCAACATTCCACCCCTAAAGCGGCAATGCCGCGTGTTTGGTGGGTTGTTTTAGCGTCGATACATAGCATGACTGAGCAGCGCATCCAAACCACGCACCCGAATATTCGCCGCTTTATGGATAAGTCTATTAGCTCCAGCCAATTAGATGGGATGATCAAAAAGGGATTGCTAACAAAAGATAGAAATACTCGTGTTGTTTACGGATTAACGAATCTTGCTTACGAATTCCTCACTGAATACTCAACTTGTGTTACTTGTGAGCAGGACGCGGAAATATTGGGCTTTTACCACCAAACACTACAAATCAACATGATGCTCCGCGAGGTGGCAGCATGAAAGCACACAACAAAGTAATCCCCATAGACAAAAAGGGCGGATCTCAAACAATGCAAGCCCCTCTCCCTGAACCTCTTACCCCCCCGGATGTTGACCTCCGCAATTTTCGGTTTATGCCTTTCGATGTATCCCGCTTTCGAGACTCTAAGTTTTCTGCTGCGGTTGATCCAGCTGCGGGTTTCTTTGCTATCCAGTTGTGGGCAGCAGCATGGCATCAAGTGCCAGCCGGGAGTCTGCCAAGCGATGAGAGCGAGCTACGTATGCTAGCGGGCTGCGGGAGAGATACAAAGCTGTGGGAGAGCGTGCGTGATGGTGCAATGTACAAATGGGTGCTTTGCAGTGATGGGCGCTACTACCATCCCGCAATCGCAGAATTTGTATCAGAAGCCTACGATAAATTATTGATCAATAGAGAAAATGGCAAGAAAGGCGGACGACCAGCAAAAGCTAAAGATGATACTGAAAAAACCGACCGCTTAGCGACCGCTAACCAAACGCTAACCGACCGTAAACCAAGAGAAGAGAAGAGAAGGGAAGTGAAGAGAAGTGAAAGCAGCAGTAGCAGCGCTGACGCTTCGCCATCTGCTGCAATTGTTCCGGCTTCGCCGGCTGCTGCTGCCGTTTCCCCTTTGTCCGTTGATGACTTGCAAGAAAATACTCCGGCACTGATCGAGCTAGCAAAGCTGCATAGCATCAACCGCATCCCTGAGCGCTTGGAGTACTTCAAGCAAAAGTGCCGAACCAAGGGCTACAAACCCGACAACCCCTTAGAAACTTTTATCCAGTCTTGCCTTGAGGATTGGGCCAAGCTGAACGAAAAAGCAGGCTTGCAAAGTGTTGGCAGTGGTCAAAAAGTGACAAATTCGGCAACAGAGGCTTACTGGGAGCAAGCGCGACTCAGTGCTGAACGGGCCAAGGCTTTAATCTTTGGAAACAAGCAGGGGGACGTGGAATGAATACTCAAGACTATGACCAATTTTGCCAAGCAATGACTGCAACGATGGAGCTTTACGGCAAGCCGTCACTGTCCGAGTTTTCGCTTTCGCTATGGTGGGGAGCCTTGGAGTGTTACACGCTTGCAGAGGTTCTAGGCGGCCTTTCACGACATGTTCAAAACCCCGATAGTGGTCAATTTGCGCCTAAGCCAGCCGATGTGGTGCGGGCGATTGGCGGAACAACTCACGATAACAGCGCGATGGCATGGGCTAAGGTGGATCGGGCAGTTCGTTCAATTGGCGGCTACGAGGATGTGGTTTTCGATGATGCGTACATCCATGCAGCTATCGAGGATATGGGCGGCTGGGTTCGTGTTTGTACCGGTCACACGGATGAGGATTGGCCGTTTGTTCAGCGCGAATTTGAAAATCGCTATCGTGGCTATGCTACCCGCCGAAGTTTGCACGACTACCCACGTTTGCTGGTGGGTATTGCAAACGCAGCTAATAACCGAAATGGGATTAACCCGAAGCATATCAAGCCGCCACGCCTAGTGGGTGATGAGAAAAAGGCTATGGCGGTTTATCGGAGCGGCTCATTTGAGCAAAAGGGCCAGTTCAAGCGCTTAGATGTTGATGCTGCAATGGCCCCGAATGTAATCAATATTCAACCCCGGTTAGTGGCAAAAGGTGAATAAATTATGAACACAGTTGTTGAATTTAAACGCGAAGCGCTAGCCGTTTACGATCAGCTGACAGCAGGCCAAGACGAACTCCGCGCCGCCGCTGTTGCGAGCCTAGAGAGCCTAATCGAGCGAAATATCGAGGTCGCGATCAACACCGTCGAGGCCGAAGAGCCTTCAGAGCTGGTCAAAGATATGCAGCATCCTCGAACCACTCCCTGACGATGGTCAAACGGAGCTTTTTTCATGATTTCCACAGAGCACAAACGCCTCGAATGCGAGGCGCGTTACTGGATAGCCGCTGCTAAAGCGCAAGGCATCGGCTGGCGAGTCTGGCTACGGGAAAAGCTGACGCGCATCGAGGAGGTGCGCAAATACCCGCAGCCTGAGCTAAGGGCTGAAATCAATCGGCAGGTACAGTCATGATAGGCATCCAGAATAGCGATATTTCGCAAGAAAACACACCTAGAATCGACGATATAGGCATTAGTCATAACGATGCAGCGGGTAGCGTTTTAAATGGCGCTATCGTCAAGTTTGACTACCGCAGCAAGCGAGCACACAAAGATTCGCAGCGCGTAGCGCGTCCGCCTCGTGTTCAATGGTTTAGCAACGGCATGGTGTTAATTGAGCGCGATAATGAAGTGCCGGAATTTATTAGTATGGAGTTATTCAGCGCCCGATATATTAAAGCGGGGATTAATTAAATGGCAGTAAAACAATTAGCATTAAGCGGTATTCAGTCCGATCAAAGGCCGAAATTAAAAGGGCAGCTCGCATTAAATGCACAGCTTTACGGATCAATACCCGCTAAACCAGTCAAACCGCAAGCACCACAGTCGCTAGTGGAGCCAAGTATCAGCAACGCAACTACTATACAAATCAAGCCTTTATCCGTGAATGAAGCATGGCAAGGTCAGCGCTTCAAGACGCGCAGCTATCAGGATTATGAGCGCCGTGCACTGTTATTATTGCCACCTATTTTAGATATTCCGGCGGGTGATTTGTCGATTGTTTTGGAGTTCGGTTTTAGTAATCGCGCCTCTGATTTAGATAATCCCGTTAAGCCGATTATGGATATATTGCAAAAGCGCTACGGGTTTAATGATGCGCAAGTGGTGCATTATCAATTGATTAAAAAAATAGTTCCGAAGGGTTCGGAATATATTGCGTTTAGCATTAAACGCGCTGACTAACTGCCGCGATTAGAAGGCTAAGTGCTTAGATGTCATGCAAAAAACTACAGCTTAAATGAGGATTGTGAATTGATTATGTCCGCTAACTCTCAAGCCATAACGAATCATCGCTATGCCGATATTTTCCCTATGATGAATGAGGATGATTTTAATCGCTTAATGGAGGATGTTCGCGAAAATGGACTGCAAGAGCCTATCTGGCTGTATGAGGGTAAAATTTTAGATGGGCGTAATCGGTATAAGGCTTGCCAAACGCTAGGGATTGTGCCTGAGTTAAGAAATTACCAAGGGACTAAGCCATTAGAGTTTGTGCTTAGCTTGAATTTAGCGCGTAGGCATTTGAATAGCTCACAATTGGCTTTTGTTGCGCTTGAGGTTCAGAAAGCGCTAGCAGAAGAGGCGAAGCAAAGGCAATTAAAAAAGAATGAGTGGATAGCGCAAGCTAGAAAATCGTTTATTTTAGGCGTTCGCGATAATTGTTATGTATGTGGCGGTTATAAGGGTGTTGCTGAAGCACATCATACAGTTCCTCTCTATTGGCAGTACGACGCTGGTATAGGCACGCCTATACAGCATAGCATTTGGCTATGTCCAACCCATCATAAAATCACCCATATCTGCGGTGAATCAATGCTAACAGCCAATATGCCTATATATTGCGATGCCTCGCTAACAGAGCGCGATGCGATTGATGGGGTTGTATCCATTTGGTTAGCTGCCAGCATAAAGCATAGCAATCCGCTAAAAAATAAAAATAGTTTTGTATTAGAGGTGGAAAATAAATGGGGGCTATCTTTATGAATGGGCTTGCTATTAATCCAGAGTTTAAAAATCTCATTCCACCCTTGGCAGATGATGAATTTACTAGCTTAGAAGAATCCATTCTAAATGAAGGTTGTCGAGACCCCATTGTAGTTTGGGACAATACCATTGTAGACGGACACAACCGATTCTCTATCTGTACGAAACACAATGTCAGCTTTACCGTAAAAGAAAAAAACTTTCAAGACGCGAATGATGCAAAGCTATGGATGATAGAAAACCAGCTTTCACGCAGAAACCTAACGGATTTTATGCGGATAGAACTGCATTTAATGAAAAAGCCGTTTCTTAGTGAATTGGCTAAGAGGAATATGCAGGCTGGAGGAGATATTGGCGCAGCAATGACAAATCGGGGTTCGACAATATTGTCGAACCCCGCTCAAATTAAAATCATGCCTATAGACACCCGCGCTGAAATAGCAAAATCATCTGGCAAATCAGAGGGTACTATTTCCAAAGTTGAGCAAATCATCAAAACAGGTGATGAAAAGCTTATTGCCGTTGCTAGATCAGGCGATATTAATATCACGGAGGCCGTAAAGCTTGCCAAGCTCGAGCCAGAAAAGCGAAAAGAGGCTGTTGACCGCATTGCTACAGGTGAGCCCACAAAAAACATCCTTCACTCTAGCGACTCCAATGAATGGTACACACCCGCACGCTATGCAGATTTAGCTAAAAAAGTAATGGGTGATATTGATTTAGACCCCGCTAGCTGTATTGCCGCTAACCAATTCATCCAAGCAAAACGCATCTTTGATATTGAGGATGATGGATTTAGTCGCAATTGGTCGGGTCGTGTTTGGCTAAATCCTCCTTATGGACGCGGTGAAGATGGCAGCAATCAAGCGGCATGGTCTAAAAAACTAATTGATGAATACAAAGCAGGGCATGTTACTGAAGGCATGTTGCTGGTTAATGCAGCAACAGGTAATAAGTGGTTTGCTGATTTATGGGAATTTCCTATTTGCTTTGTTGATCACCGTATCCGCTTTATTTCTCCTCGTGGCGATTACTCTCAGCCAACGCACTCAAACGTTATTGTTTATCTAGGTTCAAATGAAGGTCGTTTCGTAGAGCTATTTTCAGAAATTGGCACAGTGGCTAAGCGAGTGATTAATGAATAGCTTTAAGCAGTGCTCAGACGTTGAAACTGAAGGGCTAAAGATACTGCTGCCCTACCTCACTAAACAGGCTTATAAAGGGCGCGTTGTTCCTTTATTTGGAAATGAAAACGTGAAGGAGCTACAGCAAAGTGGCGACGTAATTATTGGTCTACGTGAGGATAAATGCATTACGTTTGATTTAAAAATCGAATCAAAGCATACCGGAAACTTTTTTATAGAGCTATGGAGCAATAAAAGCCGACTTACGCAGGGATGGCTATTTTCCTGTAAGGCTGATCGCATTTTATATTTATTCCTAGATCGTCCTAATGATGTTTATTCAATTCATGCAAAAAACCTAAAGCACTGGATTTTTGGTGTAGAGAATAACGGAAGAAAAAGCCGACTATCTGAATTTGTCGAGGTTAAGCAATCAAAGTATGACCAGCTAAACGATACATGGGGGCTTCTTGTGCCTATTTTGCGCCTTACCCATGCCGGAATTGCTAAGCATATTTCACTATATCCTTAAAACATGGCTTCAGCCTGATTCAATTCTTATTTTGATTAATTAAAAATTAACAGGGGTGATTAAAAATTAACAACGAACATCCGTTTTTTAATGAGCTAAAAAGCTTCCTCCTGCCGCGCTTGGATGCTGCCAACATCGAGCAGTCGGATTATGTTGCCGAGCTGCTACTTCAGGCGGTGTTTGAGTGCTACGCGGGGCAAGTGATTTATATTCCCAAAAGGGGTATCGAGTCTAAAAAGCAACTCGGTGAGCGCAATCGCACTATAAAAGCGCTCTACGATTCAGGCGTGTCCGTGGCCGACATTGCTCAGCGTTATCGCCTGAGCGCCCCGCATGTGTGGACGCTCGTGGGTCGTGGATAAGACTCGATTTATGCAGCCAAATACCGCGATTTGATCTCATCCGGCAAATGAGGCCATGCCTCAAGAGCCAGAACGTAGACAGGCTTAATCTTCTTCGTCTCGCCCCGCTCCATATTGGAGACGGATGTTTGAGACACCCCGAAAATCTCGGCTGCTTGCTGCTGCTCCAACCCGGCATTAATCCGGGCTGTTTTTAATTCCGCTGGCGTTGGCATTACTGCTTGCATCCGTAGGTCAAAAGTTCTTGGGTCCGCTCACGGCGGGGGTTATGCACCATCCCTCGGAAGCAACTTGCCAGCTTTCCGGCGACGGTCAAGACACCACTCCTTAAACAAGTCCCGATCCTCTTCCGGTAGCCAATCTTTTGCCATAAAAAGACCTTGGCTTTTGCGCTCATCAGCAAAAGCGGATTGCCGTTCCGCTCCCGACTTTGCTGATTTCTCGGTGTAGTAACCTCGCTGTGCCTCACCCTGCTGGACAAGTGTCAACTGAGCATCAAAACCGTTAGAGTCTATGTCCTGCATGATTTCGGTCAGTCGGTTATTTGCCCAGCCAACAGGCTGGATAAACTCTCTGATCAAAAATGGCATCATTTGCAGCGGATTTGCCATGCCTTTATTTATTTGGCTGGCACTGAGTTCTTTCTTTTTACTCAGTGCCGCTTTCTCTGCTAGGGCGACTATTCGCCCTGTTGCTGCATAATGTTCAGGTTTTTTCACTGCTTCCAGCCCTCACGCTTGGCGTGTACTGGGTTTTCCTTGTAAAAGGCTTCTGCATCCGCTACAGACTTAAAAAGTCGGAATCCAAAAACCCAACGACGCAGACTATTATCATATTCAAGTTTCATTTCATTTCTCCTTGTTAAAAATACTTGTTGTACAGATTGGTAATTACAGTGGATTGCTTTTCGCTAAATTGGCATTTGTCGCCAAACTTCATAAAACGCTCTGCGTTGTCAGCCGCAAAGTTTCCTTCAAAGCCGCCGCGCAGTGCGATTTTCCCAGCAACCGCAACAATCATTTCACCCAAAGAAAGTTTTTTGGCTTCCACGATAATCAGACCGTAGCGGATAGCAGTTTCTTTTTGAGTCTTGATGATTTCCCAAACCCATTTCAGGGATTGAGCGAAGAATTCAGAAGATTTACCACCAAATTTTGCAGCAGATGCTTTGCTGATTGTCCATGCTTGTGTCATGACTTTTGCTTTGTTGATGTTCATCTTGTTTCGCCTTGTGCGTTGTTGATGTGGTAATAATAACGTTAGTACTAACGGAACGCAAGGGGAAAATGAAAGAAGATTGAAAATAATTTAAAAGCAATAAAAGCATAGCAACACGGTCGAGCACGGACACACCCCAGTGCCTCCGATCACGACCGCCAGACGCAAAAAATGGCGGTAGCCTCATCAACTACCACCCTTGGGGTGTGCCACTCACCTTTTTGGTTATGCAGCCAAGAGCGCGGATTGCATGTATGGGCATTAATCGGTATAAGCGCTTAATGTAGTCGGATGATTTTAAAGACAATCCGAGTTTTTAATGCTTTGATGTGCGTATGAGTACATTAACGCACGTACAAGCCAAAGATAATCAGCCCCTTACCCTCAGCGGACTAATAGGCCGAGCGGGTGCTAAGGATGTTTTGATCTCTGGCAGGCCCTCCAAAATTAATATGATCGACTGTCAAAATATTAACCTATTACCGCAGGCTGAGCGCGTGCGCGTATCGGGTGCAGGCAACGGCAAGCAAGATGCTCTAGTTAATATCACGCGCTGCTTTGATGTTGAGTTGTCCGGCCTAGATTTAGTAGGGCGGGTCGATCTCAGCAGCAAAGATATGTTCAAGCATACGGTTCCCAACGGCCTTATGACTGACCTCGATTCTAACGGCGTAAAAATTACGGACGTGACGGGGGTTTATCTGCATTACGGCATTACCAGCCGATGCGTCAATTTTGAGCTAGACGGCGCTGAACTAGAGCTGTGCTCAGGTGATTTTGTGCGTGTGTGTCGTGACAATTTCCGTGTTGCCAATGTGATGGCGGCCTACTCGCTAGCGGTCTGGGACTATGAGGAATTGCACAGAGACGGGTTGCAGTTGTGGCAGCTCGATAAATCAAAAACACTCGACGGCGTGCCAGTTCTATCAAACGGTCTGATCGAAAACTGCGTGTTTTTCCTGCCTGATGCTGATACTCCCGCTATTACTGAGATCAATCCGTGGATCGCCACCGCAGATGGAATTATGGGCACAGATGGCGCATTTCAACGTATCAAAATCAAAGGCTGTGAAGTGTACAGCAACAATCAAAACGGGATTCGCTTCGGGCCAATGCTCAATTGCGAGATTGATCCAGCTACTAAAGCGCTGAGCGCAAGGGGTAAGGCATGGCGCAAGAGCCAATCATTATGATCGCCGATAGCAAAGGCACGGGCGTTAAAAGTCGTGGCAATCGCATTCAGGGGCAGGCATCGCGGATAGTCATCGAGGACGCAGAAGATCAGCTTATTGAGGCCGAACCAGAGCAAGCTGAAGCTCTAGAGGCGCAGAGTGCGGGACTGGATTACGCTAAGTTCTTCGATCATATCCGCAGAACGCTTTTTAAAGGCCGCTTAAATCAGGTGCAAGTTGAGCGTATCAAAGCTGTACTGATTGAACTGGAATACTCCGCTATCGAGCATTTGGGTGCATGGGCTTATGTACTGGCGACAGGTCATCACGAGGCCGCTAATTGGTTGCACTACAAAGAGCTGGGCGGGACTGATTATTTTACTCGGCTGTATGACATCAAAGGCCAACGTCCGGCAAAAGCCAGGGAGTTAGGCAATGTCAGAGCGGGTGATGGTGCGCGGTACTGCGGTCGTGGCCCGGTCGGAATTACAGGACGCTACAACTATCGCAAGCAAGGCCAAAAACTCGGGATTGACCTCGAAAACTCGCCAGAGTTAGCGGAACAGCCTGATATTGGCGCTCGACTCTTGGTCGAAGGGATGCGCGATGGTGATTATCGCCGTCGGTCAGATGGCAGGCCGTACAAGCTATCTGATTACTTTGATTCCAAGCGCTGCGACTATATCGGTGCTCGTAATATAGTCAATGGTGGTCTGGATAAAGCGCAGCTAATCGCAAATTATGCTCAGGCGTATTACGCCGCTTTAGACATTGCTAGCAGTGATAGTGCTATTGATTACAGCCCGATTTATGAGCCGGTCGAGGATGATTTAGAGCATCAAGAAAGTGTCGTTGAAGCTTATGCAGAGCCTGAGCCAGAGCCGCAAAAGCCGCAGCGGTTTAAAAAGAACCCGCTCGACTGGTTGCCCGGAATAAAAACCCACTTAATTATGCTCACGACCGCAGGATTAGCGGCGGCTGAGCTGTTCGGTGTGGTAGTCCCTGAGCAGATTTATGTGCTACTTGGAGCGCTAGGCTTGTCCACGGCTTACCGAGGCGTTACCCGCAACAAACCCCGCCCAGCCATTACCGCAGGAGCTAACGAAAAATGAGTCTTTTTGCACTACTCGACGAGATGCGCAAGCAGGATTTAAGCACGATTGCCGCGCATTATGAGGCGCTAATCAAAGCCGAAAACGAATCCAGTGAACAGCGTATTGAACGACTGCGGGAATTAGTCTCAGTCGAAAAGGCCGAATCCAAGACGCGAATTGATGCGCTGCATTTGAGCCGGGAAAGTACGCTCGCACAGATTGCGCAGCGTTATGAGTTGCCAGAGCCGCCTACGGAATCTGCGGGCGTAACAGTAACGGGCGAAAATCTTAAGGGTTAACCGCAAGGGACGCGGTACAACAATGAAAACAACATGCCAAACTTTAATTTTTTCGATTTTATACAGCAATTTGTTGATAGCCATGCAGCGGCAGGCGCGGCAGGCGGCGCGATTCGTGCTATTTCCAAGCGTGAAACCCTCACGCGCATTCTTTTATTTGCCGTGGTCGGCGCGGTTGCAGCCTCTTATCTGGCTCCGGTATTGACATGGACAGCTATCGAGTATCTAGCGCCGAAAAATCCCGATCAAGCTCTAGGTGGAGTTGGCAAGGCTATGGGGTTCGCAACTGGTCTAACGGGTATGCAGATGTCAGGGCTACTGGAAAAGGTATTCGAGAGATGGTTAAAAAAATAGGCAATTATATTTATATAAGCATTGCGCTGTTGTGTTCGGCGATGGTTGCTATTTTGGTCATACTGACTGTGACGCGCATGTTATCTAGTAGCCAGCCCGTGATGACATACATCAAGCCTAGCGGCCTGTTTGAGGTTTCGCTCAATGCGGTGGAGGCCAATTTTGTCGGGAAAAAACAGCGCAATTGTCGGCGCATCCCGGAAAGCGAAACGGGCTACTACAAAGATGGCGCGTTAATACACGAAACGACTATGACATACATTGACGACAACACGCCAAACTCGTCATTTCCCGAGGGCGTGATTGATTTGGGTCGCATTCGTTGGGATGTACCGCTCGGCATTCGCCCTGCGGCGGTTGGCTTTACAGTTGCGCATGAATGCGGCAATGACATGATGCTCTCTCAATTTTGGTTCAAGGTCGATTGATAATGGTCGCAAGATCGGCGGAAATCGAAGATGAAATCGTTCGTCGGCTGTCTGATGGGGAGCCGCTTCGGTCTATTTGTCGAGATAACCACATGCCGGGGTGGCAGAGGGTTTATGAATGGATGGCTGCTGATAGTGATTTTGCCGGACGCATCGCGCACGCGCGCGAGCTGGGTGCAGACGCAATAGCCGAAGACATTCTTGATATTGTTGACGATTCTCGTAATGACTGGATGGAGAAAAACGATAAGAACGGGAATTGTGTTGGCTATCAACTTAATGGGGATCATGTTCAGCGCTCAAAACTTCGTGCTGAAATGCGCCTTAAGCTACTGGCTAAATGGCAGCCAAAGAAGTACGGGGACAAGATTCAGGCTGATTTAAACCATAGCGGCGAAATAACAAGTATTACGCGCCGGATAGTCCACCATGAATCTTGATATAGACACCCCTCCTTGGGCGATTCCGCTGTTGTCGCCATCGCGCTATAAGGGCGCACACGGCGGGCGGGGTTCGGGGAAGTCACATTTTTTTGCTGAGTTATTGGTTGAGGAGCATGTTGCAAACAAGAACCAGAAATCCGTTTGCATTCGTGAAGTGCAAAAGTCCATCAAGATGTCGGCAAAACTATTGATCGAAAACAAAATAGAGCAGCTTGGCGTTGGTCATTATTTTGAGGTGCAGGAAACTGTTGTCAAATCTCGGCGCGGTTCTGGGGTGATGATTTTTCAGGGGATGCAAAACCATACGGCTGACAGCATTAAGTCACTAGAGGGGTTTGATAGGGCGTGGGTTGAAGAGGCCCAAAGCATTAGCCAGCGCAGCCTTGACCTTTTGCGCCCCACTATCCGCAAGTCGGAAAGTGAAATCTGGTTTAGTTGGAACCCGCAATACGAAACTGATCCGGTTGATGTGCTATTGCGCGGCGAAAACCCGCCTGACAATACCACGGTGATCAATGTCAACTACTCGGATAACCCGTGGTTCCCAGACGTGCTACGCGAAGAGATGGAGTACGACCGCAGGCGCGACTATGACAAATATCTCCATGTCTGGGAGGGTCAATATCAAACGTTTGGCGAGGCGCTGGTGTTCCGAAACTGGTCTATTGAGGAGTTCGACGCGCCGCCTGACGCGGTGTTTCGCCTTGGTGCTGACTGGGGTTTTGCTATTGATCCAACGGTGTTAATTCGCTGTTTTATTATCGGGCGCAAGCTATTTGTCGACTATGAGGCCTATAAAATCGGCTGCGAAATCACTGATACGCCAGCGTTATTTGATGCTGTGCCTGATGCGCGGCGGTGGCCTATTACTGCGGACTCCGCCCGACCGGAAACGATTAGCTACATGAAAAGAAATGGCTATCCCCGCATTCAGTCAGCAGCAAAAGGGGCTGGCAGCGTCGAGGATGGCATTGAATGGCTTAAATCATTTGACCTGATCGTGCATCCTCGCTGCAAACACACTATTTCTGAGCTGAGCGCTTATCGTTATAAGCAGGACAAGCTTACTGGGGCAGTATTGCCAATCTTTGAAGATAAAAACAACCATCTTATTGATGCTCTGCGCTATGCCTGTGAAGGCGCAAGACGCGGCTCTTATGACATTGGACGAATGCTATGAAACTCTACGACGGCCTACGCTCACTCATTAGTAATCTAGGCAATCCGTTAAAAGACAAAGCCGCCGCCACAGTTTACGGTTATACGCGCTTAACCGATGATCAGTTAATAGCGGCTTATGCGACTAGCTGGGCGGCTCGCAAACTAATCAATGTTCCTGCGGGGGATATGCTGCGCAAGTGGCGAGCGTGGCAAGGTGAGGATGTAACAAAAATCGTTGCTGAAGAGGAGCGGCTCAAGCTCAAAAGCAAGCTATTGGATGCAAAGATCAAGGCGCGGCTATTTGGCGGTGCGGGTATTTTTATCGGCACTGATCAGGAACTAACTGAGCCGCTAAACGTGGAGCACATACAGCGCGGCGGCATTAAGTACCTGACCGTGCTGATTGGCCGCCGTGAATTGACAGCAGGCGAGATCGAAACCGACCCGTTGAGCGAGTATTACAACCGCCCCAAATACTACACCGTGGCAGGCTCAAAAAACCAAACGCAAATACACCCGTCGCATTTCGCCATACTGATGGGCGAGCCAAGCATGGATGTGATTAACGACGGTTGGGGCTTGTCGGTGCTGCAGCACTGCCTCGATGCGGTCAAAAACGCAGACGGCGCGGCGGCTAATATCGCTAGCATGATCTTTGAGGCTAATGTTGATGTAATCGGAATCCCTGATCTAACCAGCAATCTAGCCAACGGCGGTGCAGAGTTTGAGCGGCAATTACTAGCGCGGTTTGCGCTGTTTGCACAGGGCAAGGGTGTTGCCGGTGTGGGCATCCTCGACAAAGAGGAGGAGTACACTCGTAACGCCGTCAATTTCGGCACACTCCCGGAGCTGCTGGAAAAATTCATTGTGTTGGCGGGTGCAGCGGACGGTATTCCGGTTAGTCGGTTTTTGGGCACATCAGCGGCTGGATTGAATGCCACCGGTGAAGGCGACATGGAAGTATATTTTGACAAGATACAAGCCATGCAATCTGATTTAGAGGGCGAAATCTACACGCTAGATAACGCACTATTACGATCCGCTGGTGTTGATCCGGCGTTAAATTATGCTTGGAATCCGCTGGAGCAAACCAACGCAGCCGAAGAAG
>Ga0209174_10000360_pt1 | contig 35360 bp, 30 predicted proteins | sample JI91814BDNA_FD_187505 | JGI IMG/M metagenome (GOLD analysis project Ga0209174, IMG submission 187505) | Wastewater effluent complex algal communities from Wisconsin, to seasonally profile nutrient transformation and Carbon sequestration -... | ecosystem: Engineered > WWTP > Effluent > Algae...
AAGGTTAATTTAAATTCTTTTGGAGAAATTGGTTTTAATAAAAAATCCCATGCTCCACTTTTAAGCGCTGCTTCCGCTCTGTTTTCATCTTTGGTTCCTGTAAGCACAATAATTTCCACTGAATTTTTTTGTTTACGGATTTCTGGAATTAATGATATACCATCACCATCTGGCAAACTTAAATCCATAAGCACGATATCAAAAATTTCTTCGTTCAAATATTTCAACGCTTCTTTAATTGACCCTACACCGATAGATATTCCACCAAAAGATTCTGCAATCAATTGAATGGATTTGCGGACTAATTCCTCGTCTTCAATAATGAGAATTCTTGGAGTTTTCAAATAGGTTTCTTTTGTTTCCTTTTTTATGTAAGAAGGCTAATGTCTATTATCCGGATTTGACATTTTTTTATGAAAGCTTATCGGTTTCATCCATAATACTTTTCTGAATTGCATCTTCAACAGTTCCATAAACAATAAATTTATTGAAAATCCCGGAAAGAAGAAGTATGGTTTTTACAAAAGGATTTGGAGAAACTAAATAAAAAGAACCATTTTTATAAGAAGAAGTTTTCTGAGAGACACGAAATAGAAGTGCAACGCCAGAAGAATCAATAGTTTCCAAATCCTTTAGATCAAATATAATTTTATACTTTTCTTCTTCTAAAATTGGATTTAGTTTATTTTTAACTAAACGCAATTCTGAAAATCCAAACCTACCTTCAAATCGAAAAACTGCGAATGGTGGTTTGAGTATCAATTCAATTTTCATATATTTCCTTTTACCGGGACTGTGGAAAAGATATTCATTACATCTTAGCTTGTTGGTTAAGATATTTTATATAACTTCCACTCGTAAACATGCACATATCTAGAGAGTTACAACAACTTTTTTATTTTTTTTGATTAGAATAGAATTTTCTTATGTTTTCGCATTTTCTCATTCAATATTCGTAACTTTTTGAATAAATTTATCATTGTGGCTAATAATAATTACACTACCTTTAATTTAAAATATCGATATAATGTTTTATTTGCGTCTGTGTCCAGCGTAATTGGTCGATTAAGTGGAGGATAATAGGAATTGACTCATCATTTACACCAAATTCTTGCTTTAGGTCTTGTATAAGTAATATTCTATCGAGGTCTTCTTTATCTAAAAGTTTTTTCTCAGTATCAATTGGGATAATCCAATCTCTTTCGATACAATCATGAATAAAAAATTCATTTACACCGTATAATTCTATAATTTCTGTGATTTCATATACCATGATCTTCATTCCTTTCTCTAGGATTATACGGATTATTCTTAGTCCAATTTTTTATAAATTCTTTGAATTCAAAATCTATTTTTACTGGAAGTGAAATCTTAATGATAACAATTTGATCCCCACGTGATTTGCCTTTTATCGGCATTCCCTTTTCTTTTATACGAAGTTTTGTTCCAGTGTTAACGTTAGGCGGGATCTTCATCATAATTGTTCCGTCTATTGTTGGAACTTTAATTGTTGCTCCATTGACTGCTTCGTCTATACTAATTGGAATTTCAATTTCTAAATTACTCTCATTTATTTTAAAAAAAGAAGAGGGTCTTATGTTTATCTCAATGTAGGCATCGCCCGGCTGGCCTTTTCCGATTCCTTTTCCGCCCTGATTTTTAATTCGTAACTTTTCTTTATTTTCAATACCTGCAGGGATTTTTATTCTTAATCGCTTTCCTTCGCCGAGAGTAACTTCTCTTTCTATACCGTGTATCGCTTCTTTTAGATCAATCTCAAGGCTAAATAGATGATCCTTTCCGGGTAAATCTGCATTACCCGCACCTCTACCGGAAAAGAAATTTTTAAAGAGATCATCTGCATCTCCATCAAAATGATAAGCATAACGTCCACCGTCTTCTTGAAAATCATTGGAGTAGGTTCTGGTTTTTTTGGGGGATTCTGTAGAATGTTCTTCGTGAATGCCTTTCTCAAATTTCTCACGGGCTTCTTTGTTTTCAATTTGCTTATACGAAGCGCTTATTTCTTTGAATCTAGGCTCCATATCTTTGTTATTTGGATTTAAGTCCGGATGGAATTTTTTGGCTAGAGCTCTATAGGCTTTTTTTATTTCTTCATCCGTTGCTGTCTTTTTTACTCCAAGGACTTCGTATGGATCCCTCATTATCAATTGCCAATGATAGCAAAAAGAAGCTTGGGATAAAGTAATTCAAAAGTTATTAATCGCATACCGCTAGTAAATCAAAAAAGGTTTTCTATGACTATTACTTTTTTAAAAATCTCGCTTGGAAATCCAGGATGATTTTCCTGCAATCCCGAAGGTAGTTTTTCGCTTTCCCGATAAACCTAATCATGTGCATTATTTGATATACCGTCTATCCTTTGCAGAGACTGCTGTAGCTGCCCGGAATCGACAAACTTGACCGGAGGCAAATGGGAATAAACTAGTATTGATTTTAAATCCACTCGCACTGCAGCTAAAATTATTATACTTCAACTTGGATTGATACAGTCACAACTATTTTACTCGGGACTTTGTTTTCTCTAAAAAAACAACAATGATCGAAGTATATGAATTAGAACAAAAAACCTAAGAAATAGCGAAAGTCCGCTTTTTCTTAAAGCTATTTTTGTTTTTTTAAATCTTCTGTTGTGCTTTGAAAATAAATAATTTCTTTTTTGAAATTTTTGATTTGTTTAGTGATATGAGTTTTCTTTTGATTTAAAGATTTAACTACGCGAAGTAAATCTTCCATTCTCTCCATTTCTTCATCGCAGTAGGTTTTTAATTCTCTATACCCGTCTTCTATCTTTTGGTTTTTTTCTGATTTTTCTTTTTTTGCTTTTGGTGAGAGAATTCCATTCATTGTCTCAATTTCCTTTTTAAGTAAACTCAGATTTTTTTGTGAGTCAATCACTTCCCGCTCAATCGGTGTGACTAGGGACGCTGTCTCTCTATCGGCATCTTTTAGAGAATCTAAAATTTGGTTTGAATCATTTGTAATTTTTCCAAAATCTTTTTCATCTAGATTTTCGTTTTTTAGAATTTCCAATTCTAATTCGTTTAGTTTATATCTCTGCAAATAAATATTTTTTAGGATAAGGTTCAAACTTGATTCTACGTCTATTCCTTTACTAAAAATTTCGTTATTTGTTTTTTCTCTCTCTTTGATGCGAATTCTTTTGTCAGAAATTTTTTTTAAATTCTCAGATTCTTTTGTTAGCTTTGCACTCGATAAGCTTGAAGCAGGTTGGTATACCCTTGCTTCTTTATACGCAGCAGGAATTTTTTTGGATGCGATGACTCTCGGATGTAACGGAAAGATTTCCGAGAACTTTCCAATGGAACCAAATTTATCTATCCCTGCAATTCTTCCAAATTTATATTTAGGAACTGGCTCGATAAGAATTGGAGTATCCTCCACTTTTTTTGAAAATAGTATCTTATTAAATTTCTTAGTGTCAGATATTTCGATTAGGTATTGAGTTGCGCTGGGATTGTTTTCCCACTCAATAAATAATACGGATTCTTCTGCGTTTAGAGAAATACAAAAGAAAGAGAGAAAAATAATTAACCTGTAAAATCCAAACATTTTTTTCATTTTAACTATCATTTTATTTCTCCAAAGCAGGTTTCGGAACTACGGGTTCTAGAAGTTTGAAAGGTTCAATCGGCGGTTGTCCTTTGATTACTCTTGTCCCATAACCCTTGGGAACAATCACTGTTACACTCTGTGCACTAACGTCTACCTCACCCTGGTAACATCCGACTAAACTTGTTTCTTCTTTATCCAGGGTAACGTAAAAAGTAGTGCCTCTTACTCCTATCACTGCCCCGGGAGTAGTAACAGAGTATTTGATTTCCTTATTGTTAGCATTATTAAAAATTTTTAAGAATATACTACCCGCGGAAAGACTAAGTCCTTGTTCGGACTGCTTCTCCAATTTTATACTTGAATTTTGCCGCATTTGAACAACGGTCTTTGTTTCGTCAGCATATTCTATTTCTGCACTCGAGTCGGAGGAAGTTCTAATCCATTCATTATCTATAAATTTTTGTTTCTTGTTTACGGATGTCCAGCTTTTGTCTGACGATTTAAATTCGACTTTACCGAAATGGGAACGGAGTTCAGCTACTTCATTTATTTTAGGAGAATTTTTTTTACTTAAATGAGTAGGAATTTTTAAGACCATACCCTGTATGATTTTATGCGGATTATCTATTTGATTGTATTGTAAAAATTCTCTCCATAGAGTAGGGTCGTTTAACTTTTCTCTAGCAATTTTTGCAAGAGTATCATTGTCCTTCACAATATAAGTTTCCGTTTCTTGAGCAGACAATGTAAAAGAAAAAATAAATATCGAAAACACTAAAAATTTATACCAATTCATATAATTCCCCAACAGCATTGCATTTTTATTTTTTCTATACACAACACAAAGTTACTTTCTCTTAATTACAATCTTTCCATTTTCCCAATTGCCGCTTATGACATTTCCATCGTTTTGGATGAGTCTTCCATTTCCGTGCAATTTCCCGTTGTGAAATTCTCCGATATAGACTCTAGCACCGGGCAGTAAGATTGTTCCTTTTCCTTCGGGAATCATTTCTCCATTGACTAGACGAATGTCTCCTTTATAAAGAGATTGGTCTCTTGTGTAGAATATTCCCCGTTTGCCGTCAGGCTCTCCCTTTACAAATTGTCCGGCAAAATAAGAGCCATCACTAAAAAAATATGCTCCCTGTCCATCTGGCTGATTGTTTTTAAAGTATCCGGCATAATGCGCACTGTATTTTTCTAGTTTTTCATCTGCGAAGTTGGTTAATGTCCCGTATCCGTAGAACTCGCCATCAATAAAACTTCCTTCATACCTGGCTTTTACGGAATACATAAAGTATTCCCCTTTGCCGTGCTTTTTCCCGTTTTTAAATTCACCGATATAAATATTTTTTGGATCCTTTGGATTTTGTGGGGCATATACGTATTTGCCTTTACCATTTCTACAATCACCGGTTACGCAGCAATTGTCGCAGGTTTCGGTAATAAAATAGCGAGCCACTCCATAGCTAATTAGAATTGCTAAACTTCCCGTTAGAATTGCATACATAGCAATGAGCTTCCTATGTTTTTTGTAAGCTTCTGATTTTTGCTCTTCTATTCGAGAAACAACTGATTCAAGTGCATCCGCCATTTCTTTACAGGATGAATAACGCTTTGTCTTGTCTTTCTCGCAGGCTTTACGGATAATGACGAGTAACTCATCTAGATCAATTTCTTCTTTATCAATTTTTTTCAAATCGTCTTTTGAAAATCTAGGTTTTAGATCAGGGATATTTGCAGTTAAATGCATTTCGGCTAATTTTTCTTTGTCAGCAGATTCAAACGGCACACTACAGGTAAGCATTTCAAAAAATAAAATTCCAAGAGAATAAATGTCAGATCGATGATCAATGTCTTTAGAGCCTTTGATTTGTTCGGGGCTCATATATTCTAACGTTCCAGCGGATTCAGTAATTTGATTTTTTTGATGTGATTTGGATAAAGCAATTCCAAAATCTGAAATAAATACATCACCTGATTCACGCATGATAATATTATGTGGTTTGATATCTCTATGCGCTAGAAGGTCTTTGGAATGAGCAAAGTCCAAGGCTCTAAGTAATTTTATCATAGATTTACAAACTTCAAGGGTTGGAAGTTTTTTATGATGTAAATTTAACTCAGAAAGAACCTTTTCTAATGATCCTTTTTCACCATATTCCATAATGAAAAAAGGTCTGCCTTCTGCTTTTCCATAATCTACCATTTCTACAATATTCGGATGTTTGATATTAGCCGCTATTTGCGCTTCTTTTAAAAAATTATCTACTATTTTTTTATCGAGTGCTAGGCTTGCGTTTAAAAGTTTTATGACAACTTTTCGATTGAGGGAAGTTTGGTTTCCTAGAAAAATAGACCCCATCCCTCCCTGTCCAATTTTTTGAATATCAGTGAACGTTGGCTCTAACGTTCTTTTTAAAAAAGCAAGGTCTTGATCTATATTTGAATTTTTTTCAGGCAGTTTATAACCACAGGAATAGCAAAATTTTGCAGAATCGGTTAATTGAGTTTCACATTCAGGACAAACATTCATAGATGCTTTCTAAATTTCTATAATTCCTAAGTCAAGGCATTTGATTTCTGATTTAGTTTTTTAAATTGGAAATTTTATTTTGTTGTTTCAAAGAATCCGCTTTATGTTATCCTACTTTTATGAGCAGCGAAAATTCTAAAACTCTATTATTGGTTGAAGATGAAACAATTTTAGCCATGGCACATTCAAGCTTACTAGCTGAGAATGGATATAAGATAATGATTGCCGTTACCGGAGAAGATGCGGTTTTAAAGTCGCAGGAATTTCCCATTGATCTAATATTAATGGATATAGATTTAGGGGAAGGGATTGATGGGACCGAAGCTGCCAGGCGTATACTATTTAAGAAAGAAATTCCAATTGTCTTTTTAACTTCGCATTCAGAAAGAGAACTCGTTGAAAAGGTAAGAAATATTACCCGCTATGGATATGTTATAAAAAATTCGGGCAAATTTGTATTACTCTCATCTATTGAAATGGCTTTTGAATTGTTTAATATGCATAAAAAAACAAAAGAGAAAGAAGAGCTATTTCAAATGATTGCAGAAAATACTATGGATCTAATCGCTCTGCATGATGTTAATGGAAATTATGTATACCTGAGTCCTTCCGTAGAAAGAATACTTGGTTATAAGCCAGAAGAGCTAATCGGTATTAGCCCTTATAGTCTTTTTCATCCAGAGGATGCAATTCGAATTCAAAATGAGTCACATGAAAAAGCAAAGTCAGGCGAAGATGGAATTGCGATTAGCTATAGGATTCGTGCAAAAAATGGAGATTATGTTTGGTTAGAAACCATTACTAAGCTAATATGGAATTTAGAAAGAACCGAAATTGTTCAATTGCAAACGGTTTCCAGGGATATAACTCACCGGATACTCAAGAGTAACCGGGAAAAGGAACTGGAACAAAAAATCAAAGAAAGTGAAGAACGATATCGTATTATGGTAGAATCTTCTCTTGAAGCAATCTATGTTCATAGAGATTTTAAATTTATCTATGCGAACCAAGCAGGTATAAAATTAGCCGGTGCAGAAACCTTTGATGATTTAAACGGAAAGAATATTTTTGACTTTGTTCATCCCGATTATATCAAGCAAGTGCATGATAGAGTAGATCATTTATATTCAGATAAAAAGAGAGCTCCCATTCGCGAAGAAAGATTCATTCGGTTGGATAAAACAGAAATTGAAGTAGAAATATCTGCTAATCCAATAGAGTTTAATGGTTCTTTTGCGATACTTGTAATTGCTCGTGATATAACGGCAAGAAAAAATCACGAAAAAGAAATTCGAAATATTGAAATAAGATACCAGTCTTTAATTGAAAATTTAGAAGTTGGAATTATTGTTCAAGATGCAAATTCTAGAATAATTCTTTGCAATCCAGCTGCCGAAACCTTGCTTGGATTAACCGCTGACCAAATGCGCGGAAAAACTTCGTTTGATAAAGATTGGAATGTAATACATGAAGATGGTTCTGATTTTCCAGGTGACACTCATCCCGTTCCTGTTTGTATAAAAACAAAAAAACCTGTTAATAATATTGTAATGGGAGTGTATAGACCATTATTAAAAGACAGAGTCTGGCTTCTAGTCAACGCAAAACCGGAATTAACCGATGATGGCGAAATCAAGCAAGTGATTTGCACCTTTCAAGATATCACCCAGAGCAGGCAGGATGCTATTGTTCTCCATGAAAAAGAAGAGAGGCTTAGATTTGCGTTAGTTGCTGGAAACCAGGGATTGTTTGATTTGGATATTACGACAGGAAAGGCAATGGTTAATAGTTCTTATGCGCAAATGCTAGGATATGATTTTGAGGATTTTGAAGAAACAAATATGAATTGGAGAGATAGGCTTCATGAGAATGATAGGGAAGCCACCTATAGGGCATATACTGATTATGTGCAGGGAAAGATAGATGAATACAAAGTAGAATTTAGACAAAAGACAAGAGATGGAAACTGGAAATGGATTTTATCAAATGGTAAAATAGCAGAGCGGGATGCAAACAATAATCCGACTCGCATGATTGGAACACATACAGATATTACGGATAAAAAACTTTTTGAACTTATGCAAAAAGCCCGTAATAAAGTTTTAGATGCGTTAATCGCTAAAGAAGAATTACAAACTATTCTAAATCAAATCATTTATGAAATAGAATCAATTCATCCCGAAATGAAAGCATCCATAGTTCTTCTAGATTCAATGGGTCGATTAGCAAAGGGAGCAGCTCCGAGTCTTCCCGATTTTTATAATGATGCCATTGAAGGATTAGATATTGGAGTAGGAGTTGGTTCCTGCGGGACTGCAGCGGCTACTGGTGATTTGGTTATAGTGTCTGATATTTCCACTCATGAGTATTGGAAGAACTATCGTGATTTAGCAGCAAAAGCAAATTTAGGAGCATGTTGGTCTTTTCCTTTTAAGGATGATTCAGGAAAGGTTCTTGGAACTTTTGCGGCTTACTATGATAAACCCAAATCTCCCAATTCATCAGAGCTCAATGTTATCATGGAATTTTCTAGAATAACAGGTCTAGCTGTGCAAAATGATAAAACAGAAAAAGAAAGAATAAAGGCAGAGGAAGAAGTTAAATCTTTACTTTTAGAGAAGGAAATTCTGTTAAAAGAAGTTCATCATAGGATTAAAAACAATATGGCTTCCATTTCGAGTTTACTTAGCCTACAAGCAGACTATGTAAATGATCCTAAAGTAACTTCTATTCTTGAGGAAGCACAGAATAGAATTTTAAGTATGATGTTAATCTACGACAAATTGTTTAGGTCAGCAGATTATAAGAATATTTCTGTAAAAGAATATCTTCATGATTTACTCGATCAAATTTTAATTTCTTTTCCAGGGGGAAGCAAGGTCTTCATTGAAAAGAAAATTGAAGATTTTAATTTAAATTCTAAATCTTTATTTTCTGTTGGAATCATTGTAAACGAATTAATTACAAATGCATTTAAATACGCCTTCTCAGATGTTGAAAAAGGCAAAATAATTGTTTCTGCAAAAAAGATAGATGCGGATAATTTGGAGTTGATTGTAAGTGACAACGGAAAGGGATTGCCCGAAGACTTTAATATTAAAAACTCTAAGGGGTTTGGTTTAAGTTTAATTAAGCTCTTAACCCAAAAAAAAGGAAACATTTTTGAAAAAGTAGATACGAATGGAAATGGAACTCAATTTAAAATTCTTTTATCTGTATAAATGTTTTCTTTATTTACAATTGAGCTAATAGAAAAAAAGTTAAAGGATGAAAAAAATTTTTATTCTATTTTTAATTTTATTTTTACCTATTTGTAAAGAAGAGTTTAAAGCACCTTATTTAGATATTTCCTTAAAAGATTGGAATGGAAAAGAAATTAAAATAAAAGACTTTAAAGGTAAAGTTCTAATTTTAGATTTTTGGGCTAGTTGGTGTGAGCCCTGTCGAAATGCAGCTCCTGTCATTGAATTACTTCATGAAAAATCCAATCCTGAAAATTTCGTTTTTTTAGGTGTGAATACAGATCACGATCTCACAGAAAAAGAAATTAAGAAAATCGCAGAAGAATTTGGAATCAAATATGATAGTATACTCGATCCCGATTTAAAACTTGCGGGTGAACTTGCAGTTGAAGGACAGCCTGCACTTTTTGTATTCGATAGAGATGGTAAAAACATTTATCATCAATATGGAGTCAATGCAGACGATGCACATGCTCTATTGAAAAAAATGTCCGAGTGGGAAAAATAGCTGAATTTTTCACTCGACTAATTCCCCTTGCATTAAATTCTTTTATTAGTTGCGGGCTTTAGTAAGATTTGCCACAGAGCCAGAGGCACACAATTGCCTTTAATTGCTCTTGCTTTTATCATTTGAGCCCTTTTCAAATAAACATAGGATAAATTGTATATCATGAAATTTACAACATTTGATAACCAAAGAATCGTTCTGGCATCTGGGATTAGAACTCCCATTGGTCAGGCTGGAAAATCACTAGCAGATATTCCTTCTGCAGAATTAGCTTATCGAGTTACAGAAGAAATTTTTTCTCGTAGTAAAGTTTCCAAGACAGAAGTGGATGGAGTAGTAGCGGGAGAAATTAGCCAGAGTGTATACACTCCTAACGTTGCTCGTGTAATTTCAGTTCGCGCTGGAATTCCTTTAGAGGCAAGTGCCATCACCGTGGCTAACAACTGCGTATCCGGTTCTGAAGCAATCCTCGATGCAGCAAGACGTATCATGATTGGAGAAGGCAAATTCTATTTAGCTCTCGGACTTGAGTCTATGTCACAGGGACCTTTCATTGTAGAAGGTGCTAAGTCTGTTACCAAGTTAGATACAGTTGATAAATTAATGAAGAATTGGGGAGAAGCACAAGCTCTCGGTGTTAAAGTTATTGATTCAATTGATGAAGGATTAAATGATCCAATCCGTAAAATCAATATGGCTATGACAGGTGAAGTTGTTGCACAACGTTATGGTCTAAAAAAAGCTGAGCTTGACGATTACGCATATCGTTCTTACAAAAAAGCTTATGACTCTATCAAAGCTGGAAACTATCGTCCTTTCCAAGTCCCTGTAAAACTAACAGATGGAACACTTCTAGAAGATGATGAATATATCATGACTAAAACTGGAATGGTTGAAAATCCTGCGCGTTTCGGAAAAGCAGGCGCAATCTTTGATTCTAAATTTATGAGCATTAAAGAGTTTTATGAAAAATACGGTGAGTGGATTGGTAAGCCATACGTTGAAGGTGAAACAGAAGCTGCTGTAACTCTATTCAATGCTTGTCCTCGTTCTGATGGTGCAGCTGCAATGTTTGTTACAACAGAAAAAGAAGCTGCAAGACTTGGTCTAGATGTTCAAGCTGTAATTACAGGTTGGGGAATGTATGGAGTAGATCCTTCTATCATGGGTGTTGGTATGGCTTGGTCTATGAACAAAGCAATCAAATCTGCAGGACTAGATTTTAAAGATATTGATAATTTTGAAATCCATGAAGCTTTTGCTGCAACTGCTATGGGAACTATGAGAGAAATCAAAAAATCATGGGGCTTTGACTTAGAAGCAGTGGACAAAGAAGGTGGACGTGTAAATCCAAATGGTGGAACTCTCGCTCTTGGTCATCCACTTGGAGCAACTGGTCTACGTGTGTTACTAAACCAAATCATGAACTTCAAACTAAACCCAAGCGCAAAACGCTCAGTAAACTGTATCTGTGCTGGTGGTGGGGTTGCTGGTTCTATTCTTTTAGAAAGACCTTAATCCCCCTCGCTCCGCTTTCCCCCTTTAACAAGGGGGATGCTCGTAAAAGTTGATAACTTTTTTGTCTAAGAAGAAAAAGTTCTAAGGTTGGCTTATTACGATTACCCCCGGCGAAGGCGCTTGTCGGCGAAAGCCGAAGGGCGGAATCAAAGGGGGGCTAGGGGGGATTTCAAATACAACAAAGCATGACTGAAATCAATTTCATCGAAGATAAAATCGTATCGGAAGAAGATCTAAGTCTTTCTCTTTTAGAAATTTCCTTAAAAAATCAAATATCTCATATTCATGCTTGTGGTGGAAATGCAAGATGCTCTACTTGTCGCGTTATCATTCTTGAAAACTTAGAAAATGTAAAACCGAGAAATGAAAAAGAATCCAAATTAGCCGCAACAAAAGGATTCGAAGAAAATATTCGCCTTGCCTGTCAAACACATATCACTGGGAATATAAAGCTTCGACGTTTAGTCATTGATAAAGAAGACATTGACATTGCTATTTCAGAGCAGGGGGAGACTACCGGACGTGAAAAAAAGGTTGCCGTTCTTTTTAGCGATATACGGGGATTTACCTCATTTTCAGAGAAGGCATTGCCTTATGATGCAATCCATATTTTAAATCGTTATTTTAATAGAATGGGACTTGCTGTCTTAGATAACAATGGATATATCGATAAATACATTGGTGATGGATTAATGGCAATCTTTGGTTTAAAAGAAGATAATCCTGTAGATGTTTGCCTGCATGCAATAAAAGCAGGATTGCAAATGGTCGAATCTCTCAAAGATTTAAATCATTACTTAAAATCACATTTTGATTTAGAATTCAAAATCGGGATTGGAATTCATTACGGAAATGCAATTTTGGGTGAGCTTGGACACAGAAGCAAACGACAATTTACCGCTATTGGTGATACCGTCAATATGGCCAGTCGAATCGAGTCTACAACCAAAAAGACAGGAGCATCCTTCTTAATTTCCGCAGATATGTATGAAATCGTAAAAGGTTGTTTAAACAGAGGTCGAATCTTTGAAACCAGGCTTAAAGGAAAAACAGGCTTATATCGTCTCTATGAAATACATTCCTTGAAAACAGAACATAGATTGTTAGCAGATATCTTAACTGAATATCTTACGAAAATGATGAGTGTTGAAGAGGCACCAAAGTATTTGCGATTGGCTTTTCATGATGCAGGCAATTACGATGCTGAAACTAATTTAGGAGGCGCAAATGGTTCTTTACGTTTCGAATTGGATAGAGAAGAAAATATTTCTCTTAAGCCTTATTTCGAAAAGTTGGAAATAGTAAAGAAAGAAATCGAGTCTTTGGGAATTAAAGTATCGTACGCTGATCTCATAGCTTTTGGCGGCGCCGTCGCAGTTTATAAAACCGGTGGGCCAAAAATATATCTAAAAACTGGAAGAACTGATTCAGACAGTGCCGGTGCGCGAATTCATTTTTTATCATCCGGTATAAACATCAAAGAATTACTCGAAAAGTTTTCTGCGATGGGTCTTGGAGCAAAGGATTTGGTTGCTTTATCAGGAGCACACACAATTGGCAGGGCAAATGGTTTGCCAATGACTGAAGACTTATTCAGGTTTTCTAATTCATATTACAAAAATTTATTGGCTTTTTGTAATGGAATGCGAATGGAAAATCTGGGTGTTTTAAATTCAGATATTGCCCTATTAGATTTGAAAGAGACTAGAAATTTAATTGAACTCTTTGCCAGTAATGAATTTACTTTTTTTAATGAATTTGCAGAATCTTATCAAAAATTATCCTATTTAGGACAAACTATTGTCTAATTTGAAAAGAATACAACAATTAGCCGATGTTTTTTTTTATCATATTAAAATAAATTTTTTTTTTAAAATTAACTTGAAGTTTTAAGTAAAATTTATTTTCGTGGGTTAATCTTTTTGTGATTCTAATAAATAAACAGAAATCAGGAGTATATATAAATATGGCGAATAATCTCGCAGAAGTATATAAGGAGTCGGCTGAAAAATATGGCTCATTGCCAGCTTTCTTTTCTAAAGATGAAAAGAAACAGTATCAGCCAACAAATTACAAAGACCTATATGAAATGGGTCTTGGATTAGGGGAAGCTCTTATTGAACTAGGTGTTCAAGCAAGAGATAAAGTTGGTTTCATCGCTGACCATAGATTGGAATGGGCTGTTGTAGATGCAGGGGTTCTAATGACCGGAGCATGTGATGTTCCTAGAGGAACCGATGTAACTGAATCAGAGTTAGAATACATTTTAAATCACTCTGAAGCAAAAGTTCTCTTTGTTGAAAATGATAAAGTTTTGGAAAAATTCAACAAAGTAAAATCCAAAACCTCTGTTAAAACCACAATCATGATTGATCCAAAAGCAAAGGGTGCTTCTGGAGTTTTAAAGTTAAGTGATTTAATCGAAAAAGGAAATAAACTCAGAGCTTCTGGAACAAAAAAAGTAGAAGCAAGAGTGGCGGATATCAAGCCCGATGATTTATTTACTTTGATTTATACTTCTGGAACTACGGGTCAACCTAAGGGTGTAATGCTTATGCACTCCAATATGATGCACCAGGTTAATGATATGGTTCCTCTTCTAGAGATTTCTTCAAAAGATAGAGTTCTTTCTATTCTTCCGGTTTGGCATATTTTTGAGAGAGTATTTATGTATGCTGCAATCAGCCGCGGTGCATCTACTTACTTTACAAACGTTAGAGATATGAGAGAGGACTTTGGAAAAGCAAAACCTACTTTCATGGGTTCAGCTCCACGTCTATGGGAAAGTATTTACCTTGGAATCTACAATAGATTAAATGATCCAAAACAAACTCCTCCTGCAAGAAAAGCAATTTTTAATACTGCTTATTTCTTTTCTAAGCATTTTCACGCTTCCATTCGTTTCCTAAAAGGACAAGAGGTAGATTATGAAGGAAGAAATCCAATCGTTTCTCTTCTAACAGGTATCAAATCTATCATTGTTGCTATCTTAACATTCCTACCATATTTGCTATTTGATGCAATTGCTCTATCCAAAATTCGTCTAGCAACCGGTGGTGCTCTAAGAGCTACATGTTCTGGTGGTGGTGCGTTACAAAGACACGTAGATGCATTCTTTAATGATATAGGTATTAAAGTGATTGAAGGCTACGGGATGACCGAAACTGCTCCTGTAATTTCTGCTAGAAACTTTAAAAACCTTGTTATGGGATCTGTTGGTAAAGTGGCTCCAAAGACTGAGTTACAAATTCGTGACTTCAATGGTGCTGTTTTAACCCATGTTAAAATGGATGGATCTATCGAAGGAAAACGTGGATTAAAAGGTATCGTTCATGTTCGTGGACCACAGGTTATGAAAGGATACTATAAAAATCCAGAAGCTACTAACAAAGCACTCAAAGATGGTTGGATGGATACCGGAGACTTAGGTATGATCAACTTCAAAGATACTCTTACCCTTACTGGTCGTGCAAAAGATACAGTAGTATTACTCGGTGGTGAGAACGTTGAGCCGGTCCCAATCGAAAACAAGTTAACTGAGTCTCCTTACATCAACCAAATTATGGTTGTTGGACAAGACCAGAAAAATCTTGGAGCAATCATTGTGCCTGATTTCCCTAAACTTTTAGAGTGGTGCAAGGAAAACGGAGTAACTGAGACAGATGAGAAAGCTCTCATTGCAAATCCAAAAGTCCTTGATCTGTACAAAAAAGAGATTAAGGAATTAAACAGTGCTAAAAATGGTTTTAAATCTTTTGAACAAGTTACTCCTTTCTTTTTGATTAGCAAGCCATTTGAAGTAGGTGATGAAATGACTAATTTAATGAAGCTTAAACGTCACGTGATCACAGAAAAATACAAAGATCAAATTAATAAACTGTATGCTTAAGTTTCTCCAGTAGAAGCTAAAATGTGTCACCCCCTAAATTCCGCCAGAGGCTTCTTTGCTTCTGGTGATTTCATGGAATGAAGGGGGTTTCGCCATTTGGAGTTTCCAGATATAAAAATTTGGGAATGACAAAAATAGTTGTATAGCAAATCAATTCTTTATAGAAATATTTTCCTGAAATACCTTAGTCACAATTGAAGTTAAATCCAGAACAAGAATCAGCAGTCAGACATGTAGAAGGACCTCTTCTTATTTTTGCAGGTGCAGGATCCGGAAAAACACGCGTAATTACAAACCGCATTGTATACCTAATTCAAAAAAAGAAGATAGATCCCAAGCATATTGTAGCATTATCCTTCACAAACAAAAGTTCTAAAGAAATGAGAGAGCGTGTAAGAAAGTCTCTCCTAAAAAAAGAAGGTAGGGGACTAACGCTTTCCACTTTTCATTCTCTCGGTTTAAATATATTGAAGAAATATATAGATCGTCTTGGCTTTCATATGCCTTTTATGCTGCAGACACCGGGCGATCTTGAATCCCTTTTAATTGACTCATTAAAACAAAGAAAAATTGATCCAAAGCTATTTCCTCCTAAGCTTATTTTATCGCATATCAGTCGTCTTAAAAACATGGGAGCGGATTACAAGAGTAGCCTCGAAACATCCGGAAAAGAAATAGATGCAATCGTTTTAGATATATTTGATGACTATGTGAAAATTTTAAAGAATATGAACTCAGTCGACTTTGATGATTTAATTTTACTACCTATGAAAATTCTTAGAGATTTTCCTGAAGTCAAAGAGCACTATCATAAGAAACATAAGTTTTATATGATAGATGAATTTCAAGATACCAACCAGGTGCAGTATGAATTTATAAAACTTTTATTAAATGAAAAAAATAATATCTGCGTAGTAGGTGATGATGATCAAAGTATTTACGGGTTTAGGGGATCTAATGTAAATTTGATTTTAGATTTTGAAAAAGATTTTAAAAATACTAAAGTCGTGCGGCTACTCCAAAATTACCGCTCTTCTATGAATATTTTAAATGCAGCAAATTCATTAATACGAAATAATACTTCTCGCAGAGAAAAGAAACTCTGGTCAGAAATTCATCATCTAGATAGACCCCTCTATGTTGAGAGGCAAAACGAAAAAGACGAAGCAATTTATGTTGTGGATGAAATTCAAAACGAACTTATTAAAGAGCACAGGCAGGGTTCAGAAATTGCAATTTTGTTTAGAACAAATTATCAATCTAGACCCTTTGAAGAGGAGTTAAGACTTCGTGGAATTCCTTATAAACTTATAGGAGCGTATAACTTTTTTGATAGAAAAGAAGTTAAAGACCTTGTTGCCTATATTAGAATTATTGCAAATCCCAGAGATGAAATTTCATTGTTTAGAATATTGAATTATCCAAAAAGAGGAATTGGTCAGACATCAATTAGTAAAATACAACAAAAGTCAGTAGATGCAGGAATACCTGTGATTGATGTTTTACATAAAATTTGTGAAGAGCCGGAGTTTATTCCCGAGATAAAACGTGCCTCTGCTGCTTTGATTTATGAATTTCTAGAACTCATTCATAAGTATAGATCAGAATTTTATACTGCAAATAAAATGACAGAAGTTCTAAGAAAGTTTATAAAAGATGTTGGTTTTGAAAAAGAAATTTCAACAGAAGAGACTGACGAAAAAGTAATGAAAGCGCGGATGCTAAATCTTTCAGAATTAGCAAATATGATGTCTTACTTTGAAGAAGAGTGGGACTCGGAAGGAAAGCCAACATTATTTGATTTTATTGCTAGACTTTCTCTTTTAACAAATGACGATGATTCTAATGAAACAGATAAACGTGATAATCGGATTCAACTGATGACAATGCATTTATCAAAAGGTCTAGAATTCGAAGTTGTTTTTTTAGTTGGAATAGAAGAAGGTATAATTCCAAATTCTAGAGTCATTGAAGAAAGCCAGAACGTGGATGAAGAAAGAAGACTTTTTTATGTAGGAATGACAAGAGCACGTCGAAAATTATTTCTAACAGGTGCTAGTGAAAGAAAAAAATATGGCGAGACAATGCCCTCACAACCTTCTCGATTCTTAGACGAAATATCAAGGGATTATTTAGATGTTCAGTCTTCCAGGGAAACTACAACACCAGAGAATTTTTTAGAAGAGTTAGAAAAATTAAAATCCGCATAAAAAAAGAATGATAACTCGATTACAAAATAAAATTCTAAGATTCCTAAAAAATTTTAAAGATAGGTATGAAGACTTTAGATTTCGATTTCTACGTTCAAAGTGGAATGTAACTATTCTTATCGGGTTTATTTTAATCATAACAATTCTATTCATTGCAAATAATTTTTATGCATATTATATCAAGAAAAACTATATAAATATTTTTCAGATTAAATCATCAATTGTATCTTTCGTTCGTAAAAATTTATCAAAAGCTGTTGAGATTGGAATTGCAGATTTTTCATCCTTACAGGGAATTATTTTTGAAGATATAAAAATTTCACAGGAAGAAGATTTTTCTAGTAACAAGCTATTATTTACTAGCAAACGCATTGATGTAAGGTTGACATCTCTTTTTTCTAAAACAATCGAACCCAAAAAAGTCGTCGTTTACAGTGCAAAGCTGAACATTAATTTAGATGATCCAATGAATCTAAATGCATTGAAATATTTTCATGAGCTAAATTTACCTGATATTTATTTTGATAATTTAGAGTTACAAATTCGAGCGAATAATCAGGATTTACTTCGTAGTTCCAAGCCAATACATGTTTCTTTAGTTAGAAGAGAACAATTTATTGATATCAACTTTAATGACAGCCAGTATATGGGAATTCTAGTCGGTAGCTTAAAAGGAAATGGAAAATATAATTTAGAAACAAATGAAAACTCAATCAGTATAGATTTTTCAAACCAGGATATGTACAATATGCCAGGAATTTCAAAAGCCCTGCTTAACCTGTCACCTGAGACAGGTCTTGCAGATGGGTTTATTTCTATATCAAAGGTTAAAAATGATTTTAGTATAGATGGAAACTTAAATTTTAGAAAATTCAGTGGGGATTTTTTTCCCATTTCAAATATTAAAGCAAATGATCTTACAATCAATGCTAAGTTTTCCTATTTAAAAGAAACATTAGATGAAAAAAGTTCAGAATCCTATTTTAAAAGAAAAATTTCAAGTCCTGATTTTTTCTACGATGAACAAATTTACTCTCCAGCCAATAATTTGAGAAGGACTACAATTTCTATTCAAGTGGATAATTTTAATAAGCTACTAGATGGTTTAGTTCTCGAAGATGAGCTCACATTAAATGGAAATATGAAATTGAATTTACGGATGGAAGAAACGGGAAAAATTGCGGATTGGGTTTTAATAGATGGAAATGGTTCTATCAATAATTTAGAGTTCAAAAGTAAATCACCGGAGATAATTTTAACGAATACGAGATTATTGTTTAATTGGAGTCAAAATGAATTGAGAACGGAGCTAAAGGGTAAGTTATTTGATAAAGATTTTAGTTCCAATTTAGACGGGAATATTTACTTTACTAAAAATTCTAAAGAAGCCCCAGTGTCGGCTGTCGCATCAAATATTAAATTAAATGTTAATTTAGAAAGTCTGATTTTGAAAAGTTTTCAATCTATTTATGAATCTATAGAAAAAAAAATTATTGGAGATATCAAAGAAAGACAGGAAAAAATGCTTCCAGAGTCATTCTTTATTCAATCCTCCCTATATAAAGTTTTCTTAGAAAAAGCAAATGCAAAAGCGAATATGAAAATTGGGGAAGTAAAATACAGACCCAATTCGCATTCCATTGGAAAATATAATATGGACTTCAAAATTGAGTCCAGCAACGGAAACTTTGTATTATCCGGTGGCGTGTTAGATAAAAATGAACACGAGTTAAACTTAAATTTCCATCTCGGTCAAAAAATGCCTTCCTTTGATTTTAGAACCAGGATTTCTTCCTTATTATGGTTTGATGAGACTTTTGATTTATGCGATAGTAGTATTTATACTGATATAATAGATTTTAATATGGCTTTTATTTCCAGTGGAAATAACTTTTCAGACTTTTTAGTAAATCGTAGTATCAATGGTGATTTAAGCTTGATTCGAAATAGTTTTGTCCGCTCTAACCCGGGGGATAATGTCAATTTGTCGGAATACTTTCAAGGTCAAAATAATTTGAATTTAAGTTTAGCATTCAATGCATATTCGCAGGAAGGTTTTCTTAGAAACATTGAAATTAAAAATAATGAAATCGACTTAAGGGGAAATGCAAACCTGGTAAGATCCGATGTTATTTATGTATTCTATGGACAGATTAAAAATAAACCACAAAATATAGCATTTACAAAAACAGGTGCATCATGTCAAAAATCAAAAAAATAATTCTATCTATACTTTTCCTGATTCTAATTTTAAATTGTGGAAAAAACGATTCAAAGAAACCAACATTCGATCTTTACGATACAAGAGAATTAATTGGAACCTGGAAAATTGTTCCTTCCTACAATGATAAAATTTTATTTGAGAAGGGCGATAAAACTTTTCTAATAAGAGAAAATGAAAGAATGCAGATATATGCATTGGAAGATATTCGAGGCTTACGTTTGCAATATAGACTAGAAGATGATAGCCCTTTTGCTTATTTCTTGTTTACAGAAAAGACAAAAAATATCTGGGGCGGAATTCTAGAAAATAAAATTGTTCGTATAGTTAAAGAAGAGCAGATTCGCGAATCAATTTTAGAATAGCGGATGACGCATTTTTTCCCGCGTTTCCGTCACCTAGACTTGACTTGACTTTTTTAATCTCTTCGATCATTTTTTCTCTGTAATTCTTATCTTCGAGTATTTGCATGGATTCTTCAAAAATTGTATTTCCATTTACATCTTTTTGTAGGAATTCTTTGCATATTCTTTTTCCAGCTAAAATATTAACCAGTCCAATGTCTTTTGCTTTTACGAGCCTCAGTCCTATTTGATATGTTATAAAACCAAGTTTATAAATAATTATCATTGGCTTTTCAAAATAAGTTACCTCAAGTGTTGCAGTCCCTGAAGATAAAATTACAAGATCAGATGCTTCTAAGCATTTTGCGGAGTTATCAAAAAAGTATTTTACTTTTACATTTAAATTCTTTTCGGCAGAGTTTAAAGTTTCTAATATAAAAGCTTCCTGTGATTTATTTATATTCGGTAAAATGAATTGAACTTTTCGATTTAGACTTTGCATTTTATTTTGAATTAAAACTGCACTGTCAAGCATCGGAGGTAGTAGTTTTGTGATTTCTCCTGTTCTTGAGCCCGGCATCAGGCAAATGGTTGTTATCCCTTTTTCGATTTGAATCGGTTTTTCAATTTGAATCTTTTCTTTCATGCGACTGCTGAGAGGATGTCCTACGAATTCGCATTTTACATTGTATTCATCATAGATTGCTTTTTCGAATGGGAATAATACGAGCATTAAGTCGACACATTTCTGTATTCGAAAGATTCTTTTAAATCTCCACGCCCAGATTTGCGGAGAAACATAAAATATAATTTTAATTCCTTTTTCTCTAAGTTTTTCTGCTAAATGTAAATTAAATCCGGGATAATCAATTAAAACCGCATAATGAATATTTTGCTCAACTGCTTTTTGGACAAGGTCTTTTGCGATTCTTTTTAGTTGATGATACCGAGTGATAATTCCAGTAAATCCAATTACACTAAGAGACTCAATGTCATGGAGAGAATTGAATCCAAGCTTTTCCATTTCAATTCCGCCGATTCCTGTATATGAAAAATTTCCACCTGTTTTATTTAGTTCTTGAATCAGGTCAGCTCCGAGTAGATCACCGGAGGGCTCGCCACATACAATTAGAATCTTTTCTTCTATTGGAGGTAACTTAGGATTAGTCTCAACGCTTATACTCTTCCCGGAATTATTCTTCCTTGAAACAGTCTTTGTTTTTTTAGGTGTAGCTTTTTTTGAAATTGATTTCTTTGGTTTTACGTTAGATTTTTTTTTCTGCATTGTATTTAATACTCTCGGGACCGGAATAGCTGATAAAATTTATTTTTAATCTGTTTGCTTCCTCAATGAATTGCTTTGGATTTACTACGATAGTTTCATTTGCACGAATGGCGATTGTATCACATCCCGAAGAATGCATATTTTGTAAAGTTTCGATTCCTATTGTAGGTAAATCAAATCTATCGTCTTGTCCTCTCTTTGTGCTTTTACAAACTACGGCACCTTTTTTTCTAGAAAGTAAGCCGCCTCTTTTGATTGTCTCATCTGTTCCTTCAATTGCTTCGACTGCTAAAACCATTTTTTGTGTTACTATAACAGTCTGACCTATGTCTAGCGTTGCCAGGTTATGGGCAATATCCATTCCGAATTCAATATCGCCTAACTTTTCTTTGGATAGCTTTGATTTCGTGTAACGTCCTTCCGGCAGTAGAAGTGTTTTTAAAAATGTTTTTTGAGAGAGAATAGTAATTTTTTCTTTTTCAAATTCTTTTGCTGCTGTTTCAAAGAAGGTATAGTCATTTTGATTTAGCATTTTAGCGAGTAGGGTAATCGTTTTTAGATCATAACGGTAGGTTTTTAAAATGATTTCCTTTTTGACTTTACCCAAAAGTAAAATTCTATCTACATTGTTTTTTTTGCAGAGCTTAAATATTTTTCCAATTTGGGTGATGTAAACAGGAATAGTTCGATTCAAAAATTCACCCGGAGTAAAATCCGACTCAGTGATTGAAAAAAATAAAGGGTCTTCTCCCTGAGAGAGAGCTTCCCGCATAGCGATATGCGGTAAGTCTCCGGCACCTGCAATGATTGCTAATCGTGCCAATTTTTATTTATCAGTGGAAGATGTTGTTGTCGACGACGATGCTGCTGGCGTTGTTGTGGGAGTGGATGTTGTAGAAGGGGTGGACGTTGTGCTTGTGCTTGCAGAACTTTCTCCCGTTGAATTCTTTTTGTAATCAGTTACATAAAATCCGCTACCTTTAAAAATAATTCCAGTTCCACCTGAAATCATTCGGCTAACTTCACCTTTCTTTTCACAAAGGCATTCCTTTAAAGGCTCGTCTTTCATTGCTTGAAAGTGTTCAAACACTTTATCACAGGTTTTACATTTATAATCATATGTTGGCATATTTGAACTTTTCCCTCTTTAAATATTGTTGTTATTCCAAATTTTTCGTATCTAGGGAATTACTCAAGTGGAAAAAGTAGAGATTAAGTTGGGATTGGTAAAGTTATGCAAAAGAATTCACTTGTAAAAAAGTAAAAAAAGAAAAGTCATTAAATTTTGTGGATAACTCTTGTTTTGTGGTAAATACATTCCATAAGCGATTTGTTTTTTTATTTTGCGTATAAATTTTGAATCAACCTAAATAATAAAAAAACCAATATTTACTTGACTTATTTCAAAACTTCTTGTTCTGTTATTTATATCCTAATTAAAGAGTTTTAGTCATAGCAATTCTTAACAAAAAATCTCTAGTCTTAATCGCAGCAGCAACTGTTTTAGCAATTTTGGTCTCGTCTGGTGTAATCATTGCCAAGCGTCAACTAAACCGAACTAGAATCGATAAAAAGTTATCAAAACCAAATCCAATTACTTTTTTACTCTGTGGGTTTTCGGAAAGTAAAGAATTAAGCCTTGGTCTTTTTATTACACTTTTTCCAACCGAGAGAAAAGCCGCTTTATTTTTTATTAACCCCTTAGTTAGTTTTGAAGAAGAGCGAATTGAAAAATTAGGCTCTGATACTCCTGGTCTATTAAAAAAAGAATTAGAAAAAATTACAAATCACAAAGTAGACTATAGCCTTACAATTTCAGAAAAGAATTTTTATCGAATCATTGATATACTTGGTGGCTTGCCTGTTTATTTTGATCCATCCCTCATTCGTAAAAATTCTGATAATTACCAGAGAAGAGTTGGTGAATACACTCTATCCGGAGAAGAAGTGCAAGACTTCTTAAAGCTAAAAAATCCTGATAACCCAACAGATTATTTAGAGCGGCTCTGGAGCCAGGAAACCGTTAGTCTTATTTTATATGATAGATTAATTAGTATTCGCAAATCTATAAAAAAAGAATGGATAGTTTTGTTTGCTAGTTTTTTTGAAACAGACTTAATTGCAGAAGAATTCATTTCTATTTTTTCTTATCTCCAAGAAAATCGTTTAATTTTATATGTTTCTGAAATGCCTGCTGAGCCCATAACTGTTTTAGATGGAAAAGTAAAAAAGGTGCAGCTTAAAGTGAAAGAAGAGGTCGCAAGCATTGCCTATAGCAAATTTGAATCCGATTTAAAATCAGAAGATTTTGCAGATGGAGAGTTTGCACGAACCGAAATTTTAAACGGAACAGAAATCAATGGACTTGCTAAACAGGTTAAATCCCTTCTGAATGAAAAGAGAATCAAGGTTCTAGCAACAGACAATGCATGGACACTGAATCAAGCAAACACAATCATCATCGATCGTTCAGGAAATCCAGAATATTCCTATAAAATTGCAGAAATACTCGGAATTAAAAATATCAAACATATCATTGACAAAGAGGTTGGTTTAGATACCACCATCATTCTAGGAGAAGATTTTGAAATCAAACCAGGTAAAAAGTAAAAAAACAAATACCGAATCCACACCCGAATTAGACACTACTATTCCCAAAGAAAAAAAAGCCCCGAAGGCAAAAAAGACTGCTGTTAAAAAAACAAACTTAGAAGGAAAGCTCGCTGATATTCCTCTCAAAGAAAAAAAAGCACCTTCTAAAGCAAAAGAGAAACTTACGATTAGTCCTGAGACTAAAAAAGTTTTAAAAGAAATCATTAGTCTTCTAAAAGAAAAAAAATGTGAAGATATAGTTGTAATGAACTTAGAAGAGGTTAATTCCTATTTGTCTCTATTTGTAATTGCGACTGTTGCAAGTCATACACAGGGTAGGGCAGCTGCCCGTGATTTAGAAAAGAAAATGAAACCGTATAAATTGGGTGCTGGAAATTCAGAAAAGAAAAGCATTCCAACAGAATCAGGTTGGACTCTACTTGATTTAGGTGAAATTGTTGTGCATATTATGACAGCGGAAACACGCGCATACTATGATCTTGATAAACTCTGGGGAGATGCGAAAAAAGTAACTCTTTAGTCGTAGATTCCTAATTGCATCTTTGCATCTTCTGAAGCCATTAGCCGCGGATCCCATTTTGGATTCCAAACGATTTCAACGTTTGCATCTTTAATTCCTTCTACCTGGAGAGCGGCTGATAATACCTGTGATTTTAAGGAAGGACCTGCGGGACAGGCCATGCTAGTGAAAGTCATTTTAATATTCGCTTCGTTGTTTTCATTCACTTTGATATCGTAAATTAATCCGAGCTCCATAATAGAGATAAATAATTCAGGATCTTCAACGGGAAGTATCGCCTGGTAAACTGCTTTTTCTAAATCGTTTCTTAATTCTTCCATCGCAAACTCCTTGTTATCCCTTTAAAGCCTTGTCGAGAGTATTCCAGGAAAGAACAGCGCATTTTACGCGGACTGGATATTTTTTTACACCGTTTAATGCTGCTAAATCTGCTTCGTCATCGGAATACTCGGGAGTCTTGTCTTCTAAAATCATTCCTTTGAATTTTTCAATTAACGCAAATGCTTCTGCTTTAGTTTTACCTTGAATGAGTTCTGTCATCATAGAGCCAGAGGCTTGTGAAATAGAGCATCCTTTTCCCTGGAAGCTTGCTTCTTTAATAATATCCCCTTCAAATTTGAGAAAGAGTTCAAATTCATCTCCACAGAGAGGATTTACTCCTCGTTCGTGAACAGTGGAATTAGCTAGAACATAATAATTTCTAGGATTCTCAAAATGGTCTAAGATTACTTCTTTGTAAAGTTCATCGCTTAACGACACGGGCAAAAATCTCCATTACTTTTTTTAGTCCTTCTACTAACGCATCAACATCTTCGCGAGTATTGTATAAATAAAAGCTAGCTCGGCAAGTTCCTGCTATCCCCATCTTTCTCATATAAGGCTGACAGCAATGATGTCCTACTCGAATTGCAATTCCCTGCTCATCTAAAATGGAACCTACATCGTGAGCATGGACTCCATCGACGTTAAAGGAAACCACTCCACCTCTGCGGGATAAGTCTTTTGTTCCATAAAGGGTAAGTCCACCTAGATCTTCTAATCTTTCCAGTGCATACTTTAAAAGGTTAGTTTCATGTTCATGGATATTTTCCATACCGACAGCATTTAAATAATCAATCGCATGAGCAAATGCAATTCCACCTGCAATATGAGGAGTCCCAGCTTCCAGTCGTGCCGGCAAATCAGCGTAAGTCGTCCAATCTTTTGTTACTTCTGAAATCATATCTCCACCGCCCATCCAGGGAGGCATGTTTTCTAAGATGTGCTCTTTGCCGTATAAAATTCCAATACCGGTTGGTCCTAGCATCTTGTGAGCGGAGAATACGTAGAAATCTACATCCAAGTCTTTTACACTTGTTTTGATATGAGAAGCTCCCTGTGCTCCATCTAAGAGGAATAATGCACCAACAGAATGAGCTTTCTCAATGAGTGGCTTAACATCGTGAATTGTTCCCGTAGCATTCGACATTTGAGAGCAAACTACAAGCTTGGTTCTATAGTTGATGATTGTATCTATATCTGTTAGATCCAGAGTGGAGTCTTCGTTAAGAGGAATAAATTTTAATACAGCTCCTTTCTCAAGAGCAAGCATTTGCCAGGGAACGATATTGGAGTGATGCTCTAATTCATTTAGAACAATTTCATCGCCGCGGTTAATATTGGCTCGCCCCCAGGTCTGTGCAACTAGGTTAATACTCTCTGTCGCATTACGCGTGTAAATCGCTATTTTAGCGCATTTTGCACTTATGAAGTCAGCTACTTTAATTCTTGTTCTTTCGTATAATTCGGTTGCATGTTGGGAAAGATAATAAACGCCTCTGTGGATATTTGCATTTTCTTCTTTGTAGTATTTCTCGATTGCATCGATGACTTGAAAAGGTTTTTGTGAGCTAGCCGCACTGTCGAGGAATACGAGCGGTTTGCCGTTCATCGTAGTATTTAGAATGGGAAAATCTGTTCTTAATCTGTAAGGGTCTAGGCTCATATTTTTAATCCTCTATTTCTACTTCAATGTCATCACCGGTAATTCTAGTTGGATAGGTTGTTAAATCTTCAGTTGCAGGCATACACATGGCTTTACCGGAAGTTAATTCAAACTTAGCAAAATGTCTCGGGCATACAATGCATCCATTCTCAATTTTTCCATGAGAGATGGCTTCTCCATCATGAGTGCATACATCTTCAAATGCAATTACTTTGCCGTCAATTTTAGTCAATGCGATGCTTGCATATTTAGTATCGACTACTTTGATTTGACCTTCATTCACTTCACTTTGTTTGGCTAACTTTTTATACATACGTAAATACTCTAATTATATAATTTCTCTGTCAAACGAGTTATGAGTAGATTTTGGATTTCTTCTACGGTTACAAAGTCTAGAACTTCTTTTAAGAAACCTTCTATAATCAGAAATCTAGATTCGTTTTCTGTTAAACCCCTAGACATAAGATAAAACAATTGCTCTTCGTTTACTTCTCCAACGGTTGCACCATGGGAACATTTTACATCATCCGCAAAGACTTCTAATTTTGGCATAGACTCTGCTCTTGCTGTTCTTGACATTGTCAGGTTGTTATTTACCTGGCTAGCAGTTACATGAAAAGATGCCTTGGGTATAAAGAGATTACCTGTAAAGATGTGATGGGATTTGTCTTTTACGACAGTTTTAAATTTGAGGTTACTGTCTGTTCGACTAGCAAAATGAGAAATAGTAAACTCAATGTCTTGGAACTCTCGCTTGGAAAGAGTAGTGGCACCAATCGCTTTGATGTTTGCATTTTCTCCGTGTAAATCATTTACAACGAGAGTTTTGCCTTTGTAGCCACCGAGGTTAAAATGAAATAGATTAAGCTCTGAATCTTTACCTTGATTGGTAAAAAGATTTCGAATGTGAAAGGTGGAATCTTTAAAGTCTTCGATTGTGACAAATGTTGATTTTGCGCTATCTTCCATTTCTAAGTAAGATACTGGATTGATAAAATTAAATTCTTCTGTAGAAAAAGAATTTAATTTTTCATAAATAGATGCATTGGAAAACTTTTCTAGCTTCCAGAGTAGAAGAGGACTGAAGGAACTTTCGCCCAGCGGATAATTTATATTTAACTGAATTGGCTCTGCTATACTTGTATTGGAAGGAATTTTTGTTAAGATTCCAATGTCAAAAAAACTTAAATTAAGTAATACAAAGAAGTTTGTTTTGTTTTTTTCGAGGAGCTTTTTAAATGAGTTCTCGATATAAACTTTATCAAATGAATCAACGCTTGCAAATTCATTTGCTGAAACTTGATCTGTATTAATAGAGAAAGAGCAAATCTTTCGATTGGTAGAAAGTAAATTCTCCAGTGAAAAGTTGGAGAGATTTACTTTGCGCCAGGATTCCTGTTTTGAATCTGGAATCGATGCTTCCTTTAAAAGAGAAAATGCAGATTTTCGAAGCTCAATCATCCAATCAGGCTCTTCTAAGGAAGAAAGAAAAGATTCAAATTTTGTTTCTATCGATGAGGATTTAGAAAGTAGGGCTTCCATATTTTACTTTGCGGCTCCAGCGGTTACCCAATCGTATCCGTTGTCTTCTAACTTTAGAGCTAGTTCTTTTCCACCGGTAAGTGCGATTGTGCCGTCAATGAATACATGAACAAAATCAGGTGTGATATAGTTTAGCATTCTCTGGTAATGGGTAATGAGTAAAATCGCATTGTCTTTTGACTTATAACGATTGATTCCATCACATACAATTTTAAGTGCATCAATATCAAGCCCGGAGTCAGTCTCATCTAGTATGGCGAGTAACGGTTTAAAAAGAGACATTTGTAAAATTTCATTTCGTTTCTTTTCTCCGCCGGAAAATCCATCATTTACATAGCGGCTCACAAAAGAGTCATCCATCTGTAAAAGTTTCATTGCTTCTTTTAAATCTTTTCGGAAGTCTTTGATTGCTATTTCTTTTCCGGTCAGGCTTTTTAGGACTGTTCGTAAAAAGTTTGCAACGGTTACTCCCGGTATACCGGTAGGATATTGAAAGCAAAGAAAAATTCCTTTTTTAGCTCTTTCATCAGTTTTAAGACCTAAAATCGATTCACCTTTAAATAAAATATCTCCCTTTGTAATTTCATAATTGGAGTGACCCATGATGATATTACTGAGAGTACTTTTACCGGAACCGTTTTTTCCCATTATGGCGTGCACTTCCCCAGCATTGATTGTGAGGTTAACGCCTTTTAAGATTTCTTTTCCTTGAATGCTTGCGTGTAAATCTACTATTTTTATAAGTTCAGACAAATTACATAGTCTCCCTAAACACTAATGTCATAATTACAACTATTAGACAGAGGGCAATAGAAAACCTTGTTAGTTTTTATTCGTAATTCCAGTTTACTCGGGCAATTAAAATAGTGTCTGATGCTATGGTGAAAGTAAAAATTACATACTGGGATTGGGTTTGTATATCGTAGAGGGGTTTTGTGACACCCCATTTTTTCTTAAAGAAATAGGTTTCCGATTTATGCTTAATAAAATAGGGCTTTCAGGCATAATTATTTTCGACACCTGAATCGGATACAAGCCACTCGTTATTAGCTACACGGGAGTAAGAAGGGGAGGTCTGGTAACCGTTCATATCTGTGAGTAATACATGAATGATATGATCTGGAAAATCTTTTAAGCGATGAGCTAAAATATCCTGAGGTCGAAGGGTTTCATCAGAAGATACTTTTTCTTCTAATTCCTCGAAAATAGAAGACAGGGTATCAATGATATATTGAAGTTTGTGAAAATCTTCAACAATTTCCATAAAGCGTATTCCACTAAATTTTTCAAGGCTGTCTTTTAATTCATTGGAGTAGGATTGCTTGGATTGGAAGCTATTTGTCGCTTTAGAAAAATAAAATCCCTGCAAGAGACTAGCACCCATTTTAAAGGCTAAAGTGAGTTCTTGTTCTGTTTCGATTCCTTCAAATAAAAGCTCGGAGCCTAGTTTTACAGACATTTCCGATAATGCAGTTAGGACTTGCATAAAGGAATTACTTCCCAAAGACTCGCGCATTATCTTAATATCAACTTTTATAATGTCAGGATGAATATAGCCAATTCTCTCTAAATTAGAAAAACCAACTCCAACATCATCAATCGCAATTTTAAATCCATAGTTTCTAAATATCTCTACCATTTTAAGAAGTCGTTCCATCTTTCCTTGAAACTCATCTTCTGTTATTTCGATGATTATGTTTTCTTTGTTAATGCCATATTTTTCAACTAATTGAATCATATGAAATCGAGTGGGATCGAGAAGCTCTTCCTGGTGAATGGTTGAGAGCATATTTGGCATCATATTAAAAAAAAGTTTAGTATTGGTTCCGGTGGTTTTTAGATAGCGAATTGCCTTTTCACGAATGAGTCTATCTACTTGCACTTTCTCGGAGAGGTTAGTCGTTTTTCCATGAAAGAAGGAACCCAGGGAAAGAAACTCTTTGTGGCTTGCTGAATAAATTCGACCGAGTACTTCATATCCGAGAATATCACGAGTAATTGTGTTTATAATGGGCTGAAAATGCGGAACAAAATTATCATCGCTCAAAAACTCACTGCTTATTTCGGGTAGAATTTTAATCATAATTTTTAACTCTATTCTTTCTTACTAATATTTAAATTAAAAAGCAACGATTTTATTCCAATTTTGGGGATATAGAAATTTTTCATTATTGCAGTTTGCATCTCATGGGAATTTTTACAAATCAAATTGGAAGACAAATTTCAATGTATTAACATAAAATATCAATTTGAAAAAGAAACAGAGTTTGACAGATACTTTGGTTACATAAATATAAACTTATCAATACATTAATTCGTCTTTATAATTTCGATCATGGAAAATTTTGAAAACATCAAACAAAAAGTCATAGAAGAGAATGAGATTGAAATCACATTTCGTTATATCACAGACGAAGACTTACAACAAATATACAGTCTATTACAAAATATTCTACAAAAGGTAGGAAAGATTTACCTTTGTGAATATATTTTTATGATGTTAAAAGAAATTTTAGTTAATTCAATCCGGGCATCTGCAAAAAGAGAATATTTTTTTCGTAATTCGCTAAACCCGGAAAATCCAGAAGATTATAAGATTGGAATTGTTAAATTTAAAAATGAAATTATTCTGAATTGGTCTGACCATATAGGTTTTCTAAATCACTCAAAGTATTTTATTGTTCTACGATTTACTTTTGGTGGAGATGTTGTAATTGAGGTTATTAACAATTCTCCGCTAGTTGAGCATGAACGCTCTAGAATTGAAGCCCGCCTCAATGCAGCGGAAAAGTATAAAAATATTCTAGAGGCTTACAGCGATTTGTCTGATTCTCAAGAAAGTGCTGGTCTTGGTATTGTAATGACTATCCTTCTTTTGAGAAGCATAGGACTTGAAAAATCGAGTTTCAAAATTGAGACAATAGATGGACATACAATTAGCTCAATTTCTATCCCGGCACAAATAATTCCTGTCGAAATTGTAAGCGAAGTAAGAGATAAAATTCTACATGAAGTAGATATGCTTCCATCTTTACCCAAGTCCTTGCAGAAAATTATGGAAATGTGTAATTCAGAGAATCTGGATTTTGTAAAATTGGCAGCAGAAATAGAAAAAAATCCAGCGCTAAGTGCTGATCTTTTAAAGCTTTCTAATTCTTCTAGTTTTATAACAAGAACCAGTGTGAATACAATTTTACAGGCTATAAAAATTGTTGGGTCTGCAAATGTATTAAATATGCTCTATGCTGTAAGTTCTTATAAAGTAATCAAAGAAAAATTTCCCCGCATGGAAAAAGAATGGGCGCATGCAAATAAAACAAGTATCTATGCAGTAAAAATTGCAGAGGATTTTGGAATTGGAAATTTAGAATCTATAAATGTTGGCGCACTGTTACATGATATCGGAAAAATTCTTTTACTTTCGGTAGAAGGAGAATTGTTTAACTCAATTCAAGAGCTGACAAAAAATTTACAAATGGATAATAGTCGAGCTTTAGAAGAAGCTTCCATTGGAATCAGCCATTCTGAGCTTGGAACTTTACTTGCGAATAAATGGAATTATCCAGAAGAACTTTCTGCAATCATTGAGTATCACCAGGATCCTTTCGCAGCACCGGCTAAATACAAGCGAAGTGTAGAAGTAGTTTATCTTGCAAATATTTTAGCAAACAAGATGGAAACTGAAGTGAACTTTTATTCCTTCGATATGGATGTGTTACATAGTTTTAATATTTATTCCATCGAAGACTTCAACGCATTTCATTACAAATTAGAATCTCATTTTAATTCGAATAATAAAAATCCATTCTTTGGATAGAATTTCAAATTCATTACATTTACTTTTCAACATTATCCGCAACTAAGAATTTTTTTTATTTGGTGCGTAACTTTCTTGTAACTTCCTTTTGCGATAGTATGAATCATAAACAATAGGAGATTCACTATGGCGATTAGCATTATTCAGAATAAACAGGGAATTGAAAGGAAGTTGGAAGTTCGTTTGGCAGAAAACCAATACGAAATAGAGCAAACTCTTAGTCTTCGTTACAATGTATTCAATTTAGAAATGGGAGAAGGGCTTCCTGAATCAAGACAATCCCAAAAAGATAGAGATGCCTATGATTATTATTGTGAGCATTTAATTGTAAAAGATCATTCGCAGGATAAGATTGTTGGCACCTATCGCATTCTAAAACGCTCTGTGGCTCTTGAGAATATTGGATTCTATTCAGAAACTGAATTTGATCTTAGAAAGCTTTATGAACTGAAAGATGAAGTCGCAGAAGTAGGTAGAAGCTGTGTGCATCAAGATTACCGCGATGGCTCTGTGATATCTCTACTCTGGTCAGGGTTTGGAGAATATATGCAAGAGAATAATATCCGTTACCTGATGGGATGTGGCTCGATTCATTCCACTGATCCCCTCATTGCTTCCCAGGCCTATGCTTATTTAAAAGAAAACAACGCATTAGCCGGAGAGGAATTATGTGTGAGTCCCTATGAAAAGAATTCTCTAAAAGGATTTAATCCTGATTATATTATCGAAGACAAAAAGGCTGTGTATAAATTAATTCCACCGATTATCAAAGGCTATGTTCGTTTGGGAGCCAAGATTTGCGGCTATCCGGCATTAGACGATGTATTCGGAACAACGGATGTATTTGTATTATTTGATAGAAAAGAAATAGATGCCCGCTACGGAAAACATTATCTAAAAGAATAATAAATTAAAATTTGTATTTAGAATATTATGCTTAGAGGACTTAGAAGACTTAATAGGTTTGAAAATAGAATTTTTAAAATTGCGAAGGATGGAGGAAAATTCGTTCGTCTTTCGCAAATTGGTTTTTCTAGAAAGACAAAAGATAATTTTCGTTTCCCGATTTATTGTTTAGAAATAGGAACCAAGTCAGCGGTTAAAAATAATCCTGTTGGAATTGTGTCTGGAGTTCACGGACTTGAAACGATAGGTGTTAGAGTGTCACTTGATTTTTTAGAATACCTGGTAAGCACTAAGCACAAAGATTTTTTACCGGAGGTTTTTAAAGGGGATGTGGGTATTGTCTGTTTGCCTGTAATAAATCCAGGTGGGATAGCAAAGAATACTCGCTCTAATCCAAATGGAGTAGACCTGATGAGAAATTCCGGTGTAGAGGCAACGAAGGCTCCTTTTTTCTTTGGAGGTCATCGGATAAGTTCTTTTCTTCCTTACTTTAGAGGAAGTTCTCTAGAGCCTGAATCTAGAATCATAAATCGTTTTTTAAATCAATATTTTTTTCAAAACGAAAAAGCTATCATGCCTCTATTAGATATTCATTCAGGATTTGGTAAGGTAGATAGAGTTTGGTGGCCATTTGCCTTTACCCACGAACCCTGTAAAGATGAAGCAATTTACAAAAAGATGGCTAAGTATTTAAAAGAAGATAAAGAGCATGATCAGTTTATTTACGAGACGCAGAGTAAGTCTTATACAACCCATGGAGATTTATGGGATAGGTTTTATTTAGAGCATAAGAATTTAATTGAAATAAAAAAAATAAAAGCAAAGTTTCTACCCTGGACTTTAGAAATAGGAACCTGGTCTGATATTACAAAAGATCCTTTTAAACTGAAAAGCAAAAGGGGAATATTTAATCCGGGAAAAGAAAACAAAGAAGAGGTAATTAAATACTATAGAAATTTTCTTAGAGACTTTGTGCGGCTATCTTGTATTAATCCCTCTTTTTGGGTTAAATAGATTTTTCGATTTCTTTTTGACTGTAAAATTTGTAGAAGAATAAAAAACAGAGAGAAGATACAATATGCCATACTGCATGCCCTTGTAGGAAATGGTCTGAGGGATTGCATAGAATTCTTTTGAAATCTAAAATCCAGGCTGTAAAGGCAACTGCTAATGCAACAATGGCTAGCTTATAATAAAAATAAGAATAGTCTTTAGCTGATTTTCTATATAGGTAATATTCCAGGGCAAATCCGGCTAATACCTGTAAGGCGAAAATGGGAATTCCAAATGGTTTAAATATATACAAAAGTCCCATAGAAGATAGGAGTAGGGCAAGTTGAGTTAAATTTTGATTATTCGCAGAAATAAAACCAGCCCGTCTTAAATTTATACTGAGTATCATAGTAGAAAAAAGATACATAGAAGATAAATCAAAGAATTGAAATAAAAAAGTAAAACTTGCGTGGTATAAAAAAGAAGCAATTCCGGTTAAAATAGCAATCGGTCCGATATGCTTGATAAAGTTAAGCTTATCTTTTTTGTTTAAAAAGATTAAATAAATACCAATGGCAATAAAGGCAAGATTAGACCAGGTATTAGAAGGCTGGGTGATATACGAACAAAGATTATCCTCACAATATTTAATCGTAGGCGGAAGAAAAGAACTCCAGGGGCATTCAGGTAGTAGTCGTGTAATTGTTTCCATAGCTACTTCCTATTTTGAATGAACCTGTATTTGGGAAAGTCTATTCTGATTTTTATTTGTTTCTTTTTTGTTACGGTTTGATTAGGAAGATTACCACAGGTGCACCGGTTTTCGTCGCAAGTGCGTAATAAGGGGCTATTTACATTACCCCAGTCACCTCGAACCCAAAAACTACAATCGCGTAAACCTAACACCTATTAGCCGTGAGAGGTCTATCTTGCTTAAAACTAAAAGCATTTACAAGATAAGATTATTTTAACACAAAGGAATAGACGGTATAATTAAATTAACCCTTTGTATAAGGTTTGTATAAGATGACGTTTTATCAAATAGCCCCTAGCGTTGCCTTCAAACATAGGTCAGAGTTGGGTTCCCCATGCCCTCCGAACCCATCTTTGAAGTATAGGAGAACCCACTCCTACTCTATATTATGTATATAGGCTTCTTATACAAAGGTAAAAGGAATCCTTACCCAAGTCACCTCGAACCCCAAAAACAAAAAGCGCGTAAGCCTAATGCGTATTAGCCGTGAGAGGTCTATCTTGCTTAGAACTATCGTATGACTTCCATTTAGGTTTCTCATAACGCAAGATTAGATGCTGCTGGTTTGCAATGAGGTTAACCCTGCGTATACACTTACGATAAGAAGACGTTTACTATTATGCGAGTATGATCGGGCATCAAAGTCGGATATAATTCAATCCAAACTCCTGAACCTGCTTGACTTTCAACCGAGTCTAATGCGGGTTATCCACTGTCTTGTAGTTATAGTCTTCTTATCGGAAGGTAAAAGGAAGGTAATCGGTGGTTAGGTGAATGTTATTTACATTCTGCGAATTATTTCCATTATCCAGAAAATAATTTTAATCTTGGGCTAATAATGATTTTACTCTACACGCATTTACGCACCTTTATTTCGT